>Ga0228536_1001692_pt1 | contig 18164 bp, 17 predicted proteins | sample SJ1Smetagenome_FD_168611 | JGI IMG/M metagenome (GOLD analysis project Ga0228536, IMG submission 168611) | Enriched culture of PCE-dechlorinating microbial communities from Ithaca, New York, USA - SJ1.S | ecosystem: Engineered > Modeled > Simulated communities (microbial... > Unclassified...
TGGCCCCCAGGTAATAGGGAACGAAAAACCTGAACGCCTGACTGACATCTCTTGTATAGGCCAAAAGGGCGATCAATATAACAAAGCCCGAAAAGGTAAGCGCCACCTGCCCCCGCAGCGCCAGCTCCAACGAACTATCCAGCAGCCGAATCGCGTACACCTTAGCCAGCCACAGCACCAGAATCTGAAAACCAACCATCACTCCCAGCGCCGGCAAATGAGCGAACACCTCTTCCAGCCTTTCGGTGGCGATATACGAAGCCAATACTATTGAAAGAAAACTGAATGCCACATCGAGCCCAATAAGGATGAGCCTACGACAAAGACGATACTTTCTGGTTTTCAATTTTTCTCCTAAAGAAACGCAACACTTCGGATAGGCAATATATCCAGAATATTACATTCCTATTTACTATTATTATATAATAACAAGACTTCAAAGATTAATGTCTATTCAATTTCAGAACATTGTCCTCGATATTACTATTATATTATTTTAATCTTTTTACAACTAAAACCTAAGACCTTGGTGCTCCAGCTCTCTTAGTTTCGGATTATTCCTATCTTTTTCGCTTAACAATATATCTGCCCCACGCAGTTTCTCTAAAGGCCAAGCAATATTAATATCCGGATCATCCCATGCAAGTCCTCCTTCATCATTAGGATGCCAGAAATCAGTTACTTTATAGACGAAAACCGCTATTTTTGACAGAACAAGAAAACCATGGGCGAAGCCTTGAGGAACATAGAACTGCAAATTATTTTGATCATTAAGTATTAACCCGAAGTAATGACTATAGGTTGATGAGCCCCTACGAAGGTCAACAACAACATCATATACTGAGCCTGAAATCACTCTAACCAGTTTACCTTGGGGATACCTTTTCTGATAGTGTAATCCTCGTAGCACACCTTTTGATGAACATGACTGATTATCCTGGACAAAGTTTAAATCAAGCCCTTCCGCAAGCATTTCGTTGCGATTATAAGTTTCCACGAAATAGCCGCGAGAGTCGGCATGAATGGTAGGTTTAATAACCGCTAATCCTTGAATGCTATTAGGATTGTGGTGTACTATTATTTGTGACAATGGTATTTACCTTATTTCACAATGTATAAATAATTATACATTATTTTCAAATAGTTTTATTTTTAAGTTTTTAGCATTATAGATATATAATTTTATTACAATTGTACTAATTAAGCAATATTAAAAATGTATTATCATTGCTTGCTTTTTCTTAAACTAAAAACTAGCATTTCTTTTAAGAAAAAGACTTTACTTATTTACGCTTAAATTATTATAAAATTCTTTTTTTGTCATTTCTAAATAAACCAATTCATGCTTACCTTTTTTTATTGTTTTAATAATTTTATAACCAACTTTCAGGATTGAATGAATGCTTCTCTCGTTATTAGACAACACTTCAGAATATACTTTTTCAGCTTTTGTATTACTAAATATAGTATCCAAACCACAACATACAATATCATATCCCAATCCTCTTTCTGATACTTTATCATATGCAATCATTCTTCTTCCTGTTTCAAATATTAATCCATCATCTGAAAAATTGTAGGCACCCCAAGAGCCTATAAATACACCAGGATATTTTTTTTCAAAAGCGACAAACATATATTCTTTTGAATTTGTTAAATATTTTTTATACCAGTTCTCTTGTTCTTCAATACTTATCAATGAACTATTTATAAACCAGCATCTAATATCATCTCTATTACGTAATTGCCTTAATTGTTCAATATACTCATAAGTCAAAGGCTTTAATATTATTCTACTAAACGCTCCCTCATAAATGTGATCCATTTTATATTATTCCTCCCATTGAATATTAGCGCTTTCAAGAATTCAATGTTATTTCTTGTGATAATATTATTTTTATTAAATAGTTTTAAAACACTTACTGTAAATACTTGTCTACTACCTTAATAATTTTTTCAATATCTTCATTGGTTAACCATAGATTAAGAGGAAGAGTTATGAGGTGCTTATTAATCTTATGAGCATAAGGACAAGTACCATTAGCATAACTATACATGCCATATTCGGTATTATCGCGATAGTGCACACCTCCATATATGTCATTTTTTGCAAGCTCTTCCAGCAAAGCTTCACGATCAGGGACAATAAGTTCATAAATATGATAAGAACATTCACTGTGGTAAGGTGCGCCGATTATTTTTATTTTTTTATTATCTTTAAAAGCTTTATTATAGCGCTCTACAATTAGTCTTCTTTTTTTATTTTCTTCATCAAGGTATTTCAGTTGAACAAGCGCTATTGCAGCCATAATAGCATTACCATTATATTTATAGCCGACATAGTCAACCTCGTAATTCCAAGCATACGTACCTTTGTTAGAACGAGTGTATGTATCTTTATTTATACCTAACCATGCCATTTTTCGTGCTATCTTATCATTTTCTTCGTCTGCAAAGCAAATCATACCACTATCGCCAGTTGGCAAATTTTTTACAGCTTGATAAGAGTATACTGCAACATCAACTCCATCCCAAGTGCCAGGACAACGGCCATTAACCCGAGTACCCGACATATGCGCCGCATCTAAAATTAACTTTAAGTTATACCTCTTACAAACACTTATTATTTTTTCAAGTTGACCAACTCTCCCCCCATAACCAACAAAAATAACTGCTTTTGTCTTTTTATTAATTTTTTTTTCTACATCAATAGGATCAAGGCAAAGATATTCATCTACATCCGCAAAGGTAGGATGCATATTTTCATAAAGAATAGCATGGTTAGTTGAAACAAATGTAATTGGAGTTGTAATTACTTCATCGCCATCACGCCAGCCATTCTGCATTTTTAAAATTTTTACAGCAAGATGAAGACCTACAGTGTTTGAATTTAAATAATATGCATAAAGATGTCCTGTATACTTCTTCCATTCATTTTCAAATTCAACTGTCTTGAATCCCATTCCGGTCCAACCTTTCTCAAAGCATTCCCTGATGGCATCTAGGCACTCATCAATGTGGAATTTTGGCTTTAATACCTGAATAGACATTGTCATCCTCCCCTATAGTATTATTTTCATTGCTTATGAAAAAATATTAATTAATATCATTTACTTCCATACATATTATTGTAATATTTTTGGTAATCGCCGGTAATAATCGTTTTCCACCATTCACCATTATTGAGATACCAGTCGATAGTTTTCTTGATACCCTCAGCAAACTTTGTCTCTGGAATCCAACCTAATTCATTGTAAATTTTAGTCGGATCTATTGCATATCTCATATCATGGCCCTTTCTATCGGTTACATATTTGATAAGAGAATATGGTTTATCAAGTATGTCACAAATCATTTTAACAATATCTATGTTTCTCATCTCATTATGACCGCCGATATTATAAACTTCACCGATTCTGCCCTTGTGTAAAACCAAATCGATGGCTTTGCAATGATCTTCAACATAAAGCCAATCTCTTACATTGATTCCTTCTCCATATACAGGTAAGGGTTTATTTTTTAAAGCATTTATAATCATCAAGGGGATAAGCTTCTCCGGGAAGTGATATGGGCCATAATTATTTGAACAACGGGAGATCGTTATCGGTAAATCATATGTACGGTGATATGCAAGTACTAACAAATCCGCTGCGGCTTTTGAAGCACTATAAGGACTACTTGTTCTAATTGGTGTCTCTTCGGTGAACAGTAATTCAGGCCTATCAAGCGGTAAATCACCATAAACTTCATCGGTAGATACTTGATGATATCTTTTAATACCATATTTACGACAAGCATCCATCATAACGGCTGTACCCATAATATTGGTTTCAAGGAACACTCCAGGATTCTCAATACTTCTGTCCACATGGCTTTCCGCTGCAAAATTAACGACAATTTCTGGTTTTTCTTCTTCAAAGATTTTATATACAGAATCCCGGTCGCAAATATCAATTTTTACAAATCTAAAGCTAGGATTGTCTTTAACAGCAGCTAAGGTTGAGAGGTTCCCGGCGTACGTAAGCTTATCTAAACACACGATACGGTAACCATAATACGTTTTGAGCATATGAAATATGAAATTGGAACCGATAAACCCGGCACCACCAGTCACAATGATAGTCATCATAGGCCGCCTTTTAGTATTTTAGCTTACCAGTGGCAACATTCTTTAAATGCTGTCCATAGGGCGATTTCCCATACCGTTCAGCAGATTCAAGCAGTTTTTCTTTTGTTATCCATTCGTGTTTATATGCTATTTCTTCTGGTGCAGAAATAACCAAACCCTGCCTATTTTGGATCATTTGAACAAAAGCTGAAGCATCGGTTAGACTATCCATTGTACCCGTATCAAGCCATGTAAAACCGCGTCCAAGAATCTGCGCTTTAAGCTGTCCATCCTGTAGATACATGTCGTTGAGCGCTGTAATCTCAAGCTCACCCCTCGCACTTGGTTTTACGTTTTTTGCTTTCCTACTTACACCTTTCGGATAAAAATATAGACCGGTAATGCAGTAATTTGATTTCGGTTTTTTCGGTTTTTCTTCAACGCTCAGAACATTGCCTTCATCATTAATTTCCATGATACCGAATCGTTCTGGATCGCTAACATAGTAACCAAAGATTGTTGCATAACCTTTTTCTGCTTCATTTGCAGCATAAGTCAATTTGTTTATCAAACTTCCTCCATAAAAAAAATTATCTCCTAAGCACATTGCAACGGTATCATCTCCTATGAAATCTTCGCCTATGATGAATGCCTGTGCTAATCCATCGGGCCTCATTTGAACCTTATATGATATATTAATACCAAAATCTTTACCATCACCAAGAAGTCGTTCAAAATTCTGTAAATCTGAAGGTGTAGAAATTATAAGAATATCCTTGACTCCCGTTAGCATTAACGTTGATAAAGGGTAGTAGATCATCGGCTTGTCGTAAATGGGAAGTAGTTGTTTTGATGTAACCATTGTGAGAGGATATAAACGTGTACCGGCTCCACCAGCTAAAATAATTCCTTTCATACTTTCCCCCTTTCGTTTTACATACTCATCGAACCAAATTCAAGGATATTTGCTATTCGTTTGCAGGCGAAACCATCACCATAAGGATTAACTGCATGAGCCATAGCTTCGTATTCTATTCTATCTTCAAGTAAAAGCTTGAAATTTTGATAGATTACTTTCTCATCAGTACCGACAAGTTTTAAGGTTCCCGCAGCTATACCTTCTGGCCTTTCAGTTGAGTTTCTCATTACAAGGACGGGCTTCCCAAGGGAAGGTGCTTCTTCCTGAATTCCACCAGAATCAGTAAGGATTAAATAGCAACGAGCAAGGAAATTGTGGAAATCAAAAACTTCAAGTGGCTCAATAATATGTATTCTATCACAGTCCTTTAACTCTTCATCTGCTATAACTCTGACCATAGGATTCATGTGAATTGGATATATTGCTTTGACATCCGGATATTCATTTAATATTTTGCGGATGGCCCGAAACATATTGTGCATCGGTTCTCCAATATTTTCACGACGATGAGCCGTGATTACTATTAATCTACTCCCCTCTGCCCAATCCAATTCTGAATGATTATAGTCAGAACAAACAGTTGTCTTAAGAGCATCGATGGCTGTATTACCAGTAATATAAATGGTGTTAGATTCCTTGCCTTCCTGAATCAAATTTTCAGCAGCTCTTTGTGTAGGTGCAAAATTAAAGCTTGATATGATTCCCACAGCCTGACGGTTAAACTCCTCAGGATATGGAGAATAAACATCATAAGTCCTAAGCCCGGCTTCCACATGCCCAACAGGAATCTGCAGGTAGAAGCATGCGAGAGCAGTAACAAAGGTGGTACTGGTATCACCGTGTACGAGAACTACATCTGGTTTAACCTCTTTAAGTACTGTTTTTATTCGCTCCAAAATATTGGTTGTAATGTCGAACAATGTCTGTTTGTCCTTCATGATTGCCAGATCATAATCCGGTACTATCTGAAACACTTCCAATACTTGGTCCAGCATTTGACGGTGCTGACCTGTTACACAAACTAATGTATTGATGCTTTTTCGTGTCTTCAACTCATTTACAAGCGGGCACATTTTTATTGCTTCTGGTCTTGTGCCAAAGACAAGCATTATTGTTTTAATTTTTTAATCAACTCCATTATTTATAGCCTATAAACGCCTTGCAAATCGCAAACCTTACGAGTATCAAATACAACCTTCCCCACGAGTTTTTTTATATTATCCTTAATTTGACTATGTCCAACCATGATCACAACCATATCCACATCAGACAGGAACTTATCAAAATCTTGGTACTGGTTTTCCACAATATTTTTTGTCACCCATGGATCATAGGTCTTGAGTACCGGGGCCAAGTGCCTTTCTTGGTTTTCAAGCAGTTGAAGTGTTGGTGATTCGCGGCAATCATCTACATTTTCTTTGTAGGTTAAACCGTAAAGTCCGACTCGACTAATATCAGTCAAGCCTGTTTCTTTCATGATTTCATAAATACGGCTAAGAACGAAATCGGGCATACCTTCATTCGTTTTCATCGACTCGTTTATTACTTTTGTCAATGACGGATAATCACCAACAAGGAACCAAGGATCAACAGAAATACAATGACCTCCCACACCAGGGCCAGGCTGAAGTATGTTAACACGTGGATGCATATTGCAAATATTAATGATTTCATAAACATCCATGTTGTCGTGGCGACAAATTTTTGCTAGTTCATTTGCAAAGGCAATGTTCACAGCTCTGAAAGTATTTTCTACCACCTTAGTCATCTCGGCACTTCTGATGTCTGTTACTACGATTTTCCCCTGACAAAAGGATGCATAGAGAGCAGCAATCTTTTTTCCAATAACTTTATCATCTGCACCGACTGTCCTATTATTGTGTAATAATTCATATATCATGTTCCCAGGAATAATACGTTCAGGTGCATGCACAAGATGGATATCTAAACCTATAGTAAAGCCTTTAGCCTCAATAATAGGACGGATAGATTTATCAATAGTACCAGGAGAAACCGTTGACTCGATAACTACAGTTGCACCCTTTGGACATACTTCCATAACTGACTTTAATGCGACAATAATAAAACTGGTATCAATCTTCTTACTAAACTTGTAATTTGGAGTCGACACCGATATTATGTATGTATTCGTTATTTGATATTCGGTTGTAAACTTAATTCCTGCTTTCAAGGCTTCTTGGAACAACTCATCTATGCCATTTTCTATGAAGGTTGTTTTGCCTGCATTAAGCGTATTAATAAGCTCTTTATTATAATCAGTGCCCACGACTTCTATCCCATGAGACGCCAGCATGAGTGCGGTTGGAAGCCCGATGTACCCAAGTCCGATTACGTTTACCATTTCCAAATCCCCTGTTTCAGAATTTTCCATTTATTACGTAGCTTTGCTATGCTCGTTTTGCATTCGTTTCAATGTGACAAGAAAGAATATTATCTCAGCAATAACCATAGCAGAATATATAAAAACATCAACATATGCTAATCCAAAGACTCCGTAGGTCGGAATAATTAACCGCCCCAGCAAAACCTGAAAAGCAACACCTGACATAGCAATTACAAGGTTGATACGAACTTTCCCAATTGCAGAAAATATGTTGGCCACGAGAGATCTTATTGAATTAGCAAGCGCTGCAAATAATAAAATATTTGTTAATGGTATAACATTTGCATATTTTTCACCAAATAAAAATGGAATTATGAATCTACCAAAAACAATAACCCCAACAACAGTTAAAATCAAAACTCCAACTCCTATAACGATTGTGTAAAAAAAACCTCGCCTAAAAACAGGATAATTTTTTTTTCTTTCCCACTTAGTAAAGTATGGCCCTGCAAAAACTCCTATTGCAGTCGTAAAAATTGAAAGTGAAGCTGGAATGCTATATGCAACCTTAAAATCAGCAACTGCAGTAAAATCAGCAGACAAAGCACCTAACATACTCGTTTCATTAAGCATGAATATTACCCAGATGCCATTAGTTATCATATACTGAAAGGAATAAGCAATCATACTTTTCTTTTGCTTGAGTTTAAGTTTACTTTCAGTGATGTTTGTAAAGTAGTGCATCTTTACGTATTGATAATATATTGTTGCCATAACAACTTCACATAATACGTAAGTAATAACAATAATCATAATGCCGCCAAAGTATGCGGCCACAACTCTTGATACAATGATCAATGTAGAATTTACAAGAGTAACAGAAGCATAACGCTTTGCCGACATCATAGCCCGATCAAGACAAAGCATAGTTGACAAAATATATTTGAATGGTATAGCAATAGCCATTATCGATAAAAGCGTACCCGTCTGCTTATATCCTTCAGGATAAATATAGGAAAAAGCAAATATAATTGTTCCTAATGTAAGAACAATATTAATAATTGTGCCAAATCGCAAAGCAAAACTTACATACCCTAGCTTCTCTTCTATTTTGTCTGTTAAAAGCACATATCGAAGTATCGCATATGATAATCCTAAGCCTGACAGCAGAACAGCATAGCTGAAAAAGTTATACGCATAAGTATAGACACTGTAATCTTCTTTTGACAAAAACCTAACCACAAAAATAGTACCAAAAAAAGTCACAAATTTTTCAATAAAACTTGCGACGATAATATATAGGGCACCTTTTGCCACTAATGTTTTAAACAATTCAACCACTTTTTTCATAAAACTAGCAATCCATGTTTTTTATTGCTGCCTCTAGTTTTTTGCAAAACAATCCAAATTGTACAGTATCTGAATATTGTTTAAAATCGTTTCCTTCCACATACCCAAGTTGCCTTTTTATATCTTTAATAACAAAGCTTCCTTTGCAATTAGTAGTATTACAAGAATTATCAAGACCAAATAACTTATTCAACGCTTTTAGAATAGCTTCTTTATTGTTTTGTGCTACTATGCCTGTTTTTGAGTTAAGAATCATATCTCCAACATCATCTTCCTTCTTTAACATAGATAGATACAAAATAGGTGTCCCTATAGCCATATAGTTAAATACCTTTGAGGGTATTTGAATATTATTTGAATTACCTAACAACACAACAACAGAAGACTCAACAATTTCTTTAACATGCTCATCAAATGGAATATAATTCTCAATAGAGACGATACTCTCAAGTCCATACTTCTTCACTTGTTCCCGAGGCCTTCCTAAAAGGTCAGTTCTTATAAGTAACTTAATTCCCGAATCCTTTATTTCGGTTAATGCTTGAAATAGCGGTGCTATATCTCTTACTCCAAGCTGAATTGCACCACCATATATAAGCTTCTTGCAACTATGCTTTGTATGCATTTTGCGAATTTCATCAGCTTCTTTTTGAAGACTTTCTTCATAACCAGACATGACTGTAATAGTTTTCAGTTCATCTAACTCATACCCTTCAAGATATACTTTTCTACATCCTTCAGCAGAAAAAGAAATAAACATAGCGTGTTTAAGAATCATCTTTTCTAATTTTCTTTCAAGGTAAAATCTCAAATTCTTCTTATAGCCCACAGAATAGACCCAAGGATCTGCATAATCAACCACAAGCGGGATGCGATACTTTTTGCTTAACTTATATCCAATCAAATGCACGCTATTTGGCATTGAGCAGGAAATAATCACATTAGGTGTTATTATGGAAACTAATTTATCTTTACGTTCTTGCTTAACTGCGCTAAAACACCAGTCAACCATTGAGTCAGGAAATATGAAATTTCGAGCAAACTTTTTTCCAGCACCATTAATTATTGAATTTATTTTTTTTTTAACACTATTTTTCCCTGACCTATTATAATTAGCTTCTTTTTTTATTTCTACATTTTGATTATACACTTTTCTATGCCATATACCAATAGGCGCACCGTGAGATATTATTCCCCTCGATACACGACTAATCAAAGCAGCATCATATGTTGGGTGATTTTTGTCATCTTTATATGTAAGCACATGCACTTCATGACCATGCCCCGCCAGTGCATTCGCCATTTTAATCATACGTAAAGTATGTGCTCCGCCTATAGGAGGAAAGGTTGGCGTTACTATTAAAATTTTCATCCTATACCTTATCGTTTATTTTCTATTACTACTAAGGACAAATCGTATTTTTTTATTATAAGACACACTAAGGATAAAATATATAACCAAAAAAACTAATACATCAAGTCTAGTCAATATATAACTACGTATTGAAGTTACCAAAAGTACAGATGTAAAGGATAACATCACCAATGAAAGGGCATCCTTTTTTTTATAATACTGTATCCATATTGATGCGGACCACATACCTAGCATAAAATAAAATAGTATCAACCAAAAATGACCGCCTTCTGAAAAATTATAGTATTGCATAGTAGCAGTATTAAATTTAAACGGTATATATATAAAATCTAGACCAGAATAGATTAGCGTGTTAAAATTTGTTCCAAAAACATCTAGGAGGTTATACAAGTTCCTTAACGTAAAGCCCAGCATAGGTATTTCAGGGCTTGATTCTAGATAGGTGCTGGTTGATACAAGTGGACCACAAAAATAAGCAATAATCGTAACGAGCCCCGATGTAATCGGTATACCTAATAGGCTTCCACTAACTTTTAATACTTTATTAAAAAGACTTTGTGTGTATAAAAAGAAATACCCAAGCCCAAGAGAAATGGTTATCATTTTAAATGATTTCGCAAACTTAAAATTACTAGCTTTATTACGTGCATAGTAAATGAATACAAAAACATCTAATAGAATCGTATAAAACAAAATATTTCTTGTATATGAAATACTACCTACTAAAGTAAACACAATTAAAATCCACAATCTAACTTGCTTGGTTTTATAAAATAAAATATAAGATAATGCATATGGAGATAAAAACATACCAATCATCTTTAGATATAGCACCAGGGTCCCTATACTACCAAGTTGCTTAACCACTTCGTCTGGATACAGAATCAGGATGTACTGAAAAAAACTTGCAAAACCATATGTTATAACTCCAGATAAAAAATATATAAACAGTGCAGCAATATACAGAAATGATAATGTCTTAATAATCGACCAGTGTTTTCTATCGTTAATATTGGAAGCACACGGTTCTTGTCTATATTTATTTTGATGTTTTTTCTTCATTAATATTCGAAAAGCCAAGCCAAAAATAAAAGCAACAATGGACGAAACATAAATTGACTTCGTTTTGCTCGATATCGAATTGGTAATAAAATCAGAAGCATTTAGCAAAAAGAAAGCAAATACAAAAACCCCAACAAAAAGAAATAAAGGATTTATTCGTCGCCTAAATAATAGCTTACCTGCCAAATATATAATCAAAAAAAGAAATAAGAAGAAATACGCTATCAAAATTACTCCTTATTAATAAAATTAATAAAAAAATTGATTACCTAATCAAACCTTAACAAATGTCTTTGTAAAATTTTTTGATCAATTTTTTTATATGGAAGAGACAAAAAAGTAGGCAATTCTTCTATTTTTTGTTCACCCAAGATAAAAACATTACTAGCATCATAGAAATCAAAATTTTTTATATTTTTATTGTTTGTTATTAATTTTACTTCGTTGAATATCGACTCGTAGTCACGCAATGTTGCACCCATCTGTCCTGGCAAAACAATATTCAATATTGAGCGTGATTCATTATCGTACTCAATGACTTCTAAGTAAGATATCCTTTTTGAATAATATGTTTTTCTTTTTGAAAACATTCCATCAGCTGTTATGATAAATTTTGTCTTCATACCCAAAATTTTCATTTGTCGTTCTAATTCTAGTATATAATCACCCCTACCTTTATCAGCACCAATAAAAAAAACATCATACTTTTTAGATTTTTTTTTGCCTATATAACAGGGAAAATAATTTCCATTTTCGCGTAGCTTGATGTTAAATTTTTTACTGTCACCTGCATCATATGTAGATATAGATATTTTCTCTGGTATTTCTAATGGGGTTAGGTGCTTTGCTTTACCAATGAGATTTCCATATTCAAAATTAATTTGAGCGCTTGGGAATTTTTTTTGCAACCATTTAATATAATTTGCTGTTAAAAGTGGATCATGGAGGATGATCTTTTCTGGATTATGTTTTAAACATTTTTTTGAATACCATATTTGTTCTGGTAAATTAATGAAAAACCATATTTCTCTCAATATTCTTCCAACAATTGTATGGTCGATATATGGTGAATAAACAGTACATCCTGAAGCCCTTAACCCATCAAAAATGTATCCCTTTCTTGCACTAATATAAATTATGCCACTTTCTAGCGCCTTATTTTGATGATTGTCTTCTTTCATAGTCCTTTTCGCCAATGTATCTCTCCCTGGTACTTGTTTATGACGATTTTCCTATCAAATTCTTTCTCAACTTTGACCCTGCCTGCCAAACCCATAGCCTTTCGTTCATCCTTATTTAGTGCTAAAAAACGCTCAATCTGTTTTATTAAATCCTGACTATCTTTTTGTTTTACAATGAAGCCATTCACGCTATCATCTATCACCTCCCGGCAACCGCTACGATCTGTCGTGATAATCGGTCTTGCACACGCGCAACTTTCTAATAATACATTTGACAGTCCTTCGGGATAGTATGTAGGATGAATTATACACTGCGATATAGCATACATATCTTTCATATTATCAATAAAACCGTGATAGATTATAGTACCGTTATCATCCAACTTCTTTAGCCTTTTTTCATATTCTTGTTCACAAAAACCACAAACGTGAAATCGCGTTTCAGGATGCATTTTTTTTATTATTGTTGCAGCTTCAAGATATTGATCGATTCCTTTCTCTTTCATTATTCGAGAAATAAACATAAAATCAACTGTATCTCCTGAAGGGTATTTAAGTACTTTATACTGGTCCAAATTAACACCAGAGCCAGGAAGAATCTCATACGGTGTTCTCACAGCACCTTTTTTAAGCATAAAGTCACGATTTTCGGTGTTTTGAAAAAATACTTTTTGCGCTTTTCTCAAACCGTATTTGTAGAGAAATAGTGATACCTTTTGAATTAATCCCCCATTCTCGACTGCTGTACCAAGGCCAGTAATGTTAACAACATAGGGAACATGCAATGATGCACAGGCATTCCCACAGTATATATTTGGTTTAATCGTGTATGTGAACACAATATCAGGCTTGATTTTTTTAAGTAATTTTTTATAATAACTTATTTGTTGCAATTCTTTTATAGGATTTATCCCATGTCTATCGAATTCACAAGGGCAATAGTGACAACCTATATCAATGAAATATTGAATATACTCTCCGCTAGGCAGAGATAGATATACCTCATTAGACTTAATTAACTCTTCAACTAGTTCTCTACGGAAATTATACAGTCCCATATCATTATTTGTAGCAATTAATATTTTCATAACAGTATATGTTAGTGTACTATTTCTTCACTACCGGAACACCTATATAAGTTCCAGCTTCGACAATATCTTTAATCACTACAGCACCAGCACCGATTGTACAATTTGCGCATATACTTACATTATTAATGATCGTTGAACCAATACCGATCCAGCACTTGCCTCCCACACTTACAGTACCAGAGATATGTGCTCCGGGAGCAATGTGTACGAAATCAGAAATTGTACAATCATGATCAACCGTAGCTGCTGTGTTTACTATTACACCTATACCAATTTTACTACCTGGATTAATCACGGCATTTGCCATAACGCAAGAACCGTGACCAATTTTCACCCCTTCAGCAATAACAGCAGTCGGGTGAATTGCCGTATACCACTTGACTTCATTCTGCATTATTCTTTCTCTTATTTCGCAATTTCCAACTGCAATAAAATACCAGTAATCGGTTGATCCAATATCAGCGGTCGTTCCTAATATATTAAAACCAGATAATTCATCTCGACTCTTATCATCGAGAAAACCGACAACCTCATCACCAGATAATTTTACGATGTCAGCTACTACTTTCCCATGGCCACTGGCTCCAATTACAATTACTTTTTTCATAAGCTTATTGTTTCCTTTTCCGACGTGCCCTTAAAAGCTTCCATTGTAGCACTACCATCTCCGTTTATCCCTTCTCTAACAAAAACTTTTTTAATTGTCTTGAAAATTATCTTCCAATCCTCTATAAAAGCCACCTTGTTTACATACTCAACATCTAAATTAAACTTTTCTTCCCAGCTAATAGAATTTCGACCACTAACCTGTGCTAATCCAGATAGTCCTGGTCTAACTTCATGTCTTCGCTTTTGATATTGGTTGTATAGAGGAAGATATTCTGTTAACAACGGTCTTGGACCTATAATTGACATATCACCTTTTAGAATATTGAAAAGTTCCGGGAGTTCGTCCAAGGAAGTGAAACGCAGAAACTTTCCAAACTTTGTTAGTCTCACTGAATCTGATAGTAATTCTCCATTCTTATCTCTTGTATCTGCCATAGTTCTAAATTTATAGATTGAGAATATTCTTTCATTTAAACCAGGACGTTTCTGTTTAAATATTACTGGGCTTCCAAGCTCTATTCTGACTAGGATTGATATAATGATTAGTATTGGGCTGAGAACTATAATTGCAACCAAAGACAATACAAGATCCATTGGTCGTTTAAAGTATTTTCTATATACTCCGCCGCCAATAGCATGACGAACATGGTTATTAATATTTGGCTTAACTGTGGTTTGCATTTATATCACCATAAGCTCTATATTATCTAACAAGTTCTACTTAAAACAGCTTCTAACTATTTCAATAATCTTATCCTGTTCTTCGGCAGTCATTTTGTTATCAGACGGCAAACAAAGTCCACGGTCAAAGATATCCGCACCGACATCAATTGACATTTCATCCTCATTCATCAAACCTCCAGTAATATAAGCATCGCTCAATCCACGACCATTACCTTCCCGCGTCACAAAAGCATTCATTCTGTAAATCGGTTGCATGTGCATGGGCTTCCAGATGGGGCGCCCTTCAGCGTTATATTCAGCAATGGCTTCTAGTATTTCCGTAGGGCAGCTTTTACCGTGTTCAGGAACAAAAACAGCCTTATTTTCCGATCTCGCGTGTTTGCACATAGCATTAGGATCAATGATAAGACAAGAAAGCCAATAGTTCGGGACACTGTTTAACTCATCCCAAGGATTCATCAATAAGGGTAAGCCTTTAAAACCAGTCTTATATCTCTCGTAAATTCTCCGTTTATTGCTTATATGATCTTCAAGATATGAAAACTGTCCACGCACTACGCCGGCAATCACATTAGACATTCTATAGTTGTACCCTAGCTCCTCATGCTGATACCATGGAGCGCGATCTCGTGCCTGTGTGCTCAACTTCCTTGCTTTATTAGCAGCTGCTAGGTCATCGGTCAGAAGCATCCCTCCGGAAGAGCCGGTAATTATTTTATTCCCATTAAAAGAGATACAGTTATATTTCCCGAAAGAACCAGTCTCTTTGCCTTTATACGTGGCTCCAAGACTTTCTGCTGCATCCTCAACTATAACAGCATTATGTTTATTACACACAACCCTAATCTCATCAATTTTAGCCGGAGTACCGTATAGGTGTGCGACTACAACAACCTTAACGTCGGGATATAGTTGAAAAGCTTTTTCCAAAGCAACAGGGTCCATGTTCCACGTTTCGTATTCCGTATCGATAAATACGACCTCTCCACCCTCATATTTGACCGGATTCACTGTAGCATTAAAAGTAAGATCCGAGCAAAACACACGATCTCCTGGTTTAATGCCAGTAAGTTTTAAAGCTAAATGGAGAGCTGCTGTTCCGGTGGCTAGAGCAACGGCATATTTACAGCCGATCTTTTCAGCTATTAAATGCTCAATTTTATTGATATTCTCGCCAACTGTTGACATCCAATTAGTATGAAATGCTTGAGACATATATTCCAATTCTGGACCATGCATAGTGGGCGAACTAAGCCACACTTTTTTTTCAAACGGTTTAATATTGGGATTAATTCTTTTCATAAATATCCTCTATTTTCTCAACATATCGATTTTTCTTTGACCTAAAATTGTTAAATATTTTATAAAACTTCTTATACAACTAATATGAGAAATTTAAAGTATCAGCAATACCAAACTTTTTATATTAAACCTTTATGGATTACAAACCATTCAACAAAATGCCTCAGCCCTTCGTTAATGTAGGTCGTGGGTTTCCAGTAAATTACGTCTTTCAGATCGTCAATATCGGCTTCGGTTGCGTATACATCACCAGGTTGCATAGAAAAGTAGTGCTTTTTTGTAGTTTTTCCTATTGCTTTTTCTAGTGTTTCTATAAAAACTAAGAGTTTTACTGAATGATTATTACCGATATTGTAGATCTTATAGGGGGCGCTTGATCGGGAAGGATCTGGTTCTAAAGAATTCCAGTTAAAATTGCCTGAAGGAATTTTATTAGTTATACGAATAATTCCTTCCGTAATATCATCGATGTATGTGAAATCTCTCCACATGTCCCCATTGTTATAAACGTCTATGGACTGGCCTTCAAGGATAGCCTTTGTGAACTTAAAGTAGGCCATGTCGGGCCGGCCCCAGGGGCCGTAGACGGTGAAAAACCGTAAGCCTGTTGTGGGTAAGCTGTATAGATGACTGTAGGTATGGGCCATGAGTTCGTTGGCTTTTTTGGTGGCGGCATAGAGGCTTACCGGGTGGTCTGTATGGTCGTGAGTGCTGAAAGGACGGGTGTTGTTAAGGCCGTATACCGAGGAACTGGAGGCGTAGACCAGATGCTCCACCTTGCCGTGCCTGCAGCCTTCGAGAATATTCAAAAAACCGACGATGTTGGAATCGATGTACTCGTGGGGGTGGTCGAGGGAGTAGCGCACGCCGGCCTGGGCGGCCAGATGTATGACCCGGTCGAAGCAGCCTTCCTTGAAAAGGCTTTCCATCGCCGCCCTGTCTTCCAGCTTCATCCGTATAAAGCTGAATTCCGGATATTTGCCGCTCTGTACCGGCGTTCCCCAGGTTTCGGCCTGACGGTCTATTCCCAGTTCATTCAGGCGGGCGAATTTGAGTTCAGGGTCGTAATAGCTGTTGATGGAATCTATGCCTACGACGCTGTGGCCTTCTTCGAGGAAGCGCTTTGCCGTGTGAAAGCCTATGAAACCGGCGGCGCCGGTGACGAGGATGCGCATCTTATCTGCCTACTCCCTGATAGGAAAATCCCAGGGATTCCAGGGTTTTTCTCTCGTAAAGGTTTCTGAAATCGAAGAATAAGGGCGTTTTTAAAAGCTGCTTTGCCTTGGCCAGATCGAGGTTCCTGAACTGGTTCCACTCGGTCAGGATTATAAGGGCGTCCGAGTCTTTCATGGTGTCGTATTCCGACAGGCAATAGGTAATGCTGTGATCTATCGTTCCAAGACGCCAGGCCGCTTCCTTCATGGCTTCGGGATCGTAGGCCTTGATTCTAGCTCCCTTGGAAACCAGTCTCTCGATGATGGTGAGGGCCGGGGCTTCCCGCATGTCGTCGGTGTTGGGCTTAAAGGCCAGGCCCAGAATGGCGAAGGTTTTGCCCTGCGGCGATCCGACCGCCGCGAGGATTTTCTCCACCATGCGCCGTTTTTGGGCCTCGTTCGCTTCTATGGTGGCTTCCACGATCCTTAAAGGGCTTTTCGATCGCTTGGCTATGTCGGCCAGGGCTCTCGTATCCTTGGGAAAGCAGGACCCGCCGTAGCCGGGGCCGGGGTGGAGGAACTTAGGCCCTATGCGCCCGTCCTTGCCCATGGCATGGGCCACGGCCTTTACGTCCGCCCCAACCTGTTCGCAGAGATTGGCGATTTCGTTGATAAAGGTGATCTTGACCGCCAGAAAGGCGTTGGAGGCGTACTTTATCATCTCCGCCGACTCCAGGTTGGTTTCCACGAAGGGCGTTTCGTTTAAGTATAGAGAGCGGTACACATCCTTCATTATCTCCCCGGCGCGCCCGCTTTCCACGCCCAGGACCACCCGGTCGGGGTGCAAAAAATCGTAGACCGCCGAACCTTCTCTTAAAAATTCCGGGTTGGAAACAACATCCAGATCGAAGGTTTCGCCTCTCGCCTGCAATTCCTCGCCTATCCACCCCGCCACCTTTCTGGCGGTGCCGATGGGAACCGTGCT
>Ga0228536_1001693_pt1 | contig 18153 bp, 18 predicted proteins | sample SJ1Smetagenome_FD_168611 | JGI IMG/M metagenome (GOLD analysis project Ga0228536, IMG submission 168611) | Enriched culture of PCE-dechlorinating microbial communities from Ithaca, New York, USA - SJ1.S | ecosystem: Engineered > Modeled > Simulated communities (microbial... > Unclassified...
GATGCTCGGTCAATTTCGTAACATCGCTGTCGTTTTTAAAGATGATATTGCCCTCATCCGGCTTTACCCGCCCGCAGATGGCATCCAGCAGGGTTGTTTTCCCGGCGCCGTTGGGGCCGATAAAACAGTGTATCTCTCCTTTCCTCACCGTCGTGCTCAGGTGGTTTACCGCCTTGAACCCGTCAAAGCTCACGGTCAGGTCATTGATCTCCAAAAGACTATTCATTCCAATCACTCTCCTTATCCTGATTCCATTACCCAAGCCCTAGTTTCCCGCCTTTGGCGCCGTTTCCAACACCGCCTGGTCCACTGTTGCGCCTTCTCGGCGAATCGTCCGCCCATACTTGCTTTTGAGCTGCTGAAAGATTCCCACCAGTCCGTTGGGCATGAATAAAACCACTGCTATAAAGGCCAGGCCGATGAAATAAGACCATATATCGGGAAAGCTTTCGCTAAAGGCGCTTTTTAAGGAATTGACCAGTATGGCTCCGATGATCGCGCCGGTCAGAGTGCCGCGGCCGCCGATGGCCACCCAGATAACCATTTCCACCGACGGCACAATGCCCATGGCCGCCGGAGATATGATGCCCACCTGGGGGACATACACCGCTCCGGCTATACCGGCCAGAGCAGCGGAGACGCAGTATACGAAGACCTTGTAGACGGCCGGGTTATACCCTGAAAAGCGGAGCCGGTTTTCCCCGTCGCGGATGGCCACCAGCACCCTGCCAATGCGCCGGGTTACGATTAAACGGCACAGTAAATAGGCCAGCAGCAGCATTAGAATCGCGAAATAATAAAGTCCGATTTTGGTGTCATGACTGGCCAGGGGAAAGCCGAAAACGGCTTTCAGGTTGGTAATGCCGTTGGTGCCTCCGGTATAGGGCTGCTGCCCGATGAACAGGGTTACAAAAACGATGGTCAGGGCCTGGGTCAGGATGGAAAAGTACACCCCCTGGATGCGGTTGCGAAAGGTTAAGGCCCCCACCAGCAAGGCCAGAATAACCGGCACCAGAATGGTCATGGCCAGGGCGAAGGGCGCCGAGGAAAAAGGAGCCCAAAACCAGGGCAGGTTCTGAAGCCCGCTCCAGGTCATAAAATCCGGCAGTTTGCCCCCGCTGGCGGTCAATTTCATGTGCATGGCCATACAGTAGCCGCCCAGACCGAAAAACACCCCGTGCCCCAGGCTCAATATCCCGGTGTACCCCCAGATCAGATCAATTCCCAGAGCCAGAATGGCAAAGGCTACAAACTTGCCCAATAGATTGATCCTAAAATCGCTTAAAAACAGAGGCGCCAGGCACAATAACGAAAATATAAGGAATATAGCCAGGTTTTTGCCCTGTAGTGCGTTTGTTACTTTATCCTTTATCTGTACCACCTTGCTCCCCCCTTTGCCTTATCCGTCCAGCTCGCGGCTGCTAATCGTAAACAAACCCTGGGGCTTCCACTGCAGGAATAGAATGACCAGCAGGAACATCAGTACTTTACCCAGCGAGGCATTGGTCAGGAACTCCAAGCTGGTGCTGCCGATGCCGATGGTGAAAGCCCCGGCGATTGTGCCGACAATTCTGCCCACCCCGCCCAGAACCACTACCATAAAGGTGTCCACCAGGTAATTGGTTCCCAGGGTGGGGCCGATGGAACCGAGCAGGGTCAGGGCGCAGCCGGCGATACCTGCCAGTCCTGAACCCAGGGCAAAGGTCAGGGCGTCGATTCTTCGGGTATTAATACCCAGACTCTCAGCCATGCTCCGGTTTTGCATCACCGCACGGACCCGCCTGCCAGTGGCGGTCCGGTATAAAAACCAGTACACTCCTATAATGCAGACCGTAACCAGCAGTATGATAAACAGCCTTTTATAGGGCAGTTGAAGATTTCCCATAAGCAGGAGGCCGCCATTGAGCCAAAGCGGGCTCTTTACCTCCACATTGGGGGCTCCAAAGATACTCCGGGCCAATTGCTGCAGAATGAGGCTCACGCCCCAGGTGGCCAAAATGCTGTCTATAATCCGTCCATACAGGCGTTTGATGATGGTGACTTCCAGCACGTACCCGATAAGGGCGGTCGTCAAAAAGGCAGCGGGTATGGCAGCTATAAAATAGAGGCTAAAAAGGCCTGAGCCCCCATACGCTTCAAAAACTTTCTGGGTCAAATAGGTCATGTAGGCGCCGATCATAATCAGTTCACCGTGAGCCATATTGATGATTTTCATCAGGCCAAAAATGATGGCCAGACCCAGTGCGGCCAGCATCAGAATCGAGCTTACGCTGATCCCGTTAAATATTTGCATAAGATAAATGCTCATATAGTCCTTCACCCCCTGCCGGGCCCCGCCTGGGCAGGCTGCCAAGGCGCCTGCCCAGGCGGGTTCAGCATGTTAATTGCTTAAACCTGCGGCCCAAGGATAGGTTTTCAGGTAAGGATCCGGCCTTACCGCTTCTCCCGAATTCCAGATTTCTTTAATCATCCCGTCCGCCTGAACCTCGCCAATTCTCACCGGCTTCCAGAGATGCTGGTTTTCCCCTTCAATCTTCACCAGACCTTCCGGGGCTTTGAATTCCAGGCCCTTAGCAGCCGCTTTCACCTTCTCAACATCCGTGGAGCCGGCTTTTTCCACCGCCGCCGCCCAGAGGTAAACGGCATCGTAAGCCGCTTCAATCGGGTCGTCGGTCACGCGGTCCTGGCCGTATTTCTTCTTGTAGTTGGCAACGAATTGCTGGTTTTCCGGTGTATCGGTGGTCTGATAATAATTCCAGGAAACCAGGTGTCCTTTCATGTTGTCAGCACCGATACCGCGGATCTCCTCTTCCGCCACGCTGACTGAACAGGTGCTTATATCCTGGGCGCTTATGCCCGCATCTTTTAGCTGTTTAAAGAAGGCCACATTGCTGTCCCCGTTTAAGGTATTGAACACAACGTCCGGTTGGGCGGCCTTGATCTTGTTGACAATAGTGCTGTAGTCCGTATAGCCCAGCGGCGTGTATTCTTCGGCTACCAGTTCACCTCCGGAAGCAGCCAGCTGGGCCTTGATGATCTGATTGGCGGTGCGGGGAAATACGTAATCGGACCCTATAAGGAAGAATTTTTTTCCTTTGTTCTTCAGCAGCCAGTCAACCGCGGGTACGATTTGCTGATTGGGAGCCGCCCCGGTATAAAAAATATTGGGAGACGCCTCCATGCCTTCGTATTGCACCGGATACCATAACAAGCCGTTGTTCTGTTCAAACACCGGCAAAACGGCTTTACGGCTGGCCGAGGTCCAGCATCCGAATACGGTAGCCACTTTATCATTCTGCAACAGCTTTTTGGCCTTCTCGGCAAAGGTCGGCCAATCTGAAGCCCCGTCCTCGATGACCGGCTGGATTTTCTTGCCCAGCACCCCGCCTTTGGCATTGATTTCTTCTATGGCCATCAATTCAGCATCCCTGACCGACACCTCGCTGATCGCCATGGTTCCGCTTAAGGAATGTAAAATGCCCACCTTGATAACGTCGCCGGATTCTTTGGCTGCCCCGGTTTCCCCGGCTTTTTGAGAACTGCATCCGGAAAGCAGCAAGAACGCTGCAAGCATAACCGCTAGTAAACGCATTATCTTTTTTTTGATCATTGATAACCCTTCCTCTCCCGGTATTATTGAGCCCGTTAAAGATGAGGCCCGCTTTTGTGAAGCCGGTTTTAAGCCAGTTCACAATTGCCAGGAAATATAGCAAAAGGCGCCGGCCTGAATGGAGCCTCTTTACGGCTTCCATGGCCATAGCGCCTGTGCTATCCCTGCCCGTTTGGGCCTACCTCCCGATTGTGAAATTCCGTAGTTGATACATGACCGGCAACAATGCCTATCATGCTTTCTGATGACTGGCCTCCGTAAAGTAGCAAAGGCGCCTGCGACGTGAAAGCCTGAGTGGCTTTTTCATCACTATAGCGCCTATGCCCAAAACCGGTGGATTACAAATATCTATTAAAATTTTGACGACAACCCCAATATCATGGCCATGATGGTGGTGTTTCCTGGCAACTCTTCCCCGGATAAAATCACAAAAGACGCCTTGGGCAACGTACTTATCCCGACCGGATGTTCCATTGCTATAGCGCCCGTGCTATGTTTCCCCGGATGTTTTTATGGCTCAGTCATCAGTTCATAGTAGATATTTTACCTTATGCCGGGCCAATGATATACGGGAGAAAACCGTTATTTTACACAAAGATCCCGCATTTTTATTCAGGCAGTTTTTTAAACCGGCTGGGGGTGTAGCCGGTGTACTCCTTGAACAACTGGCTGAAATAATCACTGGTGCGGTACCCCAGTTTCCCGCTAATTTCATAGTTTTTATAACAGCCGCTTCTAATCAGGTATTTGGCATGTTCCATCTTAATTTTGGTGACATATTCGTGAAAGCTGCTCCCCGTCTTTTGTTTGAAAAGCCTGCCGATATAATCCTTGCTGACCTGGATCTCCCGGGCAACCGCATCCAGAGTGATATTTGACTCCACGTGATCTATTACATAATTGCAGGTCCTTTTCACAATGCCGTCGGTCTGATGGAGTTCATATTTTCTTATGACTTCCAATCCGCGGGTAAAGAATTGCAAGAAAAGTTCCTCCATTTCGCGCTTATTGCGCTCCAGGGCCGCCGGGCAGGCCAGTACCTCGCCTTCTACTTTTTCCAGCCAGGGAAATACCGAACCGATCCCTTCCTTCACTTCAATCATTATATTTTCCATAAGCTTTACCACGCCGGGATCAGGTAGATAGTCTATCTCATCCACAACCCGGCGGGCTTCCTCCATGATGGAAGGGCTTCCCGCCAATAAAAGAGCGCTCAGGGTTCTAACTCCGTTCAGGGGATAAAACTGCTTCAGAGAATCATCCATAAGGTTCTTCTCCCCTGCCTCCCTGATCATCGCTTTATTGTCCAGGTGCTCTTTCACCCTCTTTAGCGTCTCGGCCAGTATCCTTTCGTCTATGGGTTTGGTCATATAATCGAACACTCCCCAGCGGATGCCCTGCCGGGCATAGTTAAAATCACTGTGAGTGCTCAGAAAAACCACACAAATATCCCACTGCAAAAGCTTAAGCTCCTTTAAAAGCTCGATTCCATCCATACCCGGCATCTTAATGTCAGTGAGCAGCAGGTCAAAGTGCCGGGAGCTCATCTTCCTTAAGGCTTCTTTACCATCGCAGGCTTCACCGGCAATGGTTAAGCCAAAACCTTCCCACTGTTTATAGCGCTTTAACATATAGCGGCTGGTCCGGTCATCGTCAACGATCAGAACATCATACATACCCTACACCTCGCTCGCTTTTACATTTGTTTTCTCAATAATATCCAGCAAGTCCGCAGCGGCGTCTTCGAACCGGTAGGAGCAGATTTTCCTCTGCAGCTGCCGGAAAGTCAAATCATCCAATGCCGCTTCCAGATGGTGGCGGCCGGAATAGAAAAAGTTTTTGGCTTCAGCGTCTCCGGACCTTAATAAATCCAGAAGCTCGGCCCAAAATTCCTCCCGGTTCCCGGGATAGGGGTCGATATCCGGCTCCCCCTCTACCACCGCAACCGAGGCTATGAACTGCTCGGCATGCCGGCAGCTAAGCTGCAAAAACGTTTCCAGCTCGTTTATACAGTGGTAAATTACTTCGCTTTTTCCGCTGCCCAACGCCTTCTGCAAGGCCTGGGCGGAGTCGCTTAATTGCTTAATCCCGATATTGCCCGCGATGCCTTGCATCGTGTGAACCAGCCTCTGCGCCTCGGGAAAATTCTGCTCCTGAATAGACTGGCGTATCTTTAGGGCGTCATTCCCGTGATTCATTACAAACTGCTCCAAAAGCGTTTTGTATTTCCGGGCGCTCCCCCCCACCCGTTGCAGGCCTTTATCAAAAGCGATCCAGGACTGGTTTTCAGCGGCCGGGGAGACTGAGCATCCCGCCTGGAGGCTCTCATCCACAGGTATGTAATCCTTCAAAACCGCCACTAATTTGACCGGATCGAGCGGTTTGGTAAGGAAGGCATTCATACCGCTGGCCATGGCCCTTTCGGCTACTCCTTCCACTGCATCGGCCGACAGGGCGATAATCGGCAGACCTTCAGCGCCGGCTAACCGGCGCAGACGCCGGGTGGCTTCATAGCCGTCCATAACCGGCATGCGGACATCCATTAAAACGGCATCGAAACACTTTTCCCGCACCTTTTCCAGAGCGGCTGATCCGCTGTCCGCCATCTCAGCTTCAAATCCCATGTTTTCCAGTATTTCACGGGTCATATCAAGATTGATCCGGTTGTCTTCCACAACCAGAATGCGCCGGTTGTTAAAAAGGCTCCGGCAGCCGCCCACCGCAGTTTTCCTATTCCCCGGGTCGGGGGCCGCTTCAGCCACGGTGAATTGGGCGGTAAAGGCGAATAGCGAGCCTTTGCCCGGCTGGCTTTTTAAGCTTATCTCCCCTTGCATCAACCCCACAATCCGCTTGCATATCGCCAATCCCAGGCCGGTTCCCCCGTATTTTCTGGAGGTGGAGGCGTTCTCCTGGGTGAAGGCCTCAAATATGGCGGTATGATGTTGAGGCGCTATGCCAATACCGGTATCCGCTACCGTGAAGCGAAGGTCAGCCCAGGTTTCCCCTTCTTCCGCAAGCTCGACCCCCAGTTTGATGCAGCCCTGGTGAGTGAATTTAATGGCATTGGACAAAAGGTTTAAAAGCACCTCTTTGAGTTTGTTGGCATCACCCGACAAATAGCGCGGTACATCATCCTGTATATCAAGGTTTAGAGTCAGCTCTTTTCGCTGCGCCTCAACACTGACCATGTCATAAATGTCATAGAGCAGCGCCCGAAGCTCAAAGGGAGCGTTGTCCAGGACCATTCGCCCTGCTTCAATTTTGGAGAAATCCAATATTTCATTGATGATGGCCAGCAGATTCCGGGCCGCGCTGTCTATCTTGTCAACATATTCCCTCTGCTTGACCTCAAGTTCGGTGTTTTCGAGGAGATATTCATAGCCGATAATAGTGTTTAACGGGGTCCTGATTTCATGGCTCATATTAGCCAGGAATTCACTTTTGGCGTTGTTGGCCAGCTCCGCCTCTTCTTTGGCCGCCTTCATGGTTTCTTCCGCCTGCCTTCTTTTGACCAGCTCTTCTTGAAAGGATGCATACAATTCATTAAAGGTGGAAGCCAGCATGCGCAGTTCCCGGGTTCCTTCGGGCACCAGCCTGAACCGCTGGTCGGCAAAGGAAAACACCTGCAGTTTTTTGGTAAAACTGTTGATGGGATCGGTGATCTGGGTTAATAGAATCTTAAATAAAACAGCGATGGCGCACATGATGATAACAGCCAGGATCATCTGCACCGCCGCCGCCCTCGATGTACCCTGCCGGGCTGAAGCCAGTTCAGCCTCCAGACGATCATTCATAATCGTCTGGAAGGTGGCGATGGGACTCATAATACTCCTTTTATCAGCGTCATATTGTTCATCAAACATGATATCCTGGGCTTTGGCCAGTTTTTCCGGCCCGGTCCGTTGCTTATCTTCAACGTTAAGGCGGTAGCTGGCAACTTCCGTTGTCATCTCACTCTCCGGCACGCCTTGCGCCTCCAGGACCAGGCGCATGGAATGACGTTCCGTTGTGACCAGGGTGTCTGAATTGCGCTTGGCTTCATTCAATAAGGCCAGTTCCTCCTGGGGTGAGTTCAACTCCTGAAGACGGGCAATGACATTATCCCGGGTCCTGGTCTGATTGATCTCCTCCCAGTATTTTTGCAGGTGGGAAATATCCTGGGTGACCGCGTATTTTCTCGCTTCATCGGTAAGATAATCGGAGGCGTCAGCCAGGTTGATGCCCAGTTGTTTAAATTCGGTTCTTCTCTGCTCGGCCAGCCTTTCCGCTTTAATGCCGGCATTCATGTAGAATATACTGGCGCCCAGCAACATAGCGATAAAGAGGAATATGCCCAGCATGATAGCGCTGATGGTTGACTGCTTTATGTTCATTTTCATGGGGCGCTCCCTCCCTTCCCATACCACTAAAGGCGCCATCGCCATTCCCTTTTGCCCCCGGTCATGTTATAAAATGAAAAAGGCAGGGAGCCCGTTGGATGGTTTCAAACCACGGCCCCTATGCCTCAAAGTCATCAGGATATATTTTTTTAAAATTATACAACACTTTTACAAAAAGGTGGTCTGCTTTTGTGGAAAACATTAAAACCATGGATGTGCCTGACATACTCTTGATAGATGACACCCCGGAAGACATTGAAGCGGCGGTCGCCTTATTCCGCGAAAACGGCTACCGGGTCAGGATCGCCACCAAAGCCAGCACCGCCCTAAAACTGCTGGAGCAGCAGGCCCCGGATATTATCCTCCTGGATATTTATATGCCGGAAATGGATGGTTTTCAACTCTGTCAGACCATTAAAGGCCAGCTTCAATTTGCCTCGCTCCCCATCATTTTTTTGACATCGAGCAACGATGAAGAAAGCATCAAAAGAGGCTTTGAATTAGGAGCCCAGGATTACGTAGTAAAGCCTTTTAATCTTTCCGAACTCCTGGCCCGGGTTGACACCCATGTAAAGCTAAAGCACCAGTCGGAGTCATTGATTGAAGCTTATGAAGAGCTGGACAGCTTCTGCTACACGGTTGCCCACGACTTGAAGGCCCCTTTGTTGTCCATCGGCAAACTGCTTGAATACCTGGCTTTGGATTATTCCGATCACTTGGATGAAGACGGGCTTGAACTGCTTTCCCATATCCAGGATAAATCCAACGAAGTCCTGGGTATCATAGACCATCTCCTGGAATTTTCCAGAATGTGTGAAATGCCCCTGACCAGTGCGGCCATTAATTTGGAAACCCTGTTTCTCCAGGTTTTTAACGAGCTTAAAGAACAACAAGGCCCCCGACAGATTGAGTTGATCCTGGGCCGCCTTCCGGAAATTCATGGTGATCCGTTCCTGATTAAACTTTTGCTTACCAATGTCTTATCCAATGCCATAAAGTATACGGGAGGCAGGGATATTGCTGTAATAGAAGCTTCCAGCCGGGAGCAAGGCAATGAATACCTTGTATCGATCAAGGATAATGGCATCGGTTTTGACATGCGCTACGCCTCCCGGTTGTTCAAGGTATTTCAGAGGCTTCACTCCCAGGAGGAATTTCCCGGAAGCGGAGTGGGCCTGGCCATATGCCAGAGGATATTAAAAAGACACGGCGGGCGGGCCTGGCTTATCGGTGTTCCGGATAATGGAGCAACTTTCTACTTTACCTATCCCAGGTCCCAGCGGGATCAGGACGCCGCCACTCCATAGCGTTCAACGGGTATACTTCCTTAAAATGGGAGTATGAAGCCGAAAATGCTTGGCCATCCTGGCTCAAACACCATATATTTAATTTTTGGCCTTTCAGCGGTTGATTTCTCCGGGCAGGGATTGTATAATATCAATTGCGACATTCAAGGGCCATTAGCTCAATCAGGCAGAGCAGCTGACTCTTAATCAGAAGGTTGTAGGTTCGATTCCTACATGGCCCACCATTCAATCGCCCAATAAATAGGGATTCTCGAAAGCCAAGAATCCCATAAAATAGAAAAGTTTTTAAAACCGAGTCCAAACCGTGTCCCATTTGATTAAAATGCCGATTAAATGGGACTTCTTTTATTCTGCGAGTGTCTCAAACCCTAGATACTCACTAAGTTTCTTCATTTCTTCGCTCAAAGCATCTTCTGGAATATGTCCATACATATCTATAGTGGTAGTGATGGATTCGTGCCCCATGATACGCTGTAGCTTGTCCATCGTGATCCCTGCTGCAATAGCAAGTGCGGCAAAAGTATGCCTTAAATCGTGGAACCTTATATCAGGTCTGCCAAACTTGATAACAAGTTCCTTAAAACGATTTGTTAGTTTACTGGCATCCAATGGCTTGCCATTATTCCTACACAGCACTAAATCATGATCGTCATAAACCTTTTTTAAATCCGATTCGGTCAACTCCCCAACTTCTTCTCTTTTTAGTTTCTTAAATTCCTCTATCTGATAGCTTTCCTGTGCTCTTTTTATATTTCTGAACATTTTGCTAAGAGGTAATTGCATGGGAATTGAGCGGATAGATTTAATGCTTTTAGGGGTTTTAAAGAAAACGCCCTCACCAGGCATGTATTGTAGTTGTTGCCTGATATTTATCATCCCTGTATCAAAATCCACATCCCGCCACCGAAGGCCCAATAATTCTCCTTGTCTCATGCCTGTCATTACGCCTGCATATATAACCGGATAATCCATTTCCTCCTTAACTTCTTTAAAAAACTGTTCCAACTCGGATTTCTTCAAAAAACTCATCTCTTTCTTTTTGTATGATGGTGCATCAACTAAAAGAGCCGGGTTTTGAGGTATCATTTTCCATTTAGCAGCCTGCTTTAAGGCTGTGGAAATAATTCTGTGATGATAATAAATAGTGCGCTGAGACAAGCCGGGAGATACTTCTTTCCTTGGGTTTTTCTTTTTGCTGTCTTCTTCTTTTTTTCGGCCCTTAATGTTCTCGGGCTTTATTCTTCCTTCGGTCTCCATTTTGTAATAATACTCTTGCAAGTCTATGGCTTCCAACTCTTGAAGAAGTATATTGCCAATGTTGGGCTTTATATGTCTCTCTATTTCGCAATAATAACTATGATAGGTTTTAGGGGCAAGTTTTGACTTCCTAAAAGCCAACCACTTGTCTAAATACTGCCCAAACGTCATTGTCCCAGGCCGAACAAATTGCTTGCGCCGAATATCAACTATCATCTCATTCATTATTGCCGTTGCTTCATCTTCAGTCTCAACTTTTACGGACTTTACTATCTTGTCTCTCTTTTTTGTGGCCTTGTCGTATCCCTTTTCAATAATAATTGTCCAGCTTGTTTTATATCGCTTCTCTACCCTCCCCTTTATTAAATCTGGATTCCTGGTATTTGCCATAGCGTTATCCTCCGATTATTTTTTACTTAACTTGGCTTTTACCATTTCATACACTGCTTTTTGATCGTCAGTTGATAATGATGATATTAATTCCTGCATGTTCACCTCCTTAACTGGCTCGGGAGCCGGATATTTCTCACGGCAATCAGTTAATCCAAGAATAAAATCGACAGGTACGTCAAATAATTTCGACATAGCCACAAGCGTTTTAAATCCCTCAATTTGTTCACTTTTGTTTTCATATTTAGATATTGTTGCCCTTGCTAAATTTAATTGCTGTGCTAAATCATTTTGACTTAACCCCCGCTCTTCTCTGAGTAACTTAAGCCTGTCACTAAAACACACCTTTAATCACCTATCCCATCATTTTAATAATTTTATATTATTTTATTTTCTGTATTTGTGCAAGTATTTATTGCTCTGTGTATTTACATGTATTTATGCGCTATTTCGTGTCATTGTAAATTTATGTTGACATAGGCAGAAATGTATACTAGCATGAAATTACACACAATTACCTTTTATCCCATCACACAACAAAGGAGGAATTAACCGCATGGCTACAAGCAATAATAGCGCTAATAATACAGAAGAAACCCCAAAAATCGGCAAAAGCCAAAAACAATTACCCGCCTTATTGACCATCAAAAAAGCCGCTGAAATTATGGGAGTCAGTCGTGACTTTATGTACAAAAAGATATTGCCCAACGAGGAAATAGCCACTCAGGTAATTGGTGGAAAAAGATGGGTATTACGCGATCCTTTATTGCGCAAATTGGGCTGTATTGCCGAATAAACGGGAAGTTGATCGTGTTCTGCTGGTATTTCTATTTATTACCAGGAGAAAGGAGGGACAAGCAAATGGATAAAAAAGTCACCATTCTCAAAGTATCATTCGACAAGGAACAGGCTAATGCCAATGCAATCGAGGCTCTAAAGAACGCGTTTTTTGATTCTATCAAATTGGAAACAGCGGATGCCGACGAGTAGTTTTACTTAAAGAAATTAAGGACTCTCATGAACGATTTTTCAAAGTTTTCCATGTCTTGCTGGAAACCGGGTTCATTAATGAAATGAATATCCCCCTCGTTGAAATCCACACAATGCCCTATACAAATTGTTGTTATCAAGACCCTTATCGTCCCAACACCGTTGCCAATAAAGCGTTAAACATCGCCCTTCTCCCCGGCCTTAATCGTTCTGCCTTGTCTACTACGTCCTGCTGGGTCATGTAGACTACCAACGGGGCAGCGCTTGCTTGGATTTCGATTGCCTGTTTCGCCAGCGCTTCTTTAACCGCGCTATCCGCAGCCTCCTTCAACAGAGCATCAACTTCTTCCTGAGTATAGGTCTTAACTTCTTCACTCACTTGTTTTCCACCACCTTTCAAATTCGATAAGTCGGGTACTGTAAAGGCATTGCCCTTTACAAGGTCGTCTTTCTTGAAATAAGTTACCGCATTGCCACGAACGGCACTGTAAAAGCCATAAGTGGTAATACTAGACGGAACCTTTTTCAAGTCCTCTTTCGGCATATCATCCAGTAATACAAAGGGTCTTTGCGCTTCGCTAGAGCCGTTCTTTGACAACACGCCAGCAGTAGGATATGCACCATCCCATACACCCGATAACTCGCCTAGCCAACCGGGGGGCTTGCTTAATTGCACAAGCCTTTCAGTGAGTAGCGCATCACCCACCATCTTAGTGTGAAAAGAAAAAACCTCGGATTTATCCAAGGTCCGTTTCGCCAGCGCATTTATTTTTTCTAACTGCCCCGCAGTCGGAACTCCAAATTCAGCCAATCTTTTCTCACCACCTTTCATAAGATGTTGGCGGCTATTTTACCGCATCTTTTAAACCTTTGCCGGCCTTAAAGCCAACAGACTTACTGGCCGGAATGTCGCATTCTTTGCCGAATGACAAGCCTTTGCGGGCATCACGTCTTTTCAGGTAGAACGCGCCGAATCCCAAAATAGCCACATCATCGCCGGTTGATACTACTTCACCAATGGTTTCAGTCAAAGCATCCAGGAACTTCCCACTGTCCTTCTGAGTAAAGCCCGTTCTACAGGCCAATTCCTTTACCAATTCAGTCTTATTCATTTGAGATAACCTCCCTTTAAATTTGTGTCTTTCATAATTTCGCCATTACAACATATTGGGGCGCGCGAGTCCTTTGGCACATGGTATGTTTTGCGACAAAACGGACACTCAACTATTCTAATTGCCTTGCCCTCTAAGAACCCGCAACGCTGCATTGGATTTCCGTAGTCCACTCTCGCCATGTTCATTGGTTGCAGAAAGATCACCCCCTCTGCTGAAAGAGACGCGGATCCCTTCAGTCGGCATTTCGCCATTGGCTTTTTCTACTCCTACCGCTTGCTGTGCGGCATAATCCGCAGAAACCCAATTCATAACCTGAGCAATAGCCCAGTATTCCTCCTGTTTGAGTTTAACGTCAATCTTGCCTGACTTTCGCCAGGGACCACCACCTAACACCATACGGGCAAGGCGTATTCATGCCCGGACACCCATCTTGAGCGGGACAGTTTGAGCATAGGTTCATTGCGCTACCCCCTTCCTCAACAGCCAATCAAAATCGAATACACGCTGCTTACTGCCACCAGGCATAACGTCTATAATCCTTCGTTTGCCGCATATAAGACATTCTTGGTATACGTGATGGTTTTATAATCACGGTTTATAGCAGAGCATCAATAACATCCATTGAATTGTTTTGATTGTATGGAACCAAGCCCAGAGGCATAACCGGTGCTTCATTTATAGAGTGTATTTTTGCATGATTACTAGGTAGGTTATTTGCTCCTATCAATTGACTGCTGGGTATACGAATCCGGCTGCGAATTCTGATATGTGGGACTTGTCCTTGAATGCTGCCTTGCGCGCAGGCTTCATATACAGTTGATGTACTTATATTTAGAATCTCGGCAGCTTCTGCCACAGTTAAATATTCCTCTTCAGTGTTTACCTTCACCCTGAAAAGGCTGCGCACTCGCATACATACTAATTCTTTCGCCCGACAAGCCTCATATATAGTATTTCGGCTCACCCTGAAATGCCTGGCAGCCTGGCTAACTGTCACCCAGCATTCTCTATCCTTATGCATTACTGACTACCTCCCTCATACCGGTTTTGTTGTCTGTTATGTTAGACATTGAGATTAAAAAAATATCTTCAACCTTTACCCCCAGGGTCCTCGCTATACGAATCATAAGTTCTCCCCTCACCTGGCGTTTATCATTCTCAATATCTGAAAGATAAGGCCGGGTAATCCCAACTATCTTTGCCAGTTCCTCCTGGGTAATTCCTTGTTCTCGCCTTGTCTTGCGGACCAGATTTTTAATTTTAGTCGCCCCCTTTGTTTATGTTGTTGAACACAATTATATTCCATTTTGAAATATATCGTCAATAATGCTAGACAGTTTTTCCATAATAAGTTAGAATGTATGAAATGGTATACAAACGTATACATATGTATACTGATAGAGAGGATGCTATTATGGAAAACCGACTGGGAGCGTTTATTAAGGAGTGGAGAAAAGAAAGAAGCTTAGGGCTGCGGGACCTGTCCAAGCTAACCGGAATCAGTCATGCCTACCTACATGTTTTAGAAGCAGGTGTCGACCCCCGCACTAATCGCCCGGTATCACCCACCCTCCAGAGCCTCCAGAAATTATCCACCGGTATGGATGTTGCTCTGGAGGTGATTATTTCTTTGGGACTTAATCAGGACATCTCGCTCCAGCAACAAGGACGCATTAATCGCCCCGAAGAGCCCGGTTGGGAGGTCCAAGAAGACCCAGGCCACGCTTATTCTACCTTTTCGGTAGACCAGGACAATTTTCTCCTTGCTCCGGTTCTAGGCAAAATAAGTCCGGGTAAATCCGGTATTTCTGAAGCGGATATCGAAAGCTGGTGGCCAATCGACTTATCGATCATGAAGATTCATGGCCGGGATTTTAACAACTATTTTTACCTTAGATTAAAAGGACGCAGTATGGAGCCGGTAATAAATGATGGGGATTTAGTACTGGTTAAGAAAGGATCCGTGGAGGACGGCCAAATAGCCGTTATCGTCAAAGACTACGCCGAGGCATGTGTGAATAGGATTCAACACCTGCCGGGTCTTGACCAGCTGATGTTAATTTCCCGCAATCCCGATTACCCGCCCCAGGTTATGAGCGCCAATGAGTGCGTCATCATAGGGCGGGTCATTTTTCGTCTAGGAGAGCCAAAATGGTGAGGGAGCACCCTATTTATATAATAGGGAGGCAAACAAATGCGAGGACACCTGGAAAAGCGCCGTAAGAATAGTTGGACGATTATTATCGATAGAGGGAGAGACCCAATAACCAAGAAACGAGATAGGATTATTAAATCAGTTGAAGGACCTAAACGTGAAGCTGAAAAAATCATGAACGAACTGCTCTACCAGCTCCAGACCGGCACCTACATAGAAACCAATAATCTAACCCTGGCACAATACCTGATTCACTGGCTAAACACCTACTGTTCAACCAACCTGGCTCCGAAAACTATTCATAGCTATCAAATGGAGGTTTATAAGCATATCATCCCCGGTATCGGAGCAATACCTCTTGAAAAGCTTACTCCCCTGCACCTGCAGGCCTATTATACCGACCAGTTGAATTTCGGCCGGCTGGATGGAAAAGGCGGTTTATCTCCCCGTTCAGTTTTGTACCAGCACCGGATAATACGGGAAGCCCTTAAACATGCCTACCGCTGGCAGCTTGTGTTTCGCAATGTGGCTGACGCGGTTCAACCCCCGCGGCTAAAGAAAAAGGAAATGTACGTTTTGTCCAGGGAGGATGTACTGGTTTTTCTAGAGAGTATACGAGATCACCGGGATTACGCTCTAATACTTACTGCTGTTTATACCGGACTGCGCCAGGGTGAGCTGCTGGGCCTTACCTGGAAGCATGTTGACCTGGGCAAGCGGACTTTAAATGTTAGGAAGCAGCTGCAGTATGTTGCAAAGAAAGGCTATATTTTCAGAGATCCTAAAACTAATAAGAGCAAGCGCCAGGTCCCCCTGACTCCGGAAGTAGTTCAAGTGCTTAAAGAAGTAAGGAAAGAACAAGCCCAGTACAAACTCATCAGCGAAGAGTACTTTGATCATGATTTAGTGTTTTGCCTGCCCAACGGGAAACCACTTGATTCTACCAACCTAACCAAGCGCTTTAAAAACCTGGCCATTCACAATGGTCATCCGCAGCTGCGCTTTCATGATCTGCGCCATACCTGCGCTACCCTATTGTTGGCCGCTGAAGTAGACGCAAAAAAGGTCCAGGAGATCCTGGGCCATGAGAGCATTACGACTACATTGGATGTCTACGGCCATGTGCTGCCCACCATGCAGCGGGAGGCTATGGACAGGTTGAGCAGTTTTATGAAGGGTTTTTGACAATTAAAAGTGCCCTAGCGGATTCCGGGCACTTTTTATGCTACTATCTTTGTGTTAGCAAACTTCTATCTTCCATTTGCGGGGGTTCTTCCAGCCATTTATGCTTAATCATTAGTTTCCCGCCTTCTCTGGCAAAGTCTAAAGTGTCTTTTGCCGTAATTGCAAGTTTTGCCGGAAGATCGCTTCTCATACTAAAAGACATGCCCAATGCACTATTTCCTACTGAATAGCTGGCCATAATATTTGTACAATACATCATTATCTTATCCGAGAACGGCGGCACTACAGAATCTGTTGCTTTGCCCGCCCATGTACTGGGTGGTTGAATGTCGCTTTGCAATAAAAGACTGCTTGTATTACTAACTATCTTTTTAGCAAGTTCTTTCCCTGATATAAAGTACTCTTTAATCTCTTTTTCTTTAGCAACCTGAGCAAAACCGGCCATTAATTGCATTCCGAAAATGTTAACCTCTAATGTCTGAAATAGGTATGCTATTTCAAGTGTATTCAAAGCACGTTTATTTCCAAAAAAACGCATCCCACTCATATATTTCTTTTCTTCAATAAATTCTACTTCTTTAGGCATCGAAACATAGGGAGGTTTTGCTAAAACACCCTGGTCTGTAAGATACTCAGTACAGATACGGTATGTGTCCTGTGAGTTTTTTACAGTACTTTCATAAAAATCTAAAATATCCTCTCTATATGACATGCCTAAGTGTATTGCATTAAATCCCAAATTTATCTTCATCATTACACGTAGAAACATGATATGAAATATATCATCGAATAAAATTGGTGCATCATCGAAAGTATCCTGGTCGGTAAATGCTTCTGGAATAACTGCCTTTTCATGATTGTATATATCCTCAATTTTATTAAGAAGTTTTTCATTTTCTTTCACATGATTTTCCAATATCTTTCTGGCTTTTTTATCTTTTGAATCCTGAGCGAATCTGTTAATAAATACACCCATTAATGATTTTATTTGATATGTCATCCACAACGTACCCAATTCGGAAGATGAAATGGCACTTTTTGCTATCGTTGGCATTGTTTTTTCCCTCCTTGTTCGAAAATTGCTTAAATTAGCTTTTACAGGTTTTGTAGAAAATATTAGTTCATTAAAAAATAAACCCGCAAAGCCAGGCACTTCTTTGCCATAAGAATTGGGAGTATAACATTGTCGCGAAGTTTTGCGATTGCTATTCGGACACGATCAGGGTATAATTAATAAGCTTTGGCGGAGAAGTTTGGTTTACTGTCTAAAGTCATTGGTTTCTTATCAGTGTTTATCAGTTAGGTTTGTTTTGAGTTTTTAGTGAATTCGTTTGCTTGAGGTTTAAAAAAGACTTTTCCTTAATGCCCTAATCAGGTTTTTTGTCAGATAAATAGGTTAATAGATCATTGTCCAGTTTTTCAGGTGCTTCTCCGCCATTGCATAAATGACGAGGAAATGATGCCCTCACAAATGTGAGGGCATTTTATAGTTTAATAAGCTCATATCCACTGTTCGCTGCGGCATGAATTCAGGTATTATTAAGCCGTCACTCTTCTGCTGGTAGGGTTCCCTACAAATAGAGGTATAGTACTCTTTTCGTCGAAAATACTTAATGTGTTTTTCTAATTCGGATTGTTATTAATGGAGCATTCCTGTAATGCTTAAGGAAGGTCTTTGAAAAATGAGACGCCAGTCTCTACAATGAAATTGTGCTGAAACCCGCAAAAGTAAGGCACAATTCAAAGTTGAGGAGGCGTCCCTATA
>Ga0228536_1001694_pt1 | contig 18151 bp, 14 predicted proteins | sample SJ1Smetagenome_FD_168611 | JGI IMG/M metagenome (GOLD analysis project Ga0228536, IMG submission 168611) | Enriched culture of PCE-dechlorinating microbial communities from Ithaca, New York, USA - SJ1.S | ecosystem: Engineered > Modeled > Simulated communities (microbial... > Unclassified...
CTCCGGGGACCGTCGCAGAGCCGCCCTCCCTGGCGGCGCTGCGACTCTCCGGGGCGTCCTGCCCCTCCGTCCCCTGCGGTCTCTCGCTTCCGCTCGCACGCGGGCCAAAGGATCTTCGAAGACCATCCCTTGTCCGCCGCCATCTCACCCCCACAAGGAATTCCGCTTGTTCGGCCCACGAGGTTCTCTCCCGTAAAAACCCCTTCGCTAAATCCATGAGCACTCCCCTCTAAAATGCTCGTCACCAGGAACTCCGGCGATGCGGCGGATCTGTCGTCTCATTGTGTTTTTTCGCCACTCCGGATAGAGTGACATTGCAACAGGAAACAATCGGTTCAACAACACCGAGGAGGCGAAAAACATGTCCCGAGACGACGGTCTTCCTGAAACACTCCGTTTCGATTCCCTGGCCATCCACGCCGGATACGAACCCGATGCGGCGACACTCTCCCGCACAGTGCCTATTTATCAGACCACGGCGTATCGATTCAAGAATGCCGCCCACGCGGCAAGCCTTTTCGCCCTCGAAGAGGAGGGAAATATCTACACCCGCATCGGCAACCCCACCACGGAAGTGCTGGAAAAACGCATGGCGGCACTGGAAGGCGGCGTTGCGGCGGTGGCCTTCGCCTCGGGACACGCCGCCGTGAGCGGCGCCATCCTGAATATCGCGGGCGCGGGCGACGAGATCGTCTCCTCTTCTGCCCTCTACGGCGGAACGGCGAACCTCTTTGCCGCCACGCTTCCGCGATACGGCATCACCGTTACGTTCGTCGACTCCCGGAACCCGGAAAATTTCCGAAAAGCCGTAACCCCGAGGACAAAAGCCTTCTACGGCGAGGTCATCGGCAATCCCGACGCGCAGGTACTGGACATTCAGGCCGTGGGCGGCATCGCCGCCGAATGCGGCGTTCCTCTCGTCGTGGACGCCACCTTCGCCCCCCCCTGCCTCTGCCGCTCTCTCGAATGGGGCGCGAACATCGTGCTCCATTCCGCCACGAAATTCCTCGGCGGACACGGAACCTCCATGGCGGGCATCGTGGTGGACGGCGGCCGTTTCGACTGGGGCAACGGACGGTTTCCCTCCCTCTCCGAACCCGACCCGAGCTACCATGATCTGCGCTATACCGAAACCTTCGGCGCAGCGGCCTTTGCGGCACGACTCCGCACGCAGGTCCTGAGGGATTTCGGCGCCTGCCTGAGTCCGTTCAACAGTTTTCTCATTCTTCAGGGGATCGAGACACTCCCGCTCCGCATGGAGCGCCATTGCAGCAACGCGCTCGCCGTGGCCCGGTTCCTGGAACGGCACCCTGCCGTCGCCTGGGTGAACTATCCGGGGCTTTCCTCCCATCCCGATGCGTCACTGGCAGAAAAGTACCTCCCCAAGGGAGCAGGGTCGATCTTCACCTTCGGCGTCAAGGGGGGATTGGAAGCGGGACGACGCTTCATCGACACCGTTCGACTCTTCTCCCTGGTGGCAAATGTAGGCGACGCCCGTTCGCTGGTGATCCATCCCGCCAGCACCACCCATTCGCAACTCGACAGCGCCCAACTTGCCGCAGCGGGAGTACGGGAGGATACCATCCGCCTCTCCATCGGTTTGGAAGATCCCCGGGATCTTCTCGAAGACCTGGACCAGGCCCTCAGGAAGGCCACCGATCCCGGCGTTCTTTCCTAGACGCTTCGTCTGCGGGCCTCTGGAGAAACGCCGTGCCGCCCAGAGGAGAAGATCTTCTTCGCATCCTCTCCGGAATGCCGCGCCACCGAGAGAGAAAGAGCCTCTGCGAGCCTCTGAAGGAACGCCATATCGCCTAGGCGGGGAGATCTTCTTCGCACCCTCTCCGGAATGCCGCGCCTCCGAGGCAGGAGAGGGTGAGGCCGCCAAGGCCCTTTGGCCCGCGTGCGAGCGGAAGCGAGAGACCGCAGGGGACGGAGGGGCAGGACGCCCCGGAGAGTCGCAGCGCCGCCAGGGAGGGCGGCTCTGCGACGGTCCCCGGAGGGCCGAAGCGGACGCGAGCGGTCCGTAAGCGGGCTCAAGGGCCGGATGGCCTTGCTCTCTCCCGCCGGACGGCACGAAGACAGCACGGAAACACACAGAAACTCTCCGCTTCTCAACTCCGTAAACCCAGGGGGAAGCGGAAGACAAAAACACATCGGAGCAACAGCCAGCGGGCCGGGCGGCCTTGCACTCTCCCGCCGGACGGCACGAAGACAGCGCGGCGACCGCACGGAAACACACGGAGACTCTCCGCCTCTCAACTCCATAAACCCAGGGGGAAGCGGAAGATAAAACAGACTCTCGCTCATGACCAAGGAGGTGCGATGAACATGATGGAGATCACAGGTAACGGTGTTCAGGCGGAGAAGACATTCGTCTGCTTCGAAGACATGCTGGACTCACTCTCCGTGACCGTCGTCGCGGAGGATTCCGTTCCCTACGAAAGCCCCCTGCTCGGACAGCACGGACTTTCCCTGTACGTCGAGGCAACCCGCCAGAGCACGCGCTTCCGCTGCCTCCTCGACGTGGGACAGCATCCCGACGCACTCGCCTTCAACATGGAACGCCTCGGCATCGACCCCGCCACACTTGATGCGATCATTCTCACCCACTGTCACTACGATCACACCAAGGGCGTCGCGGCTCTGCTCCGCCGCGCGGGAAAGAAAAACCTCCCCGTGGTGGGGCATCCCACACTCTTCCGCCCCCACTTCTGCACGGCCCCTTCGCTCCAGCTTCTCGGTGTCCCCCCGGAGGACAGCCTCTCGGAAATCACCGCCGCCGGAGGTGTCTTCCTCGCCGTGGCCGACCCGCTCCAGCTGCTTCCGGGGCTCGTCGTCACGGGGGAAATCCCGAGAGTCTCCGGGTTCGAGCGCCCCCCCGCGGGACTTCACACCGTCGAAAACGGTGCGGTGGTCCCCGATTCGATGCGGGACGACCTGGCTCTTGCGGCATGCGTTCGCGGACGGGGCATCGTGGTCCTCACCGCCTGCAGTCACGCGGGCATTGTGAACACCACGCGCTATGCCCTGGGACTGTGGGGACCGGACACGCTGGTGCAGTGCGGCGGCAGTTCCGCCCTCGTCGGGATCGTCGGAGGATTTCACCTCGTGGAGGCTGACGACGAGTGCGTCGCCAAAACCGTCGAAGCCCTGGCGGAGCTGGAACCTCAATGGATCAGCGCCGGACACTGCACAGGCTGGAAGGCCCAGATCGGCCTGCAGGAACGCTTGGGAGACCGCTTCCGACCTCTTGCGACGGGGTTGCGCTTCTTCGTGGAGGCACCTGCGGTCATCCAAGGCATGCCGGACACTCGTTTCTGAGGTATCACCGTGAATCCCCGGGAACGCCGTTCCTTTCTTCTGAGAATGGTCCAGGACTCCCTGAAGGAGATGACCTTTGCCCGGGCTCTTCCGGACCGCGCCTCCGTCACCGCCGAGGGGCTTACGTGGAACGGAGTGCTCCAGGAGCCGCCGTATTTTCTCCTCGCCCTCGGCAAAGGGGCCCCGGAGATGGCTGCGGCCATGGCGGAACTCCTTCCGGAACACCTGTTCCTGGGAGGACTGGTGGTGACCAAGGACGGACATGGAAGTTGCCTCATGGAAAAGGGACGTCCCTGGATGCTTTGTTCCTCCTTTCCCCAGGAGACACCGCCGTCTCCGCCCCCCCTGGTGCTCCGCGAGACCGCGCATCCCATCACGGACGCCCGGGCCATCGCCGCCGCGGAAGAAGCACTTTCTCTCCTGAAAAACCTTCCGCTCCACTGCACCGTCATCGTCCTCCTCTCCGGGGGCGGTTCGGCTCTCTTCGAACTTCCCCGGCCGCCATTGACGCTCGAAGACCTGGACGCGGCGAACCGCCTTCTCGTCACCTGCGGTGCCTCCATCACGGAGATCAACTGCGTGCGAAAACATCTCTCCGCCGTAAAGGGAGGAGGTCTCCTGCGGCATATCTTTCCCAGGAACTGCCTCACCCTCCTCGTCTCGGACGTGGTGGGAGACCCCGTGGACGCCATCGCGTCGGGCCCCACCTCGGCGGACCCCACCACCTTCGGCGATGCCCTGGATGTGTTGCGCCATTACGCTCTGGAGACGGTTTTCCCTCCAAGGGCGCTCTCCCTGCTTCGGGAGGGACACCGCGCCGCCGGAGAAGACACCTGCACCCCGGAGTTTCCCCGGGCATCCCTTGAGGAGACCGTAAAGAACACCGCCTCTTTCGCCGTCACCACCGAGGTGGTGCTGGGCAATCGGGCATTGCTGGAAAATCTGGGTCGCCGCCTTGCACAGGCCGGACTGCACACGCTGCATCTCTCCACCTTCGTCTCCGGCGAAGCCCGGGAGGTGGGACGCTTTCTCGCCGACGTGGCCCGTGAAATCCGCGCCTCGGGAAACCCCGTACCTCCTCCCGCAGCGGTCCTCACCGGAGGTGAAACGGTGGTGACACTCCGGGGCAAGGGCAAGGGAGGCCCGAACCAGGAGACGGCGCTGGCCTTCGCTCTCGCCGCCCGGGACCTCCCCGGAGTCACCCTGCTCTCCCTCGACTCGGATGGCACGGACGGCCCCACCGACGCTGCCGGGGGCCTCACCGACGGGGGGGGTTTCGCCCGCATGCACGCCGCCGGAATCGACCCGTGGAAGGCCCTTGCAGACAACGACGCCTATGCCGCCCTCGACGCGGCGGGAGATCTCCTCCGCCTCGGCCCCACGGGGACGAACCTGAACGACTGCCGGGTACTCCTGGTGGAATGACATCCGAAAAATTTCCGCTTTGTGGTATAACCGAAAAATATCTCCGGAATGGAGAAATACCCTTCTTCCGGAGAGGAGAGAATGCGCACAACCGACTCTGGCCGCGGAAGAACGTGTCATGCCTTCGACCCGAGAAGGACCAGAGAACGTGTCCACAGAAAGGAGTTTTTCACAGTGCTTGAACGAATTCGTGCCCGGGCGCGGGAACTCGCCCCGGAAATCGCCTCCTGGAGACATCATTTCCACGCCCATCCCGAACTCTCCTTCGAGGAGACGGAGACCACTCGCAAGGTGGTGGAGTTGCTCCACTCCTTCGGCTACGAAGACCTCCGGATCGGCACGGCGGGGCTTCCCACCGGAGTCGTGGCCGACCTGAACCCGGACAGGCCCGGACGGTGCCATGCACTGAGGGCCGACATCGACGCCTTGCCCATGACGGAGGAGGGAACATGCCCCTACCGCTCGACGAACCCCAAAGCCATGCATGCCTGCGGGCACGACGCACATGTGGCGATGCTCCTCGGCGCGGCCAGAATTCTCAAGGAAATGGAAGAGGACCTTCCCGGGCGGATACGCCTGCTCTTCCAGCCTTCGGAGGAGTCACCCCACCGCAGCGGCGCCCGGGCCATGATCGCCGAACAGGCTCTGGCAGGAGTGGACACCATCTCGGGCCTGCACGTCTGGTCGCCTCTCGCAAGCGGCACTCTGGGCTATCGCACCGGCCCTCTCATGGCCTCGGCGGATCAATGGGAATGCACCATCGAAGGGAAAGGAGGGCACGGAGCGCTTCCCCATCAGGCGGTGGATCCTGTCGTGACCGCCTCCCTGCTCGTGAACGCACTCCAGACCATCGTGAGCCGCGAACTCAACCCCCTGGACACGGCGGTTCTCACCGTGGGCAAAATCGAGGCGGGCACCACCTTCAACATCATTCCCGACAGGGCGGAAATGATGGGGACCGTGCGCACCCTCGACCAGGGCGTGCGAAAGGATATACAGGTCCGCATGCGACGCATCGTGGAGGGGCTCTGCGAAACAATGCGCTGCAAGGCCGATTTCCGCTATAAGGAAGTCCTGCCTCCGACGGTAAACGACCCCGGTCTCGCAGCGAAAGCGGCGACCCTGGCAAAAACCCTCTTCGGAGAGGACAACGTCCTGGAGATTCCTCCCGTCATGGCCTCGGAGGACATGAGCCTGTTCCTGGAAAAAATCCCAGGAGTCTTTCTGTTCCTCGGCACGGGCAATACCGCAAAGGGACTTGCGCAGGCACATCACCATCCCCGTTTCGACGTGGACGACGACGTTCTTCCCTTGGGCGTCTCTCTCCATTGTCTTCTGGCCTGGGCATCCCTGGCCGGCGCGCTGTAAAGGCCGAAATGGTCGTACCTGCGGGCGCACGCGCCTCGGCGCTCCGCATTTCCATCTTTCTGGAAGAAGAACGCTTGTGCGGTGAAAGCGGAATTTCTATAATAATGTTGCTCGTCACCGTTCTTTGTCACAAGAGCGCCTTCCAGTATTCTGAACGGACAAGGCGCACGAGGGGAGGGACGAACCTTGGGCACCGTCCACGTGGATGATCTCAAATCGGGCATGACGCTCGCAAAACCCGTCGTCGCTCCGAACGGACGCTTTCTTCTTCCCGAGGGGGCGGTCCTCAAGGACAAGAACATCCAGGTCTTCAAGATCTGGGGTGTCACCGAGGCACATGTGGTGGGACACGACCAGGAGCGCATCGAAGAACAGAGCATCGCCCGCTTCAGTCCCGAGCATCTTCGCCTCGCCGAGGCGCATCTGGCCGTGCGTTTTCCCCAAAACGTCGCTGAATCGCACTTTCTTGCGGAGACACATCGTCTCTGCCTTCTCCGTCTGGCGGAACACCTCGCGGAGGGACGCCCGCTTCCGGAGCAACCATCGCTTCCGGAGGCACCATCCCAGGAAACGCGGGGTACCTCCGGGAGACCACCTTCCCTTCAGGAGCTTGTGGAAGGCGAGGTTCAGCTCGCGTCCTTTCCGGACGTGTATTTCCGTATCCAGGAGGTTCTGGAGGACGCCCGGAGTTCCGCAAGCCACATCGCCGACGTGGTGAGCGAGGACACGAGCCTCACAGCGAAGCTTCTCAAGCTGGTGAACAGTTCCTTCTACGGCTTTCCCTCCCGCATCGAGTCCATCTCCCGGGCGGTGGCCCTCATCGGCACCAACGAACTTTCCACCCTCGCCCTGGGAATTTCCGTGGTGCACTGCTTTCGAAACATTCCGCCCTCGGTGTTCGACATGAAATCCTTCTGGCAACATTCCGTGGCGTGCGGCGTCTTCTCCCGCATTCTGGCCCGGGAAAAATCGGGGCTCTCGGAGGAACGTCTCTTCGTGGCGGGGCTCCTGCACGATGTGGGGCGCCTCGTCCTCGCCCGGAGCAGGCCACGCCAGCTCGCCCAGGCCATGGCGCTGAGCCGGAAGAGACGCATTCCGCTCTTCGAGGCGGAGCGGGAAGTTCTCGACTTCGACCATACCCAGGTGGGAGGACTGCTGCTCAGGACCTGGAAAATTCCGGGCGCCCTGGAAACGCTGGTGCGGTTTCACCACGCACCTCTTTCGGCGCATCCCGCCGCGGAGGCGGCGGTGGTGAACGTCGCCGATGCGCTGGCCATCTCCCTCGCCATCGGCCGCAGCGGTTCCTTTTACGTTCCCTTCACGGACGACGAGGTCTGGGGCACGCTCCATCTTTCTCCGAGCGTACTCTCTCCCACCGTCGCCCAGGCGGAACGTCAGATCAAGGAGATCACCGATCTCTTCCTCTCCTCCGAGGCCGTGGAAGAATGACCCGCAAGACGGGCGAGCGGCGCGAATCCGCACTTCGCGAGGAGATTCCGGAGCAACACCTGTCCGACTCCTCCACTCCTCCGAAAGGACGGGGAAAGAAAACGGTGCCTCCCCTTTCTCCGGAGGAACGCCTTGCCATCTACGCGGAGGAGAGACGCGCCGCCCTTGAAGCCTTGGGCGTCGCCGCGTCCCTCGCCCGCTTCGACACCGGCACGAGCCGGCTGGAGGATCTCCGGGCCATTCTCAAGGAAACCGAAAACCGGGCGAACATGCTCGTTCGTTTCAAGGCACTGACGTTCTACCTGGTGGACGAATCGGATTCCAGTTTCTACCAGGCCTACTGCAGTGATCTCCTGTGGGAGCGCTTCTTCGAGGAGGAGCTGCAGCCCCTCATCGACGACCGCACCTTCGCCTGGGCCATCTCCCGGGAGCGGTGCGTCATCGTCTCTTCGAAAAAACGCACGGAGCGCATGCTCCTCCATGTCCTCGCAACCCCCTCCCGCACGCGGGGAATGTTTGTGGCCGTCCTCGATCAGGACAAGAAAACCATCCGGGACCATTCCCTCTCCCTCCTGTCGGTGGTGATGTTCACCGCCGCCGCCGCGCTGGAGAGCTTCTTCCTCTACAAGAACGTGCGGGAGCTGAACGCCAAGCTGGTCTCCCACATCCAGCACCTGGAGACCACCGAGAAGGAACTCGCCCGCTACCGCAACCGCCTTGAGGAAGAGGTGGGGGAACGCACAGTGGAACTGCAGAAGACGAACCGGCGCCTTCGGGAGGAGATCCGGCAGCATCAGGAGGCGGAACGATCCCTCGCGGAAAGCCGCGAGCGCTTTCGGGCTCTCGTGGAGAATTCCTCCGACGTGGTGTGGGAGATGGATGGAGAAGGGCGTTTCACCTACGTGAGCCCGAAGATTGAGGAACTTCTGGGAATTCCTCCCGAAAAAGTTCTCGGCATGCGCTTCTACGACACTTTCGACTGCGGTGAGGAGGAGCGGGAACGGTTCCGGATCGGCCTGGAGGAGATCAAGAAACGAGGGGCCCCCTTCATCCGTGTGGAATGCGCTTGGCGTGCCGCGGACGGTCGGCGCTTCTTCTTCGAGGCGAGCGGCCAGCCCTTTTTCGATGCGGTGGGAACGCTTGCGGGGTACCGGGGTGTCAGCCGGGACGTGACGGAGGCCAAGAGCACCCTGGAACAAATGGCCTTCCAGGCGACGCACGACCCGCTCACCTCACTTCCCAACCGTGCGCTCTTCGCGGACAGGCTCGACATGGCCCTCGCCCTTGCGCGGCGCAAGAACGAATCAGTGGCGGTGTTCTTCCTCGACCTCGACGGATTCAAGACCGTGAACGACTCCCTGGGGCACGATGTGGGAGACCGCCTTCTCGTCTCCGTGGCGAACCGTCTTCGGGAGCAGATCCGGGATATGGACACGGTGTCCCGCATGGGAGGCGACGAGTTCACCTTCATTTTTCCAGGAGTGCATGACCGGGCCGAAACGGCCCGCATCGCCGAGCGGATTCTCGCCGCGGTGGCGGAGGAAATCCGCCTGGAAAGCGAAGAGAGCGCCCCTCCGCTCGACATCTCCGTGACGGCAAGCATGGGCATCGCCGTCTTTCCCTGGGACGGCGAGGACGTGCAGACCCTGATGAAGCGCGCCGACGCGGCCCTGTACCGGGCCAAGGTGCTCGGACGCAACGCCTACCGTTTCTGGAACGCTCAGGATACGGAAGTCTTCGGGGAGATCGTGGACGATGCGATGATGCGCAAACGCCTGGAAGAGCACCTTCAGGAGACGAGGGGCTTCCTCGACGCCGTGATCAACGCCGTGGGGCATCCCATCTTCATGAAGAACGAGGAGCGCCGGTATGTCCTCGCCAACGACACCTATTGCCGCTGGATCGGACGCCCGCGGGAGGAGATTCTGGGCAAGCTCCCCGAGGACATCTTCTCCGCCGAGGACGCGGCGGCCTTTTCCAGGACGGACCTGCGAATTCTCGAAACGGGGGAGTCCATCACCGCGGAAGAGAAGATCGCCGTAAAAACCGGAGCGGACGGAAAACCCCGGACAGTGCTCATCTCAAAATCCCCCTACACCGACGCAAAGGGGCGGCGCTACGTGGTGGGCAGCATTCTGGACATCACGGGCAGAAAGGCCGCGGAATACCTTCTCTCCCTCGGCGAGCACAATTTCCGCGCCCTCTTCGACCAGGCGGCGAATCCCATGGTGATCCTCGATCCCGAGGGGTACTTTCTCGCGGTGAACAGCGCAACCCTCCGAAACCTGGGCTACGCACGGGAAGAATTCCTTCGCCTCACCCCAAGGGATCTTGTTCCCGAGGGCCATCACTGCCTTTCCCCGGAGAACCTCGCCGTGGTCTGTACCAAGGGGAGCCTCACCTACGAAACGGTGCAGCGGAGACGGGACGGCACGCTCGTCCCCGTGGAGACGCACGCCGCCCGCATTGTCTTCGACGGCAGACCCGCCGTGCTCGCCCTCAACCGCTTCCTGAAGGAAGGCGGTGACAGGAACGGAACATGAACATCGGGGACACCTCGCGTCGCGAAGCATCCCCGATGTCGCCCGAATCCCGTAAACCTTCCTTTCCGCATCGGCGCGGCAGTTTCTCTTGCCCGATGCGGCGATCCCCCTTCGCTCAGACGCCTTTGCCGCAGAGCACCGCCAGAGCGTTTGCCACCGTGACGGCCACCCCCACGGGGAGGCAGGCCGGATCGATGTCGAAGTGCGGATTGTGCCCCTCCACGACGAGACCCTTCTCCCGGTTCGCCGAACCGAGACGGAAAAAGGCCCCCGGAACGGCCTGGGCGAAATAGGCAAAATCCTCCACGCCGAGACTCGCCGTCTCCAGCACCTCCACGTTCTCCGGTCCCAGCAGGCGCGTTCCCGACGCCGCCACCAGGTCTACGAGAGCCCGGTCGTTCAGAAGCGGCACGTACCCCTCCTGGCGGCGCACCTCCGCGCTTCCGCCGAGCCCTTCCGCCACCGTTTTCACCACCTCCGCCACCCGGGCGTTCACCTTTTCCCGCGTCTCCGGCAGGAGGGTCCTCACCGTGGCCTCCATCTCAACCCGGTCGGCGATGACGTTCCGGGCCGTGCCGCCCCGGATCACCCCCACGGTGACCACCGCGCTGTCCCGGGGATCCACGTTCCGGCTCACCACCGACTGAAGCGCCGTCAGCACGTACCCCGCGACGGCCACGGCATCGACGCCTCCGTGCGGATAGGCCCCGTGGGAGGAGCATCCCCGGAGCACGATGTCCAGCGCGTCCGAGGCGGCGCACATCTGGCCGTACTTGACGCCGATGCGTCCCGCCTCCAGCTCGGGGCAGACGTGGAGTCCAAAGACCGCATCCACTTTGGGATTTTCCAGCACCCCTTCCCGGATCATGGGCTCCGCGCCGCCGTCGGACTCCTCCGCGGGTTGGAAGAGAAACTTCACCGTCCCGGAAAAACGGCTCCGCAGCTCCGCGAGCAGACGGGCCGCGCCGAGGAGGATCGCCGTGTGGGCATCGTGCCCGCAGGCGTGCATCACCCCCGGCGTCCGTGACGCATAGGGCACCTCGTTGTCTTCCTGAATCGGCAGCGCATCCATATCCGCCCGGAGCGCCACCACCCGCGGAGCACCGCCCGAAGAAGGCGCGGTTCCCTCCAGCAGACCGAGCACACCCGTCCGGGCGACGGTGCGGCAGGAAATTCCCAGTTTCTCCAGCTCCTCCTGCACCCGGCGGCTCGTCCGGGCCTCCGCGAACCCCAGCTCCGGATGGGCATGGAACTCCTCGCGGAGTTCCCGCACCCATTCCGCCAGTTCCCGGGCCCTCCCAAGCAGGTCGGGAGCCGTATCCTCCACGACAGCTCTCTCCATTTTTCCGTCCGTCATCTCCGACATCGCCTCCTCAAACATCCTCCCAGAAGAACGCCGCAGCGCGCCTCTGCATCGATGCGTCAGTGCCACACCACGTTCCGGATCTCACGGAACCCGAGCCCCGGCCCTTCACCGAGGACGATGCGGGGACCGTCGCAGGTGATACCTCCCTCAACGGGATCCTCCGCGCAGAGATCCGGCGTGTCCAGATCGATCCGGGTGATGCAGGGACAGGCCGCTGCCACGTGCGCCGCGGCGGTGACGCTCAATTTGGTCTCCATCATGCTGCCGATCATGGCCTCCACGCCGAAGCTCTCCGCCACCGCCGCGATCTGGAGCGCCCGGCGAATGCCTCCGCTCTTCATGAGCTTGATGTTCACCAGATCCGCCGCACCTTCCGCCAGAATGCGCGCCGCATCCCGTGGAGAATACACGGACTCGTCGGCGAGGACCGGCACGGACACGGCGTTCCGGACGAGTTTCATTCCCTCGATGTCCTCCGCGGGAACGGGCTGCTCCACAAGCTCCAGGTTCGGATCGGTCTCCTCCAGCTTCCGGAGAATGCGCACCGCCTCCTTGGGACTCCATCCCTGGTTCGCGTCGAGCCGGAAGGCGACACCAGGCCCCACCGCATCCCGGATGGCAGTGATGCGCACCAGGTCCAGAGCCGGATTCTTTCCCACCTTGAGCTTGAGGATGCGGAATCCTCTGCGAACCGCCTCGAGACTGTCCTCCACCATCACCTCCGGCGTGTCGACACTGATGGTGAGGTCCGTCTCGAGCTCCCGCCGCCCGCTGCCGAGCAGGCGGGCCAGAGGCGCTCCGTATCGCTGCCCCCAGAGATCGTGAAGCGCCATGTCGAGCGCTGCCTTGGGAGACGAATTGTGCACGAGGCTTTTGTCCAGCAGGCGGAGGAGATCGTCCAGATCCTCCACGTCCCGCCCCAGGAGCAAAGGTTTCAGGTGGTCCTCCAGCGCCGCGACGATGCTCCCCCGGATATCGCCGGTGATAACCGCCGTGGGCGGCGCCTCTCCGTAGCCCACGTGCCCCGTGTCCGTCTCCAGGCGCACGACGATGTCCTCCACGGAACGCACTTCCCGCAGCGCCGTCCGGAAGGGTTTCTTCAACGGCACTGACAGGGTTCCCAAACGCATGTCGGTGATCCGCACTTCCATCGCACCTCCTCGAAAGCCGTAGAAAAAATCGTTCCCGTCACCGCTGTCGCGTTTCGACCCCCGCAGCATACACGAAAAATGCCCTTTCGGCCCGGCAATGTGCGGCTCTTCTTGCGAAAAACCTCTTTTCCTGCGGCACTGTGACCAATTCATCTTGCATTACTCCGGAGAACGGGTTAGCATGAAATTCCGGGATGTCCGGTCCGCCGGAGGCAGGCCGCAGGTACGAGAAAACGGAGGCGCGAGAGATGACGGAGACGACGCGGGAACAGGAACAGCTCTTTCCTGAGATGGGGCCTTCCTTTCGCGAGTTCATCGAGGCCAGCCCCTCGGTCATGTTGCTCATCGCTCCCGAGACCGGCGCGATCGTCCGGGCGAACGAGGCGGCGGCGACCTTCTACGGATATTCCAGGGAGCGGCTCGAACGCATGCGCATTGCGGAGATCAACACCCTCACCCCGGAGGAAATCCTCCAGGAAATGACCGCCGCAAAAGCCAACCGCAAGAGTTTTTTCCGCTTCAGCCACCGCCTGGCCTCGGGAGAGCTGCGAGCCGTACACGTCTATTCCTCCCCCGTCCAGGTGGAGGGCAAGCGGCTACTCTGTTCCATCGTTCAGGATGTGACGGACCTGAAAAGCGACGAGGACCGGGCGGAACGACGCCGTCTGGAGGAACACCTCGCCCGCAGCGTGGCCCTCCTCGGGCCGCCATCGAGTCCGTGGCGGAGGGCATCATCGTGGTGGACTTAAAGGGGCGGGTGCTCATCTACAACGCCAACTTCGAACGCTTCTGGAACACTCCCTCGGGGTGGAGCACCGCCTTCGACCCGGAGGAACGACTGACCTTCCTGAGCAATCTCGCCGAGGACCGGGAGGAGTTCGTGAAGCTCATCCAGACCGTCCGGAACCGACCCGACCTGGAGCGGAGCGGCACGGTGCATCTGGCGGACGGGCGGATCGTGGAGTTCGAGTCCCGCCCTTTCCGGGCGGAGGAGACCATTCTCGGGCGCATCTGGAGTGTCCGGGACGTGACCGAGCGGGAGGAGGCCCGAAAGGCCCTCGAGACCTCCCTCCGGGAGAAGGAACTGCTGCTGCGGGAAATCCACCACCGGGTGAAGAACAACCTGCAGACCGTGGCGAGCCTCCTCTCGCTCCATCTGGAAACCACGGCGAATCCCAAGGTAAAAGAGGCGCTGATGGAAAGCCGCGGCCGCGTGCAGAGCATGGCGCTCATCCACGAGAAAATCTACCGCTCCCGGGACGTCTCCGCCGTCAATCTGGGGGAGTACGTGGCGGACGTGGTGCGGAGCGTGGCCGGAGCGTTCGGCCTGCCCAGCCAGACCGTGACGCTCGACATCGAAGCGGAACCACTTCCCCTGGACATCGACCGAGCCGTTCCCTGCGGCCTCGTTCTCAACGAACTCGTGACCAACGTGTATAAACACGCCTTTCCGCAGGGACAGGAGGGAACGCTTTTCGTGCGCATCGCCGCGGACCGGGAGGGATTCGCACAGATTACCATCGCCGATGACGGCGTGGGGCTTCCCGAAGGGTTCGACCCTCGGGCGCTGCACTCGCTGGGAATCACCGTCGTGGCCGCCCTGGTGGAACAGATCGGAGGAACACTTCATTTCTCCTCCGGCCCGCAGGAAAAGGGCACGACCGTACACATCAGCTTTCCCCTCGGAGACGGCCGGAACGGAAAGACTTCGGTGCAGGCGGTGTAACGAGAACGTCATTGCCTACCCGAAGAATCTTGCCTATAATGACGATGTGCCACGTCACAAGGAGCCGAATGACACTTGTGTAACGCACCCCGGGCTTTTTCGAAGGAACGAAGAAGATCGGGGAATCGAAGCGCACCTGGGAACGTGCGGTGCGCGGTTATTCCGAGGAGGGGATCACGTGGAGGTGTCGCAGGTTTTGAGCGTGGAAGCCATCGGAGAAGCGGCGGGAGTGGTCTGGTCCCATCTCAGCGACAATGGAAGGACAACCCTCACGGCGCTGCACAAAGCCGTCCCTCTGCCGGACAGGCTCGTGGACACCGCGGTGGGCTGGCTCGCCCGGGAAAAGAAGATCGCCTTCGAGACCGAGGGACGAACGACCTACCTCTTCCTTCTTTAGCGCACACACACCCCTCCCGGTTTCAAACGGGAGAGGTCGTTCCAGCGGAGCATTCCTTCCACGCAGGCGTTCCTTCGGGGCAACCCAGGAGCATTCGTGGCATTTCTTCCGTGAACAGTGAAAAAACTGTTACAAATATCTCTTGACCTTCCCTGGAAAGAGAACTAGCCTTAAGAAACGAGAGCAGGGAAGGATGTGGCACTCCATGACCGACCGTGAGGAATCACTGGCAAGCCGTCGCGTGCGGGTTCTTGATCCGGCGCGGGGCATGCTTGAGTGCAGAGAATGCGGCGCCAGATGGATCGTTCCTCCTCATCCCAGAGAGGAAGGACTCCCGCCGGGTTATTGGAAATGTCCCAATCGCTGCAACTGTTCCGACGAGAGCCGGGAGGAGGAACGCTGACGGCCCCGTGCCGTCCCGAAGGAAAGTTCCCCGGCAAACTGCACCTCCGGAAAAACGGGAAGGTCTGACACGCCATGGATGACGAGACGAAACGGCACCGGTTCGCCGCTGCGGAAGCGGGCAAGGCGATGATGTCCCTCATGCTGGGGCGTCCCGCGTATCCGCTCTCTCTTCCTCCTTTTTCCCCCGAGAAAACCCTGAAAAAGCCCGATCCGTTTCTTCCCTCCCACCTGCGCGACCCCCGGCGACGACGCGCCCTCGCGGAAGGGCACGTCCTCTTCGCCCTGAGCGGCCTCGCCGCAGTGCGCCTTCTCCTGGACGACCGGACCCGCCCCTACCTGGACGATCCGGACGTACAAAGCGCCTACGACGCGGCCCGCTCCATCTGCGGCAGCGAGGAGGAGTGCGCCGCCTTCGTGGAGTGGCTCTGGCAGCGATGCATTGCGCTGCTCTCCCTTTCTCCCCGGCCCGAACGAATGCGCACCCTGGCGGAACAGCTTCTGCGGAAGGGAAGCCTTTCGGAGCGGGAGATTCTCCGCCATCTCTGACGGCAAGAGCACTGTTTCCATCTGTTTTTCAAATTCTTTACACTTTCGACATGACAAGGACACGCAAACAGGGTACACTGGAGACCGTCGCGGATCGAGCGAACCGGAAGAAAACGTCTCCGCCGCTTGCGCAACGCGGAAGGAGGAAACCCGTCATGACGCAATTCCGCAGCATTTTCATCTCGGACATGCATCTCGGCTGCCGCTGGTGCCAGGCCAAACTTCTCGCATCCTTCCTTTCCTCCGTCGAATGTGAAAACCTCTTTCTGGTGGGCGATATCATCGACGGCTGGAAGCTCAAACGCCGGTCGAGCTGGCCTCAATCCCACAACAAGGTTCTCCGGAAAATCCTCAAGATGTCCAAGAAAACCAGGATCTGCTACATCCCCGGCAATCACGACGAATTCCTCGACGAATTCGACGGATACCATTTCGGCCACATCGAAATCGCACGGAGCGCCAAACACGTCACCGCCGACGGCAGGCGTTTCCTCGTGATCCACGGGGACGAATTCGACCTGGTGGTGAAATACAAGCGCTGGCTCGCCGTGCTGGGTGATCTGGCCTACGAGATCTGCCTCCAGCTCAACAGTTGGCTCAACTCCCTGCGTTCCCTCCTCGGCCTTGGATACTGGTCCCTTTCTCAGTATCTCAAACACAAGGTCAAGGATGCGGTGAACTTCATCGGCGACTTCGAGAACGCGCTGCTCCATCGGGCACGTACCTCCGGCGTGGACGGGATCATCTGCGGCCACATCCACCGCCCCGCCATACGCCAGGTGGAGAACATCACCTACGCCAACTGTGGCGATTGGGTCGAGAGCTGCTCCGCCCTGGTGGAGCATCCGGACGGCACACTGGAGATCCTTCGCTGGAAGGACATGGTCTCCCGAATCCCCTTCGTCACCACCGAGGGAGAGATGGTCTTCCGCGACCCCGATCCCGCGCCACGCCCCACACCGGATCCCGTTCTTCCCGAGCCGGTGATCTCGCCTTTCTGACGTTCTTCCTTCCGATCCGGGCCGAAACGGCCCGGATCGGTACTTTTCACCCATCCACTCAGGAGGTGCGTTTCAGTGGGATACGAAAGAAATCTCGCCATCCAGCAGAAGCACCGGATCCAGCAGTCGGACCGCCGCATTCGCATTCTCGAGACGGAGGCGGAGACTCTCCGGGGAGCCCGGAAGATTCTCGAACGGTGGAATTCGAGCCTGGAGTGTTGGATGTGCGAGATCGACCGCATCACCACGGACCCGCGCGTGCGGCATATCACGCGGAGAGCGCTTTCGTTCCTTCGGGAGCCCGTTCCTGTCGGGGAAAATCTGGATCTGTACGAAAGCGCCCTGGATTTCATCAAATGGGAGCGCCGGAGCCGGACATCGGCCTTCGCCGAAGGCAAGGACACATCCCGCAAGCCCCTCCGGAAAGAGGCGAGGGATGCGGCACTGTCCCGGGGCTGACCCGGGGGAAGGGGCAACGCGCAACATACTTCGGAGCGCGTAAGGCGCCTTCGGGCGCTGCTCCGGCAGACAACCGGTGATCGCCTTTTCCGAAACAGCGCGGAGAGGCGAGGCTCCTTCTCCGAGGAATGCCTCGCCTCTCCAAAACGGAACCTGACGGACCGCCCCGGTCGGAAGAGTCTGCGTCCTCCCCGGGGTACAGGTGAAACGGCGCCTCACGCCTTTTTCCGGGGAATCCCCTTTGTGGGAAGGGCCGGGGCTCCCGTCGGCGCTGGAACGAGCCCCGACTCCGCTCCGCCCACGCTGAACTGCGACAGAAGCTTCTGGATCCGCTCTGCACCGGTCGCGGTCTCCTGGGCCTCTCTGGCCACGTTCTCCGACGCCGTGGAGGTGCTCTCCGTCGCCTGCCGGATGTTTTCGATGGTGTCCACCACGGTGAGCGTTCCCTTGGTGACCTGGTCTATCCCCGAGGCCATCTCCTGGGCGGCGGCGGCCTGCTCCTGCGAGGCTGCGGCGATGTTCTGCATCACGTCGTTCACCCGGGCGATCTGGGCAAGAGACTGCTTCAGCTCCTTCTCCGCCTCCGCGGCGGCGGCAACGGTCTCTTTCATGATGGTTCCCGATTCGGTGGTGATGTCCAGGGACTGTTTCGTGTCCGCCTGGAGGGAGCCGATGAGGCTCTCCACCTGCTTGGCCGCCACGTTGGATTCCTCCGCGAGTTTCCGCACTTCCTCCGCCACCACCGCGAAGCCGCGCCCCGCCTCGCCCGCCCGGGCCGCCTCGATGGCGGCGTTCAGGGCCAGAAGGTTCGTCTGGTCCGCGATCTGTTTGATGGTGGTGACGAACTGGGTGATGGAACTCACCGACGTGGCCACGCGGTTGATGCTCTTGACGGAGTCCTCGGTCCTCGCGCCGACGGTCTGGATCTTCGCGATGACGCCCTCCACACGGGCCACGGATTTCTCGCTCATTCCGGAGGTCACGGCGGTGGCCT
>Ga0228536_1001696_pt1 | contig 18127 bp, 17 predicted proteins | sample SJ1Smetagenome_FD_168611 | JGI IMG/M metagenome (GOLD analysis project Ga0228536, IMG submission 168611) | Enriched culture of PCE-dechlorinating microbial communities from Ithaca, New York, USA - SJ1.S | ecosystem: Engineered > Modeled > Simulated communities (microbial... > Unclassified...
TTTCATGGCGTGGTGCCCAGGCGGTCGGACCAGGGCGAAGGCGTTGTCGACCTTCCCTTCGAGGACGGCCTGGGCCGCCCGGATGGTTCCGCCCGCCGCGATCAGGTGCGAATCCGTCGTGACGGAAGCCGCGTCGGGGACACAGATGTGGGTTCGGTCGATATCTTCTTTCGCTGCAAGCCCCGGCTTGTACTCCACGATGTTGTCAAAGTCGAGAAGCCCCTCTTCGAACACCTGGTCCTGCGTGTAAAGCAGACGTTCTTCCCGCTCCGGATGGGTGGGCGAGATCGCCCAGTCGAAAGCGGGGAAGAAGATCAGGCCGGTTTTTTTACTTTTTCTTTCCATGGTCACTCACCGCTTTTCAGGTAAGACGCCAGGCCCGGTTTGATCTGGACCTTGATCCGGATGTTTTTTCCGGTGGCGTAAAAATCCCGGACCATGGGGAACACCAGGTCTTCCGTGATCTCCATGTCCATGTCGTTTTCCGAAGCCCCCAGGCGCCGGGCCTTTTCCAGGAGTTTCTCCCTGGCTAAACCGATCGCTTCCTCCCGGCTGAAGCGTTTGGAAACAGGTATCTGCAATCCTTCTTCCGCGAAGGTCAGGATTCCCCGCTCCGTATCGGCCAGAAGGGCGACTTCCGCCGTCGTGCGGGACAGGGCGACACCGATGGCGTTGGCGACTTCGGCGTTTCCCGGTACATGGGAAGACCATCCCAGGCGTTTCCCGAGGGGGGCCGCCATGACCTCCGCGGGTCCCCCGACGGCGTAAAGCGCCTTCGGAACGACGGTTTTCCCTTCCAGGAGTTCGTGGATCGTATAGACGGGCTGCGAATTGATGTCTTCCATGACCTCCGTGACAGCCTGGGCAATCAGGTCGCAGGTCAGGGAGAAGATCGCTTCCGCCGTTTCCGGCAGCGAACGTTTCATCTGCTCGGCCAGGGGCTGCAGGGCCTGTTCGGATGCCTTTCTATCGCCCAGCGGGAGGCGTCCCGAGGCGACCATGGCGTCCGTTGGCGTGGGGTCGGGACCTCCGAAGGCGACGGCCGGACCGGTTCGTTCCGGTCCGATGACGATTCTCCCCTGGACGATTTTCACCGTACTGTCCCCGCCGATCCCGATCGAGCGGGTCCGCAGTCCCCGGATCAGGGTCTTGTAGCCTCCGAGGGTGACGCCCAGAGGTTCCAGGAGGGGAACCCCATCCGCCAGGACGGCGATGTCCGTCGTCGTGCCTCCGATGTCCAAAATGACGGCATCCTGCCCCGGTTCGACGAAGGGAAGCGTCCCCATGATGCTTGCCGCCGGTCCCGACAGGATCGTTTGCGCCGGTGTGTCCACCGACTGGGGCAGCTCGATGGTGCCGCCGTCGGCCTTCAGGATATAGCAGGGGGCCGTGATCCGCTTTTCCGCCATGAAATTCTCAACTTCACGGACAAATTGCCGGTGCCGTGACCAGATGGCGGCGTTGAGGTAAGCCGTCGCCATGCGTCTCGGAAAGTTGAGCTGGCCGGACAGGCGGTGCCCCAGAGATACATGGTCCGTGGCGCCTTTCAGGCCGTTTCCGATCCGGATTTCCTGCTGCGGATTCCGGCAGGAGAATTTGCCCGCCACCCCGGCGTGCCGAATCCCCTTTTTTCTAAAATCTTCAAGGATGTCGTCAAGTTCCCGTTCTTTCAGGGGGGTGACTTCGATACCCCGATGGTTCATGTATCCCGAAACGTAATAAGTGTCCTGAAATTTCGGCAGTTGCCCGGGGGAAAGGCCCGGACCGGAGGAAATCACCATGCCGACGCGGTCGATTTTCCGCTCCACGATGGCGTTGGTCGAAAGGGTCGTACTGATGGCCAGCCTTTCGATCCGGGAAAGATCCTCTCCTTCCAGCAGGTAGTCGGCGGCGTCCAGGAGAGACGCCATCAGATGGTCTTGCCGGGTGAGAAGCTTGATTTTTTTGGAAAGCCTTCCGTCCCTGATCAGGACGGCATCCGTGTGGGTTCCTCCCACGTCGATTCCGATAATCACTGTCCTACCTCGCCGTATCCTGGTTACCCAGATCGATGGCCCTGTAAAAGAGTCCGTTTTTGTCTTTCTGAGGGGCGCCTGTCCCGGTTATCGGGTGGTCATTCTGAGGAACTGCCGGCGACGAAGAATCTCTTTGAAGAGGGACACCCGGCTTCGCTCGGAGTGACGACTTAAACGAGAGCTTCCACCCAGGATGATCAATCGAACACTTTTCGACTTTTTACGAGGCCGCCATTTATGATTGACAAGCCCCGGTCGATTATATAGCATGAAAGCCCGAAATGGGGGATAGAAAGTTTCTCCAGGGGCTTCATCGACGGGATGCTTTGTAAAGGAGGGAACGGGCGATGGCGGTTGGAAGAAAGAAACTGTTCGGCGATATCGCGGAAACCGTGGTTTTGATCCGGGGGGCGGGGGAACAGGCGAGCGGCGTTGCCCACCGGCTTTTCAGGGGAGGGTTCAAGCTCTGCCTGACCGAAATTGCAGAGCCCCTGGCGGTACGGCGGGAGGTCTGTTATTGCGAGGCCGTCTACGACGGAGAAAAAACCGTGGAAGGGGTGACTGCGCAACGAATTTCCGACCCGGCCGATATCGATCTTCTCTGGCGGAAGGGCCGGATTCCACTTCTCGTTGATCCGGATAACCGGATCAGGGAAACCCTGCAGCCGCAGGTGGTCATCGATGCGATCCTGGCCAAGCGGAACGTCGGAACGGCCATGACGGATGCTCCGCTGGTCATCGGCCTTGGACCGGGGTTCACGGCCGGGAAGGACGTGCATATCGTGATTGAAACCAACCGGGGCCATGACCTGGGGCGGTTGATTTTCAACGGGGAGGCGGAGCCCAATACGGGCGTTCCGGGCGATATCGCGGGCTACGGTATCGAACGGGTCCTCCGGGCTCCCGCCGACGGAATTTTCCATGATGTCCGGGCAATCGGCGATCATGTCACGCCGGGGGACGTCATTGCCGAAGTCGAGGGAAAACCGGTGAAAGCGGTCATCGCCGGCGTGGTGCGCGGGCTCCTGCGCGACGGGATCCGTGTCACCGAAGGCCTGAAAGCGGGAGACGTCGATCCCCGGGCGAAGCGCAGCGCCTGCTTCACCATTTCCGACAAGGCCAGGGCGCTGGGCGGCGCGGCCCTGGAGGCCGTTCTCTTCCAGTTGCCGCGGCAAATCACCTGATTCCGCTGGGATCGAATCGGAGAGCATGCCCATGCCGGAAACGATCGATTGGATAGGGGACGTGACCCTTGCGCACCAGAGAAGCGGTAAGGAAAATCTGCCCCTGTTCCTTTTCTTCTGTTCCCCCGGTTGTTATTTCTGCCAGAAGATGGAATCCGGATCATACGTTCAGGAAAAGGTGATCCGCCTGTTTGACGGAAAAATTCTTGCCGCACGGATCACCCCGGACGATCCGGCATGGTTCAAATCCTACGATGTCCGGTTCACGCCGACGTGCATTCTTCTCAATCCGGAAGGCGGGGAGGAGGAGCGTTCAACGGGACTGCTCGAAGGCAATGCCCTCATGGCCTTTCTCCTGCTGGGACTCGCCAAATCGTATTACGATATGGGAAAACTGGAAGAAGGGGGGGAATGCACCGAAATCCTGACCCGGGATTATCCGAACAGCGCCCAGGCTCCGGAAGGGTTCTTCATGCGGGGAATTTTCCGCTATCATGCCGACCATAACCGCGATCATTTCAAGGAGTCTTTCGAGATCCTCCATGAACGCTACCATGACAGTATCTGGATGAAGCGGGCACGCCTGCTTTACCTGTACCCCTGCGCCCTTTTCCGCTGGCAGACCTTCCGGGATCAGAAAGGGGATTTCTGGGACAAGAACGATTGACGGCCTTTCACGGGTTCATCAACTGATGCGATAGAGAGTCTGTCCCAGTTCGATCAGGCTGTTCAGATTGTGGATCGGGAGAAACTGGTCCACGTAGGGAAGGGCCGTGATCATGCCCTTGCAGGTCGGCTCGTAGGAGGCGCCGCCCAAAAGGGGGTTCAACCAGATCACGTGGTATGCGTTCTGCTTGAGACGCGCCATTTCCTCCCGTAAGGTGACTTCGTCTCCCCGGTCCCACCCGTCGCTGATGATCATGACGATCGTTTTCCGGTCGATGACGCTTGCCGAATACTTGCGATTGAAGATTTTCAGGGATTCTCCGATCTTGGTGCCGCCGGACCAGTCCAAGACCGTCTGGGATATTTTCAGGAGGGCTTTTTCGAAGTTTTCCCGATGGAGGATGTGCGTGATCCGGGTCAGGCGTGTACTGAAAACGAACGTTTCGACCTTTCCCTGCGTCCGCTGCTGCAGGCCATAGAGAAACTGGATGAGAAAACGGCTGTAGCGCTCCATGGACCCGCTGACATCGCAGAGAAGGACGATGTGGGTCCGGTTGACCTTCCGGGTTTTCCAGGCGAGATCGATGATATCGCCGCCGAACCGCAGGTTTTTCCGCAGGGTCCGCCTCAGGTCGAAGAAATCCTTCTTCCTGCTGGCCTTTTTCCTGCGGCTTTCCCGGACCTTCATCCGCTGCGTGATCAGGGTGATGGCCTTTTTGATCATGTCCAGGTCTTCGGACCCGAAGTCTCCGAAATCCTTTTCCTTCATCCGTTCCGCCGGGCTGTAAGTGGGGGCCTCCGACTCCTCCAGGTTTTCCTCCGGATTTTCATTCGCCGAATCCCCCAGGGGAAATTCATCGCTCGGTTTCTTTTCCAGTTTGACCGGGGAATCTTTCTGCGAGGTTTTTTCCTGCCCTTCAATGGGCATGGCCGTCTGTTCTTTTTCGGAGAAATCCCAGAAACTGTAGAAAATGCGATCGAAGACGGGGATATCGTCATGGTAGGAGACGAGATTCGTTTTCATGGTGGCGTAGAAGTCGGCGAACTTCAGGACATCGATGAAGTTCAGGGCCCGGCAGGCGTCGATCTCCTGCCTCATGGTCAACTTGATTCCTTCTTTCTTCAGTTCACGACAGAAACTGATGAAGTACCGGAAAAAAAGAGAGGCGTTTTCGCAGCCCCGTTTTTTGACCGGAGCCGGTCCGTTTCCGTTCATGACGCACCCTTAACCGATATTGACGGGCGAGCAGCCGCCGCAGGTTTCCGATGTGGCCTTGAACAGCTGCCGGAATTTATCCATGTCTTCCCGGTACTTCATGATGCAGCCCAGGGTCTGTTCGATCGTTTCCTCGTCCAGGGATTCCTTGTTCAAGGCGACCAGGGCCTGTGCCCAATCGAGGGTTTCCGCGATTCCCGGCGCCTTGAGGAGATCCATCGTTCTGATCTTCTGCATGAGGGCGCAGACTTGCTGGGCCAGGCTCCGCTGGACTTCCGGAACCTTCTTCAGCATGATGCTCAGTTCCTTTTCGAAGGACGGGTAATCGATCCAATGGTACAGGCAGCGCCGTTTCAGGGCGTCATGCAGCTCCCGCGTGCCGTTCGACGTGACGATCACGTAGGGGATCACCTTGGCCTTGATCGTCCCGATTTCGGGGATGGTGATCTGAAAGTCCGACAGCACTTCCAGCAGGAAGGCCTCGAATTCTTCGTCGGACCGGTCGATTTCATCGATCAGAAGCACGACGGGAACGTCGGAATCGGACGTGATCGCTTCGAGCAGGGGCCTGGTGAGGAGAAATTTTTCACTGAAGATGGTTTTCTCGATACCGTCGTCCTTGACGGCACAGCCGATCTCACCCTGGGCCTGGGCGATCTTGATGGCCAGAATCTGCTTGGGGTAATTCCACTCGTACAGGGCATGACTGGAATCGAGGCCGTCGTAGCATTGCAGCCGGATCAGTTTGGTCTGAAGGATTTCCGCGATGACCTTCGCCACTTCCGTCTTGCCGACGCCAGCCTCACCCTCCAGAAGCAGGGGTTTGCCGAGGGCCTGGGCCAGATAAATGGAGGTGGCCAGCGATCTCTCGCAGATATATTTTGCCTCTTCCATGGCGTTTTGGACTTCGTCTATCGATTTCAGCATCATTTTCCCTCCTCATTTCAAACCAACCGCCGGACTTCGGTGTGACGGAACGAATCGGAGTGGTGTCGTATTTATCGGCAATTTAATCATTCGGGTTCGGGGAAGCAATACGCCTGCTCCCTTAACCCGAACAGCAGGCGCGCTTCGCGTTCGGTTCTTCGCTATGACGGACCCCGATGATCTCGGCCATGATACTGACGGCGATTTCACCGGGAATTTCCGCCTTGATGTCCAGGCCGATGGGAGAATGGACGCGTTTTTCAATGTCATCCCGGGGAAATCCCTTGGAAACGAGATTGTCGAAGACCTGTCGTATTTTTTTTCTGCTGCCGATCATGCCGATATATCGCGCGTTTGTCTTGACGGCCCATTCAAGGGCCATCTGGTCATGGGTATGCCCGTGGGTGACGATCACGATGAAAGACGAGGGGTTTACGGCAAGTTTTTTAAAAAGACCGTCGTATTCTTCGGCAAAAATTTCGTCCGCTTCGGGGAAACGTTCCCGGTTTGCATATTCCGGCCGGTTGTCGCAAACGACGACGCGGAAGTCCGCCATTTTTGCGATCCGGGCAACGTAAAATCCGATGTGGCCTGCACCCAGAATATAGACGGCGGATTTGGGGACGATGGCTTCGATATAAACGGTGGCCACGCCTCCGCAAACCATTCCCCCTTCTTCCTTGCCGGTCAAATCGAAGTGAACCATCTTGGGAATGCCGTTCTCGATGACTTTTTCCGCTTCTTCCCGCACCATCTTTTCCATCAATCCCCCGCCGATCGTTCCTTCGATACCGCCGTCCCGGCGAATCAGCATCTTGGCGCCCTGTTCCCGCGGTGTCGAGCCGTCCGTGGAAATCAAGGTGGCCAGGGCCGCACATTCCCCCTTGTTTTTAACCTTTAAAATTTCTTCGTAGATGTCACCCATTCCCTGTCCTCCGCAACCTGGTGCCGACAATCGGCCTTTCGGCCAATATAAGCATGAAATAATTGAATAAAAGTAACTTCATGTTACTGTTTCCGCACAGGTTGTCAATATAAAAAATGGAAGGGGGCGATCGTTGCACGGACGGAAGGACGCTAAAGGGATGTTTTGTATACAAATAATAGAATTATAAACATTTTTCGGGGAAAAATTGTCTTGACAGTAAAAAAAAATGGTGTATCTTGCAACCCAGTAAAGGTGATTAAAATCACCTAAGGGTTTGAAATTTACGAAAGGAGGTGCAATTAGATGAAGAAGGTATTTGCAATTATTCTTTCCATGCTCTTGGTAGCAACGATCTCTTTTGCAGTCGTTGGTTGCAAGAAGGCTGAAGAGCAGAAACCGGAAGAAGCGGCAGTTGAGGCTCCCGCTCCTGAGGCAGCACCGGCTCCCGCTCCTGAGGCAGCCCCGGTAGCCCCTGAGGCAGCCCCGGCAGCGCCTGAGGCCCCGGCAGCTCCCGAAGCGCCGGCAGCTCCTGCGGCAAAGTAAGTTAACAAAGATCAGTTTTGAAAAGAATAGAGGGTCGTTTGGCCGGTTTGGCCGATCGACCCTTTTTTCATGAGCGGGATTTTTTATCTTGAGCCCCTTTTTCGGATGTGTTATTTTTTTGTCTCCAGCGGGAAGGTATTTTCATACCGGTCATTTACCGGTGATCTTTTCAGGACGGGTATTCGGGAAGCGGCAATCAAATGACAACAGCTTGGAAAAGGAGGAGAAATCATGACCATGAAATCCAGTGATTTTCTGAAAGGGGTTCTGATCGGCGGTCTGATCGGCGCAGCCGCGGGAATTCTTTTTGCTCCCAAAAGCGGTAAGGAAACCCGGGAGGACATCGCCCGGAAGACCGACGAACTCATCCAGAAGGCCAGGGAAGAATATGAAGTCGCCCTGGAAAAAAGCAAGAAGGCTTACGAAACGGCGATCAAGAAAGCGAAGGAAATCCAGTCGATGGCCCGGGAAAAGGTGGAAGATGTCGAGGAAACCGTAACCGACCTGACGGAAAAAGGGAAAGAAACGTTGCTGGACAGCAGGACGCGCCTGAAGAAAGCCCTTGACGCGGGAATCGATGCGTTCAAGGAAGAGAAGGACAGGACGGACGCTTAACTCCTTGACCGATCGATCCGCGGGGGCATGCAATGCTTGAAATCAGCTTTGTTATCCTGAGTATCGCCTTTCTGCTGCTGGCGGGTTCCCTGGCGGCGGTTTTCTTTCAGCTCTGGAAGATATTGCAGCGGCTTCATCCGGCCGTCGAGCAGTTGAATCGCTCACTGCCGGGAATTCTCCGGAACGTGGAGGACACGACCGCCCGCATCAGGGACGTTTCGACTCATGTCCATTTCCAGGTGGAGAATCTTTCGCACCTTCTCAACCAGTTGCACGCCTTGATGGCGGTGATCCCGGTGGTGGAGGGCAGCTTGAAAACCGGTATCCTCCGCCCCGTTTTAGGCGGGAGGAGAAACCTGGCGGCTTTATGGAAAGGGGTTTCCACTTTCGTGCGCACTTTTGTTGCCTGTGGAGACAAGAAGACTGTGTCATGATACTTGGTTTTTATTCAGGGGCAGTCCGAGTCCTTCGCTTCGATCGAGGATCAACTCCGCGAAGAATCCAATCATTACGGTAGGTTGTAAGGACAAGGTTCTTCGGCCGGCGCCCCGGGATGACATTTCGACACAGCCTCATAAGGCAGAGGCCTTCTGAAGGCCAAGAATCTATTTGGGGTTTTGCAGTGGGTAAAGTCAGCTTCGGCAATAAATGGGGCCGTGTACAGACAAAGATTAAGAAGGACCCTTCGCAACCGGCCCGTTCCGCCGAGGAAGTGGTCAGGGAAATCAAGCAAAACAGCCGGAAACCGCCGGGCGAGGATTACCGCGAGCGGTCCCTCCATCTTCACGGTCTGGTCTGCGCCCGGTGCGGCAGGGAGTTCGACGAGACGAACCGGCAGCTTTTGACGGTCCATCACAAGGACGGAAATCACCAGAACAATCCTTCCGACGGCAGCAACTGGGAGAATCTCTGCGTGTATTGCCACGAAGACGAGCACAGCCGGGGCCTCCTCGGGGAATATTACGACGGGACGTTGCACGAGCGGGAGGCGGCGGTGGTTTACGCCGATGAGTCTCAAACCGGTGACTCGGAGGCGGGCTTGGGCAGTCTGGCGGAGAAGTTGAGAAAAGCCCTGGAAAATCAAGGAAAAAAGGGCTGAACGCCTTCGATCGTACCTGGCCGACGATCATTCTGAGACCTTTACTGCGCTCGAGGATGAAAATTCCACCCCGGCGACTATCATCTGCGTTCCATACATGGTTCGCCCCCCGATCCTTCGCCCTTAATTGTTGTTCGTTCCCACGATTCTCCCCCCTGATTGTCATCCGCTTTCACGATTCTGGTTTTCGCCCCTAATTGCCATTCGTTTTTACGGCCCTCTCCCCATTGTCATCCGCTTTCACGCCCCCCATTGTCATCCTGAGCGCAGCGAAGGATCTCTCTTTTTGTGCACCTGAGATTCTTCGTCGCTGCCGCTCCTCAGAATGACAAAAAGGTGTGCCTCGTCATGATAAAAAGGCTTGCGCGCCTTGAAACAACAATCTTGTTATGTTCGCCAATCAATAACTTTCTCACCAATTGATAGCACTCAAGAGAATATCCGGCTCGATAAATCCAGCCATTTTGGGTTCTGTGATTCGATCAGCGCAATTTTTTTCGACCTTGTCCAGCCCTTTATCTGTTTTTCACGTGCAATGGCTGAAATCACATCCGCTGTCTGCTCGTAGTACAGGAGAATATCCAAATTATACTTGGATGTAAAACCGGGCACGAGTTTGTTTTTATGTTCGTATACCCGGCGCTCAAGGTTGTTGGTCATTCCTACATAGAGCGTCCTCGATTTGTTTGTGAGGATGTAGACGTAGTAATTGTTCATGAGCTTTTATTCCACCGATGAGATTCTTCGTCGCTGGCGCTCCTCAGAATGACAAAAAAAGGGGCTCCTCGGGATGACAAAAGAATGATGCATTTCAGAATGACAAAAAAGGTGCGCCTCGGAATGACAAACGCAGCCGGAGGTTCTTGTGTCGCATGCCAGTGTGATTTTAACCGCCAGTCTCCCCTTAATTGTCATCCGTTCTCGCGATTCTGGTTTTCGCTCCTAATTGCCATTCGTTTTTACGGCCCTCTCCCTATTGTCATCCTGAGCGCAGCGAAGGATCTCTCTTTTTGTGCACCAGAGATTCTTCGTCGCTGGCGCTCCTCAGAATGACAAAAAAAGGTGCTCCTCGGGATGACAAAAGAATGGTGCTCCACACAACGACAAGAATGGTGCTCCACACAATGACAAAAAAACGGTGTATCTCAGAACGACAAAAAAAGCTGGTGCTCCTCGGAGTGGCAGAGAATGGCGCGCCGCGGAATGACAAGCAAAAAGCCGGTGCGCTCAGGCGTGACGATGGTGCAGATTCCTACTCCACCAGAAACGTCAGACCATCGCCGTCTCCGCGGGTCACCATCTTTTCCCCCACGGATGCACCGCAGTAAACGCACGTGTAGTCGTATCGATCCCCTTCGGCCAGGACGAGCAGCAGCCTTTTCCTCACCGGGACGGCCTTCCGGCAGTTGGGGCAGAAAAGTTCCGTCGCGTCGAAATCTCTGTAGGAAGCGTTTGCCATCTTCAGTCTCCGTCGGGGATTTCTTTCAGGTTTTCCAGCCAGACCCTGGCTTCGCCGTCGCTGGGCGCCCGGTAATCCCCCCGGGGAGAGAGGGAGCCGCCGGAGCCGACCTTCGGGGCGTTCGGGACGCAGGAACGCTTGAACTGGCTGATCTGGAAAAAACGGTAGAGGAAAACGCCCAGCCAGTGCTTGATCTCCTTCAGGGAATAGGCATGCTTGTCCTGTTCCGGCATGTCGGGCCAGCGCCCCTTTTCCCTGTCGCGCCAGGTGCAGTAGGCCAGGAAAGCGATCTTCGCCGGCAGGTAGCCGAAACGGGAGGTGTAGAAGAGGTTGAAATCCTGCAGCTCGTAAGGCCCGACGACCTCTTCCGTCTTCTGGGACGGTTGATCACCTGTGTCCCCGGGGATCAGTTCGGGGCTGATTTCCGTTGCCAGGATGTCCAGGAGCGTCCGGGACGCCTCCGCCGAGAACTGGCCGGAGGAGGCCGCCCAGCGGATGAGATACTGAATGAGGGTCTTGGGGACGGAGGCGTTGACGTTATAATGGGACATGTGATCCCCCACGCCGTAGGTGCACCACCCGAGGGCCAGTTCGCTGAGGTCGCCCGTGCCGACGACCAGGGCATCCTGCAGATTGGCGAGGCGGAACAGGTGGGAGGTCCGCTCCCCCGCCTGGACGTTCTCGAAGGTGATGTCGTAGATGGAATCGCCGTTGTGAAAGGGATGGCCGATATCCTTCATCATCTGCAGGCAGCTGGGACGGATGTCGATTTCGTTCGTGTCCACGCCGAGGGCCTGCATGAGCTTCCGGGCGTTGTTGAGGGTTCTCTCCGTCGTGGCGAAGGCGGGCATGGTGTAACCCTTGATATTCGACCGGGGATGGCCCAGCAGATCCATCGTCCGGGCGGCGACGATCAGGGCGTGGGTCGAATCCAGGCCGCCCGAGACGCCGATGACGACGTTTTGGATTCCCGACGAAACCAGGCGTTTCGCGAGCCCCTGGACCTGGATGTTGTAGGCTTCGTAACATCGCTGTTCGAGTTTTGCCGCGTCCGCCGGGATATAGGGGAACCGGGAATACTCCCGGTCGAGCAGGAGCCTTTCCTCCTGCGGGGTTGTAACTTCAAAAGAGATCCTGCGGAAGTTTTCCAGTGTCCGCCGGTGGATGCGGGTGCTCTGGCCGAAGCTGTTCAGGCGCATCCGGTCCTGAATGAGGCGGTCGAGGTCGATATCGGCATAGATGACCTGGGGTTTTCGGGCAAAACGCTCCGATTCGGCCAGGAGGTTGCCGTTTTCGTAGATCATGGCATGGCCGTCCCAGGCCAGGTCCGTCGTCGATTCGCCGGGCCCGGCGGCGGCGTAAAGATAGGCGGAGACGCAGCGGGCGGATTGGTTGGCCGCCAGGTCGTGGCGGTATTCCGATTTCCCGATGGTGACGTTGGAGGCCGAGAGATTCCCGATGACGGTTGCGCCGGCCATGGCGGCGAAGCTCGACGGCGGAACGGGAACCCAGAGGTCTTCGCAGATTTCGATGAAAAACCGGAAGCCCGGGATGTTCTCCGCTTCGAAGAGGAGGTCGGCCCCGAAGGGCACGTCCTTCCTGCCGCAGAGCTCGATCGCGCCCCCCGGCGCCTCTTCCGCGGGGCTGAACTGGCGCCGCTCGTAGAACTCCCGGTAGTTGGGCAGGTACGATTTGACGGCGACGCCCAGGATGTTTCCCCGGTACAGCACCAGGCCGCAGTTGAAGAGGCGGGCCTCCACCCGCAGGGGCGCGCCGACCACGATGACCACCGGAATATCGGCGGTCGCCTCCAGCAGGCGCCCGATGTTGTCGACGACCCCCTTCAGGAGGGCCTCCTGATGGAAAAGATCTTCATTGGAATAGGCGGACAGGCCCAGCTCGGGGAACAGGGCGAAGACCGCCTTCCCCCGGGCCGCTTCCCGGGCCGTCTCGATCGTCCTGTCCGTGTTGAAGTACGGATCGCCGACCTTCACGTCGGGAACGCAGACGGCCGTCCGGATGAATCCCTGGTGGTACAGGTTGAAAAAAGATTTTCCGCCCTTTCCTTTCATGTCATTCCTTCTCCACGTAGGCGTAAGCGCTGTGGTTGTGGATGCTCTCCAGGTTTTCCGCCTCCACGCTGTACCAGGTGAAATTGTCGATCCGGTTCAGGCGCAGGGCGACGTTTCTCACGACGTCCTCCACGAACAGGGGGTTTTCATAGGCTTTCTCCGTGACGTATTTTTCGTCGATCCGTTTCAGGAGGGAATAGACCTCTCCGCTGGCGGAGTCTTCGACGAGGCGGATCACGTCCTCGATCCAGAAAAATTTCTGGAAACGGAGCTTTACCGTCACCATGCCGCGCTGGTTGTGGGCTCCCGCCACGCTGATTTCCTTCGAGCAGGGGCAGACCGTGGTAACGGGGACCACGACGCCGACGAGGAAGTCCGTCTTGTCGCTGCCGTTTTCGCCGGCGAAGGTGCAGCGGTATTCCATCAGGCTCTTCGCATGGGAAACCGGGGCGGTCTTTTCGATGAAATAGGGGAATTCGATTTCCATGTGGGCCGATTCGGCGTGGAGCTTTTCCCGGGAGCGTTCCAGAATCCGGTGAAATGTCCGGATGTTGATCTGCCCGCGGAATTCGTTCAGAATTTCCACGAACCGGCTCATGTGGGTTCCCTTGAAGCGGTGGGGCAGGTTCACGTACATGTTGATCGTGGCGTTGACCGGCTGGGTACCCTTTGACTTGTCCAGGACGGTGATCGGGTACTTGATGCCCTTGACCCCGACTTTCCGGATGTCGATATGGCGGTGATCCTTCTGGCTCTGAACGTCAATCATGGCCGGGACCCGTATAGCTGACCTTGGCGGTTTCCGATTCCCACACGGTGACGCGGGTGACCCGGATGTCCGGGGCGGCGACTTTCGCGGAGAGCCGGTTGAAAATATAGTTCGCGATGTTCTCCGACGAGGGGTTCATTCCCTGGAAGACGGCGATCTCGTTTAAGTACTTGTGATCCAGTTCCTTGATGGCCTGGTCCGTCCAGTCCTTGAGGACGCGGAAATCGACCACCAGGCCCTCGCGGTTGAGCTGATCCGTCGCCACGGACACCTCGACGGTGAAGTTGTGGCCGTGCAGCTTTTCGCATTTTCCCCCGATCTCCTTCAGGGAATGGGCGGCGGAAAAGGTTCGTTTAATCGTGACTTCGTACATTCTTTCTTCTCTGATTTCCTTTATTGATGGCCCCGTAAAAAGCCGTAAAATGCTCGCTTTGTCCTCCTGGGCGTCGTTTCACCCCCAGGGTGTCCTTCTGCACGTCGTTTCACCCCAGGATGTCCTTCTGCCAGGTTGTCATCCTGCACGCCCCCCCCCCTGCTGTCATCCTGAGCGCAGCGAAGGATCTCTCTTTTGGAGACCCGAAGAGATTCCTCGTCGCTGCCGCTCCTCGGAATGACAAAAGGGGCGGAGATTCTTCGTCGCCTCCGTTTCTTGGAATGACGAATGGGATCGGAGATTCTTCGGCTGACGCCTCAGAATGACATTGCGGCACATTTTCCAAGTCCCGTATGACATGCAGGTCATTACCGCTGTTTTCCTCATGGTTTCATCCTCACCCCTGAACCTTCCGTGGTGTCATCCTGCGCGCCGCCCCCCTTGCTGTCATCCTGAGCGCAGCGAAGGATCTCTCTTTTTGGGAGACCCGAAGAGATTCTTCGTCGCTGCCGCTCCTCGGAATGACCCTGGTCAAGATATTGCGAATGATGATACAGCCTCGCGACCCCGGCACGGAACGACAAAAGGGACGTTTGTTCGACCCTTTACGACTTCAATTTTATTAAACCTCGGTCAGGCCGCTTTTCCCAGGGCGGCCTGACGGACTTTCACAGTGATCCTACAGGTTTGCTTGTATAATACGTCAAGGAGTCTTGTAAAGAGGAAAAACCAAACCGGTGCCGGGCCTCTCCGCTTCCCGAACCGGCCCCGGCCGGGAGAACCCGCCTCCGGGAGAAAAGAGGCTCATGATTTTATCATGAAAGACCTGATTTCCGTGAAATTCACTTACCGTCATGTGGAAAAAACGGAAACGCATTCCCTGTCAGGCGGAGGTAATCGCCCGTGAAATTCAAGGAGGCCCGATACCACACGCCTTTCGATATATTCCCCCCGTCCTTGTCATGTTGGCATCCTCATTGCTAATAAAGAGGCGACTGTCGATCATCCCCGGAAAGGGGATGGTTCAAAAAATACACGGATAAAAACGACGGGAGGTGAGCGGGGGGAATCAACAGCGGACGAACGAAAAAGCGTACCAGAGCCATCCTATAAAAAACGTAAACCAAAAGAAGGAGGAAAGGAAATGATTCAGAAAATGCAGAAAAAAGGACAGAAAGGTTTCACCCTGATCGAACTCATGATCGTCGTCGCCATCATCGGTATCTTGGCGGCCATCGCCATCCCGCAATTTGTTAAGTATCGTCAAAGTGCTTATAAATCAAGTGCAATATCGGATGCTAAGAATGCGCATACAGCTGTAATGGCGTGGATGGCTGACAATCCAAACGGAGCTCTGGTAGGGGAAACCATCGCCGCTGGAAATGCAGGGAAGGAAGTTACTGCTGCGAGAGCATCGGCTCTAAATCAAGTTGTAATAGCTGCCGATGGAACTGTTACTGTTACGAATAGTAAGTTAGACGGTAACTTTGTAATTGATCCAGCAGGTGTGCAGGCAGACACATTAAAGGGTAAATTATAACGTCGTAATGCGCCGTAAAGGGGGCGAATCTTTACTCTTGACACTTGGGTAAACGAAAATGCTTCATTAGAACCAGAGAGGCCGGGAAATTTCCCGGCCTCTCTTTTTGTTTGATTAGGGGTTGATTAGGGGTCAGGTCTTGCTTTTTTCCATTTTTGAGTACCGGGGACATCCATGATCGGTTTTGCCGGGAGGGGGAGCGGAGATTCCCCCTTGACCGGACCGGAAGCCGCCTCTGGCCTGTTTTGCGCCTCCTTTCCTGCCGCTCGAACTTTTGCTTTTTTCTGATGGCCCATCCTGACGATCAGACGATCATGATGCTTTACTCCGCACCACCACGATCAAATATCCGCGTAACAAGCCTCATCATTTCTTTCCTTGATCTTCATGACCGGCGGTCATATAATGCGGGGTAGTGGGGTCAAATCTTTATTCTTGACAATTGGTGAGGTTGGAGAAGGTTTCTCTGTTAAGTTAATCCGTTCCGGGGGCATGATTTTGTTGCGGAGTGATGTTGATGGGAATCGAAGAGCGGAAAAAACGTGAGAAGGAGGAGCGCCGGGACCTGATTCTCGGGACGGCGAAGCGCCTTTTCTTCGATGAGGGGTTCCAGGCCGTGCCCGTGGAGAGAATCGCCCGGGAGGCGGAGTTGGCCAAGGGATCGATTTACCTTCATTTTCGCGGGAAGGAAGAGATTTATACCGAGATTTTGCTCCGGGATATCGACGCTTTTTATCAGGAAATCGCCTCCCTGGTGTCAGCCGATGCGTCGGCGGAGTCGAGGCTTGTCCGTCTGGCCCATGTCTATGCGGCCCTTTTTCTCCGGGATCGCGAGTTGTTCCGGATCCTGATGAATTTCCAGCTCTACCCGGATCGACTGAACCTCCCCGAGGATCTGCATCGCCGCCTGATCGTCTCCATGAAAAAAAATATCGACGTCGTCGAAAAGATCTTCGAGCAGGGTGTGCAGGCGGGGGAGTTCAATGCGGGGCCGGACCCTTTTTACTGCCGGAATGCCTTCTGGGGGATGCTCAACGGCATCATCAGCCATTACCTTTATGCCGCGCCCGAAGAAAAAAGGGGCGACTTAATCCGCGCCACCCTGGACGCAGGGCTGGATGTCTTCCTGAAAGGAATGAGATAGTGCTCTTCCGCCGATAAATAAATGTCCGCGGTTGAGGCGGTGTCGCAACACCCGATTTACATTTGTAGTCATTCTGAGTGAAGAGAAGAATGGAATCATTACGATCTGTTAAAAGGAAGAAATTCTTCGGCTGACGCCTCAGAATGACACTGTGACAACGTCTCCGGGTCCGGAAGCCAGTCACATTCATTCCGGATTCGGTCTTTCGACGGAATAACGGAAATGGATCGATTCCATTGCCGGAGTAATAAGATTTCTCGCATTCGTTCGAAATGGCATTTTTCGGCATGATGACACAATTTCGTAAGCCGAAAGGGTTGAGCGACGTTTCGGAAGGAGGATGCCATGAACCAGACCCTCGTCAACAAGCGGGATCAGCAGTTTGTCCTGTTCGAACAGATCGATCTTGGGAAAATTTTAAGCAGTTCGGCATTCTGCGGCCCGACGCGGGAGGAGATCCTGATGTTGCGGGACGAGGCGGAGAAAATGGCCCTTCATGTATTTCTTCCCGCCTATGCCGAAGGGGACCGCGTGGGATGCGTCTTTGAAAACGGCCGGGTGCGCGTTCCCCCGTGCTTTCACGACGCTTTCCGGAAATTTGCCGAAAACGGCTGGCTTTGTCCCTCGAAGAGTGTGGAGGTCGGCGGGCAGGGGTTGCCCCTTTCCGTCGTCACGGCCAACCTGGAACTCTTTTACGCCGCCAATTTCCCCCTCCTTATGTATCTCGGTTTGACGGTGGGGGCGGCGGGCCTGATCGAACGGTTCGGCACAGAAGTCCAGAAAGACCGTTACATGTACCGGATGTATGCGGGCGAATGGACGGGAACCATGTGCCTGACGGAGGCGAACGCCGGGACGGACGTCGGCGCCCTTCGGACATCCGCAAAACGTCTTTCCGACGGAACCTACCTCATCAAGGGAACCAAGTGTTTCATTTCCGCGGGGGATCACGATATCACGTCCAATATCGTCCACATCGTCCTGGCGAGGATCGAGGGCGATCCGCCGGGAACGGAGGGGCTTTCGGCATTCATCGTTCCCAAGTTCCGTGTTCTGGAAGACGGCGGCCCTGGTGAAGGAAACGATGTCCTGACGGGGAATGTCGAACACAAGATGGGAATCCACGGATCGTCGACGTGCACCCTGAATTTCGGTGACCACGACAATTGCGTCGGAGAGCTGCTCGGTAAAGAACGGGAGGGTATCCGTGTGATGTTCAATCTTATGAACGAGGCCCGCCTGGAAGTCGGCATGCAGGGCCTGGGGCACGCGACGGCGGCATACGAGCATGCCGTCTGCTATGCCAGGGAACGCATCCAGAGCGCCCCCGCCTGGGAAATGCACGATCCCGGGGCGAAGGCGATTCCCATCGTCGGCCACCCCGATGTGAGGAGAAACCTGCTTTGGATGAAAGCCCACGTGGAGGGCATGCGGGCCATGAACTACTTCGCCGCCTATTGCATGGATATGGTCATGGCGTCCGAAACCGGGCAGGAGAGGGAGGATTGGCAGGGGCTGGTGGAGTTGCTGATACCCGTCTGCAAGGCCTATTGTTCCGATACGGGGCTTCTGGTCTG
>Ga0228536_1001698_pt1 | contig 18114 bp, 12 predicted proteins | sample SJ1Smetagenome_FD_168611 | JGI IMG/M metagenome (GOLD analysis project Ga0228536, IMG submission 168611) | Enriched culture of PCE-dechlorinating microbial communities from Ithaca, New York, USA - SJ1.S | ecosystem: Engineered > Modeled > Simulated communities (microbial... > Unclassified...
CCGTCCCCACGGATATCATGCGCTACGACTAGCGGAGGAATGGAGTCATGGAGAACAAAACGAAAAACACAATAGTAGTGAACCCCATAACCCGTATCGAGGGGCACGGAAAGATCACCGTAGATTTGACCGACGGCGGCGCTGTTGACAGGGTGCGCTTCCACGTGACCCAGTACCGGGGATTCGAGGTTTTCTCGAAGGGGCGCGATTTCCGGGAAATGCCCGTGATCACGCCCCGGATCTGCGGCATATGCCCGGTGAGCCACCATCTCGCATCGGCCAAGGCCTGCGACGCCGTCCTCGGTGTCACCCTCACCCCCACGGCCGCAAAGCTCCGGGAGGTCATGCACATGGGACAGTTCATCCAGTCCCACGCCCTCTCCTTCTTCCACCTGTCCAGCCCGGACCTGCTCTTCGGCTTCGATGCCGACCCCGCCGTACGGAACGTGGCCGGGCTCGCCAGGGAATACCCTGACCTGGCGGTTGCAGGCATCGGCATGAGAAAATTCGGGCAGGAGGTCATCAAGACCCTCGGAGGCAAGAAGGTCCACCCGTGGCACAGCATCCCCGGCGGAGTCAACCGCAGCCTTCGGATGGAGGAAAAAGACTCCATGCTCGCGGACCTTCCCGGCCACAAGGAAAACCTGAGAAAAGCCCTCGACCTGGTGAAGAACTACCTGGCGGAGAACGCGGAACTGGCCGCCCGGTTCGCCACCCTCGAGACCTCCTATCTGGGACTCGTGAAGGACGGGAACCTCGAGCTCTACGACGGCAGAATACGGCTCAAGAGTCCAAGGGGACGGATCACCGACGAATTCGACGACACGGAGTACTGCACCCACATCGGCGAGCACGTGGAGGAGTGGAGCTACCTGAAATTCCCCTTCTACCGGCCGCTCGGCTTCCCTCACGGCTCCTACCGCGTGGGGCCCCTGGGACGGGTGAACGCCTGCGACGACATCTCCACCCCGGAGGCATCGGCGGAGTTGGCGGCCTTCCGGAAATCCACCGATGACGGTATGGTCCACTATACCCTCTACTATCACTATGCCAGGCTTATCGAGATCCTCTACGCCATGGAGCGCCTCGAGGAACTCCTCAACGACCCCGACGTCCTCGGCAGCGACCTCAGGATCACCGGGAACGTCACGAACCGGGAAGGAATAGGCGTTGTGGAGGCCCCCAGGGGAACCCTCATCCACCACTACGAGGTGGACGAGAAGGGAGCCATCGAGCGTGCGAACCTCATTGTGGCCACGGGACACAACAACTACGCCATGAACCGGGGCGTGGAACAGGTGGCGAGGGACTACATCACAGGCCCCGACGTGAAGGAGGGGGCGCTGAACCGCATGGAGCACGTGATCCGCTGCTACGACCCGTGCCTCTCCTGCTCGACCCACGCTGTCGGAAAGATGCCCCTGAAGCTCGAGGTGCGAAACAGCAGAGGCGACGTGGTGAGGACGGTCACGAAGGAGTGAAGGCACTCGTCTGCGGCTACGGCAACCCCTTCCGCACCGACGACGGGGTGGGGCATCTTCTCGCCCCGGCTGTGGCGGAGATGATCTCATCTCTGGGGGGAGAGGCGGAGGTGCGGCTGGAACACCAGCTTCTGCCCGAGATGGCTGAGGAGTTCGGCGAGTACGACCTGCTGGTCTTTGCCGATGCACGGGTGCCGGGCACAGGGAGCGGGGACGGCTACGACATCCGTGAAATATCCCCTGACCCCGCTCTCGAGGGGCTGAACATCCACTCCGTGGGTCCCGAGTGGGTCCTTGCTCTTGCCGCAGCTATCGGGGGCAGTGTCCCCCCGGCGGTGCTCGTCAGTGTGGAAGGAGATTCCTTCGATTTCGGCGAAGGCCTGACTGCGGCTTGCAGTGAGCGGATGAAAAATGCCCTCTCCTCTTTCAAAGATCGGTTGAGGACGAACTACTTGAAATAGCAGGCAGCGCACAGCCCCCGGCGGAAGCCGGGGGTTTTTTTCTTAGTGCGGCGAGGGGTATATTCCGGGGAGCGGATATCGGAATATAATGAATCAAAAGACAGGTTCCTGCCGTAAGAGGGTGGGAATACCGGCCGGCCCGGCAGATGGCAAGAAAGGCGGCGAGAGGCATGGGGAGAGCGTCAAAGGTGTCTGCAATGGTCCTGATCCTGGCGGCATGGTTGTGGGGGGGACCGCTGAAACCGGCTTCGGCGGACGGCGGGGGCATGGGGCTTCTGGAGGAGATCGGGTCGCGGATCAGCTGTATCAACGGTCTTCCTGCGGGAGAGATGCCCGGTTCCGCTGACGGGTCTGAAAAGACAGGCGAACCTGAAGGCGGAAAAAAATCTCCTCAGGACGAGTTTTTCGCTTCCCTTGGGCTCGATACAATTGCCCTCAGCGAGGAGGACCTTCGGGAGATCCAGGAATACCGGGAGGCCATGAAGAATGCGGGGCTGGGTGCGGAACAGATCGAGGAAGCCGTGAAAGGGTTCGAGCTCGCGAAGAAGATGAGCGCTCTGGGGCCTGCGGCCATGATGCAGGCCGGAAGGAACGCCGCGAAGAAGCAGGATTCGAAGACGAAAACCCGGGAAACAGCTGCCATCGGTGACGCGCCCCTGCCGCCGGCGGCGGAGGGATACAATGATGCTTCGGACGAACAGGAAAAAGTCAGGTGGGCCCTCGGCCTGGGGGATTCCATGGCGGTGGCGGTCTTCTACGACATCGTGGACGCCGGCATGGTCAAAACCGCAGGCCTCGCCGTCTCCGCCTATCCCCACCCCCTGCTCCTGAACAACTACGCCGGGATGATCGGGGAGGTATCTCCGGAGGACGCCCTCTTCTTCTATTTTTCCGCCCTCGCCCTGGAGCCCCGGAACCCCGTCATCCTGACCAACATCGCCATGTCCTTCCTCGATCGTGAGGACTTCGGGGCGGCCCGGAACTACGCGGCCCAGGCCCTCTCCGAGAATCCCGAGTTCGGCCCCGCCTTCCAGGTGCTCACGATCTGTCATCTTCGGGACGGCAACAGCGTCCTTGCCGCCGAAACGCTCATGAAGTCGGCGAGGGACTGTTTCGACGGCCTGTCCATCCGCCTGTTCGACGATTACCTGGAGGAAGTGGGCAACCTCGACGTAACTCAGGGGGAGAAATATCCCCTGCCGGAGGATCAGCTGGAGATCCTGTACCAGATCGCGAAGAAGTACGGTGACCCGGAGCGGGAGAACGGTGCCGACACCCCGGGAGCCCAGATCCGGATCAACCCCTTCCCGGCCTTCGGGAGCGCCGATCATTACCTGAATTCCATGGATTTCCTTCTCGGGGACGCCGAACGGAGAACAGCAAAACTCAAAAAGATTTCCGCCGAGCTGTCCCGCCTGGAAAAAGCCGTCTTCGGCAAGCAGGGGGACCGGGGAACCCTGCCGGTGATGAAGAACATGCGCCAGTACTACGCCTACCTGGTGCTGGAGTCGTACTATCACTTCAAAATGAGGGAACTCAACTGGAAGCTCCAGGAGGAGGATCCGACGGATGATCTCCTGAAGGAATACGTGGATGCCTACATGACCCAGTGCATGTCCTTCAGGAAGCAGGAGGACGACTTTCACCATGCATTTCTGAAGCAGCCGAAGGGGACTCCGAAGGAGGAGGCGGAGTGGTACCGGAAGGGTATCCGTTTTTATTCTGCGTGTCTCGACCACCAGAAGATCCTCCTGGACATCACCCGGCGGTATACCGTCGAATACCTGAAGATCCCGAAGAGCAAATACGATGAACGAAGGCCCCTGGTAGAGGAGTTCTGGCTGAAGGCGGGCGGCCTGATGAAGTACATGACGGACGGGAATGTGTACAACCTTGCCGACAAGAGGCGGGAGATGTTCGCCGTGGACTGGATGGATATCTGGCCCACAGCGGGGTACCCTGTCCCCAACGCGGGAGATTCCGTGTTCGTCAGGGCCGTGGACGAAGCTCCCCTGGGCATGTCGCCGCCTTTCCTGTGCTCCATCTCCCCACCGGCCCTCCAGGGAGCCCTGGAGAGGATGCAGCGGTACCAGGAAGAACTGGCGAAACTGAGCAAAGGGCTCAACAAGCTGAACCCGCCCCTGAAGGTCCTGCCGAAATACGCCTTTGACGTTGACCCCGTGGAGATCGAACGGACGGCCATTCCTCTGTTCAAGGAGGCAGGGGACCTGCCTCTCATCGGCTTCGAGGGGACCCTGCCCTTCTCCGACAAGCACACGGCCTACACCGACGGGGGAAAAAGCACCTGGGTCATCACCGGCGAAGGGGGCGCGAGGGGGTCGGTCTACGACGACACCTCCGGGACCATGACCACCTTCAGCGCCGCGTCGAAGCCTGCCGGTTCGGCGTCGGTCTTCGACGTGGGGGCGAAGCTGACGGACCTCCAGGAGCTGGGGGACCGTCTGGACAAGGCCACTGAGTTCGTCCGGGAGAAGGTGTTCAAGCAGAAGGGCGGAAAGGAGAGCGAAGGATCGGGTCCCTTCGGAGCACCCTTCAAGGGTGCGGACATTATGAAGAAGGGGCAGGAGGCCATCGGGTTCCTCCAGGCGGCGGGGAACGTCAGGGGGGCCGGTTCGAAGATGTACGGCGAATATGTCACCCGTGACAGGGACCATCGGGTCATCGACCACGGGCTGGTCTACATCCGCCAGGTGGGAGGTGCTCTGCCCATTGAAAATTCCCCGGAGCTGGGGAGGGAGGTCATGGTGATGAAGTCCCGGATCACGGGAGTCTCCACGAAGCAGGAGTTCACCCAGTACAAGTTCAAATTCGCCACGGTCAGGACTCGGTGAACGGCATGGGAAGAACGCGTTTCCAAGGATGATTTACATTGTTCTGATTTTTCCATATACTCAAGCCCGGATATTCGCGGAGAAGGGGTCTTCTGCGCTCCCGGCACCCGGGGGCCTGCCTGAGTGAGGAAAAGAGAGGTGACCGAAATGGCCATGCCGGGAATCCGGAGAATCACCGCACGTGTTTTTGCGCTCTTTCTGCTGTCGGGGATTTCTCCTCTTCAGTCAGAGGGAGCGGTGTGGTTTGTGACCCAGAACGGCGCCGGGACCAAGCACGGAGGCTCGTGGACCAACGCCATGGGGGAGAGCGAGTTCGTGCAGACTTTAAAGCTTGTCCAGCCGGCGGGAACGGAATTCTGGATAGCGAAAGGAACATACAGGCCTACGGCGGACCCGAACAACAGGGATGCCACCTTCGTCCTGAAGAACGGGGTGGCCCTGTACGGGGGCTTCGCCGGAAACGAAACCCATCGGAAGGAGCGGGACTGGGACGCCAACCCCACCACTCTCTCGGGGGAGATCCAGGATGACGGGTCTATCTGGAACAACAGCTTACATGTGGTCTTCGCCGAGACCGGCACGGACGCGACGGCCGTCCTGGACGGCTTCGTCATTACGGGAGGGAACGCCGACGGAGGAGCCCTTCAGGATACCCACGGCGGAGGGATGATCAATTTCGGTGACCCCGGGGTCGCCAACTGCACCTTCCTGGGAAACCGTGCCCGGCTGGGGGGAGGGCTGTTCAACCAGGGCAGCGCTTCCGTGGTGACGGGGTGCACCTTTCTTCAGAACACGGCCACGGAAGACGGCGGGGGCATGTACAACACGTCCGGAAACCTTGCCATAACCGGATGCACATTTTATGGCAACGTCGCGCAGTATTTCGGCGGAGGAATGAAGAGCCGGGGGAGCAATCCTGTTGTAGAGACCTCCACGTTCAGGCAGAACATGGCCTTTTTCGGCGGCGGGGGCATGAGCAATGAGGAGTGCGGCCCCGTGGCTGTAAACTGCACGTTCTACAACAATCGGGCGGGAGTGATCGGCGGGGGGATGCACTCCCGGGACGGCTCTCCCCGGCTGACAAACTGCACCTTCTACAAGAACACGTCGGATCTCGTCGGCGGCGACCTCGGAAACCTCGGTACCAGCAGCCCCAAAATAAAGAACACCATCTTCTGGGGAGCCTCCATCGGGGTCATCCACGATCACCCCACCGCATCGCCCGTGCTATCATTCTGCGTCGTTCAGGGTGGGTATGCCGGCGGGACCTCCATCATCACGGCCGACCCCAAGCTTGCCGATCTTGCCGATAACGGGGGCCCGACCTTCACCTGCGCCCTGCTGGCGGGCAGTTCGGCCATAGACGCAGGCGCCTCCGACGGCACCCCCGCCCAGGATCAGCGGGGTGAGTCCCGTCCCCAGGGCTCGGGAGTTGATATCGGTGCTTACGAATCCTCTTTTGCGGTTCCCCCGATACCTCCTTCCTCTTCGTCCTCCGGGGGCGGGTGTTCGGCGGCGGAGGGTTCCGTGCCTTTTGCCCTTCTGCTGCTCCTGCCGGTTCTGCTTCTAAGGTGTCCGTGAAAAAACAGGTCTGCAGGGTTGTATTCCTGTAAACCGGGATTTTTTGATGCGGGGACGGTTATTTGGCTCTCCCCGCATTTGCTTTTGTTTTTTCCTCTTCAGCTCGGCAGCCTTGGGTGATTTACAATCGTTATACATTTCGCTATAATCAAAAAAGTAGAAATAAAGTCGCGGGACAGGGAAACAGGCCGCTCCCGATCATAGGGAGCTTCCATATTGAAAGAGGGCGATTGGAATGGTAAGGGCGGGAATCAGGAGAGGGATCTTCCTCACCTTCACGGCCGTCCTGTTTTTCTTGCCGGCACCTGTTCAGTCGGAAGGGGCGGTAAGGTACGTGACACAGAACGGAGCCGGGACGAAGCACGGGTCTTCGTGGGTCAACGCCATGGGCGAAAAGGAGTTCATCGGGACTCTCAGGCTCCATGTGCAGGCGGGAACGGAGTTCTGGATAGCTGCTGGAACATACCGCCCCACATCTGATCCCGGCGAGAGGGGGGCATCATTTACGCTTCAGGCGGGAGTGGCGCTCTACGGAGGATTTACCGGAAAGGAGGTTTTGCGTACCCAGCGGGACTGGAAGACCAACGAGACGATCCTCTCCGGGGAGATCCAAAATGACGGCTATTGGCCGAATAACAGCCTCCACGTAGTATTCGCAGGAAAAGAAGCGGACGGCACGGCAGTTATTGACGGATTCACGGTGACCGGCGGATGGGCATACGGGTCGCTTGTGGAAGAATACAGCGGGGGCGGCCTGGCTAACTACGGCAGCCCGGCGGTTTCCAACTGCACGTTCAGGGAGAACGGGGCGAAAAACGGCGGAGGGATGAATACCTCCGGCAGCGGATCTCTGGTGACCGGATGCACTTTTGAGGGCAACCGTGCCGGGGAGGGAGGGGGAATGTACAATGTTCTCGGCAGCGGCCTTTCAGTGAAAAACTCCTTCTTCTCAGGCAACCAGGCGGATTTCGGGGGAGGAATGTACAATTATTACACCCTCGGACTGACGGTGGAAAACTGCTCCTTTTCCGATAATTATTCGGAAAACTATGGCGGCGGGATGATGAACAGCGAGAGCAACCCCTCCATAACCGGATGCACTTTTTCTGAAAACAAGGCCGGCATTGCAGGCGGAGGAATGAGCAGCTCGGGAGGCGGCACCCCCTCCACTGCCAACAGCGGGGGAGACAGCAGTCCTGCAGTCCTCAACTGCACCTTCTTCGCAAACGAAGCGGGAACGGCCGGCGGTGGAATGCATGTCAGATTCTGCAGTATTGCGGTGGCCAGCTGCACGTTCCATAAAAACCTTTCGAATCTCGTCGGCGGCGACATGGCCAACCTCGACTACAGCAGCCCGGCCATTAAGAACTCCATTTTCTGGGGGTCTTCTATCGGCAGCATCCATACCCATCCAACGGCTTCGGTCGTGGTCAAATATTGTGTCGTGCAGGGAGGGTATGCCGGCGGGACTTCCATCATCACGGCGGACCCGAAGCTTGCGGACCTTTCTGACAACGGGGGGCGTACCTTCACATGCGCACTCCTTGCGGGAAGTTCAGCCATCGATGCAGGGACGTCCTCCGGTGCGCCTCCCGCGGACCAGCGGGGCGTGTCCCGTCCCCAGGGCGCCGGGGTTGACATAGGGGCCTTCGAGTTTTCCCTTGCGCCTCCGCCTCCCACACCTTCGCCGTCGCCTTCCTCCGGGGGAGGATGCTCCCAGGCGGGGAGCGTACCGTCTCTCATCCTTCTGCTGCTCCTGCCGGTCCTGCTCCTGATGCGTCCATAGGCTGAAAGGGAAGACGAGGGGTTATGCTGAAAGAGGGTTTATGCTGAAAAAAGAGGGGTGAGGTGTTTCGCCTCCCCCTCTTGTATACCGTGTTTTCCCTGTCCTGTTGCGGTTTTTCTTCTCCCCTACGGTTACGGAACTGTTGAGGTCCTCAGGAAGGAAGCCGGATCAACAGTTTTCCCTTTCCGGAGCAGGTGGAACGTCAGTCCCGGCCCGGAACCTTCACCTACCAGGCCGATCTTCGTCTCCGCTGTCACGGACTGCCCCGGTTTCACATAGATGATCCCGAGACCCCCGCAGAAGGTTGCGAACTCTTCCCCGTGGCGGATGAAGACGGCGTTGCCGTACTCCTTCATCCATCCGCCGTGGAGCACAGTTCCGGAAGCAGGTGCGAAGACTGCAGTTCCCGGTGCTGCCGGTTCGAAAAGCCCCGCGCCCCTGGAAACCCGTTTTTCTCTAGCCGTTCCCCCGCGAAGGGGCCAGCTGAAGGGAGAGGAACCGCCTCCGGAGACAGGGACCCCGATTTTCTGTTCCTCCGATTTTTTCTCTTTGACGGGTCGTGCCGCCGGCCCGGATAGGACGAGGACGTCCCCCGGGCGGATCATGGAATCCGCTGTCAGGTTATTGGCCTTCAGCAGGTCTTCCAGCGGTACTCCGGCGTTCTTCCCGATCCGGTAGAGCGTGTCGCCCGCTTTCACCGTATAGGTGGATCCCGGCGCCGGTCCGGTTTCGGCAGGTACAGGCATGCCTGATTGCTGCCCCGCCGGGACCGAACGCTGCGATCCCGATCCTGTCCTTTTCGGTGACGGGGCAGCGGGCAGCGCTGAGAGCGGCGCAAGGAATTCACTTGGATAGCGGGGTTGCGGCCAGGCTCCGAGCCCTCTTCGTTTCGCCTCGTAGAGGGTGGAGAGCACGTGCTCCGGAGATCCGGGGATGAGCATCACCGTTCCGGGAGGAGGCAGTCTCTCCCCGTCGGCAAGACCATTGGCCGACGCGATATCACTCTGTGCGGCGCCGTACCTTCCTGCGATGGCCGAAAGGGTTTCCCCTTCCGCCAGGGTGTGGACGGAAAAAGGCTGTCCCTCTCCCCATGCCGGGGAGGCGAAAAAAAGAAAACATATGAAAAAAACGAGTTTCATGGCTTTCCCTCCCGGGGATTTTTTTTCATTATACCCTTCCGGGGCCGGCCTGGGTCCCTATACAGCGGAGAAATAAGGCTTTATGCATTATAATATCCTGAAATAAAAAGAAACTCCTGAATGGAAAGCCAGAGAAAAGAGTGGATCGAAGGAAAGGAGAGTGTGACATGAGCATTGTGCTTTCAGCCGCGGACGTGTTCAGCGCCGCAATCCTTCTGGAGGAGCGCGGCGCGCGGTTTTATTCGGAATCCGCCGCCCGGTTCCGGGGAGAGGAAAAAAAGCTTCTGTCCGGCCTTGCGTCCATGGAGCGGACCCATGCTGAACGGTTCCGCTCCATCCTCGACGGGCTGTCCCGGTCCCCCGGGGAAGAGGCGGATCCAGACAGCCGGGCTTACATGAAAGCCCTCACAGAGGACCGCATCTTTACAGAGGCGGTGACCCCCGATGAAGGGGACACGTTCCCCGGCATACTGGAAAAGGCCATTACAGTAGAAAAAAACTCCGTCTTTTTCTACACGGCGGTGAAGGATACCCTTGCGTCCAAAATGGACGGAGCCGACATCGACCGACTGATCCGCGAAGAGATCGGCCATTTCCAGTCCCTCACCGACGCCCTCCAGAGACGGCGGGAGCGGGAAGGGAAGGCCTAGCCCATGCCCTCCTTCACATTTTCCGGGGAAGCCTTTGCGTCCGCATTCGCCTCCCTGGGAGAAACGTATGCCCTATGGGGGCCGAAACGGCTCAGGGGGAGGGGACGGTTCTTCGGAACAGATCTCATCACCTATGCTCCCCTGCAGTCCTTCGATGAACTTGAGACGGATGAGAAAAGCGCCATGTCCCCGAAATCCGTCGTTTTCCCCCCGGACGAGACCCTTTTTTACTTTACCGGCGACCAGTTCTCCGAACCGCCCCTTGAGGACGAACGGGAGACGATCGTCTTCCTCAGGCCGTGCGACATCAACGGATTCCGGCGCCTTGACGCCATGTTTCTCGAAAACGGAGGCATACCCGACCCCTTCTATCGTCGCAGAAGGGAGAAACTCCACTTCTTTATGATCGAATGCCGCGAGTCGTTCGAGAACTGCTTCTGCGTTTCCATGGGCAGCAATACGACGGAAAACTACGCAGCTGCCTTCCGGTTCGGAGAGGACTCCGTAGAAGTGGAAGTAAAGGACCCGCGGTTCGCGCAGGATTTCTCCTCCGGCGCCCCGTCCGGCTTTTCGGCGGAATTCGTGAAGGAGAACTTCAAAAAAGTGACCGTGCCCGACGTGGACGAGATGCCCCCCGAACTCTTTTCATCCCCTCTCTGGGACGAGTACGAGAGCCGGTGCATCTCGTGCGGCCGGTGCAACACCTCGTGCGTCACCTGCACCTGCTTTTCCTCCCTCGACCTGTTCTACTCCGACAGCCGCTCCTGCGGCGAGCGCCGGAGGGTCTGGGACGGATGCCATCTCGACGGCTTCACCGATATGGCGGGAGGCCATTCCTTCCGGAAGAAAAAGAGTGAGCGCATGAGGTTCAAGACCTTCCACAAGATCTATGATTTCCGGAAGAGATTCGGCTTCCACATGTGTGTGGGATGCGGCCGGTGCGACGATGTCTGCCCCGAGTACATCTCCTTTTCGGAGTGCATCAATCGGGTTTCGGAAGCCCTGAAGGGAGGAGATGCGAAATGAAGGACAATCCCTACCGGCCGTTCCCGGCGAAGATAACCGCCATCACACCCGAGACGGACCTGGAGTTCACCCTTACGGTGGAAGCCTCGGCGGATATGACGCCGGGACAGTTCTTCCAGGTCTCCCTGCCCAGGATAGGCGAGGCTCCTCTCTCCATAAGCGCCTACGGCGCGGACTGGATCCAGTTCACCGTCCGGGCCGTGGGCCGCCTGACGAACGCTCTCCAGGACCTGCGGAAGGGAGAGAATCTCTTCATCCGGGGACCCTACGGCGTGGGATTCCCGCTGGACGTTCTGCAGGATTCCAACCTCGTCATCGTGGCGGGAGGCTCCGGCACGGCTCCTGTCCGCCCCCTCATCCGGAAGGCCCTGGACGGCGGGCTCCCCCTCCGGTCCCTCCGGGTCATCGCCGGGTTCAAAAACCGGGAGAGCATCCTCTTTTCCGGCGAGGTGGAGGAGTGGCGGAAGCGGGGGGATGTGCTCGTCACCATCGACAAGCCCCAGGAGGGGTGGAACGGTCCCGTGGGGCTGGTCACGGAGCACATACGGAAACTTGTCCTTCCCGACCCGGGAGACGTGCAGTTCGTGGTGGTGGGCCCTCCCGTGATGATGAAGTTCGCCGCGGCGGAGGTCCGTCTCCTGGGCGTCCCGGAAGAGAACATCTGGGTCTCCTTCGAGCGGCTCATGTCCTGTGGCCTCGGCAAGTGCGGCCACTGCAAGATCGACTCGACCTACATCTGTCTGGACGGCCCGGTGCTCAACTACACGAAGGCCTCCCGGCTCATCGACTGAGAGGTGAACGCCATGTCCCTCGACCTCAACAGAAAAAAAGTCACGAAGAACGCCTTCCGCATCACGAAAATGCGGAACTCCACCGCTGTCCGGATCCGTGTCCCCGGAGGGCACCTTGGTGCCGAAGAGATGCGTATCATTGCGGACATCGCGGAGAAGTTCGGCGACGGAAGCCTCCACATCACCATACGGCAGGGCTTCGAGATCCCCAATATCCCCTTCGAACGCATGCCCGAGGTGAATGCGGCCCTCGCCCCCATAATAGAGCGGCTGGAGCTGCCATACGGGGTGAAGATAGAGGATCCCGGGGCAGGCTATCCGGCTGCCGGGATGAGGAACATTTCCGCCTGCGTGGGGGCGTGGTTCTGCCCCTTCGCCAACGGGGATACCACGGCCCTCGCCGGGAAACTGGAGGCGCTGGTCTACCCCAACGATTTCCACACGAAGATCGCCGTAACAGGATGCCCCAACGACTGCATAAAGGCTCACATGCAGGATTTCGGCATCATCACCATCTGCCGGCCCGAGTACGACTACAGCCGGTGCATCGGGTGCGAGGCGTGCGTGAAGGCCTGCACCCAAAAGGTCACCGGGGCGCTGAAGATGAAGGACGGCAAGGTGGTGAAGGATGACCGGAGGTGCATCGGCTGCGGCGAGTGCGTCCTCGCCTGCCCCACCGGCGCATGGACCCGCCGTCCCGGGAGCCTTTACCGGCTGCTCATCATGGGCCGCACCGGGAAGAAAAACCCGAGGCTCGCCATGCCCTTCCTGGACCGCGTGACCGAGGACGTGGTCCTCAAGGTGATCCGGAACACCCTGGATTATGTAGACAGACATATCCTCCGGAACCTTGTCAAGGAGCACATCGGCTACATCGTGGACCGTACCGGGTACCCGGTGTTCCGGGACGCGGTGCTCGAGGGGGTGACCCTCAACCCCGAGGCGAGGGTCGCGAAGACAATGAGCTGGCCGGGGTACCATACCCTTGACGACGGAAACCTGAAAGACATCGAATAATATTCGCTGAGGAAAGAGATGATCCCATGTTCGAAGCGCCCTATTCCATTCCCTACGCCGGTATAGGCCCTAACGGCCGGATGAAGCTCCCGGTGCTGCTCGATATCCTTCAGGACATGGCGGACCGGGACGCCCGCAGGATGTCCATGACCGTGTCGGACCTGCTCCCGAAAGGGATCAGCTGGGTGCTCAGAAGGTACAAGGTCTCCGTGGAGCGGTACCCTGAGTACGAAAGCACCCTCACGGTGAAGACCTGGCACGGTCCCCGCAGGAACCTTCATTCCATAAGGGCGTTCTCAGTGCGGGATGAAAAGGGGCCTGTGGCATCGGCGGACACGAGCTGGATCCTCATCGACCTGGAGCGGGGGCGCCCACTCCGGCTGGACCGTCACACCACAGACCTCTACGTTAAGGAATCCTGCCCCATGGACGGGGATTTCCCCGACATCCCCGTCGTCCCGGATCTGGCGGATGAACGGCCCTTCTCTGTGCGCCGGTGGGACCTGGACAGGAACAATCACGTGAACAACGCCGTCTACATCTCCTGGGCCGCCGAGGCGGTTCCCGAAGAGACAGCCCTGACATGTTCTCTCGTCCGTGTCGACGGCGAGTATCTCCGCCCCACCGAGGGCAGGGGAGATATACGGGTCCGGACCTCATGGCAGGATGACCGGGATGGCTATGCCCGTTTCCTTCACTCTATCGTCGGCCCGGAGGGGGACGAAAAGGCCCGTTTCATTACGTGCTGGAAACGAGGGATGTGATCTGCTGTTCGGGGCGACAGCATAATTGTCATCCTGAGGGCTGTTCCATCGCCCGAAGAATCTGGGGTAAACGGTCTGTCATCCTGAGCAACGCGAAGGATCTGTTTGTGATCCTCTCACAACCAACATCAGGTCCTTCGCTGACGCTCAGAACGAGAACCGGGCCCTGTCATCCTGAGGCCGGCTTTTTGACCGAAGGATCTGGCGTGGGTTTTCAGGACCCTGGAACCAGGTCCTTCTCTTCGCTTAGGACGACAAACAAAAGGCTGTCATCCTGAGCAACGCGAAGGATCTGAGGTGGGTTTTCAGGGCCCTGGAACCAGGTCCTTCACTGCGTTCAGGACGACAAGCAGAACCAGGTCCTCGCTGGGGCTCAGGACGACAAGCAGAACCAGGTCTCACTACGTTCAGGACGACAACCAGAACCAGGTCCTTCGCTTACGATCAGGACGACATCAAAGACTTTCATCCCGGTACTGTTTGATAACCGAATAAATATTGACCTTGACTTCTTCCCGATAATCGGTATATTTGAGGTATAGTAAATAATTTTCAGTTTGTTTCTGTTTTTATCCCCCGAGACACTACAGAAAGGAGATTGAAAATGGCGAACCTCGAAAAAGTTGAAGGCATCGGACAGGTATACGCAAAGAAGCTCCAGGACGCAGGGATCAAAAACACGGATATGCTCCTCGAAATGGGTTCCACGAAAAAAGGGCGGGAGGAACTCGCGAAGAAATCGGACGTTCCGGCGCACCTTCTCCTCGAGTGGGTGAACCACGTCGATCTTTTCCGGGTGAAGGGAGTTGGAGGCCAGTACGCCGACCTTCTCGAGGCCGCAGGTGTGGATACGGTTCCCGAGCTCTCAAAGCGGAAGGCGGACAACCTGCACAAGAAGATAACGGAGGTCAACGCGGAAAAAAAGCTCGTCCGCCAGCTCCCCTCGGAAAAACAGGTCAAGGGGTGGATCGAGCAGGCCAAGGCGCTCCCGAGAATGATCAAGTACTGACAGGAAACGGAAACCGGAAAAAAGAAGAGGGGGACAGGAATTTTCTGTCCCCCTCTTCTTTTTCCGGGCAGGCGGTTCAAAAACTGCCGGTGCTACTGCATCCTCTGGTAGGTGACCGAAATTCCGGTGTACGGGTCAGTGAGATTGAAAACCATTCCAGAGGGATCCACGTAGAGATATCGTGAAAAAACCTCTCCTGTAGTTGTCTGCCCCTGCAGAATATTTCCCTGGACCTGGAAATACCCCGCCTCGAAGAGCATGCCGTTCATCCATGCCTGGTACTGGTTGCCGTAGATCTGCATGATCACGGGCTGTCCATTCATGTATGTCCCCCAGACACCCGTGAGGTTCACCTGATATTGAGGCTGGGGCATAGGCTGGGGCATGGGCTGTGGCATGGGCTGGGGCATGGGCTGTGGCATGGGCTGGGGCATGGGCTGCGGCATGGGTTGGGGCATGGGTTGGGGCATAGGCTGGGGTGTCGGCTGGGGTGAGACTTTTACTCTCTTGTAGATCACTGCCGTTCCGCTGTCGGCGAAGGTAGTCACCAGGGCGTCCGAAGGCTGGTTGAAGCCGAAATAGAGGTGCACCGGGTTTCCGGATGCAGGAGTTATGGTAAGAAGGTTATCTTTTACCAGGGTATTTCCCTGGATCTTTGCCCCTTTTTCGGAAACGTACACTGCAGGTCCCTTCCCGATCTCCAGTGTGCTGCCGTCATCACCCTTCCAGCTTCCCTGCAGGAAACCGGAGGGGAACTGGATTTCGTCAAGAGGTACCATGATGGTCTTGCTCATAGTATAGAAGTCGAAGGTAGTCCATAAATGGCTTTTTCCCTCGGTCTGGAAGATGGCAAGGCGGCGCTCAACGGGTACGTGCTCCCCGCTTTCTTCGTCTTTCATGTAGTTGGTGAGGAAAGGCAGCCCCCTCATCTCCCAAAGGAGCATAAATTCAGAGGGTTTCTGACCGAAAATCTCCGAACGGGCGGGGAACACGTTCTTCCCCATCTTGCCCGGCTGCCCGATTTCGATCACGTTCCCGGCGGGGGCCATGATCATGCCCTGACCGTTCCTCAGGGCGATGGCGCCAAAGGCTGCATATCTGCCCGGCAGCCTGGCCGTTCCCAGCCTGTGGGTCTCTTCGAGCCTCGGCGTGATCTCCGGGTTCGCCGCCACCCGAACCGGCTGGCTGGAAAGTGTTCTCCCCGTGCCTCCAATGGACTCGATCTGGCCGAGTATCCTGAGATACTTCCCGGGGGGTATCATTTCAAGGGTGATATCCAGGCCTTCTCCCCAGGTGATCTCTTCCCCGGTGACCGTCCTGACGTTCCCGTCAGCTCCGAACTTCGTGATGAAGGGCCGGAATATCCCTTCCGGCTTCGGGGTCACGTCGAAGACCGTGATGCCGTTTTCAGTGGATATTACTGATGTCATGGCCACGATGCCGTAGGTCTGCGTGTCCACCACCAGCTCCACGGGGATCTCCCCGCGTGTCTCGGGGTCGGAGTAGGTCCCGTCTATGGTGAAGTGCATCAGGTCCGACACGTCCCTGTACCTCGGCGATACAGGAACCGTCTTCTGACCGTTGGTGACCATGTGGATCAGTCCGCCCACCTGGTAGAGGAGTTCCGTCCTTCCGTCCCGGAAGACCGGCGTCAGGGCATCGGTTATATCCGCGGCCTCCTCCCTCCTCCTGATATTCCCTTCGGGGTCGAGCCGCTCGTCGAGAAGGATGGCATCGGATGTTATGGTGAACTCTCCCTGGGGAGCGTCTGAGTAGGCAAAAGCGGCATATCCCCACAGGATGGCCTTTCCATCGAAGATCAGCTTCACATAGCTGCTGTTCGGCAGGTTGGCCGAGAGAGGGACAACCTCCGTGAGGGGGACCAGGTCGAAATCTCCGCCTCCCTTGGGCTGAGTGACACCCTGGCGGAGCTTCGGGGTCCCGAATTCGATGGAAACGACCTGCGGAGGGACCATCCCCTCTGCTTTCTGTTTTGCGTAGAGTGCTGACAGGGCAGATACCCACCCTGTTTTCCGGTTAAAATCAAGCTCGTAATAAGCGGTCCTCAGGTTTTTCTCCCGGAGGGGGGCGTAGATGGAGATCCCCCTGCTGAAGATCAGCATGGGGCCTCTTTCCGTGGCGATGATCAGGCTGTCCAGAGCCTTCTCCAGGTCGGCTATCTCCTTCGCCGGAGGGTTCGCCATAGTCTTTCCGAGACGTCCGAGCCAGTCTCTCAGGTCGATGCTTGAAAGTGATCCTTTGTCCCTGAGGAAGTCCCCCCTTCCGCCGTAGTTCTGGGCGTAGAAAATGGTCCGGGTAATGTTCGCCCATTCCTGGGGAATGCGTTGGGCCAGGCTGTGGGAAAAGGCCGCAAACGCTGCGAGAAAACCGTCCGTTTTCGAAAGGTCGAAGGCAGTCAGGGCGCCGTCCTTTCTCCCGTTCTCCCGGAAACCGCTGACACCGGTCCTGACGAGGCCTGCGGCGATGTTTCCCGTGGCGGATCCCCCTGCGAACAGGGGGAGGGCCTTCGTGTAGTCCATCCCCACCCCCGGTACCGTCGGGGCTGCCGCTACCATGTAGTTCCCGTAGGGAGCGCACGCTGTGACCGTCTCAGCCTGACCCATGAGGCACATATCGAAGAAGATCAGGTCGAATTTGCCTCCGGGAAGGGCTCCGGAGACATTTTTCAGCACGCCCGAGAACTCAGCGAGGGTGATCTCGTCGGTGGCCCTGCCGGAGCCGGGGGCGTCGTCGTCATTGGCCATGTTGATCCATCCCGAACCGTGGTCCCACATGAAAAGGGCCGTTCTTTTCGCGGGATACTTCCTGAGGGTTTCCAGTATGAATCCTTCAAGCACCGACGGATCGCCGAGGTTCAGCTCGCCGAAGTCCCGTATCAGTTCTGAATCGATCTCTTCTTCCCGGGCGGACTTCTTCAACCGGTAGGCCCGGGTGCCCGTCCAGTCGCCAATGGCCTTGCTGTAGTCCTTTGCCCGGTCGAGAAGGGCGATAACCTCCACAGCCGATCCCGGGTGTCCCGCTTCCATCTCCTTCAGGTCGCTGAGAGCGAAGCTTTCGAGATTGTTGTCACCGTCCATATAGGCGATGACCGTCCATTCCCTCCCGGTATCGGGAACAGGATCTCCCCAGTTCCAGGGACCGGGAGCAGCCGGCTGCTGCAGCTCAGGGAGTGACTGCACATCCCCTGAAACAGGTGAAGCTGCTCCCTCCTGAGGAAAAATAAGAAAGCAGGACAGAAATACCAGGAGCATGGCCGCCATTGCCCGTACACATTGCCGTACATTCATAATGCTCACCTCTCTTTGTTCATTTTTTCAAGGAATGGATACAAGGATGGCTTTCACAGATGAAATGGTATTGAATAATGGAATTCTTGCATAAAGCACATCAAAAATCAAGAGGGAAATTGCACCTCGTTCCACAGGTTGTTTTTGACGAGGCTTCCGCAAAGGGTTTTTTCAACCTCTTTTATCCGAACATTACCCGGATGTCGAAAAACGCCCTCCCGCATTCATTTTTATCCACAGAAAGGCTGA
>Ga0228536_1001700_pt1 | contig 18109 bp, 16 predicted proteins | sample SJ1Smetagenome_FD_168611 | JGI IMG/M metagenome (GOLD analysis project Ga0228536, IMG submission 168611) | Enriched culture of PCE-dechlorinating microbial communities from Ithaca, New York, USA - SJ1.S | ecosystem: Engineered > Modeled > Simulated communities (microbial... > Unclassified...
TGCCATCGTCTTCGCCGTTCACCTGTGCGGTCAGCTCTTCGCTGCCACGGTGCGCGGCGGCGCGCGCGATCGCGGCCATCAGGAGCAGCGCGAGAAACGCGGCACCAACGACGAGGTCGTCGGGGAGATCCGGGGCCAGTGAACCGCGGATAGCCGACCGGACCGCGTAGGCGGCGGCCGGGATGCCGACCGCCGTCCAGAGCGGGATACGTGGACGCCGCGTCATCGCTTGGCTCACGCGCGGGGTTGTTCGTCGTCGGAAGGCGCGGGCCCGGTCGGGGGCTGCGGCGCCGGCTGCGCCACAGCATAGGGTGCCGGGTTGTGGGTGTTGACCCGCTTGCGCGCACGCGCCTTCAGTATCGCGCGGACTACGAGGAACGCGATGATGCCGGTGATCCACAGCGGAGCCGAGCCGATGATTGCGGCGATCAGGAACGTGAGGACGCCCGCAGCGGCGCGGAAACCGTTGGTGACGGCGTCGCGGAAGCCCCAGTCCTCGCCGGACGGCCGCACGACCGGCTGCGGCTCCGTGAGCTCGATGGTGATGGTCGCCATCGCGGCCTGACGCTCCAGGTACGTGACCTGTGCGTCGAGGCTTTCGATCTCCTGGCGCACACGGTTGAGTTCGGTCTCGATCGCGAGCATGTCCTTGACGTCCTTGGCCGAGTCGAAGAACGTGCGAAGCCGCTCCTCCTCGGCCTTGAGGTTCGCGAGGCGAGCGGAGAGGTCGACGTGCTGCTGGGTGACGTCCTCTGAGTCCTCGGCCTGGAATCGGACCTCGCCGAGGCCGATCACGTCGTCAACGAACGGTTCGAACGAGGCCGCCGGCACTCGCACGGTGACCCAGCCGCGCAACGCGGCTCCGTCGGACGTGGCAGCGCCGTACTCGTCGTAGCGGTACAGCCACTCATCGGTGTCGGTGGCCACCTGCAGGTCCTGGATGGTCCCGCCGTGCGTCTTGATCAGTCCGCGGATATCCTCGAGCGTGTCAGTGGTGCTCTGGACCTCGAGACGCAGCGTCTTCGTTCGGATGACCATCCGATCGGCGTCCGCGACCTTCACCGATTCGGCGCCGTCACCGCGCGCCGACTCCTCGGCATACATGTCCTCGGGAGCGGGCGCCACCGAACCCACCGCGGGCGCCGAGTCTGTGACCGCCATGTCCTGGGAGGACTCATTCGCGGCCGAGCAGCCCAGCGCTGTGAGTGCGACCGCCGCGGCCACAATCGCGACCAGGCTCACACGGAACCAGCGGGGGAGTTTCGACATCGTATGCTCCTCTCATCAGCGCCCGTACCCGGACAGCACGAACGCCCTGCCACCTGCCATCGACAGGTCCAGGGCGTTCGGATCAAGACAGTGGAGCGTGCGACTACTTGGACTCGATCTTCTCCGCGGCTTCAGCGTCCCTCTTCAGCTTCTTCGCGGCGTAGACGAGGAAGCCGATAGCGATCGCGCACACCAGGATGAACGAGATCATGAGCACGTTGTAGTAGGTGCCGGGAACGTTGTGACCGAGCAGCCACCATCCATACATAGGGTACTCCACCTCCGTTGCGCCTGCGTGTCTCAACGATTCTAACGCTGCCTCCAGCAGGGGGCAACACGCGGAATCATCCGTCCCTCCCGTACTTCCACTGTCAAGGTCCAAATCCTGCCTGTCCGTCGTCACTAAGACGTATCGTTCCCGGACCTGGTTCACCCGCAACGCGGCGGCGAGGCCCGGGGCCCCGAACGCGGCGGATGACGTGCCCGGGGGGCACGTCGTGTCGCCTGTGGACGGTGGAGTGGAGCAAATACCCAAAAAGTGTTGCAAAGTGGGATGTAGTGGCATACATTGAGCACATGCCAGTGTCCCCAGGACACGCGACGTACTCAGAAGTGGGGAGGGACGGGATGTTTCTCGGCGAGTACCAGCACACGCTGGACGCCAAGGGGCGTCTGTCGCTGCCCGCGAAGTTCCGTAACCAGCTCGGTGGCAGCTACGTCGTGGTCAAGGGCATCGAGAAGTGCCTCTACGTCTTCTCGCCCGCGGGGTTCGAGGCGTTTCTCGGGCAGCTCATGGAGCGGGGCGACTTTGGCAAGGACTTCCGCGAAGTGCGCCGCTTCTTCACCGCTGGCGCCAAGGAAGACGAGCTTGATTCGGCCGGGCGCATCAGCATCCCGGTCAACCAGCGTGAGTACGCCAAGCTCGAGCGCGAGGTCACGGTCATCGGCAACGGCGACCGTGTCGAGATCTGGGATGCCGCGGCATGGTCCGCGTACAACAGCGAGACCGAGGGCCGGATCGAGGAAGTGACGAGCCAGCTCGCGGAACTCGGCATCTTGTAGGTCTTTGATAATGGAATACCGGCACACCCCAGTTTTGCTGGCCGAGGTCACGCAGCAGCTGACCTTGCACGACGGCTCCATCTTCGTTGACTGTACCTTAGGCGGGGCAGGACACACGAAGCGGATCGCACAGCTTGTAGCACCCACCGGGATCGTGGTGGGCATCGATCAAGATGACGCCGCACTCACCGCAGCAGCAGACACACTCCGCCTCGGCCAGCAGAAGCTTCCGACGATCGTGCTCCTGAAGGGGAACTTCGGGGACCTCGATGAGCTCTTGCTCGAGGCGAGGATCCCGTACGTGAACGGGTTCCTGATGGATCTTGGCGTCTCCTCTCCCCAGCTCGACCATGTCGGCCGCGGTTTCACGTACCAGGAGGATGCTCCGCTCGATATGCGGATGGATCCTCTCTCATCGCAGCCGACCGCGGCTGACATCGTCAACACGTACTCCGAGGCCGAGCTCGCACGAGTGATCCGCGAGTACGGCGAGGAGCGGTGGGCCTCGCGCATCGCAGCTTTCATCGTAGCCGCGCGGGCCACCCGTCCGCTCACCACCGCATCGGACCTCGTAGGCGTGATCAAGGCGGCGATCCCGGCTTCGGCCAGGCGCACCGGCGGTCACCCCGCGCGCCGTACGTTCCAGGCGCTGCGCATCGAGGTGAACCGCGAGCTCGAGCAGCTCGAGCGCGGACTCCGGAGCGCCATCGCGTGGCTCGCACCGCAGGGCCGCATCGCGGTGATCAGCTACCACTCGCTCGAGGACCGCATCGTCCGCGATGTGTTCTCGGAGCACGCACAGGGGTGCATCTGCCCGCCCGACCTGCCCGTGTGCAGGTGTGGGAGGGAGCCGGTACTCCGGATCGTGACAAAGCGGCCGATCGTTCCTTCGGCCGAAGAGATCGACCGGAACCCGAGGTCGCGAAGCGCGATGCTCAGGGTTGCGGAGAAGCGGTAGGGCACCAAGGGGCCCGTCTCAGGACGGGGAGCGAGCGGGAAGGAGGCCCACAGACGTGGGCGCAGCGGCACGCAAGATAGCGCAGACCGCCACGCCGTCACGACCAGTTCTCAAGGTCGTGCGGGGTGGGTCGACGCGCACCCGGACCCGCGCGCAGGCATCCGCCGCGGCCGACGGCGTGTTCCGCGTGCTCGCGCTGTGCATGGTCATCCTCGCCATGGCCGGTGTCGTGCGGGTGTCGCTTGCCGCGCGCGCCGCGGAAGCCACGATCGACGCATGGGAGCTTCGCTCCGAAGTGAAGGCCGCTCAGTTGTCGATCAAGGCGCTTGAGGCCGACAGGAGCGCGCTTGCGTCGCCATCGCGCATCGAGGCACTGGCCTGCGAGACGCTCAGCATGTCCAAACCCGCCGAGGTGTGCTACCTGGAGTATCCCGTCACCGATGAGCCGGCTGCGACACCCGAGGAGGGCGCGGAGTCCGTGCGGGCCGCGGAAGCGTCACCGGCGCCGGCGCCGGCGCCCGAAGAAGGCGGGCTCCTTCGCACGATGATGGATCTGGCCGCGAGCGAGGCCCAGGTGCTGCTCGTGGGCGACATGGGACTAGGCTCGCTTCGATGAGTGCGCCTCCTGCGACGACACGCCGCCGACGTGGAGCCGGTAAGGAGCGCCCGCAACCTGCCGGGCGCTTCTCTTCGCTTACGGCGATGTTGCTGGTCGGCCTCGCCGTTGTTGCCGCACGTCTCGTGTACGTGCAGGTCGTCAAAGGGCCGGAGTACGCCGAGGCCGCCTCCAGCCAGCGCACGCGCGACATCACCATCAGCCCGGAGCGCGGGTTCATTTACGACCGCGAGGGCGAGGTGCTCGCGGAGTCGATGGAGGCGCGCACGATCTATGCCGTCCCCGACGCGATCAAGGACAAGCCCGCCGCGGCGGCTGCGATCGCCAACGCCATAGGTGGCGATCCCGCACGCTATGAAGAGAAGCTGTCCAAAGACTCCGGATTCGTCTATGTCGCCCGCAAGGTGGATGTGGCGCAGGCCGAGGCGCTCAAGGAGCTCGGCATCGAGGGTCTCGGGTTCCTTGAAGACTCGCGCCGCGTGTATCCGAGCAACGAACTCGCATGCCAGGTGCTGGGCTTCGTGGGTGTGGACGACGAGGGGCTGTCCGGCCTTGAGCTCTACTATGAGGAGCTGCTCGGTGGCGCGCCCGGCCGTCTGATCGGGGAGCGGGACAACCAGGGGCGCCCCATTCCGGGCGGGATCACCCTTGAGGAAGCTGCCGTCGATGGCGAGGACATCGTGCTCACCATCGACAGGGATATCCAGTATCAGACGCAGGTGGCGCTGGACGAGGCCGTGGAGCGGTGGGGCGCCAAGGCGGGCTCGGTGATCGTCATGGACCCGCGGAACGGCGAGATCCTCGCGATGGCCTCGTACCCGGAGTTCAACCCGAACCGGTTCGGGGAGGGTGACGAGGCGGCGTACCGCAACCGCGCCATCGTCGACACCTACGAGCCAGGTTCCACGATCAAGTCGCTCACGGCGGCCGCAGTGATCGACGCGGGCCTGTATGGGCCGGAGTCGATGTTCGAGCTGCCGTCGACGATCAAGATCGGCGGCCGGACCATCCACGAGTCGCACGACCGGCCGACGGTCTCCTGGACGCTCACCGACATCGTCACGCAATCGTCCAACGTGGGCGCGGTCAAGCTCGGGCTCGCGCTCGGCGAGGAGGACCTCTACGGGTACTTCTCACGGTTCGGCCTCACCGAGAAGACGGGCGTCGACTTCCCCGGCGAGGTGAAGGGCTGGCTGGGGACGCCCGACTCATGGTCGCCCTCCTCGCTCGCGACCATCACGTTCGGGCAAGGGGTGTCTGTCACACCGCTTCAGCTCGCGCGGGCGCTCGGCGCTATCGCCAACGGCGGGAACCTTGTGACACCGCACTTCCTGAAAGAGTCCTCGGCGCCCACCGACAAGGCCCCGCGTCTGGTGACCGAGCGAGCGATTTCCGAGGAGACCGCCCGGCAGATGCGCGTGGTGCTCACCGACGTGGTGAACGAGGGTACCGGCTCGGCTGCAGCGGTCCCGGGATACCAGGTCGCCGGCAAGACCGGCACGGCGCAGAAGGCGCGGACCGATGGCAAGGCGGGGTACGCGCAGGGCAAATACGTCGCTTCGTTCTCGGGATTCCTGCCCGCCGAGGACCCGCGGGTGCTGATCATCGTCAACATCGATGAGCCGAGCAACTCGATCTACGGCGGGACGGTTGCCGCGCCCACGTTCTCGCGTATCGCGGCGTACTGCGTGGACCACCTGAAGATCCCTCCCGGAAGCCCGGTAACGGGAGAGTCACAGGCACCCGGGCAGTAAGCCTGCCCTATTGGCCGATGATAGAATCACAGGATTGCGAGACGACGGGAAACGGTGGATACGAGCACGCTTTCAGATCTGTTCGACGGGGTGGCAACGGTCGCTGACGCGTACGCGGCAACGGCCGTGTCGGGCATCAGCCACCGTTCGGACCTGACACGCCAGGGCGACGTGTTCTTCTGTGTCCCGGGCTTCCGTCGTGACGGTCACGACTTTGCCGCAGACGCCGTATCGCGCGGAGCCGTCGCGGTCGTGTGCGAGCGCGCTCTGGAAGTGCCGGTGCCCACGCTCCTCGTGCCCGACTCGCGTGCGGCGCTGGCGCGTGTCGCCGCCCGGTTCCACGGGCATCCGTCGCGCGATCTCGCTGTGGTGGGTATCACCGGTACGAACGGAAAGACCACCACCACCTACCTGCTTGATTCGGTGCTCCGGCGTGCCGGTCGCCGTACCGGGGTCATCGGAACGGTGGAGACGCGGATACGTGATGAGCGACTGTCTTCGGCACGCACGACCCCTGAGTCGGCCGATTTGCAGGAGTTGTTCGCACGAATGGTGAGCGAGGATGTGGACGCTGTCTCGATGGAGGTCTCTTCGCACGCCATCGACCTGCACCGGGTCGACAGCGTGCGGTTCGCGGTTGCGGCGTTCACCAACCTCACGCAGGACCATCTCGACTACCATCACACGCTCGAGGAGTACTGGTCGGTGAAGCGGAGGCTGTTCACAGACCTTGACGTGGGCGAGCGGGTCATCGATGTGGATGATCCCTACGGGGAACAGCTGGCGCGCTCGCTGCCGGGCGCGTGCACCGTGGGCAGGAGCCCTTCGGCACGCGTGCGTGCCCAAAACGAACGGCCGTCGGCAGATGGCACCGTCTTCGACCTGGTGACCGAGCGCGGCACGGTGGCGGTCGAGTTGCCGCTTCCGGGCGCCTACAATGTGAGCAACGCGCTCGTGGCGGCCGGGTGCGCCCTTGCGCTGGGAATCGACCTCGATACCGTTGCCGCCGGGCTCTCAGAGGCGCCTCAGGTCCCCGGGCGGCTCGAGCGTGTGGACGAAGGGCAGGACTTCACCGTGCTGGTGGATTACGCGCACACGCCGGACAGCCTCGCCAAGGCGCTCGCGGCGGTGCGCGCGGTGACGCCGGGGCGTGTGATCACGGTGTTCGGCTGTGGAGGCGACCGGGACCCTGAGAAGCGGCCGCTCATGGGTGCCGCAGCGGGAGCCGGTTCCGACGTTGTGGTCGTGACCAGCGACAACCCGCGGAGCGAGGACCCGGTGGGCATCATCCTGCAGATCGAGGACGGGCTGCGTGGGGCCGATGTGGAGCACACCGTCGAGGTCGACCGCCGCTCGGCGATCGCGTATGCGATCGGGGCCGCCCGATCCGGTGACGCGGTGTTGATAGCGGGGAAGGGTCATGAGGACTATCAGATCTTCGCGGACCGCACGATCCACTTCGACGACCGTGAGGTCGCGCGCGAGGAGTTGAGGGCGCGATGCTGACGCTTCCGGTGGACACACTGGTCGAGGTGACCGGCGGCGCACTGCTCGACGGCCCCGGCGATACCGTGGTGAACGGCATCGCTATCGACTCGCGCGATGTGGGGCCGGGTGCGGCGTTCGTGGCGTTCGCGGGTGAGAACACCGATGGACACCGGCACCTCGGCGACGCGCTCTCGCGCGGGGCGCGCGCGCTGCTGGTGACCCGTGATGATGAGGAGGTGCGCGGCGCGTTTTCGGCCAGCGCGCGTCCCGAGTCCGCACTCGTGCTCGTCGAGGATGCTCTGGCGGCGGTCGAGGCGCTGGCAAGTTGGCATCGCGACCGCCTGCGGATCCCGGTGATCGGTGTGACCGGCTCGACAGGGAAGACGACCACGAAGGACTTCGTGCGGAGCGTGCTGGCGACACGGATGCGGGTGGTGGCCACGACCGGCAACCGCAACAACGAGCTGGGCGTGCCGCTCACCATCATGGACGCGGGCATGGATACCGACGTGCTGGTGGTGGAGATGGCGATGCGGGGCACCGGACAGATAGCGCACCTGTGCCGGATCGCACGCCCCACGGCGGGACTTGTCACCAACGTGGGTGTGAGCCACATGGAGGTGCTCGGCAGCCAGGAGGCGATCGCCTCGGCAAAAGGCGAGCTCGTGATGGCGATACCGTCTGACGGACGAGTGTTCCTGAACGGTGACGACGCGTTCTCGGAGGCCATGGCGCGGGACGCCGTCGCGCCGGTGACACGCTACGGCCTCGGCGAGAACGCGGATATCACGGCCACGGACATCGAATCGACGTCCACGGGGGCACGGTCGTTCACGCTTGTGACGCCCGAGGGCTGCGCTGCGGTCACATTGCCGGTTCCCGGACGCCACAACGTCTACAACGCGCTTGCCGCCGCCGCGGTGGGGCGTGATCTGGGACTCCCGCTCGAGGACATCGTACGCGGGCTTGAAGGCGCGACGTTCTCGAAATGGCGCATGGAGACCTTCGTTTCCGCAAGCGGCGTGACCATCATCAACGATGCGTACAACGCGAACCCCACATCCATGAAGGCGGCCGTTGCCGCGCTTGGGGATGTGCCAACGGCGGGCCGCCGCATCGCCGTCCTCGGCGATATGGCGGAGCTCGGTTCGCTCACCGAACTCGCCCACTTCGAGCTCGGTGAGCTCGTCGCGTCGTCATCGGTCGATGTGCTGGTCGCCGTAGGCGCGCTGGGAGTCCGCATCGGTGACGGGGCGAAGGCCGCCGGAATGGCCGCGGAGGACATCAGGCCGTGCATCGACGCGATCGAGGCGTCTGAGGTGCTCGATGATCTCGTGGAGGCCGGTGACACCGTGCTCGTGAAGGCCTCGCGTGTGCTTGGGCTCGAGACCGTGGTCGAAGGGATGATGAACCCTCGTGTTCAGTCTTATTCCTGACATAGCCCGCTATCCCACCTACCAGGTCTTCATGGCTGTGGTGGTGGCACTCGTGCTCGCCATCGTGCTGTTCCCGGCATGGATCCGGTTGCTGAAGTTCCGCAATATCGGCCAGCAGGTGCGCGCCGACGGTCCACAGGGCCACCTGGTGAAGCAGGGCACGCCCACGATGGGCGGCGTGCTGATCCTGCTCGTGGTATCGCTCGTCTACCTCACGCTCGGCGAGGTGGGCCGAAGCGGCATGATCTGCCTCGTGGCCCTGCTCGGGTGCGGGTTCCTCGGCTTCATCGACGATTACGCCAAGGTCGTCAAAGAGCGTTCGCTCGGACTCACAGCGCGGATGAAGATCGCGGGGCAGGCCGTGGTGGCGAGCGCCATCGGCATCCTGGCGGTCAACTGGGCGCACGTGAGCCCTGAGGTGATCGTGCCGTTCGTGGGGACGATCGACCTCGGCGTGTGGCAATCCACGCTCACGGTGGGTGGATTCGCATTGGAGATGCCGTGGCTGTACCTCGGCCTCGTGTTCTTCATGGTCCTGTCGTTCTCCAACACGGTGAACCTCACCGATGGGCTCGACGGCCTTGCGGCGGGCACCGTGATGATCGTCATGCTCGCCTTCTCGGCCATCTCCTTCGCGCAGGACAACCTCGAGCTGGCGCTCTTCGGTGCCGCGGTCTCCGGGGCCTGTCTCGGCTTCCTCTGGTACAACAGCTATCCGGCCGACATCTTCATGGGGGATACCGGCTCGCTCGGCCTCGGCGCGGTCATCGCCACCATGGCGGTTGTCACCAAGACCGAGCTTCTGGCGCCGCTGCTGGGCGGCATCTATGTGGCCGAGGGCCTGTCGGTCATCCTGCAGGTGGCATCGTTCAAGCTCACCGGCAAGCGTATCTTCCGTATGGCGCCGATCCATCACCACTTCGAGATGAAGGGGTGGAGCGAGACGAAGGTCATGGTCCGGTTCTGGATCGTGACCGGCGCGCTCGCGGGCGCCGGATTCGCGCTGTGGTTCGTGGCGAGGGCGAGGTTCTAGCGTGCGTGACTGGACCGGACATCTTGTCGTCCTCGGTCTCGGCGCCTCCGGCGTCGCAGTTGCCGAGTGGGGCCTCTCGCGTGCGGCGGACGGCGTTCGCGTGACCGTGATCGACTCGGCGGACAACGACGTGGTCGTCGCCCGTGCGGAGCGGCTGCGCGCGATGGGCGCCGAGGTATGCCTGGGATGCGAGCGAGTGACCGCTGGCGACCTGGTGGTGGCCTCGCCGGGCATCCGTCCCGGCTCCGCGCTCATCGCGAGCGCTCGCGCGCTCGGCGTGCCGCTCATCTCCGAGATGGAGCTCGCGTACCGGCTTTCCGAGGCCACATGGGTGGCGATCACGGGTACCAACGGCAAGACCACCACCACCGCGCTGGTGACGCACCTGCTGCGTGAGGCAGGGATGGTGGCGGAGCCCGCGGGCAACATCGGCCCGGCCGCTGTGGGCGTGGCGTGCGAGCTCGGCGACGCCGGTATCGTGGTGGCTGAGGTGTCGAGCTTCCAGATGGTGTTCGCGGACACCTTCCACCCGCGTGTGGCGGCGCTGCTGAACATCACTCCCGACCATATCGACTATCACGGGTCGCTTGAGGCGTATGCCGCCGAGAAGGCCAAGGTCTTCGCCCGGCAGGTGCCGGGCGACACTGCGGTGATCGACATCGATGACCCGGGCTCCGCGGCGTACGCGGACCCCGTGGAGGCACGCGGGATCACCGTGCGGCGCGTGAGCCGTACGGAGCGACCCGCGGGCGGCGCCTACCTTGTCGGGTCCACGCTGGTGATCGAGGAGCACGGAGAAGAGCACGCGCTGCTTGATGTCTCCTCGCTCGGCATCCGTGGGGACCACAACGTGAGCAACGCGCTCGCGGGGGCCGCGTGCGCTCGCGCCGCCGGGGCGTCGATCGAGGCGATCGCCGCCGGGCTGGCGTCGTTCCGTCCGATCGAGCACCGGCTCGAACCCGCCGGTATCGTGAACGGAGTCGAGTATTTCAACGACTCCAAGGCCACCAATCCGGATGCCGTGCTCAAGGCGCTCACCGCGTTCGGCGACCGTCCGCTCGTGGTCCTGTTGGGCGGTCGTAACAAGGGCGTCGACCACCACCCGCTGGCTCACGCCGTGGCCGCACGTACCGCCGATGTGGTTGTGTTCGGCGAAGCGGCTGATGAGTTCCTGGAGGCGTTCGGATCGCTCGATGTTCGCCCGGTCCGTGCATCGGGTCTGGCGGATGCGGTTGAGCGCGCCCGTGGCCTCGCGACGCCCGGGTCCATCGTGCTGCTCTCGCCGGGCTGCACGTCGTATGACGAGTTCAGTGGGTACGAAGAGCGGGGGCGGCGCTTCAAGGAGATCGTGGCCTCGTTCGGTGACGCGCGATGAGCCGCCCTTCGGCACACCGCCTCACGCCCGCCGGCTACTGGCTGCTTGGCGCCACGTTCCTCCTGGTGCTCGGCGGGATCCTGATGGTGTACTCGGCGTCGTCGGTCGCCGACTACGTGCAGTACGAGGACAGCGCGTACCACCTGAAGAAGCAGGCGCTGTTCGCCCTGTTCGGCGCCGTGGCGTTGTTCGGGGCCTCACGCTGGGACTTCCGGAGGAAGCATGCGGGGTTCTCGCTCCTGAGTCCCGAGGTCGTCGCCTGGGCGGTCTGGGGCGTGTCGTTCGTGGGTCTGCTCGTGGTCGAGATCGCGGGAGTGGGGAAGTGGGGCGCCACGCGGTCGATCAACCTCGGGTTCGCCTACGTGCAGCCCTCCGAATACGCCAAGCTGGGGTGCCTGCTCGTGACAGCAGTGCTCACGGTGGCGTGGCGCAAGCGCCGTTTGGACACACGTAGATACCTGGGCTGGCTGGCGGGCGCTGTTGGGCCAATGGCCATCCTCATCATGCTGCAACCCGACATGGGCACCACCGTGTCGCTCCTGCTCGGTGTGGTGCTGGTCCTGTGGGTGGGCGGAGTGCCCGGACGCTGGCTTGGCATCGCCGCGGGTGTGGGCATCCCCGCAGCGGCGCTGCTCATCTCGCTTGCGGGATACCGGATGGAGCGCGTGACCTCCTTCCTGAACCCGTGGGCGGATCCTACGGACACGGGCTATCAGATCATCCAGTCGCTGTACGCCTTTGGCAGCGGCGGGATCAACGGCATCGGACTCGGGCTGTCGCGCCAGAAGTTCTTCTACCTGCCGGCAGCGCACACCGACTTCGTGTTCGCCGTGATCGGCGAGGAGCTCGGACTGCTCGGCACGATAGCGGTCATCGCGGCGTTCGCCGTCTTTGCCGTGGCGGGGATGCGGATCGCCTTCGAGAGCCGCGATCTCTTCGGCCGGCTGATGGCAGGCGGCCTGACCGCACTGATCGTCGCACAGGCTTTGATGAACATGGCCGCGGTGACCGGGCTCATGCCGATCACCGGGATCCCGCTTCCCTTCGTGAGCGCTGGAGGGTCGTCACTGACGCTGACACTCGCCTGTGTCGGCCTGATTCTTGCGGTGTCGCGGTACAGTGGACAGACGCGGGTCCGGCTTGTCCGGCCTGGCAACGGTAGGGGGTCGAAGAGTGCGGGTACTGCTGAGCGGTGGCGGGACGGCGGGTCACATCTATCCCGCGTTGACGGTCGCGGAGCGTTTGCGGGCCGAGGGGCATGATGTAGCGTTCGCCGGCACGCCTGAAGGGCTCGAGGCCCGCCTTGTCCCGGAGGCGGGCGTCACGTTCTTTGGAGTACGGGCGAAGGGCTTCGATCGCGCGCGCCCGCACACGCTGATAACCTCCACGGTCACGATCCTGGGCTCGCTTGTGCGGGCCAGGCGGCTCATCCGTCAGTGGGACGCGGACGTGGTCTTCGGGTTCGGGGGGTATGTGTCGCTCCCTGTGGGCTTTGCCGCGCTGACCCGGCGCGTCCCGCTCGTGCTGCACGAGCAGAACTCGGTACCCGGGCTCGCTAACAAGGTCTTGTCGCGGTGGGCGCGCGCGGTGGGTGTGACTTACGAGGGTTCGATCGCGCATCTGGCGCATCCCGATCGGGCTGTGCTCACGGGCAACCCCGTGCGGGCGGCCGTACTGGAAGCGGACCGCACCCGGGGCCGGCGGGCGCTCGGACTCGCGGAGGATGCCACGGTATTGCTGGTCTTCGGCGGCAGCAGGGGCGCGCGGCACCTGAACGAGCGGCTGGCCGCGCTCGCGCCGACGCTCACTAGGCTGCCTTCGTTGCAGGTCGTGCACGTGGCAGGTAGGATCGAGGCCGCCTCGGTTGCCGAGCGGATCGCCAGCGCGATCGAGGCGCCCGAAGGTCGCTACGAGGTCGTCGACTACATCGATGACATGGGCGATGCGATCGCCGCAGCCGACCTTGTCGTGGCCCGCGCGGGCGCAACGTCGATCGCTGAGATCACCGCGATTGGAAGGGCGTCGGTGCTCGTGCCGTATCCGTATGCGACAGACGATCACCAAACGCTGAACGCGCGTGCGGTGGCCGACGCCGGCGGGGCGCTGGTGTTCGCTGATGCGGACATCGACGGCGCGGAGTTTTCGGACGCGATCGTGGACCTGCTCGACAACGCCTCTCGCCGGGAGGAGATGGCGGCGGCAGCGGCCGCACTCGGCAGGCGCGACGCTGATCAGCGAGTGGCACAACTGGCGCTTGACGCCGGGAGAGAGGAGACGCGGTGATGTCGACCGCTTACGCACATTTCGTCGGTATCGGTGGCGCGGGGATGAGCGGGCTTGCCCGGGTCCTCCACGATCGTGGCATCGTTGTCACCGGGTCGGATCTTAAGGCGTCGCGCTACGCCACGGCCCTGCAGGAGGCAGGCATCACCGTGCATGTGGGTCACGCGGCGGAGAACCTCGGAGATCCGGAGGTCGTGGTGATCTCCTCGGCCATACCGGAGAGCAATCCGGAGGTGAAGGCGGCGCGTGAACGGAACATACCGATCTGGCCCCGCGCGAAGATGCTTGCGCATATCGCGGGCGACGACGCGTGCGTTGCCGTGGCGGGCACGCACGGCAAGACGACCACGAGCTCGATGATGGCAACCGTCCTCGACGGCATCGGTCTCGACCCCACGTTCCTGATCGGCGGCGAGCTCAATGACATGGGCGCCAACGCACGGTGCGGCCGGGGAGGGTACTGCGTCGTCGAGGCGGATGAGAGCGATGGGTCATTCCTCTACCTCAACCCGAGGGTCAGCATTATCACCAATGTCGAGGCCGACCATCTCGATCACTACGGTTCATTCGAGGCGGTGGTAGAGACGTTCGGGCAGTTCATCGAGAGGACGCCGTCGAGTGGCGCCGTGGTGGTCTGTGCGGACGATCCGGCCTTGGTGAAGCTCGCGCGCGAGCGCGCATCGGCTCCGGTGATCACGTACGGCTTCGCCCCCGATGCTGACGTGCGGTGTGCGGCCCCGGTCCGACACGGCATGGGCCACCGGTTCACCGTGCATCTCGCAGATGGCCGGTCGGTCGAGAGCGCGGTCTCGGTGCCCGGCATCCACAATGTGCTGAACGGGACCGGTGTGTTGGCCGGGGTGTTCGCGCTCGGGCTGGACCTTGAAGCCGCGGCCACGGTCCTTGGCGCCTTCAGCGGTGTGCGCCGCCGGTTCGACCGCGTGGGGGAGGCCGGCGGGGTGACAGTGGTGGATGATTATGCGCATCACCCGACCGAGGTGCGGGCAACGCTCGCCGCGGCGAAGGACGCAGGATTCGAGCGGGTGTGGGTGGTGTTCCAGCCGCACCGATACAGCCGGACACAGGCGCTTGGTGAGGACTTCGGTGAGGCCTTCGGCGATGCGGATCGAGTCGTGCTCATGGATGTCTACAGCGCGGGCGAGGCACCCATACCCGGGGTCTCCGGCAAGACGCTGCTGCATGCGATGCTCGAGCACGAGCCGAGAACGCAAGCGGCCTACTTCCCGCATCGTGATGAGATCGAGGGTTACCTTGCTGACAGGGTACGCCCTGGTGACCTGGTGATGACCATGGGCGCCGGAGACGTGACGACGCTGGGCTCCGGGATCGTCCGTGCGATCGCCGGGCGTTCGGGAGGGCCCGCGTGATGTCAGTCGACACTCTCGAGCGCTACTTAAGGTCGAAGCTTCGTGGTGATGTACGCCGTCACGAACCGATGGCGCGCCATACCACGTACAGGATCGGCGGGCCGGCGGAGCTGTTCATCACCTGTGAGACGATGACCGACCTCATCGAGACCGTGCGGTCGTGCGATGCCGAGGGGCTCGAGCGGGTCACCATCGGCAAGGGCTCGAACCTGCTGGTGGCCGACGGGGGCTATCCGGGAGCCGTGATCGCTCTCGGGGACGAGTTCAAGGCGCACAGGGTTCAGGGAGCCGAGATCGAGGCGGGGGCCGCGTGCATCCTAGCGTTCGTAGTGCGTGACGCGTACTCGCGCGGACTCGGCGGCATGGAGTTCGCTGTGGGCATTCCGGGCACGGTGGGTGGTGCCATCGCGATGAACGCCGGCACCGGCGCCGACTGGATCGGCGCTGTTGCGGGATCTGTCACGGTGTACCTGCCGGACGCGGGACTGCAGCGCCTTCGGGCCGACGAGCTCGAGTGGGAGTACCGTTCGTCGGGGCTTCCGGCGGCAGCCGTCGTCGTGGAGACCACGCTTCGGCTTCACGAGGCCGAGCAGCAGGCGATCCGGGCGATGATGGACGCCGGTCTGGAGCGGCGCAAGCGCACACAGCCCATCGGTATGCCGAGCGCCGGGAGCGTGTTCCGCAACCCGCCAGGCGACTCCGCCGGCCGTCTGATCGAGTCGGCAGGACTGAAGGGTACCCGGCTCGGCGGGGCACGCATCTCCGAGGTACACGCCAATTTCATCGTGAACGACGGCGGTGCCACCGCCGCGGACGTTCTCGGTCTCGTACGCAAGGCACAGATGACGGTCAGGGACGCGCATGGCATCCAGCTCACACCAGAGATCAAGCTCCTCGGGACCTTCGAGGAAGCGTAGACTCACCCACGTCGGTACGGGCACGTCGAGCCGCACGCACTCGGCCGAGCCGCCTGTTGCGGCCAGGGCCGCCGAGCGTACCACAGCGGGCAGTACACGCTCGTCCGGCCGCGGGAGCCGTCCGGATGTCGCCCCGTCTCGGCGCCGGACGAGGCGCGCCCCAGCGCGCACGCCATCACTCAAGCAGCAGGAGCGCGACCGTATGAGGGCCGAACGCCGCCGCGCGCTCATGATCCGAGCGGCGCTTGCTGTGGCGGTGGTCGTCGGCGTCTTCGTCGGGTGGAGCGCTCTGGCGCACTCGACGCTGTTCACGATCGAGACCATCACGGTGGAGGGTGCGCGTGAACTGTCGGTTGAAGAGGTGATCGCGGTCGCCGACATCAAGCCGGCAGACACCCTGCTCGGGCTCGATGAGAGCGCCGTGGTGGACCGCCTCGAGGCGGTGGCATGGATCGCCGACGCGGATGTGGTGCGCAAGTTCCCATCCACGATCCTGCTCAGGGTAGAAGAACGTGAGCGGTTCCTGATGATCGATGCGGGGGATACGTTTTGGGCGCTCGACAGATATGGGCGCGTGCTCGGGGAGTCGATGCCTGATACGGCGACGCCGGTTCCCCTTGTGCGTGATGTCCCCACGTTCACCCCGGAAGTCGGAGCCATCGTGAAAGCCCCCGAGGTCTCGAACGCTATCGAGGTCCTTGCGGGGATCACGCCTGAGCTCCGCGAGCTGGTGCGGTCCATGTCTTCTCCGGGTCCGGAGGAGACCGCGCTGATGACCACCGACAACGTGGAGATTGTGATCGGCCGAGCTGAGCAGCTCCGCGAGAAGTCGCTGCTGGCCTTGGAGATCATGGCTGACCAGGGGAGCGCGGTGGTCTTCATCGATGTGCGTTCCCTTGAGCGCCCGGTGTCGCGCGGTCTCGGCGACTGACGACCCGTCTCCCTCACAGTCGCACGCTTCGCGCGGCGTGCTTGGGCGGTAGAAAAAGTCGCGTTGAATCGTTGCAAACCCCTTGCGTTTAGTATAAGGTTCGTGTGAAGATTGACCTTTGCCCAGATACAGTAAACGTCAAGTATAGGTTTATACTTAAGGAAGAACGGGCAGCTCAGGAGGCCAGAAATGCTGGATACGGGGGCGAATTACCTCGCGGTGATCAAGGTCGTCGGTGTGGGCGGCGGCGGCACCAATGCGGTCAACCGGATGGTTGAAGCGGGTGTGAAGGGCGTGGAGTTCATCGCCGTGAACACCGACATGCAGGCACTGCTGATGTCCGATGCGGACTATACGGTGCACATCGGCGTGGGCCTGACCAAAGGGCTTGGTGCCGGTGCGGATCCCGATGTCGGCCTCAATGCCGCCGAGGAGAACCGCGAGGAGATCAAGGAGGCGCTGCAGGGCGCTGACATGATCTTCATCACCGCGGGCGAGGGCGGCGGTACCGGTACCGGTGCGGCCCCCGTCATCGCACAGATCGCCAAGGACGAGATCGGAGCACTCACGGTCGCGGTTGTCACGCGACCGTTCGCGTTCGAGGGGCGCAAACGCGCGATCCAGGCTGAAGAGGGCATCAAGCGTTTGCGCGAGCACGTTGACACGCTGATCATCATCCCCAACGACCGGCTCCTCCAGGTCGCTGAGAAAAAGACCTCCATCCTTGACGCGTTCCGTATCGCGGATGACGTGCTTCGCCAGGGCTGCCAGGGCATCACGGACCTGATCACGGTTCCCGGTCTGATCAACCTCGACTTCGCCGATGTCCGCACCATCATGAAGGACGCCGGCACCGCGTTGATGGGCATCGGTGTCGCCACCGGTGACAACCGCGCGCATGAGGCCGCCAAGGCAGCTATCGCAAGCCCGCTGCTCGAGTCGAGCATCGACGGAGCCAACGGTGTGCTGCTCTCGATCTCCGGCGGAAGCGACCTGGGTCTGTTCGAGGTCAACGAGGCAGCGGAGGTGGTCCAGTCGGCCGCCCACGCCGATGCGAACATCATTTTCGGTGCGGTCATCGATGATTCGATGATGGATTCGATTCGGGTCACCGTGATCGCCACCGGCTTCGGGGCCCGCAAGAAGCAGGAGGCGATGGAGTTCGAGAACGCTCTGCGTGAGGACGAGGGTCCGCGTATCCCTACCTTCGACCTGCCATCGAGTGTTGAGGAGGACGACCTGGACATCCCGGCGTTCCTGAAGAGGAGCCGCTTCTAAGCTGCGTGAGATACCCGGCCTGAACAGGTCGTGACATTCTGGCCGCCGCGTGACGAGTGCGAGACTCGTTGCGCGGCGGCTGTGTGTTGCGGCGGCGTGGGAGACGCAAGGAGGACCCGCACGCATAGAGCGTACGGGTCCTCGTGGTGCCTCTCGCCCTACGGTGAGTCAGGTGAAAGACGGGCCGTGCTACACCGGAGGCGCCGGAGGCGCGGGTGGTGCGGGTGGTGCGGGTGCCGCGGGTGGTGCGGGCGGCGGCGTCGGAGCGGCGGGTGGAGCGGGCGGCGGCGCCATCGGCGCGGCCGGTGTAGCGGGGGGCGC
>Ga0228536_1001701_pt1 | contig 18087 bp, 20 predicted proteins | sample SJ1Smetagenome_FD_168611 | JGI IMG/M metagenome (GOLD analysis project Ga0228536, IMG submission 168611) | Enriched culture of PCE-dechlorinating microbial communities from Ithaca, New York, USA - SJ1.S | ecosystem: Engineered > Modeled > Simulated communities (microbial... > Unclassified...
GCCACCGTCCGACATCACCGTCCGGCATTTCCTTCTTTCGCCACCACCTTTCGCCACCGTCCGACATCACCGTCCGGCATTTCCTTCTTTCGCCACCACCTTTCGCCACCACCTGTCATCGACCGGGGCACTGCCCGATATGGTCGCCCTGGATTCCTCGATTTTTCTCAAGGTCCCTCGGCATCTCCCGGATCCTTTGCGGGACGGAATGTTCTCACAGCAATGTTTTTCGAGCCAGAATTTTCTCCGTGCCTGCATTTTCTTTATGTCACGCCTCTTGTCGTATCGGTGGTATGCTCTAGAATGATCTCAGGAGAAGCGGCGAACAAAAGGACATTCTGAGTGACATTCCGAATGACATTTTTGGTGGCATTTAAAGTTGCATTTTCAGAAATGCCTCAGATGACGTTCTGGACGTCTCAATGAGATTGCAAATGCTGTTCCGAAGGATGTTCCTGGGGATGTTCCGAAGAATGTTCCTGGGGATGTTCCGAAGGATGTCTCAAAGGATGTTTTCAATGATATCCCCAAAGACATGCAAAGAGACATTGAAGCGGAAACTGCAGAGGACGAAAATCGTGGAGAAGACGCCTTTTCATGAAGCAAAGTTTGTTTGTGAAGCAAAAAGCGTTGATGCCGCTCTCTTTTCAAGGAGGTAGGGAGGTGTCGTGATGACAGGGAGAGAGTATGAAAAAAGCCATCACTGGATCACGTTTTCACTGGATCTCTCGCGGGTGCGGCGGTATTCGCTCTGGATGCTCCTGGGGGCTGCCCAGTCGAAATGTCTTCATCTTGCCGGGACGCCTCTTCTGCCTGATTTCGCAAAGGAGATGTACCGGGTCTTTCTGGCGAAAGGGGTTCTGGCGACGACCGCCATCGAGGGGAATACCCTCTCCGAGGAGGAGGTGCGTCGACATCTGGAGGGCAAACTCAAACTGCCTCCGTCCAAGCAGTATCTCCGGCAGGAGATCGACAACGTGATCCGCGCCTGCAACGAAATTGCCGGCGAGGTTCTCCGTGCCGGTTTCGATTCCGGCGGCGTTCGTTCCGGTTCGGAGATCCTTTGCCCCGAGCCCGGCGGCCTCCGCCCCGATCCCGAGATTTCCCGTTCCGGTTCCGTCGGTCTCTGTTCCGACGACGTCAAGCGCTACAACGGATGGATTTTGGAGAAGCTTGAGGTGGAAGAGGGGGTCGTGCCTGGCGCATATCGCACTCACTCCACTGTTGTGGGCAACTACAGGGGGGCGCCCGCCGAGGACTGCCCTTACTTGGTCGACCGGCTGTGCCAATGGCTGAACGAGCTTTCGGACCGTGAGAAACCCCTTCTCGGGGAGCACAATCGCATCGCCTCGGGCGTGCTTGCCGCAATTTTGGCGCATCTCTATCTTGTCTGGATCCACCCCTTCGGCGACGGGAACGGGCGAACCGCAAGGCTTCTGGAGTTTCGGCTGCTGCTCGAAGCTGGGGCGCCCGCCCCGGTGGCGCATCTGCTGAGCAACCATTACAACGAAACCAGAAACGACTACTATCGGCGCTTGCACGAGGCTTCCCGAAAGGATACGGGTGTGGTGGATTTCATCGAATATGCGCTGCAGGGGCTGGTCGATGCCCTGGATGGCCAGATCGATGTGGTGAGGGCGCAGCAGAACAAAACCATATGGATCAATTATGTTCACGAGCGGTTCAGAGGGAAAGCGTCCACCGCCGCCTCCAGGCAGAAGAGTCTCGTTTTGGCCGTGACCGAGCGGGACCCGCAGGAAGGGGTGGATGCCAGGGACATTTCCGGTTTGACTCCCCGTATTGCCGCAGGATACGCAGGAAAAACGCCGAGAACGATCAGTCGGGATCTGAATGTGCTCTATGACATGGGTTTACTGCGGCGCGGTGAGGACGGCAGAATCCGTATATGTCTGGAAGTCGTCAGCGCCTTTTTGCCGGAACGGAAGCCGTGACCCGAAAGCGAGCCTGTCTCCTCTTCTGCAGTCCCTTGACAGCTCTCTCCAGCGGGGCGGTCGCGAATGAAGAGGGCGGGGGAGTGCGGCGGGGGGCGAGTGGAATCGGAGCCGGAGGGATGACAAAGAGGAGAAGCGTTGGGAAGAGGCTGCGGCGGCCTCTTCCCGGCAGAGTTCGGCGATGAGGCGGGTTCATGCGGCGCATGTGGCCGCATGTGGCGCATGTGGTGGAGCCGGGCGCGCCGGGTGTTCGGCGTTTTCTGCCCGTGCTCGCTCAGTCGAGCGTCTTCTGCATCCAGACGACGTCGAACGGTTCGCCGCGCTTGACTCCGATGCGTTGAAAGCGCCCGCACTCGATGAACCCGTGACGTTCGTGGAACACGATGCTGCCTTCGTTCTTCCCCGAAATGCTCGCGAGGATCACCGCGATTCCCTGTTCACGTCCGTCGCGCAGGAGGACGTCGAGGATCTTCGAGCCGATGCCTCGGCCGCACGCGTCGGGCCGTAGGAAATACGTGATCTCGGCGGTCCGGCGGAAGGTCGGTGACGGATGGTGCGCGTGCAGGAAGCCGAACCCGGCGACGGTTCCCCCGTTGTCGAGGGCGACATAGGCCGGATATCCTTCGGCCTTCTTCAGAAGCAGCCCGGCGGCCTCCCGCGGCAACGGGCGTTCCGGGTACGCCGCGAACGAATGCTCCACATAGTGGTTGAAGACGTCGAGCACCCCGAGCGCGTGTTTCTCCTCCATCTTTTCCAGCGTGTAGTCCATCTTTCCGTCCTCCCTCGGATTTTCTCTCCGGTTTGAGCGGCCTGAGTTGAACGGCCTCGACGGCCTAATCTGAACGGCCTGAAAAACCTGAACGGCCTGAGCTGAACAGCCTGAAGAGATCGGTCCGAGCGCGCCGGGGGCATCGCCGGCGTCGCGTGTTTCAGCGGAACCAGTCCTTCATTTTTTCGCGCGCGCGGTCCCTGTGGTCGTCCCGGACGTGCGCGGCGACGAGCAGCATGACGGCGACGATCGCGCCGAGGTCGTCCGTGAAGCCGGCGGCAGGGATGAAATCCGGGATCAGATCGACCGGCAGGATGAAATAGCCGAGGGCGCCCGTGATCGCGGTCTTCGCCCAAAGCGGCGTCGCCTGGTCTCGCATGACGTAGTAGAGGAGCAGCGCCTTTTCGACGAGCCCCGCTCCCGCACGGAGCGCGACTCGTGCAATCTTCGCCCAGAAGCCGTCATCGCTGAAACGGCGGCGGTATTTTTCGTATCCGCTCCGGGGGCCGTCGCCGTCGTCGACGATCTCCGGGTCGATCACGTCGCGTTTTTCGTCCACGTTTTGAACTCCCTTCGGCCGGTTCCGGCCGTCGCATCCGTATTGAGACAGTACAGTAGAGTATAGTCCGGAAACGCCGGGAGGGGAACCGGGGAAGGCGCCGGGGAGCGGGGGCGGGGCCGGGAGGGGCAGCGTTATCGCGGATCAGAGTTTGAACCCCCGGGAGTCTTCGGAGATATGGTCGCGGATTTCGATTTCCTGTTCCTCCACCTCTTCCACGCCTCTCGTCTCCGTGGATGCCGCGGATTCTCCGGAAGATGCGGCCTCGGCTTCTCCGGAAGATGCGGTCTCGGCTTCGGTGTCTTTCCGAAGGGAAAGGGAGATCGCGCCGGGAATCGCCACCTCTTCCACGCCTCTCGTCTCCGTGGATGCCGCGGCTTCTCCGGAAGATGCGGCCTCGGCTTCGGTGTCTTTCTGAAGGGAAAGGGAGATCGCGCCGGGAATCGCCACGTTCTCGCCCAGGTCCTCCACTTCCACCACCTGAACATCGTTCCGCATGCGGAGGGGCGGGTTCTCCCCGCCGCAGCAGGGGCATTCCCAGGGGAAATGCTCCGCCGTCATGAGGGAAAAGGGGTCGGTGATTGTTTTTTCGCAGGCCTTACAGGTGGCAAAGAGCATCATATCGGGTCACTCCTTCCGGGGTCTTGCTTTGTAAGCTCCGGCTCCCAAAGGGAAATCCGGGTCGCCTCGTCGCGGTCCACGGGATGGGCAAGGGCGAGATGCCCGCGAAGAAGGGAATCGTCCTCCCATACGCCCGCGTCGGTAAAGGCGTCGAAGATGAGCTTGAGACGGTTTTCCACGTCCCACCGTCCGGGGCGCTGCGCGTGGAGCAGTTCCACCACGGCGAAGACGGGGCGGCGGAGGGGCTTCCACCGCTGCGCCCGTCGCCATTCGGCCCGGGCCATCCATGCGGCGGCGGCCTTCCAGTCTCTGCCCTCGCGGCGAAGGTGGAGCTTGCCGTCCCGGTTCCGCCCGTAGCAGCTCCAGAGGGACGGAGGAAGGCCGGGAACGGTGACGCAGAGGAGCGGGGCCGTGGAAAGAAGACGCACCGCCGCGCCAGGGGTCATGCCACGGCTCCGATGCGGACTTTTCCGGTGAGGTCCGCCACGAGGGCTTTTGCGGAGTTCGTTGCCGCAAGGGTTCCCGTGGTACCCTCACCGAGGCCTCCGGAGGTCGAGCTTTGGGGAAGGGCATCGAGGGGCTTTCCCGTGGCGGCGTCGCGCACCGGAGGAAGGGCGTGCCCGTTCGCCCGGTTCGTGGCGGCGATGCGCCCGAGGAGCGCACCTTGGACGGTGTTCCAGTCCGCGCCGCCGCGCTCGGCCTTGGCGTACCATGCGGCGAAGTCCTTTTCCCGGAAGGGAAGCTCTTTCGTCTCCATGCCGCCGAGGGCGATCCATCCGCCCATGTTCTCCACCGCGGCGTGAATGCGCGGGTCGTCGAAGCGCACGCTCTCCCAGGTACCGCACCGGGAGAGGGCGGAGAGCACCTTTCGCCACGCGGCCCGGGCGCGGTCCTCCGCGCTCCCCTCGATCTGCTCCAAGAGATCCGCCGGGCGAGGAAAGAACTTGTTCGCCTTCACGTGCCGGGCCAATGCGGCCCGCACGGCGGAGAGGGAATGGGCCTCCAGGGCGTTGAAGTAGATCCGCGCCGCCCGGGGCGTGAGTTTGTCCCGCCCGTACACTTCCGCCACTTCGCCTAAAAGCTCCAGAAAGGCCGGGCCGTCATCGGGAATCATGGAAGGCGCCTCCTCTCGCGGGAAACGCCGTCCGGATCGCCCCGGAGCGGCGGTGGAGCACCGGACGCCCGAGGACGCGCAGGATGGGGGAAAGCCGAAATGGGGCGGAAAAAACGTCGGTGCTCCGGGAGAGGCCGAAGCGAAGAAGAAACATGTCGTCAAAGAGCGTGTTCATAGCACACCACCTCGCAATCAATTACGTTTTCCATCGCGTTGTTCATGTCGTCGCGCTCGTCTTCGGCGCTCTTCCGGGCGGTTCGCGCATTCCGGGAGGTTCGCACGTTCCGGGCGGTTCGCACGTTTCGGCACGCCTGCGCTTCCTGGGGGACATCGGCGACGCCCGGAGGGCATCCCGGGTGGTTCGACCATTCCGATGCCTGCGGTGGAGGGAGAATATCAGCGAAAGCCTCCCGCAGAACGTTTTCCGCCCAATCCTCCACGGACTGTTTCGCCGTTCTTTCGGAGCCGCCGAGCCGGGCTGCGGTTCCGCCTTTGCGGCGGTCGCCGTTTCTCCGGTCGTATTTCCCCTCCAGCACTCGGGTCATGCGGTCTTCGTCGAGGAGCCAGTCGAAATCGGCTTTCCAGCCCCGGGAGTTGGTGCCGAGCAGATAGGGGCACTGCCGCACCCGCTCGAAGTAGCTCCACCACCAGTCAAGGCTTTTCCGCTCCGGATCCTCGCGGATGCGGGTCTCGGTGGTGTGTTGCCGCTTGCGGGAGAAGAGCTTCACCCGGGGCAGTTCGGGCAGGATGCGGTGATATCCCTCCACGAGGGCGTCGAAGAAGTCTTTCCGGGCGTCGAAGAGCGTTTTCTGTGCCGGCTGCGGCGCCTTCTCTCTCGGATCCGTCTTGGCCGCCGTCGCCGCGGCCCGGGTTTCCTGCGCTTGCGGGGCGCTTTCGGCAGGGCCGTTCTCCTCGGGAAGGGGCTTTCGGGGGGAACGCGCCTCGTGCTCTTCTCCGGCGCTCCCGCCGGAGGGAGTGCACGCCGGGGAGAGGCGGGGGCCTTTCTTCGTCGCCGCGGCCCGGGTCTCCTGCGGAATCTCCTCCTCGAGGAGAGAAAGGGAACGCGAACGGGCACGGTTCTCTTGTTCTTCCGGGGCGTTCGCTCCGCTGGGGAAGGACGCCTCCTCCTCTACTACTTCTTCTTTTCTTGTTGAATGGATATTGTTAGAGGGCACCGTGTGCCCTAGGTAGGGCATGTGGTGCTCTACCCCTAGGGCATGTGGTGCCCCACCTGGGGCATGAGATGCCCTACCCACCGGAGGGATCAGGGTGTACTCGGTGCTTGCGAACTCTGAATTTTCCTGCTGCACGCAGCGCTTCAGGTACGCTTTCTCTTCAAGGGTTTTGAGACAGGTCATAACCTTACGTCGTGAGATTCCGGCGCGATCTGCGATGGTGGAAAGGGAAGGGAAGCATTTCCCCTCCCGGTCGGCAAAGCGGAGGAGCACCAGGTACACCCCTCGGTCGTAGACGGAAAGGGCGGGATCGTCGATGACGGCGTATTCTATGAGCGCGAACCCGCCCCTGGCCATGGGATCAGAACTCCTCGAAGAGGGACGCGCCCGCGCCGGAAGGGGCTTCGGCGCTCTTGTGGGCCGGGGTTGCCGGAATTCCGCCGTCTCCGGGGTAAACGTCGAAGGGAAGGCATTCCGCGGCCCTCCGCGTTTTTCCACTCTTCGCGGCATCCTTCGCGGCCTTGCGGGCCTTTACGCGAGAGATCCAGTCCGCTTCTTCGGCACCTTCGCGCCCCACCAGCTCTTTTGGCACGGAGAAGGGGTCCTCTTCCGTAGAGGGTGTGTTCTCCGAAGAGGCGCTCTTCGGGGCTTTGGGAGGAACGGGAACGCCGTCCACGGCCTTCACTTCGCCGTCCTCGATGTACACGCCCACGCCGCCGCTCTCGTCCACGCATTCGATCCAAAGCTGATAGTCCTTCTCCCGGGCGGCATGTTCGAGCACGGCGAGGGAGTCGGAGTCAAGAAGGCTGCCGTCCTGGATGCGAAGCACCCGAAGCTCCGGGTTCAGGCTCATTGCGACGCCGACGGAGACGCGAAGCTGCTCCGCCTGGGACGCCTGCTTCAGGGGGACGCCGTTCAGGGTGACGCCTTCTTCGTCGAAGCCCAGGCCCGGCACGGGGAAGACTGCGGCGGCAAGGGCCTCCGCCTTGGCCCGGTCGAGGGCCTCGATGTCCTCGGTGAGGCGTGTGTATTCGGCTCTCCAGCGGAGCACGTCTCCCTGAAGGGTGGCGTACTTCGCGGCCTCCCGCACCCGGGCGTTCGTCGCCTCAAGGTCCGCGAGGCGCGCTTCAAGCTCCGCCGTGTCGGGGTCGCGCAGGGCGGCAACGGCATCTTTTGCGGCTCTGCCGCGCTCCACAAGACTTGCAAGCTCCGCCTTCTTCGCGGCGAGGCGGCGTTCAAGGTCTTCCACCTCGGCCCGGAGGCGCGAGGCGTCCTCGCGCAGGCGCTCCAGCTCGCGCCGCTTCCGCTCGTTCTCGGAGATGGTCTTCTGCGCGGCCTGAAGCTCCGCCAGAATGGCCGACGCGGAAAGTTCCTCCAAGGGAAGGTCCGGGTCCGGAAGGGGGAGTTCCGCGAGGGCGCCTTCCTGGTCCCGGAGGGTGCGGCCCACGAGGGTTCGTTCGTCGTACAGGGCCTTGCGCCGCCGGGCCGTCTCGTCCAGATCGATGGACAGGGGAACCGTTTCGAGCAGCGCGGAGACCTGGTCTTTTTCCTTCAGGCGCAGAAATTCGAGGGGGTCGAAGGCGAAGCGCCCGGTGAGTTCGTCGAGGATGGCCTGGGGAGTGCGAAAGGGTGCGCCCTCGGGGTCGGTGACGGTGAGGGCGCTTGCGCCGTCCTCCCGCCATGTGCGGGTGACGATGAGGGTGCCGAGGTCGAGCGTCACATGGGCGCGGCTCTCGCCGTCGCGCACGGGGCGGGAAACGCCCTTTTCGGCGCTTCTGCCGCCCAGGGCGTACCAGATGGCGTCGAGGACGCTGCTCTTTCCCTGGGCGTTTCTGCCCGTGAGAAGGATGGTGTCGCCGCGGGGAACGATCTCCACGGCCTTGAGCCGTTTCACGTTTTCCGCTTCGAGGCGGAGAATCTTCATGAGGAACACTCCTTTTGCCCGGATGGGGTTTCGTATGTGAGTTTCTTTGAGAGTCCCTTCGGTGCGGTGTGGGATACGTGGTTTTTGGTACTCAGTGCTCAGTACCAGGAATAGCGGTCCTTCACGGCGGCGTTGAAGAAGGTGCCCTTGGAATCGGCGGAAAGGAAGTCCTCGTACACGGAGGCGGGCACGTCCTGGTAGACGTAGTGCCTTCCGGAGCGGAAGGTGACGTGCAGCTCCCTCCACGTGGCGTCGTAGCCGACGGCGGCGACGCAGGAGGATTCCACGGGAACCATGTCCATGGCCTAAACTCCCGCCGCTCCGGCGGTGCCTGTGGGGGCCTCCGCCCGGACACGCTCCGCCTCGGGGCACATGAGATCCGGAAGACTGGAGGGGTCAGCCTCCCAATCGCCGAAGGGGACGAGTTCCTGCCAGTCCTCCATGTCGTGATGAGGATCGAAGAAGGTCGCTTCCTTCTCCGGGTCCCATTTGACATGCCGCAGCTCGTGATAGAGCAGCGCCGTGACCTGCTTCGGCGCAAGGGCCGCCGTGTTCGGCTCGTAGAGCTTCACGAGGTAGTCGAACTCGTGCCCCGTGAGCTGAAAGAGCACCTCCCGCCACATGGCGGGCATGGGGGAGATGGTGCTGCCGCTGTAGGCGTGTCCCTTCACCCGGTCGAGAAGAAAGAGGATTCGGTCCGGATCGGCAGGGAGCCCGTGCTTCTGCACGAGCGCGGCGGCGATGCGCCGGAAGGGACATGCAAGGGTGTTACGCCCGATGTAGTCCTTTACCTGCGGGTCGAGTTTGATCATCGCGCCCGCCCGCTTTCTGCGTCGCCTCCGGAGAAACGCACGGCGGCGGCGGAGGCGCTTCGCCGGAGCAGGGCGAGGCGCTTGTCCAGCGTTTCGATTTCCAGGCTCTTGAGCCTCACGAAGTGCGGCGCCTCGGGAGTGCCCTTTGCGGCACGGAGTTCCCAGCGGGTGCGCTCGGCCTCGCGGCGCCGCCGGGTCGCTTCGAGCCGGGCGATGAGGCGCTGCCGATGCGCGGGGGCGGCTGCGGGGGCGGTTGCGGGGGCGGCTGTCCGAGCGTCGGCCCGCATGTTCACCCCCGGGTCCGTCGGGATGCCCGCCCGGGCGTTTGCCCGGATGCCTGTCCGCACGGGGGCGGCTGCGGGGGCGGCTGTCCGAGCGTCGGTGCGAGCGTCGGCCCGCATGTTCACCCCCGGGTCCGTCGGGATGCCCGCCCGGGCGTTTGCTCGGATGCCTGTCCGCGCGGGGGCGGCTGCGGGGGCGGGGTGTGCCCTGTCCTCGGTGGAATCGCCGACGGCGACGGTGATACGGTCGCCGATGGTGCGGTTTCCGGCGGGATTTCTGCGGTGGTGTTCCATCGTTGTGTCTCCTTTCTGTTTTCGGGCGGCTCCGGTGTCGGATCTTGCACATCGGTCGCGGGGCTTCGGGTCTTTCGCGGCGGTCTCGGGGCGTCAGGCTGTCCCGGCGTCGGTCTCTCGGTTTTCGGCCGCCGTGGAAGTGCCGCGCCGGAGCCGAAGGTGCGGGTTCTCGTCGAGCAGGCGCGACGGGCTGATTCGGAGCGCCTGGGTGATGGCCAGCAGTTGCGCCACTGTGGGGCGCCGCTCGCCGCACTCGATGCGGCTGATCTGGTCCTGAGAGATGCCTGTTCGGGCCGAGAGCCGCTCCTGGGTCATGCCCAGCGTCTCCCGGGCCGACCGCACGTTTCGTCCGATGTAGGCGAGAATGTGGGCTTCCGCCCGGGCTTCCTCCGCACTTTTTCTCATGGATCTTCGGCCTCCTTCGGTGAGATGTTTCTTGCCGGGGTTTGCGTCGCCCCCCCGGACGGCTTCTTTGGCGGATCTTTCGCCGCGGTTGTCGCCATGGCCCCCGTCACGGCCTTTTCCGGCTCCCTTATCGAGACTCTTGTCGACGCCCTTGCGGGAACCCTTGCCGTTGCGGAAATCACCTCCGGCTTCGGCGCCGCCGCTTGCGCTTCCGCTTTTGCCTTTGCTTTCAGAGGCACGGTTTCCGCGGCGTTCACCTCCGGCTTCGGCGTCTACGCCGCATACAACGAAGCCCGTGGCGGCCTCCAGGGCGGCGAGGATCGCCCCGGCCTTGCCCGCCGGACGGTGCGTCTTTCCTGCGTAGCGCCGCAGCACCGCCCGGAAATTGCCTCCCGAAATGCCGTACTCCCTGGCCCAGGACGACAGGGAATGCCCGTTCCGGAGAAGCGCCGCCCGGACGCAGCGTTGCAGATCGTCGCAGGTGGCGACAAAAAGAGGATTCATGGTGTATCATCTCCTTTGGATAAAGATGGGAAAAATGGAAAAGTTTCCGCGTGTGCCTGGTCGCTGTCAGCGACTTTCTGGAAGTATTATCGTCGCTTATGGTGGAGTCATCAAGAGGGTCCAAAGTCTCGATTACACTGGATTCGGCCCGCTTCGGACGCCTGCGGAAGGCGTCCTGCGACCGCAGAGGGAGTTCCGAACGCGGAGGGCGAAAAAGAAGCCCGGAGAGCGGCGAGGGGAAGGCAAAACCCGAAAAACGGAATCCGGAGAGAAAAAGTGAGGAGGGAGTGGGATGTCTCGTAAGGTGGAGCACCAGGTGGACATGCCCGGCCCGGGAGATCGGCTGCGGCAGTTTCGGACGGCGCTGGGGCTGTCCCAGCAGGAATTCGCCGATAGGGCGGGAATAGGCCGTTCCCACGTCGCCGAGGTGGAGAGCGGCAGAAAGGATCCCTCGGGCAACATGCTCGCCGCCCTGCGGGAGCGGATGGGGGCCAGCGTGGACTGGCTCCTCTCCGGAGAGGGCGGCATGTTCGCCGCAAAGACCCGGAGGAGCAGTTCCCCCCGAAAGGCCCCGGAGGCCCCGCAAGGCCCGCAGGTTTCGCAGGGCCGCACGTCCGGCGAGGCGCCGCAAGGCCCGCAGGTTTCGCAGGGCCGCACGTCCGGCGAGGCGCCGCAAGGCCCGCAGGCTCCGCAAGGCCCGCAGGTTTCGCAGGGCCGCACGTCCGGCGAGGCGCCGCAGGACATGACCATGCGTTTCCAGGACTTCTGCGCCCTGCTGGAGAAAAAACACCCCGACGTGGCGGTCCATCTGCGAAGCCTCATCGAGAACAGCGACAACCTCAGCGTCAGGGACCAGGAGTTTCTGGCGGATCTCATCTCTTTCGCCATCGGCTACGTGGACGAATCCGTCCGAACGCGCATGAAACCCATCGAAGGGGGGTTCTGACGCATGAAGGAGGCTCTTGTCGCACGCGCCCTCCTGAAGGCGGCGGGAATCACCGAGCCCCCGGTCGATCTGGGCCGGATCGCCGCGCATCTGGGCATTCCCCTTTTTGAGAGCGCCTCCGACCAGTTCGACGCCGTGTTCGTGCGCGTCGGATCGAAGGGGGTCATCGGAGTGAACCGCAACGCCTACTGGGCCCGAAGACGCTTCTCCGTGGCCCACGAAATCGGCCACGCCGTGCTGAATCACCCGCCGGTCAACGCCTGCTACGGCGAGGGCGCGGGCCCGAAGCGCCCCAGAATCTACGACCGCGAGGCGGACCGCTTTGCCGCGGAGCTGCTCATGCCGAAACTCTTCCTCTCCCGGGAGTGGTTCCGCTACAGCGATGACGCCCTGGCGAAGCGCTACCATGTCTCCAATCAGGCCATGGAGATCCGCCTCCGGGAACTCGGCTTCCTGCGGGAATAGCCCCCCTCTGGCGTGGTTGTTCCGAAGCGGTGTTTTGCGGGGCGTTGTGTTCGGAGCGTTGTTTTCGGAGAGGGAGCGCGCTATAGTGGTTATGTTGGTGGTTATGCCATAGTCTGAGTGGAGCTTTTTCGTGGTTTCAGGGTACCGAGGGCGCCTGGATTCGCGTGTTTCCGGCGCCCGGGGGAAACGGCAGAGGAGGAATGACGATGGTGTGCGCGGAGGGTTCCTGTTTCACGGTTTCTTCGGTTTTTCCGGCCTTGCCGTTCATGTCGGTTTTATCGGCCATACCGGTTCTTCCGGTCTTGCCCGCCCTGCCGGCCTTGATTCCGTCCGCTTCGCCTGCACCCGAGCCTTGCCCTGCGCTTGCCGCCTCCGGGGCTTTTGCCGCCTCTGTGCTGTGTCGGGTTTCTCCGGTCGTGCCTTCCTTGCCCGTCCCCGAGGCGCTCCCGGCTTCTCCGGCCTTTCCGCCTTCTCCGCCCGCCGCGGGAGCGTGCGCATCATGAGCGCCTCGACGGCCCTTCTTCTCGTCATCGTCGCCATCGCCCTCGTCGGTGGGGCATACAGCCTCGTCTCCCGCCGCCAGAGCCTGCCCTGCCCGGTGTGGCTCCGCGGGCTCGTCGAGATGGACAACCCCTTCGCCAAGGTGCACCGGGCCGCGTTCATCGTGGAGACCCTCGCCCTGTCGCCCGGCATGACCGTTCTTGACGCGGGGTGCGGCCCCGGACGCCTCACCGTCCCCCTCGCCCGGAGCGTCGGCCCGGAAGGCCGCGTCGTCGCGATGGACATCCAGCCGGGAATGCTCGCCCGGGCCAGAGAGAAGACCCAGGCTGCGGGACTTGCGAACGTGGACTTTTTCGCCGCCGGTCTCGGCGAGGGGAAACTCCCCGCCGACCACTTCGACCGCGTTGTTCTGGTCACCGTCCTGGGGGAGATCCCCGACCGCGCCGCCGCGCTCGCCGAACTCTTCCGCACCCTCAAGCCCGGTGGCGTGCTGGCGGTCGTGGAGCTGATCTTCGATCCGCACTTCCAGTCCCGCAGTGCCGCCACCGCCCTTGCGACAGGGGCGGGCTTCCGGGAGCGCGCCTTCTTCGGCCGCCGGCTTGCGTACATCCTCCATTTCGAAAAGCCGCAGGGCCGCTGATGCCGTTGCCGAATTCGCCATTGAGAACACCTTTGCAGCGCAAGCCTCCGGGAGGCACCGATTCGCACATCACCGCTCCGTAGCCCCGAAAGGCGCCGGTTCACCCGCAGGGGGGCTGCCCGCCCCGGCCCGCGTGGTGTCCCGGTTCGTGCATGGCCGTTCCCGCGTTCCGGTCACTGTACCTCGCCGGCGAAATCCTGCTTCGCCGGTACGTCACAGACCCCCTTGCCGGGGTGGCGTGACCGGGGAATGCACGGAACGGACACCCGCTCGCCGGCTCTGTTGATTCTGAAACACCCCTTCGAGAGGGTATCACCGCCGGACGGAATCTCCCGCCTCTCTTCCCCCCGTCGTGCGACGGCGGTTGTCCGTGTGGCGGAATGGGCAAACACCGCGATGCAGAACAAAACGAAGACCAAGAAAAAAACACGCAGCGCGAATGCACGGGGCTTCATGGGTCCTTTTCCTCCCTTCTCCTCGGAAAGAGCGTCCGTCTGTTCGGACCGCTCCTTCTGTTCAAAGTTCCTGGCCTGCCCGGCAGCGCTGCCCCTTGAAGGGCGTCCTTCGGAAGCGCCGTTCCTCCGGAGAGCCGTTCCTCCGGAGAGCCGTTTCTCCGTAGCGTGTGGATTGATTGTCCCGGCAACGTTCCGCCGGAACCAGAGGATGACGGAAGGGAAGCATCCCGTTCACTTCAGAAAGAGAAGCAAAAAGCTGCCGTCACGACCATTTCTGCAGAAATCGCGACAGCCTTTGAATGTAGAATGGAACGATGGAGCGTCGCCCGCCGCGGCGGAGTTTTCACACCAGACGCCGGGGCAGTCGCCTGCAATGGCGTGCAACCACCCGGGGCAACCCTGCGTCACCGCATCACCCGGCACCACTTTGTGCATCACCGGAAAATCCCTGCGCAACCGGCTGAAACCATCTGGAATCGCCTGAAATCTCCTGGAACCACCTGGAACTGCCTTAAATCACCCGGAAGATGTCCGTCCCGAAAGGAGAGCACCATGGGGCAGAAGAAAAGGAGCCTCGACGCGACCGACCTGAACATTCTTGCCAAGCTTCAAAAGAACGCCCGGGCTTCTTTTACGGAAATAGGCCTTGTCGTCGGCCTCTCCGCGCCGGCTGTTCGCGACAGAATCAGGCAGATGGAGAGCCACGGCGTGATTTCCGGATACAGGGTGATCGTCAATCAGACCTTGCTCGGCAACCCGATACGGGCGATACTCGCCGTGCAGGTGAAGCGGGAATACGGAAAATGGAGGGTTCCGGACAACGCGGTCACGGACATGTTCCGCAGCATGTCCGAAGTGCTTCGATACTGGTCCGTGACGGGAGACGTGGATTTCATCATCGAGGTGGCCATGCCGTCGATGAAGCGCATGGAGGAGTTTCACCGGCGCTTGAACACCCTGGGTATTTTTACGACCTACATCATCCTGGAGGACTCGAACGACTCCGCGGAGCCCTCCGGGGCCTTCGGCCGGGGCTCCACGCCTCGGGCGCCGGGATGAGGGAGAAGGGCGGTCCGGCGCAGGCCCTCCGGCGCCTTCGGTGCAGCGGCTACGGAGCGGACGAGCGTTGGAGAGACCACGACATCATTGCAGTGGCGGCGGTGAGGCCGGCGGTACCCCGCACGCATCAGCCGCCGCAAAACACGGCTCCCCGTACCGAAAAATCATTTGCATCTTTCTCCCTTTCCCTGCGGCAGTGCGATGATGTCACGGGGCGGAACCTTGCGCTTGACGTATCCGGAAGGCTGCTGTAGAATCACCTCTGCCGCGAAATGTTCTTTCGGGCGCCTGTAGCTCAACTGGATAGAGCAACGGACTTCTAATCCGTAGGTCAGAGGTTCAAGTCCTCTCAGGCGCGCCACTTATGCAGGTACTCGTGCTCGGCGATGTTTTTGAAGATGCGTTGCAGCGTTTTCGTCTTAGGGTACAGCCAGGGTTACAGCGTTTTTCCGGTTGTCTGTCCCGTGTCGGTTTTGGCGTGGTGAGCGTAGCTCAATTGGTTAGAGCGCTGGACTGTGGCTCCAGAGGCTGGGGGTTCAAGTCCCCTCGTTCACCCCACTTCTTTCTGCGCCCGTAGCTCAGTGGACAGAGCGGCGGACTTCGGATCCGTCGGTCGCGGGTTCGACTCCTGCCGGGCGCGCCAGTTTTCGTCGAATGTGGACCGTTAGCTCAACTGGCAGAGCACCTGACTCTTAATCAGGGGGTTGCAGGTTCGATTCCTGCACGGTCCACCACTTTTTTCGCCACGTCCGTTTCCGTCCGCAAAGAGCGCAGGGCCGCCGCAAGGGCGGCTTTTTTCGTCTTCCGCCGCCGCCGTGCCTGTCGTCGCCTCCGCTGTTGTCTTTGCCTCTATCGACTCCGTCGCCGCCCTTTCCTTCACCGTCATCTTCATTCGTTGTTCGTCATCCGTCATCCATGTCCGCTCTCCCTCCCTCCCTCCCTCCTCTTCGCCTCGTTCCGGCCCGGCTCGCCGCCGGAGCACTCTTGTCTCCCGCGGACCTCCGGCACGCCTCTTCGCCTTTCCTCATCTCCGGCTCATTCCGATTGCGCCTGATCGGGTCGGTCCGCTTGTTGTTTTCCCGGCGTTCCTCGGGTATAGTTAAAATTGGCCGGTTCCAATGCACCAGAGCGGCCCGAAGGACAAAAGGACCGGACAAAAGTGCGGAAGGCCGAAGCGCAAGAGACCGAAACGCAAGAGGCCGGAAAACGAAGGGCTGAAAGACCGGAAACGGCGAATGCCGACGAAGGGGCAGCGCGCATCGGGCCGCTGAAAGCCGCTGGAAGAAGAAAGAGAGAGACCCGCGGCGACCGGAGAGCGCGCCGCGGCGGGAGCCTGAAACGCAGCGGACCGGAGAGGAAGCGGGACGAGCGCGGAGCGCAAAGCGGCGGGTACAGCGGGCGAAGAGAAAGCGGCCGGAACGCACAGGGACGAGCGCAGCAAAGCGGCGAGGCGAGGGCGTGCGAGTGCGGAAGGCCGAAGGGCAAAAGGAGAGGATTGCGTTGGAGCTTGACGTCAAACGGGGAAAGTCCATTCCGATCTACCTTCAGATCCGCAACCAGATACGGGAGATGATCTTCTCGGGCGTGCTGCCGGAAGGATACCGCCTGCCCCCGGAGCGCCGTCTCTCGGAGGAACTCGGGGTCAACCGGACCACGGTGCTCAACGCCTACCGGGAGCTGAAGGCCGAGGGGCTCATCGACTCCCACGTGGGGCGGGGCACGGTGGTCAAAAGAATGGATGGGTCCATCTGTCCGCTCCATCCGGCGACGAAGGCACCCCTCCATTGGGAGCGCTACCTCCGCTACGCCGGGGAGGAGACGCACGAATCGTTTCTGCGGCAGGTTTCGGATGCGCAGCATCGCGAGGGATTCGTCTCCCTCTCCTGCGGCGAGGCGGATGCGAAGCTCTATCCGCTTGAGGCCATCCGGGAGATTCAGGATCGCCTCTTCCGGGAGCGCGGGCAGGACATCCTCCGGCTCACCTGCATCGAAGGGCTGAAACCCCTGCGGGAGGCCATCTGCAGCTTTCAGGAGGGGCGGGGCATCGCCGCCACCCCCGACGAGGTGCTCGTTTTCTCGGGCTCCCAACAGGCCCTCGACGTGGTCTCCCGGGCCTTCGTCGAGCCCGGTGACCTGGTGGTGGTGGAGGATCCCACCTACGTAAACTGCAAGCGCCAGCTCCGCTTTCTCGGCGCCCGGGTCGCGGGGGTGCCCCTCGACGAGGAGGGAATGCGCCTGGACGTGCTCGAAGGCATCCTCAAGCGGCGGGCGCCCAAGTTCATCTACACCATCCCCACCTTCCAGAACCCCACGGGGCATGTCATGTCCGTGGACCGGCGGCGGCGCCTGCTGGATCTGGCGGGGCGGTACCAGGTGCCCATCGTGGAGGATGATCCCTTCTACGACCTGCGGTACGAGGGAACGCCCATTCCCACCCTCAAGGCGCTGGATGAGAACGACTACGTGATCTACATCAGCACCTTCTCGAAATCCCTCTCCCCGGGGCTGCGCGTCGGGTGGATCACCGCGCCTCGTCCCATCGTGCGGCGGCTGGCTCAGGTGAAGAAAATCTCCGACCTCTCCACCTGCAGCCTCTCCCAGTGGATCGTCGATGGCTTTCTCCGGGGAGGCTTCTACCGGGGGCACCTCCAGACCATCCGGCAGGAATACGCGAGCCGCCGTGATGCCATGGTGGAGACCCTGCAGCAGGGCGGGCGGCACGGCGGTCTGGAGTGGAACACCCCGAACGGCGGCTATTTCGTGTGGGTGCGCTTTCCCCGGGAGGTCAATGCCGCGGCGCTCCTCGCCAAATCCATCGAAAAGGGCGTCGCCTACTCGCCGGGGGAACTCTTCTCCGTGGAGGAGCGGGGGCACGGCTGCGCCCGGCTCAACTTTTCCGCCTCCAGCCGGGAGGAGATCGTCACCGGCGTGGGGCACTTCCTCCGGGCCTTCCGGGAGTGCTACCGCGGGTGCCAGGCCGTGGTGAAGCAGGAGATCGAAGAGCTGCGCCCCATCGTCTGACCTGCCCGGGGAATCCCGCCGCAGAACCCGTCGCCTGACCTGCCGTGCGATCCGTCGCCTGACTTGCCCTGCGGGCCATCGTCCGCCCCGCCGCACCCCCTCTCGCCCCGGGCCTTGCGGCTGCTCCGGCCTGTTGCCCGCAGTGCCCTCGCGGCCTGTCGTGACCGTCCCGCCGTGCGCCGGAGAGGCGCCGCCTGCGCACCCCCCGAGGAGAAGGAGGTGAAATCCGTGCCCTGGCGTGAGCTGGAACACACCGCGGATGTCGGCCTGGAAGTGCGGGCGGAGACCCTGGAGGACCTCGTGGCCGAGTCCGCCCGGGCCTTCTATGCCCTTCTCTTCGGAGCAGAAGCCCCGAGCGACGTTTCTTGCCCGCCCGGGCCCTGCGCCGCATGCGATTCCCGCGTCGCGCCCGCGCCCGATTCCGCCTCCGGCGCTGTCGAAACGCTCTCCGGGGCTGCCGGGAAAACCGTCCCCGAGATCGGCTTGCCCGGCGGCGCGTGCGCACCTTGCGACGTTTTCGCGCCCGAGTCTTCTGTTGCGTGCGCTTTTAGCGCCGCCTCCCGCGCCGTGTCCGGCTCCGATGCCAGGTC
>Ga0228536_1001705_pt1 | contig 18021 bp, 16 predicted proteins | sample SJ1Smetagenome_FD_168611 | JGI IMG/M metagenome (GOLD analysis project Ga0228536, IMG submission 168611) | Enriched culture of PCE-dechlorinating microbial communities from Ithaca, New York, USA - SJ1.S | ecosystem: Engineered > Modeled > Simulated communities (microbial... > Unclassified...
ACAACGAGCACCTCCACGGGAGGATCGAGACCTTCAAGCTCCACCGGCCACCCCGAGACGGAGAGGGATCTGACCTGGGCGGGGGCCGGAGCGAGCCGGGACGGAAAGAGGGCCATCTCATCCTTGTTGAAGGCCAGTCCCGCGCCTTTTCGGGAAAAAGCCCCGAGAAGCACCGCAAGGGCACCGATCCACCGGAACTGCATGTCGCCGTGCAGGTACCTCTGGGCTCCGAAGGCGGGGTACTGGGTCACGGGAGAAAAACGGAGGAGCCAGGAATATACTTCTCCGGCCTGTTCTCCGTTCAGTCCTGCCGCCGCAAGAAGGGAACCGCTGTCAAGCCCTTTCACGGCCGTTTCGAATTCAACAGGGTTGGCCGTATGTTCTTTCCAGCCTGCGAAATCTTTTCCCTCATCAAGAAGCCTCCGGCAGAGCCAGGCAGCCAGTGCCCAGTCACCGCCGGGGGAAAGCCGCCACCACCGGTCGGCGAACCGTGTCGTCGGCGTGCTCCGTATTTCAAGAGCGGCTATCCCGCCTCCCCGTTCCCGGACTTTCTTCAGGACGGGAACCACGTGGGCATGGGTCTCCAGAGCGTTCCTCCCCCAGAAGAGTACACCGAGTGAACGGGCTTCAACGGTCTCGGGAGGGGTGACCGGGACCTCCCCGAAGGTCTGCTTCAGGCCGAAGCTTCCTGCCGAAGAGCAGAGGTTTCCTTTCTTGGTGGTGAATCCCCCGAGGGAAGCAAAAACATGAGGCAGCAGTTTTTTCGAGAAGTACATGGAACCAGCACTGGACAGGTACATGACCGACAGAGGCCCATTCCGGTCCACCGCTTCCCTGATTTTACCCGCCCAGAGGTCCAGTGCTTCCTCCCAGGAGACGGGAACGAGTTCCCCTCCCTTCCTGGCAAGGGGCGAAGAGAGCCGGGCCGTGCTTGTGGCCCTGTCGGCCCACCGTTTCCCCTTGTTGCAGAGGAAGGTGGAATAGGGAAGATCAGGGTTCGGCTCCAGGTCAACGGCACTCCCGTCGAAGCAGCCGCGCATGGCGCATCCATCGGGACAGTCGTAGGGGCACGCCGTAGTTTTCCATAGTTTCTGCTTCATGATCCATCCTCCGGAGACAGTGTTTTTTATCTTACCATCCATGTACGGGCTATCAACCCTATAGAAGCGGATTTCCCCTTCTTTCCCGTACATTCCTGTGGTATGCTTCTCTGCAAATCAACGGAAGCAAAGGTGAAGCCGCAGTGTCGTTATCGAAAAAAACCGTTCATAAGCTTGTCTCTGATTCGTCGTTTCCCCTCTTCCTTCTGCTTGTGGGAGCTTTTTTCCTGACCGTTTTCTTCCGTATCTCGGCCTCGGTGGTGCTGCCCCTCGAAGGAGTACGGCTGGGAATGAGCGCGTCCCTCATCGGCTTCATCTCCAGCGTTCATTTTTACGCCTACGCTTTTCTGCAGCCGGTTTCCGGCATTCTTCACGACCGGTACGGCCCCGTCAGGGTGGTGACCTTCGGATTGCTCCTCACCGCTGCTTCCTGCCTTCTGCTCACCCTCGTCCGCACTCCGTTTACTCTCGGTGCATGGCGCCTTCTCTCGGGGTTCGGCGTAGCCCCCATGTACTCCGCCGTTCTTGTATTCCAGGCTTTCGCCTTCCCTCCGGAGCGGTACTGTTTTTACGCGGCCGTCAACATGGGACTTTCCAGCATGGGCGCCATCGTCTCAGTGGCTCCGCTCGGTTTCGCAATAGACACCTTCGGAATGACCGTCACCTTTGCCCTTCTTGCGGCGATTCCCCTCCTCATGAGCTTTTTCCTGATGACAAAAGCCTCGAAGGACCCCATACGCCTTTCATCTGCAGCGAAGGCCGACGGGGGATTGCTCTCCATTCTTCCGGGTATCTGGAAAGCCGTCCTTTTCGTGTTCAAAACCCCGCGCCTTCGGGCGCTTCAAACCTTGTGGGCCATATCCTCCGCATCGCTGCTTACATTCCAGGGGCTGTGGGGTGTATCGTGGTTCGCCGCGGCATTCGACGCACCCCCCGCATCGGCACGGTTCTGGAGTTCTCTCGTCAGCGTGGGAATGATGATGGGTCCCATCCTGACCAGCGGCGTGGTCGTCACGCCCGCAAGCCTCCCCGGGGCAATGAGGAAAGTGAGCACAGCAAACGCCCTGAGCTGGTTTTTTCTTCTCGCCGCGGCATGGTGGAGTTCGGCGGTATGGGTTGGAGGACTCGGGGCCCTCGTCGTGGGCATGACCTCCGGAATGAGAGGCGTATTTTCACTTGCCGCAATAACGGCTATCTCACCTGCAGGGAAAAGAGGTTCCGTGTTCGGGGCAATGAACATGACTGCCGTGCTCTCCGCCGTAGTTTTCCAGTGGGGGACAGGATTCATCATCGATCATTTTCCCGGCGCAGTTCCCGGCACGTTCACAGCCGGAGGATACTTCGCCGGTTTTCTCGCCGTCGCCTGCGCCATGGCGGCAAGTCTCCTGGCGCTGAAGCCCCTGGGAAGCGAACCTCTTCACCCTGAGCCGGGAATGGAATAATCCCTTTGAAAAGTACGGCCTCCCGGCGGGAGGCCGTTTTTTGCCCTCCCGAATTTCTGATCAACGACCCTGGGAAGATAATGTTCCGTCACTGTCTTTTCGCCTTTTCCCGGAAAAACTGTTCATTCCGGACACATTCCTCCACCCCTTCCGGAAAGGCCCATTCGGGCTTCCTTGCCCTGTAGGCCTCCACCAGGTCAAGGATCTCGCCGTTCGACCATGTTCCCATAATTTCGTAATACGCCCTTCCGCTGCGCTCCAGCATGCTTTCCCCCGGGAGGATGAGAAAATGCCCGTGTTTGGACGCATAGGGAGGGATTCCCGAGAGGGGAATATCCAGGTCACCCCGGAAGTTCAAATCTCCTTCGTACCGCAGAGCCTGAAGGTACATTTTATCCCGGGGCCGGAAAAAATCTCTCCCCTCCGGAAAAACCGGAAGAATCTCTCCATGTTCCACCTTCGCCGAGGAGCTTAGGTTCCACAGTCCAGCACCGTCGGCGGGGAGAGTGTCGTTGATGCGGCGCCAATCAAAGTTTTCGTTCAATACGCCTGACATGAGCCCGTGCCTCAGCCCCAGCGACCCGGGAAGCAGGAGAACGAGGTCTATAACACCATTTCCGCCGACAATATTTGATGTTTTCAGGGGATAGTAGAGCGATCCTGAGGCAAACCGGTAGGCGAGTGGATCGACCAGCGCTGCGTCCGGCCCGGCATGAACGAGGTGGAATACGAAATACCGATATCCCCGTTCCGTGTAATCGCCGGCAATTTTAACGATTCCTGAAAGATCAGCCTCGACCGGAATATTCTTCCTGCTGAAAAAAGCGGTCACCCAGTCTGAAAAACCGGCAGCGTCATCGATCCGGATCACGGTAATTTCGTGTGGGCCGATTTTCCCTTCCCAAGTAACCTCAACGGGAGGAACTGACGTGGTTTCCCCTCCGTTTCTCCCCTTACCGTAGATACGCATTCCAATCTTTTTCTCCGCAAGCAGTTTCTCAACAGCCCCGAAGGGATCCCCTTTCACGGGAAAAACCGCGGGCTCGGATGGGAAGGGGATGAATTCGAGCACCGGGGAAGAAATTTCGGCCTGCAGGACGGTTGAAAGAATAAGTACCTGCTCCTCGCCGTTGGACAGAATGATCCCCTTTTGTGCGTCCTCGCTCCATCTCATCGGGACAGGCCATATCTGGCCCCTGTCCGCAGATGCCGCACCTGCCAGAAGAAGGACGAAAAGGACCGCAGCCCCTGTTATTTTCTTCATCTTTTCCTCCACTCCTTTTACAGATTCATGTATCACGATTGTCTTTTTTCCATGCCGTTTTGTCAATTTTCACGTTTCAGCAAAGTATCCACTTGACTATCACCGCAAAAAAAGTTAAAGTGAATTCACATTCACATATTTGTTGAGGTGCGCTGTCATGGGAACAAAAAAGATGAAAACAGAAGTCCGGCGGGAACAAATTCTTGACGCCGCCCTTGAAATTGCAGGCAGAAACGGCCTTCAGGCAATGAATATATGCGACATCGCTGAACGGATAGGTTTGGTGCCTTCCGCCGTGTACCGCCACTTCGACGGACGGGAGGATCTAGTCGATGCTCTCATAGAGAGAACGGGATCCCGTATCCTGGAGAATATCCGTCTCGTCTCCAGGCACAAAGCGGATATTCTTCACCAGCTTGGATGCCTTTTTCGGCTTCATCTTCACCTGATCCGCACCAATCCGGCGGTGATGCAGATCATCTTCTCGGACAAGGTAACCTTTGGAGGGGAAAAACACCAGGGCCTTATCCGCCGCATAACCTCCGAATACAGGCATGAACTCGCATCCCTGGTGGAAAAAGGGAAGGAGGCCGGTGCCGTCAAGCCTTACATCGATCCCTTCGGTGCGGCGTTCTCCATGATCAGCCTTCTCCAGGGAGTCGGAACCGCGCTCAGGATGGAGGGAAGCAGAAAGGAAATTTTCGCCATGGCGGGATCGGCGTGGTATATCTTCGAATCCGGAATCGCCATGTACCAGTCATCCGTAAGAAGAAAAATTCTCTGACCGGGGTGTGAGTTTTCCCGGTTTTTTCTGTCTCCGCATCTCATTCCCCTGCAGACACTCCATAAACATGGGAATAAACGGGGGGTTTCTTTTGTCGAAGGGAACACCGTTGTGGTATTCTCAATCAATAGACATTATGAAACGGAAAGGATGTGTCCCTCTCATGGAGGATCGGTTCCTGAAATATCGCACCCTTGCAGAGCAAATGGACCGATGGGATTCTCTTAAATCATTCAGGGATCTTTTTCATATTCCCCCGGGGACGGTCTACATGGACGGCAACTCCCTCGGCCTGCCGCCGAAGGCCGCGGGCCCAGCCCTGGAAAAAGCCTTCGGAGAGTGGAAAGACCTCGCCATAGGAGGCTGGATGGCAGGATCACCCCCGTGGTTCCACCTCGCGGAGGAACTGGGAAGAAAAATGGCGCCCATGATGGGGGCATCTTCCAATGAAGTCGTGATGTCCGGCTCCACGACCATTAACCTTCATGCCCTTGCAAGCACTTTTTACCAGCCGTCGGGAAACCGGACAAAGATAGTGGCGGACGAGCTGAACTTTCCGTCCGACATTTATGCACTGGAAAGCCAGATCCGGCTGAAGGGACTCGACCCGAAGGAGAACCTGGTGCTCGTAAAATCACGGGACGGCAGGACCCTCAACGAGGAAGACATTGCCGCAGCTTTTGACGACACGGTCGCACTTGCCCTTCTGCCGGGAGTCCTGTACCGGAGCGGGCAGCTCCTGGACATGGAGATGCTCGTCAGGGAGGCCCATCACAGGGACATCGCTATCGGCTTCGACTGCGCCCACTCTGCGGGAGCGGTGCCTCACCGCCTCTCGGAATGGGATGCGGACTTCGCATTCTGGTGCAGCTACAAGTACCTCAACGGAGGCCCGGGGAGCCCGGCATTTCTGTATGTGAACAGGAAGCACTTTTCCCGTCGGCCCGGCCTCGCCGGATGGTTCGGATACGACAAGGCCCGACAGTTCGACATGTCCCTGGATTTCCATTCTGCCGGTACTGCCGGAGGATGGCAGATCGGCACTCCCCCGGTCCTTTCGGCATCGACACTGCTCCCCTCTCTCGAAATCTTCGAGAGCGCCGGCATTGAGATGCTGAGGAGGAAATCCCTTGCGCTGACTTCATTTCTCATGGATATTATCGATGAATCCCTGTCGCAGCAGCCTTACTCATACTCCACAGGAACACCCCGGGACGACGTCCGCAGGGGAGGACACGTGGCCGTTGAGCATGAAGAGGCATGGAGGATCTGCCGGGCCCTGAAAAAAAGAAAGATCATCCCCGACTTTCGTCCTCCCCGGGTTATAAGGCTCGCCCCCACGGCACTCTACTCTTCCTTCAGAGACGTCCTGGCTGTGGCATCCGCGCTGAAGGAGATAATAGACGGAAAGGAATACGAACGCTTCTCATCCGAAAGGGATGCCGTCTCATAAGGTCTCTCCGGATCTCCTCCGCCTGAAGGATCCTGTACAAAACAGGATTTTTGCACTAACATCATCGGATAGGCATTTACTATTGTGAAAATTGCAAAAAGGAGGATTGAAAATATGGATTTCAGAGAGTCGGCGAAGAAGCTCCATCAGAAAATCATCGAGTGGAGAAGGGATCTGCACCGGATTCCGGAGACAGGGGTAGACACCCCCCAGACAGAAGCCTATGTGTGCGCGGAGCTGGACAAAATGGGAATCCCCTACCGGAAGGGGCTGGGAGGCCACGGAGTTGCTGCGTTCCTCGAGGGAAAGAACAAAAAGACTGTTTTCGCCGTACGGGCAGACATGGACGGACTTCCGATCAGGGAGGAAACAGGACTCCCTTTCGCCTCTGAGAACGGGAAGATGCATGCCTGCGGCCATGATGCCCACGCCGCCATGGGACTGGGGACGGCAAGACTTCTTGCCGATGTGAAGGACCAGCTGGAGGGATCGGTTCTGTTCATTTTCCAGCCGGGAGAGGAAGGCTGCCCCGACGGTCCCGGGGGCGCAAAGAGGATGCTTGACGACGGTGCCTTCGACGATCCTGTACCATCCGCCATGGTGGGACTTCACACGGGCTGCATCTGGAAAGATTTTGTCCCCGGGGAGATCGGATACCGTTCAGGCGGCATCATGGCCTGCATGGACCGCTTCGAGATACTGGTGAAAGGAAAGGGTTCACACGGGGCATATCCCCACGGTTCCATCGACGCCATCTCCATCACCGGACAGCTCATCTCAGAGCTCCAGACCATAGTGAGCAGGGAGGTTGATCCTCTTGAACCGGCAGTTGTAAGCTTTGGCGAGGTCCACGCCGGAACGGCTTTCAACATAATTCCCGGGGAGTGCAGGATCACGGGAACAGTACGGGCGCTGAACCAGGAGACTCGGGAATTTCTCGCCCGCAGAATCGAGGAGGTCGCTTCCGGGGTTGCCGCGAGCATGCGGGGAAGCATTGAGTTCAAATATGGATGGGAAGGCCCTGCCCCCGTGATGAACGATCCTGTGATGACGGAGGAATTGAAGCTTGCCGCCGCAAAGATCGTGGGAAAAGAAAAGGTCCGGGAAATTGCGCGCCCGTCCATGGGCGGAGAGGACATCGCCTTCTTCCTCGAGAAAGCACCGGGAACATTCTTCTTTCTCCCCGGCTGCAATGAAGGGAAGGGGCAGATCTGGCCGCACCACAACAGCAAATTCGACATCGACGAGGATGTGCTCTGGATAGGGCCTGCCGTCATGGCCACCATGGCATTCGACTGGCTCAAAAAAAAGGCCTGATCCGGCAGATCGAACGATTTTTTTTTCATTATCCGTGATTTTCCCTACTTTACACTCTTTGAAAAAAGTGATAACATGCCAGATAAAATGTTTTGAATACAATCGTTTTTCCAAAAAAATTTCATTGATGGTTCGGCCCGATCCTCGGGCTGATTCATTCTATCCCTGAACATCGGGGCCGGCGTTTTCTGCCGGCCCCGCCTCCTTTTCCGCGATGGCCGTGACCATCATGTTCGGGCTTTCCTTTGCGGCATTGCTCACGCTGGTGGTCGTCCCGGTGCTCTACGGGGAAGCATTGAAAGCGTAAGCGGCAGTACAGGATCCGGCCCCTCAGGAGAGAAGCAATTTTTACTTTTAAAAATTGCTTCTTTTTTCAATCTTTTCCTTCTTATATAATATGTAATGTTTTCTAATAACTATAAGGGCGAACAGGAGAAATCCCGATGCCGTTTTCCGTTGACAGGGACCGGCTCATGAAGGAAATTAAGGATCTGAACAGCTTCAACATAACTCCCGGTTCCGGTGCGGCACAAGAAATGACGTTTCAGGGAGGCATGTTTGTGTTTCCCTGAAATGCACCTGTCTGAAGGAGGTTGAATATATTGGGTGCTCTGTCGAAAAAACGAATTGCAGGCTTGCTCGTAACCGCTGTGCTTGCGGCCGGGGTTTATTTCTTTACAGCCTCCGGGCCGGGAAAGGGAAAAAATCCTCCCCCGCCTGCCGGGCCGCGGCCGGTAAAATATATGACCATCACCAGGAGAGAGGCCGGCGGAGAACGAATTTTCCCCGGAAAGATAATCGCATCCCAGAAGGTCAACCTTTCTTTCAGGGTCTCGGGCCAGGTCATCGAGCTGCCCTCCGTCAAGGGAGCTTTCGTTGAACAGGGGACGCTGCTCGCCCGGCTCGATCCGAGGGATTTCAGGGTGCAGCTTGCGAATGCACAAAGCGATCTCGGCAACGCGAAAGCCCAGCTCGCAGCCATGAGGGCAGGGGCACGGAAAGAGGAGGTCGCCATGCTTTCCGCGGAGACAGAATCCGCACGGGCCCGGATGACTGATGCCATGACCACCATGGAAAGGGTGGAAAAACTGTACAAGGCGGGGGGGTTCTCCAAGGCCGAGTATGACAAGGCACGGACATCCTACCAGGTCGCCCGCTCCGCGTACCAGAGCGCCACGCAGGAACTGGCAAAAGCCCGGTCCGGTGCAAGGCCCTAGGACCTATCCGCCATGGAGTTCACCATACAGGGGCTTGAATGGCGTGTCACGACTGCTGAGAACGCCCTCAGGGACACGGAGCTCAGGGCTCCCTTCAGTGGAGTGATCATCGACAGGTATGCGGACAATAACCAGAGCGTCCAGAAAGACCAGTCCATCGCCAGCCTCCAGGACCTCCAGTCCCTCGAGGTCTCCATCTCCGTGTCCGAACGGCTTGTGGCCCTCGCAAACAGGGAGAACCTCGGCACCATCTCGGCCAGATTCAGTGCACTTCCCGAAAAGCGCTTTCCGCTGATTTACAAGGAAGCCTCAGCATCGGCAGACCCCCAGACCCAGACCTATCCGGTGACATTTTCACTGGAAAAACCTGAAGAGATCACTGTCCTGCCAGGAATGACGGTGGATGTTATCATCTCAGGGCTCGGCCATTCCGCTGACATCCCCCTCGAGGTTCCTTCGGAAGCTGTCTTCGCGAAAGAGGGAACTGAGCACTATGTGTGGAAAATCGTCGGGAGCGATTCTCTCACGGTATCCGCCGTTCCGGTCAGTGTGGCCGGGTTCCGGGAGAACATGGCCGGGATCCGGGAGATCTTGAACCCGGAGACAGGATCGTCACAGCCGGAACCTCCTTCCTGCTGGAGGGAGACCATGTAACCCTGTACACGGAACTCCACCGGTAGCTGGAGACTGTCATGAACTTCGCCGATTTTTCCCTCCGGAAAAGCACCATTACGTGGTTTCTCACTATCCTGATCGTCTTCAGCGGGATATGGGCCTACGGAAAGCTGGGAAAGCTGGAAGATCCCTCCTTCACCATAAAGACAGCGGCGATCAGCACTCCCTACCCGGGAGCATCGCCCCGGGAAGTTGAAGAGGAAGTGACGTCCCTCATCGAATCTGCGGCCCAGAAGCTCGGACAGACGGACAAGGTCCGGTCGCTGTCGAAGGAAGGGCTGTCACTGGTGTACGTGGACATTAAGGATACATTCACGGCAAAGGATCTCCCCCAGATATGGGATGAGCTCCGCAGGAAAATCACAGATGTCCAGTCCAGCCTTCCCCTGTCCATCATGGGCCTTACCCCGGGGCTGCTCGTCATGGGAAAATCCTTTGACTTCCTGGCGCTCCCCGGCTTCCTGAGCCTGGCGGGCATGCTCATAAAGAACGCCATCGTGCTCATTGACCAGATCGACATTGAGATCAGGGAGGGGAAGGCACCCTTCGACGCTATCCTCGATTCAGGGGTCAGCAGGTGCCGCCCCGTAATGATGGCTGCGCTCACCACCGTCCTCGGAATGGTTCCACTGTACTTCGACGTCCTCTTCTCCGCGATGGCCGTGACCATCATGTTCGGGCTTTCCTTTGCGACAGTGCTCACGCTGGTGGTCGTCCCGGTGCTCTACGGGGAAACATTGAAAGCGTAAAACAGCAGCACAGGATCCGGCCCCTCAGCCAGAGGGGCCGGATCACTTTTGGAATACCCTCTTTTTTCATTTTCTTCCATCTTGTATAATATGAAATGTTTTCAAGTAACTATAAGGGCGAACAGGAGGGATCCCGATGCCGTTTTCCGTTGACAGGGGCCGGCTCATGAAAGAAATAGAGGATCTGGGCAGCTTCAACAGGACTCCCGGGGAGGGAGTAACCAGGTTTTCGTATTCTCCCGAGGACAGGATGACCAGGGAATACCTTTCATCGATTTTTGCGTCCTTGGGACTGAAAGTTTCCGTGGACGGAGTCGGAAACATGCGGGCTCGGCTGGAGGGGTCAGATCCGGAAGCGCCTGCCGTTCTGTCGGGATCCCATATAGACACGGTTCTCCACGGAGGTCGCTTTGACGGTACCGTGGGTACTCTCGGAGCCGTGGAAGCGGTTCGCGCCATCGCGGGGAGCAATCTCCCGCACCGCCATCCCATCGAGGTCATCGTCTTTTCAGAAGAGGAGGGATCCAATTTCGGCTCCACCCTCTCGGGAAGCAAGGCCCTGGTCGGAAAATACAGTCTCGAAGACATGGAAAACCTCAAGGATCCGGAGGGAAAATCCATGGCTGAAATGGCCATAGATGCGGGATACGCACCGGAAACCATGGCTGACTTTCTTCTCCGCCCCGGGGATATCAAGGCAATGATGGAACTCCACGTCGAACAGAGCGTTGTGCTGGAGTCTATGGGCATACCGGTAGGCATCGTGGAGGCAGTGGCCGGAATCAGGTCCGTTGAAATCAGGATGAAGGGGACCGCCAACCATGCAGGGGCGACGCCCATGACGCTACGCCGCGATCCGCTCGCTGCGGCGGCTCACATAATTACCCATATCGAAACCCTTGCCAGGGGTTCAGGGACAGGAACTACCGTGGCCACAGTGGGAAAAATCACATGTTTCCCCAACGTCTCAAATATTATTCCGGGAGAGATCCGCTTCTCTGTGGAAATCAGGGACGTGAAGCCTTCGGGCATACAGTCCGTCCTCGACGGCATTTCCGTCATTGCTCCCGCCATAGCCGCATCACGGAATATCTCCCTCGAGATCATTCCCGTGTCCGATTCAGATCCGGTGCAGTTTGATGAAGGCATTGCCTCACTGGCAGAGGAATGTGCCGCAAAAAGGGGGATTTCCTGCGTGAGGATGAACAGCGGTGCCGTGCACGATGCCTGTATGTTTGCTCCCATTGTCCCCACGGGAATGCTTTTCATCCCGAGCAGGGGAGGCAGAAGTCACGTGCCGGAGGAATACAGCGACCCCGGCGATATCGAAAAAGGGGTTTCGCTGCTGACGGATGTGCTGCACAGGCTTGCAGAATGAAAGGCGGTGATTCAGCCTGCCGGAAAACAGTTTTTTGTGCGCCCGAAGAGAATAAGGGAAGTTTCGAGTGTCCTGATTGGAAAGCGAGGTGTCTCACTTGGAAGAAGTGTTGAAAGTGGCGAATTCCATGGGAGCGTGGATTACAGCCGCACCGATAGTCATCATCGCTCTTGTTCAGGTTCTGCTCTACTATCGTCAGATCTACCATGCCGCGGATGCGGTGAACCTGACCCGGGAGCAGCTTTCACAGGCCTTCCGGACCGGTATGGTGACATCCATCGGCCCCGTTATCGCAATTTTCATCATCATGGTGGGGCTCATGTCCGTTATCGGCGCTCCGATGGCCTGGATGCGCCTCTCCGTAATCGGAGCCGCCCCGACAGAACTTACGGCGGCTACACTGGGCGCGGACGCCATGGGCGTGAAGTTCGGAGGAGAGGGATACAACCTTCAGGCCATGGCTGTTTCCTGGTGGACCATGGCCGTTAACGGTGTCGGTTGGCTCCTCCTCGTGGGGCTTTTTGCTCACAAACTTGAAGATCTTCGTGAGAAGGTCGGCGGCGGCGATACGAAATGGCTCGGCATCCTGTCCACTGCGGCAATGATCGGTGTTTTCGGCTACCTGAACAGCCGCAACATTGTCGCCATGGGCGGGCCCCTCGTGGCTGCGGTCACAGGCGGTATTGCAATGGTCATCCTGCTCCAGATCGCGAAGAAGATACCGCAGATCAAGGAATATACCCTGGGCATCGCCATGCTGATCGGCATGTTCACCGCCATGTTCTTCTAGAGAGGGAGGGGTGATTGAAATGGCAGCGGAACAGATCAACGAGCAGAAATACCACGAAGTATGGACGAAACCGGTCATCAGGATGGGCATATGGACAATGCTCATCGCCTGTATCCTGAGTTTCGTTCCCCTGGTCTACCTGTACATGGTCCACGGGATCCTGCCTCCCTTCGGACCTGCTCTGGCCGCATGGGGACTTGTGGCCTCGGTGTTCGGAGCCTTCTACATCGTGGAGCCCATCTCCTACTATCCGATCCTCGGGCTGGCAGGCACTTATATCTCCTTCCTCAGCGGCAACATTTCCAACCTTCGGCTTCCATGCTCTGCCATGGCCCAGGAGGTCGTTGGGGTGGAGGAAGGAACGAAGCAGGCCGAGATCATCGGGACCATGGGGATAATCGGGTCCGTGATCACCAACCTTATAGGCGTCACACTGGCCGCTTTTGTCGGTTTCTGGCTGATAGGGCTCTTCCCGGCCTTCGTTGCGGACGCGTTCAGGAAGTACACGGCCCCGGCCATTTTCGGCGCCGTTTTCGGCCAGTTCGCCATGCGGCAGCCCAAGCTCGCCCCATTCGCACTGGCCATTCCCCTGGGTCTGCTCTATATCAAGGCACCCATATGGCTTGTAATCCTTGCGGCCGTCTTCGGCACCATCGCCATCTCACGGATCTTCTACAAGGCAAAAATCATCCACTGACACTGACCGTTTTCTCCCGCATGAAACGGGGCCCCGTGCCCCGTTTTTTTTCTTCACCATGATCAGGGTTTCCGCATTTTTTCGAGGAAAAACCTGCATCAAATACCGACCCCCTTCAAAGAAAGAGGAATACAATAGTACTGGAAAAAAGGGGGATACCATCCATGAAAAATAAAGTCTTTTTCCAGGCAATGCTCACATTCCTCGCGGCGGTCCTTTTCGCGGCAACTGTCAGCGCTTCGGAAAATACGGTAAGAACCATCACTCTCGAGGAGTGTCTTGCCCTCGCCGAGGCAGAACATCCATCCCTCGAGGAGGCAAGGGCCTCCCTCGCAGCCCAGCAGGCCAGGCTCGGACAGGTGAAGGTGAACAATGCGCTTAAGGGCAATCTGTCAGCATCGGGTTCCAGGAATTCCGGCAGCGACGGATCCTATTCCACGTCCTTCTCCGTGAGCAAGCTTCTTTCCGACTCGGGCAAAAATGCGCTGGAGCGGAAAAGCCAGGGGCTCTCCGTGGATGCCGCGTCCGAGTCGCAGCGTGAAACACTGCTCTCGGTGCGTACGGGCGTCAAGGAGGCATACTACGGGCTCCTTCTCGCCATACTGAAACGTGACCAGGCTGAGGAGACGGTAAAAACCTACCAGAAACACCTCGACAAGGCCAGGGGCTTCTACGATGCCGGGATAGTGGCAAAATTCGACGTTACCAAGGGCGAGGTCGATCTAAGCAATGCGAAGCTCGACCTGGTTTCCGCCAGGTCATCCCTCGAGACCGCACGGGCTGCGCTCTCGAGGGCCGTAGGGCTTCCCCTTGATGACGTTCGCCCCTCCTCAGGTTTCCGCCCGTTCATTTCCCTGCCCGACGAGCTCTTCGCCCTGAAGCAGGCCATGGACAACCGGCCCGACATGCGGGCCTCCCGGCTGAAATCCGAGGCAGGCAGGATTGGAATCTCCATTGCCGCAAAGGGAAACGCCGCCACAATTTCTCTCACTGGGTCCGCAAGACTTTCGGGTACGGGACTTCCTCCGGACGACGATTTCAGCGTAGGGGGCACGCTCTCCGTCCCCGTGTTCGACGGAGGGCTGACGGATTACAGAATCGCCGAGGCGCGGGCGTCATCCGACGGTCTTGCCGCAGTACAGAGAAAACTTGAGCAGACTGTACTCTACGAGGTTCGTTCCTCACTCCTCTCCGTTCAGGAGGCCGAGGCCAGGATACCGGCTGCAGAACTGCTCGTCCGCCAGGCAGGGGAAAACCTTGCCCTCGCGGAGGGGCGCTACGAAATGGGCGTGGGAAACATCCTGGAAGTTGCCGATGCCCTTCTTGCCTTCAACTCGGCGAAGGTGAGCCATTTCCAGGCGCTCCACGACTACAGCAAGGCCGTATCGACACTTGAGAAGACCCTCGGAGGTGAATTCTAATGAAAAAAGTCATTGTCCTTCTTCTGCTCATCACAGGGGGATTCGCCTACCTGCGCTTTTCCCATTCAGAAGGCCCTAAATATTCGTTTCGTACCGTTCCCCTCGAATATGGAAATATAACGTCATCGGTAACAGCAACGGGTAAACTGAGCGCTGTCACCGTGGTGGAAGTGGGAACACAGGTATCAGGGACAGTCAAGGAGATTTTCGTCGACTTCAACGACAAGGTCAAAAAGGGCCAGCTCATAGCGCTCATCGACCCCGATGTCCTGAAGGCGAAGCTCGAGGAATCCAGGGCAAACCTTGCAGTAGCCAGGGCCTCCACGGCACGGGCACGGGCCAATCTTGCCGAAAGCGACCGGAATCTGAAACGGTACAAAGAACTATGGAACCGTCAGCTCATCGCAAAGAGCGAGCTTGACGCCGTGGAGACCACCCACCTCACCAACAGGGCGAGCGTGCAGGAAGCCGATGCCAGGGTTCTCCAGGTCCAGGCGTCGGTCCGCCAGGCAGAGACGAACCTTGAATACACGAAAATCATCTCCCCCGAGGACGGGGTCATCATCTCCAGGGAAGTCAACGTGGGGCAGACAGTGGCGGCAAGCCTCTCGGCCCCCACGCTCTTCTCCATCGCCAAGGACCTGACCGACATGCAGATCGAGACGTCCGTTGACGAGGCCGACATTGCACGGGTGAAAGAGGGACAGGAAGTGGAATTCACCGTGGACGCATACTCCGGCATCACATTCGGCGGAAAAGTGAGACAGGTCCGCATTTCTCCGGCCACCTCCGAAAACGTGGTGACCTACCCCGTGATCATCTCCGTGGCCAACCCCGATATGAAGCTGAAGCCCGGCATGACAGCCAATGTCTCCATTATCACCGACAGGAGAAAGGACGTTCTGAAAGTCCCAATGGCAGCTCTGCGTTTCTCCCCTCCCCCGGAGGAATCGGCGGAAACGAAGACCGCTGCGGCAACATCATCCCCGTTCACTCCGACCATGCCCCGCCGCGGCCCCGGAGGCGGCAGCCGCGGAGGTACAGGCCAGGGGAACGGCAACGGGAATGCGGGGAGAAACGGGACCGTCTCAGCAGTATGGACGATAAAGGACGGTGTCCTCGGTGAAAAAATCCAGTTCCGCGCAGGGATCAGCGACGGGTCCTTCGTGGAGGTGGTGGAGTCCCAGGGTTTGAAGGAAGGCAACGTTCTGGCGGTGTCCTATTCCGAGAAACCGAAGGAATCACTGTGGGGGAAAATCTTCAAATGAGCCTTATAGTCGTTCACGACATCGTCAAAATCTACCACACGGGAGACGTGGAACTCCGGGCACTGGACGGGGTCTCCTTCTCCGTGGAAGACGGGGAGTTCGTCTCCATCATGGGGCATTCAGGGTCCGGCAAGTCCACCATGATGAACATTCTCGGCTGTCTGGACGTCCCCGACGAAGGGACGTATTCTCTCGACGGAAGAGAGGTCGGCTCGCTGTCGGGAGACGAACTCGCACGAATACGGAATTCGAAGATCGGCTTTGTCTTCCAGGGATTCAATCTCCTTCCCCGGGCCACGGCCCTGGAGAACGTGGAGCTCCCCCTCATCTACGCCGGGGTGCCCGGGAAGATCCGGAAGGAAAGAGGCCGGGCCGCACTGGAACGGGTGGGACTTGCCGACAGGATGGGGCACCGCCCCAGCCAGATGTCGGGAGGCCAGCAGCAGCGGGTAGCCATAGCCCGGGCCCTTGTTGGCGGAACACCTCTCATCCTGGCAGACGAACCCACGGGAAACCTTGACTCGAAAACGAGCGAGGAGATCATGGAGTTGTTCGTGGAACTGAACGGAGAGGGCAAGACGATCATCCTCGTCACCCACGAACCGGACATCGCCGAATATAGCCGCCGGACACTCCGGTTCAGGGACGGACGACTCACCGATGATGAAAGGAGAGAGATCTGTGCTTGAGACGCTTCGCACCGCTGTGCGCTCCCTCCTTTCGAACAAGATCCGGTCGGCACTCACAATGCTTGGAATCATCATCGGCGTAGCGGCTGTGATCACCATGGTAGCTATCGGAGCTGGGGCCAGTCGAAACATCCAGCAGTACATCTCCGGAGTGGGAAGCAACATCCTCATCATCATGCCGGGCGCCTCCACGGCGGGCGGCGTCCGTCAGCAGGCAGGATCCTCCTCCACCCTCACGCTCCAGGATGCCCAGGCCCTTGAGAGGGAGGCCTACGCCCTCCGCGGGGTGGCCCCGGAGATCTACAGCAGATCGCAGCTGGTCTACGGCAACATGAACTGGTCCACCCTGATCACGGGAAGCACCCCCTCCATATTTGACATCCGGGAGTGGCGCCTGGCAAACGGAAGGCTCTTCCTGGAAAGCGAGGCAAAGATCGGCGGGAAGGTCGTCGTGTTGGGGGCCACCGTTGCGAAAAATCTTTTCGGCGAGGAGGACCCTATAGGAAAAACGATTCGGATCAGGAACGTTCCCATGGAAGTGGTGGGCACCCTGGCACCCAAGGGACAGACCCCCTTCGGACAGGACCAGGACGATACCGCCTTCGTCCCGTTCAACACCGCCCAGCTCAGGCTGTTCCGCAGATCTGTCGCCAACTCCGTCCAGCGTATTACTGTTTCAGCCATCGACGGCAATTCCGTGTCTGAAGCCGAACGGGAGATAAAGGCCATCCTCCGGCAGCGGCACCGCCTTTCCGACAACGAACAGGACGACTTCGACGTGCGGAACATGGCCGAGATGCTCGACGCGGCAGCTCAGTCCACCAGGGTCATGTCCCTGCTTCTCGGTGCCGTGGCGTCGGTTTCCCTCCTCGTGGGAGGGATCGGAATCATGAACATCATGCTCGTTTCCGTCACGGAGCGCACCAGGGAGATCGGCATCCGCATGGCCATCGGCGCCCGGGCGTCTGACATACGGACCCAGTTCCTCATGGAAGCCCTGCTTCTCTCCATCTCCGGAGGCATCATCGGCATCGTGCTCGGGACATCGGCCTCCAAGATCATCACCGGCTTTTTCGGCTGGGCCACCGTCGTCTCGACGGGATCAGTAGTCCTTGCCTTCGGCTTTTCCGTGTTCGTGGGGATATTCTTCGGCTTCTACCCGGCATGGAAGGCCTCCCTCCTCAACCCCATAGAGGCCCTGCGGTACGAATAGACCGAATTGCAGAGACGAGGTTCCCTCCTTTAAAGAGGGAACCTCGTCCATTTGCCTGTTCAAAAACGCTTCCCTGCTCTACTATCTGTGTCCCTTGGCCCGGTAGAGGGCATCGTCCGCCCGGGAGAGCAGATCGTCGAAATCGGGGTCTCCGAGATCGAGGGCTGCAGTTCCAGCGCTGATCTTTTCTGAAATTTTCCCTTCGTTAAAGAGCGTGGGATTTCCCCCCACCGCAGTGACAAGGCGCTCCTCAATCCCCAGGGCCGTGATACGGTCCGCCCCCGGCAGAAGCACGGCGAATTCGTCCCCTCCGAGCCGCCCCACCACGTCATGGGGACGGACCTTTTCCCTGATGAGAGCTGCTATGTGCTGGAGTACTCTGTCGCCTCCGGCGTGGCCGTATGTGTCGTTGATGTTCTTGAATCCGTCCGCGTCGATCATGATCAGGGAAAGCGGTTCTCCGGACCTGGAAGAGCATGCCATTTCCCGGAGGGCCAGGTCTGTGAACGCCCTGCGGTTGAACAGCCCCGTGAGGGGATCGGTGAGAGCAAGCTGCTCAAGGTG
>Ga0228536_1001707_pt1 | contig 18002 bp, 17 predicted proteins | sample SJ1Smetagenome_FD_168611 | JGI IMG/M metagenome (GOLD analysis project Ga0228536, IMG submission 168611) | Enriched culture of PCE-dechlorinating microbial communities from Ithaca, New York, USA - SJ1.S | ecosystem: Engineered > Modeled > Simulated communities (microbial... > Unclassified...
GATGGAGGCCGCGATCGCCAACAGCTTCTGCGCTGGCGACAGCGTCATCGTGTGCCGCAACGGCAAGTTCGGTGACCGCCAGAAGAACATCGCCGAGGTCTACGGCCTGAACGTCATCGACCTCCAGTACGAGTGGACGAGCGTGGTCGATCCCGCCGATGTGGCGACAGCCCTTGCCGAGAACCCCGGCGTTCGCGGTGTCATCGTCACGCAGAGCGAGACCTCCTCGGGCGTGCTCAACGACGTGAAGGCCATCGGCGCTATCGTCAAAGAATACCCCGACACGATCCTCATCGTGGACAGCATCACCGGCATCGGCGCGGTGGAGTGCAAGACCGACGAGTGGGGCCTCGACATCGTCATGACCGGCTCGCAGAAGGGCCTCATGCTCCCGCCGGGCCTGGCCGCTTGCACGGTGTCCGAGAAGGCGTGGAAGGCCTACGAGCGCTCAACGCTGCCCAAGTTCTACTTCGACTTCATGAAGTACAAGAAGAACATCGCCAACGACACCACGCCGTTCACGCCCGCCGTGTCGCTCGTGCTCGGGCTCAACGTCGCGCTGAAGATGATCATGGACGAGGGCCTGGAGAACACCATCGCCCGTCACTCGCGCCTGGCCGAGGCCACCCGGCGCGGCTGTGAAGCGCTGGGCCTGAAGCTCTTCGCGCCTGCAGAGGGCCGCGGTTCCGCGGTCACGCCGGTGTGGGTGCCCGAGGGCGTGGACGGCAAGAAGATCGTCAGCATCCTGAAGAACAAGTACGGCATCACGATCGCCGGTGGGCAGGACGACTACGCGGGTCGCATCTTCCGTGTGGGACACCTCGGCTACTTCGGCGAGTTCGACATCATCACCACGCTCGCCGGTCTCGAGATGACGCTCGCCGAGCTCGGGTATGAGTTCGAGCGCGGCGCGGGCATCGTGGCGGCGGAAGCCGTCTTCATGGGGGAGTAGGGGCGATCAGACCGGAGCCGCCACCGCACACTGAACCGCGGCCTCGCCGCCGCGAAAGGGGAGTAGAGAGAAGACATGAAGGTACTTGTAGCTGACAAGATCTCGGACACTGGTATCGAGAAGCTGCGCGCCGGTGGATACGAGGTCGACGTGAAGACGGGTCTTGCTGAAGACGAGCTCGTGGCGATCATCCCCGAGTACGACGCCATGATCGTGCGTTCGGCCACCAAGGCCACCCGCCCGATCATCGAGGCGGGCGTGAACCTCAAGATCATTGGTCGCGCCGGCGTGGGGATCGACAACGTGGACGTGGCAGCGGCCACCGAGCGCGGCGTGATCGTGTGCAACGCGCCCACGTCGAACGTGGTGTCAGCCGCCGAGCAGACCATCACGCTGATGCTCGCGACCGCGCGTAACACCGCGCAGGCCAATGCGAGCATGAAGCAGGGCAAGTGGGAGCGCTCCAAGTTCACCGGCACCGAGGTGTACGAGAAGACACTGGCGATCATCGGCCTTGGGCGCATCGGCACGCTGGTGGCCGAGCGTGCCCGTGGGCTCGGCATGAACCTCATCGGGTACGACCCCTACATCAGCGAGGAGCGCGCCGCGGCGCTTGGCGTGACGCTCTATGACACGATCGACGAGCTCCTGCCGCTGGCCGACTTCATCACGGTGCACCTGCCAAAGACGAAGGAGACCATCGGCATGTTCGGCGCCGAGCAGTTCGCCAAGATGAAGAACGGCGTGCGCCTCGTGAACACTGCCCGCGGTGGCATCTACCAGACGGACGCGCTCGTGGAGGCTCTCAAGAGCGGCAAGGTGGCCTCGGCCGGTATCGATGTGTTCGAGACCGAGCCGTGCACGGAATCGCCGCTGCATGAGCTCGAGAACGTGGTGCTGACGCCGCACCTCGGCGCCTCGACCGAGGAGGCGCAGGACCGCGCCGGCGATCAGATCGCCGACCTCGTGGCGGCGGGGCTGCGTGGCGACATGGTCGATACCGCGGTGAACATCGCGCCGGTGGCGCCCGAGGTCATGGAGGCTGTGGGGCCGTATCTGCCGGTCGCGGAGGCGCTGGGCGCAGGCATCGGCCAGATCGCGCGTGGTCCGGTGAGCGAGATCGAGGTGCACTTCATCGGGCACCTCGCCGAGCAGGACACGCGGATTCTGAAGACCGCGATGCTCAAGGGGTTGCTGACAGTGGTCGGCCAGGACGCGGTGAACTTCGTGAATGCAAACCACTACGCCGAGCAGCGCGGGATCTCCGTGACGGAGAACAAGCGCGTTGAGAGCATGGATTACGTGAGCCTGATGGTCGTTGTGGCCAAGAGCGGTGACCGTGAGTTCAAGCTCGGTGCCACGCTCATGGGCAAGAAGAACGAGGCACGCCTCGTGGTGTTCAACGACTTCCCCATCGACATGGCGCCGTCGCATCACATGCTGTTCCTCGAGTACAGCGACGTGCCTGGCGTGGTGGGCAAGGTGGGTACCGCGCTCGGCGAGAACGGCATCAACATCGCGTCCATGCAGGTGGGCCGCACGGGCGAGGGCGGTACGGCGCTCATGGCCCTGAACGTAGATTCGGCGATCCCCGATGCGCTCATGGAGCGCATCAACGCCAAGGCCGAGGTGTCCGAGGCATGGAGTGTTGAGCTGTAGGCGGTAGACACACGCGTTGACTCGAAGAGGCTCCGCTCAGCGGGGCCTCTTCCGCTCGTGTCGCCCACTTTTGGCGTGCTGATGCAGCGGGCGTGCTGATGCTGCGGACGCGTGGCGGCACGCCCCGGCCGTATGCTGGTTCGCAAATCTGAGCTGTGGGCCACGGGGCCCTGTTTGGCGAAGTTAGCGAGTTGGCGAATCGGGCTGTTCGCATATGTGCTGACTGCCCGCTCTGGCGCTGGTAGAGACGGTCCGCGTGTCTTGCGTGCGGCCTTCAGGCAGGCGATAGCTCCTGCGGTCCTTGTTGCCCCTGTGTGGCCCTGTGTGGTCCAGGCGACCCTGTGTGTGGCCCTGTGTGGTCCAGGCGACCCTGTGTGACCATGTGCGGCCTGCCGGCCATGTGCGCTGCCGTGTGCGGCCCTGGTCGGCATCATCAGCGGCCCTATGCCGTTCAGCGCGGCTGCGCGCGATTCTGCGCCGACTCGTGTGGCTATGCTTGTCGCTCCCACTCACCGCGTGCCGCCCAGTCTCGCGGGCGTTGGCAGGCTTGTGAACATCGGAGTTGATGATTGTGCGAACAACACGATACGAGCGTCTTCGGTAGGGAACGCAGGTTTGCGAACCGCACCAGGCGTGGTGCGGGGTCAACGGACGCGGATGCGAGATGGGCGCCCAGGTTGACGTCCGGTATGCGTCCAGTTGACCTGTGTGCACTACGCTGTCCCGGTCGTCCTCACAAAGGGGTAGGGGCATGGAGCGAGAATTTCCAAGATCGGTGGCCGATGAACTTGAGGAGATGCAGGAGTGCGCTCGTCGACGACACAGGCCGTATCCACCTCGCGGTGAACTCACGGAGGAGGAGCTCGGGGACTTCCTGAGCGGGGTTCGCGCCGAGATGTTGCACGCCCGGCTGCGGGCGGGGCTTACACAGGCACAAGTGGCGGCGATGATGGACACGACCAAGAGCGCTGTCTCGCGCCTGGAGCGGCTGGGCCCCAACAGTCCATCGCTTACCACCATGTGCCGTTACGCGAACGCGATCGAATGTCGTTTCCAGGTCCGCTTTGCTCCCAAGTGTCCGCCAGCAGACCGGCCGTTCTGGTGGCCGGATGAGGATCCTGAGCCCTGGGTGTAGGCGAGCATCCCGCCCCTGCGCTATACTCCCGCACATGAACGCGACAGCTCACATGCTTCCGGGTCTTACCGGGCGACTTATCCAGCCGGCCGCCGTCTAGCCGACGGCGTGTGCCGGCGTATCCGCCCGTACCCGCGTTCAGACTTCCCTAGGAGCATCCAATGAGCACACCCAGCGCTTCTTCGACGCACCCATCCGACCGCGTCTTCATCTTCGATACCACGCTCCGTGACGGCGAGCAGTCGCCGGGCGCGAGCATGAACTCCGCCGAGAAGCTTGAGATCGCCCGTCAGCTGGTGCGTCTCGGCGTGGACGTGATCGAGGCGGGCTTTCCGATCTCGTCCCCTGGCGATTTCGAGAGCGTGCGCCGCATCGCAGCTGAGGTGGGTGATGCCGCTACGGTCTGCGCTCTCTCTCGCGCCATCCCGGCCGACATCGAGCGCGCCGCCGAGGCGCTCGCCGACGCCGCGCGCCCGCGCATCCATACCGGCATCGGTGTCTCGGAGAGCCACCTGCGCGACAAGCTCAAGATCTCCGGCGACGAGGCCATCGAGCGCGGCGTGGCGGCCGTCAAGCTGGCGCGCTCGTTCGTTGATGACGTCGAGTTCTACGCCGAGGACGCCGGGCGCGCCGAGCCCGAATTCCTTTACCGCATGATCGAGGCCGCCGTTGCGGCAGGCGCCACTGTGGTCAACATCCCCGACACCACCGGCTACGCGTATCCGGAGGTGTTCGGCGCGCTCATCAGCGGCCTCATGGAGAACGTGCGCGGCATCGAGAACGTCACAGTCTCGGTCCACTGCCACAACGACCTCGGCATGGCCACCGCCAACGCGCTCGCGGGTGTGAAGGCGGGCGCACGTCAGGTGGAGTGCACCATCAACGGTCTGGGCGAGCGTGCCGGCAACACCGCGCTGGAAGAGGTCGTGATGGCGCTCAAGATGCGCCCCGACGTCTTCGGCGTGACCACCGGCATCAACACGCGGGAGTTCGTCCGCGCGAGCAGGCTCGTCTCAAGCATCACGGGCATCCTCGTGCAGCCCAACAAGGCGATCGTGGGCGCTAACGCGTTCGCACATTCAAGCGGCATCCACCAGGACGGCGTGCTCAAGGAGCGCTCCACCTACGAGATCATCGACCCTGCCGATGTGGGCGCTGGTGGCTCGAGCATCGTGCTCACGGCGCGCAGCGGTCGTGCGGCGCTGCGCCACCGTCTGGCCGAGCTCGGCTACGCGATGGAGGACGACGATTTCGAGGCCATACATATGGCCTTTCTGGAGCTGGCCGACAAGAAGAAGGAAGTCTACGATGAGGACCTCGAGGCGCTTGTAGGCGAGGCTGAGCGCATGGTGGGCGAGGTCTACCACCTCGAGCAGGTGCATGTGAGCTGCGGCGACCCGGGAATCCCCACGGCGACCGTGGAGCTCATCACTGCCGACGGCGAGAGCCTCATCGACTCGAGCCACGGCAACGGTCCGGTGGACGCGGTGTACAACGCGATCAACCGCATCGTCGGCGAGCCCAACGACCTCACCGAGTTCAGCGTGCAATCGATCACCCGCGGTATCGATGCAGTGGGCGAGGTGACCATCCGGATCAAGAGCGAGGACGGGCGCACCTTCACCGGCCGTGGCGCGCATCCGGACATCATCGTCTCGAGCGCCAAGGCGTACGTGAATGCCCTCAACCGTCTTCTTCTGGCGGTTGAGCAGCCGGCTCTTCCAGCGGAGGTCTAGCGAAGAGCGGAGGCTGACGCGTCGTGCGCAGTGAGGCAGAACCGAGGGTCACGAAACACGTCTAGCGCAGAGCGTCCACGAACTGAGCGAAGGCGGCCGGTGAAAGGATCCGGGGCGTGATCCCGGAAAGGCCGAGCGGGTGGGCGTCTCCTGACACGATCACCTCTGCATGACCGATGAGAGCGAGAGCGACGAGGTAGTCATCGTCGGGATCGGGTGAGACTGCACGAACGACTCCCGGGTCGGGCACGGTGATCGCGACACGGCCGAGCCAGCGCACGAAGTCGTCTGCCACGGTTGGGTCGAGGCGCGCAGCGATCTTCGGCCTGTGCAGTACGCCGGACAGCTCATCAAGCAAGCGCGGGCACACTATCGCGTCGAACAGTCCTTCGCCGAGGGCGCCGACCAGCCGTGCGGGGGAGCCGTGGGCGGAGAGCAGCGCGGCAACGTAGACGTTCGTGTCGAGCACCGCGCGGATCACGAGGCGCCGGAGCGGAAGCGGTGGACCTCCTCGACGGCGAGCTTGAGCGCATCTTCCTCGCTCATGTCGGCGGCACCCCATGCACGCTCGAGTACCTCCATGCCGAGGTAGGCGCGCAATGCCTCTTCGACGACCTCGTAGTCCTTCTTGCCGGTGCGCGCGGCCATCACCTTGGCGCCGCGGAGGACGTCCTCATCGAGGTACACGGTTGTCTTTGTCTTGGCCATGCCTGCATCGTGACTGAAAAAAGGAAAAAGGGCAAGGTGCGATTGCAGGGATGACTGCGCCACGTGTGGCCTAGCCCCGCCCCATCGCGTAGAATGCACGAACTGGAAGCAGTACGAAGGAGCGTCGCACCATGCCCCGACCGATGACCATCACCGAGAAGATCCTCGCAGCCCACGCGGGCCTGGACGAGGTCGCCCCTGGCCAGCTCATCGAGTGCGATCTCGACCTCGTGCTCGCCAACGACGTCACCGCGCCCATCGCCATCCGCGAGTTCGGCAAAGTCGGCGTAGAGCGCGTGTGGGACCCCGCGAAGATCGCGCTCGTGCCCGACCACTACACGCCCAACAAGGACATCAAGTCCGCCGAGCAGGCCAAGATCGTGCGCGAGTTCGCGCGCGCGCAGGGCATCACGCACTACTACGAGATCGGGTGCATGGGTGTGGAGCACGCGCTGCTGCCCGAGCAGGGCGTGGTGGGCGCCGGCGATGTGATCATCGGCGCGGACAGTCACACATGCACGTACGGTGCGCTCGGCGCCTTTGCCACGGGCGTGGGCTCTACCGATGCCGCCGTGGGCATGGCCACAGGACGCGCCTGGTTCAAGGTGCCCGAGAGCCTCAAGTTCGTGATTGACGGCGAGCTCCGGCCCGGCGTGGGTGCCAAGGACGTCATCCTGCACATCATCGGCATGATCGGCGTGGATGGGGCGCTCTACCAGGCGATGGAGTTCACGGGTTCCACGATCACCGCTCTCGGCATGGCGGGCCGCATGACCATCTGCAACATGGCGATCGAGGCCGGCGGCAAGAGCGGCATCATCGCCGTGGACGACGTGACGCGTGAGTACATGACCGGCCGTACCGAGCGTCCGTGGACCGAGTACCACTCGGACCCTGACGCCGTGTACGCGCACGTGTACGAAATCGACGCCGCCGACATCGTGCCCACCGTCGCCTTCCCGCATCTGCCGTCCAACACGCGGCCGGTCTCCGAAGCGCGCGATGTGAAGATCGACCAGGTCGTGGTGGGTTCGTGCACGAACGGCCGCTACGAGGACATGGCCGAGGCCGCCGCGGTGATCAAGGGCCACACGGTGCACCCCGATGTGCGCATGATCGTCATCCCCGCTACCCAGCAGGTGTACCGCGACATGATGCACACGGGGCTCACCGACATATTCCTGGACGCCGGTGCCGCAGTGAGCACGCCCACCTGTGGGCCGTGCCTGGGCGGGCACATGGGCATCCTGGCGGCGGGGGAGCGCGCGGTGGCCACCACCAACCGCAACTTCGTCGGCCGAATGGGCGATCCCACGAGCGAGGTCTACCTCACAGGTCCGGCCGTAGCGGCGGCAAGTGCGGTGCTGGGACACATCGGGCTGCCGGAGGACATCGGGTAACGATTCCCGCGGCCGGCCTCGTGCGCATTGAACGAGGCGGACGGTTGCGGCATACTGCGACAGGCCCCTCGTGGGCTGGGGGAATCCACACAAAGGAGTGCATGTGGCACGCACGCGTACCGGGGACCGCGAGCGCGAGTCGCTCTTCTGGCTGCAGTTCGGCGTTCTTGCTGTCGTCATCCTGATCCTGGCGGCTGTCCTCTGGGCGCTCGTCACCGTTTCGTCGCTCGACTCCGCTGCGCCGCGCACCGCCACGGAGCGCAACATCCGAGCGCTTGAAGCTGCTGTTCTCGAGCAGCCGGAGGACGCGCCCACCTGGGCGAAGCTGATCCGCGCGCAGGCGCTCTCAGGTGACACCCGGGCGGCCTCCCGTTCGGTGGAGCGCGCCGACACGGCACTCGGCACACGCCGAGGCCCGGTGGGGATCGAGGTCGCGCGCATCGCCTTCCTCGAGGAGGACTTCGAGGCTGCGCTTGAGGAGATCGATGCCGCGCTGGCGATCGTGGCCGAGGAGACCGAGGCGGAGCGCAAGAGCCTCGCCGAACGGAATATCGTCATGGAGCCGGACTTCACCGCGGAGATAGATGCACGCGTCCTTAAGGGAGAGATCCTTACCGCGGCGGGTGACGCCGAGGGCGCGATCGACGCGTACACGGAGGCGCTCGAGTTCAGCGGGCGCATGGCGGACGTGCTGCTCGCGAGAGGACTCCTGTACGAGGAGCTCGGCCAAGCCGAGGAGGCACGCGCTGATTTCGAGGCAGCACTGATGTACATCCCTGATTACGCACCCGCGCTCGAGGCGCTGGACCGGATCGGAGGCTAGCCGCGCGATGGCGAGACACGCAAAGACACGGTCGGGGCACTCTGTCGCTGCCGTTGCGTCACCCGACCCGGCGGACGTCCGTTACGCACGCATGCGGATAGCGCTCATCGCGCTCTTGCTGATCCTGGTGGCGTTGCTCGCGGCGATCCTCGTGTTCGTGGGTCGGCTGGTCGCACCTGATGGCCCCGCCGAAGAGGTCACCGAGCGCACGGGCGGGCTCACGTGGGTCCGCTCGATCTACGGCATCAGCGCCGCGGCTGAAGACCAGCTGCGTAGCCCCGGACATGTCGCCATCGGGCCCGACGGCACGATCTGGGTGACCGACCCGGTGATGCGACGCGTGTTCGGGTTCAACCCGGATGGATCCTTCAAGAACGAGCTCGTTGCGGGGAACGCCGAAGAGGACGGCATGTCGATGCTGCAGAGCCCTGCAGGCATCGCGGTGAGTGATGATGGCGAGGTATACGTTGCCGACGTCCAGACCAGCGTGGTGATCGTCTGGGGCCGGGATGGCGAGGTCGACCGCGTGTTCGAGGTGCCGTCGCCCATCCAGATTGCGCTGCGAGACGACCGCGTCTTCGTGACATCAGCCGAAGGACTGTTCCTGTTCACCCCCGAGGGCGAGGAGATCGCCCGTTGGTCCTCTCGCGGCTCGGCGAGCGAGCAGGTGGACATGCCGAACGGCGCGGTCATCGGTGAGGATGGCACGCTCTACATCGCCGACACCCACAACGTGCAGATCAAGGCGCTCTCATCAGATGGAGCTTTCGTGGAGTGGGCGGTCCCGCCCACGTCCAAGCGTGCCTCCACACTGGAGTCGACCGGCGCCCCGGAAGCGATGACCGAGGCGCAGCTGTCGCACCCGGACACGGATACAGCCGAGGGTGACGCTGAAGGCGATGTCGACCTCGCGTCGACGCTACAGCTTCCCACGGGGATGACGATGGACGGTGCGGGCCGGCTGGTCTTCGCCGACGCGTTTGCGTTCGGGCTGTACGTTGTGGATCCCGATGAGCAGGCGATCGTCGCCAAGTACGGCGACCAGGGCTCCGCCGACGGGCTGTTCAACTACCCCACAGGCATCGCGTACGATGCGGACCGCGACTGGTTCGCGGTGGCCGATACGGCCAATGCCCGGGTCCAGATCGTGCGTCTGCCCGGCTCGGGAGGGTCACCGCTTGCCGTGGTTCGGAGGGTCAGCGTGCCGTGGGTGGCGTGTGCCGTTCCGCTGCTGCTCGTGCTGGTTGCGGTGTTCGTTGCAACAGCACGTCGCCGACGCCGAGCAGCTTATGAGACGCACGAGGCGGGCCAGGAGTAGCGAGCCTTTTCGATCTTCATTTGTTCGTTGAATCTGTCGATACCTCATGGTAGATTGGGCTCGCGCCACGGTCGGGAGGGGCACCGTGCGCACGCGCTCAGTGGGGAAGACCGCCGGCGATGACCGGCTGATCTTGAGCATAGGCAAGACGGGGGGTGATTCTGTATATGCCGAACTATATTGATGCTTCTATGAGGGGGAATTCCGTGAAGAAGACTGCTTTCGTTCTCATCACTGCGATGGTCCTGGTGTTCGCGTTCGCCGCGACTGCGATGGCCGACATGACAAACTCGGGCATGGTCGCATGGGATCCAGCTGAGGGTGACAACCCGAACCACGACCTCACGCCGCACAAGGGCTACACGCTCACCACGGAGAAGTGCCTGGTCTGCCACGCGGTCCACAAGGCGAATCCGAACGGTGAGGTCCTGCTTGCCGACACAGTAGGCAACGCCTGCAACTACTGCCACGTGTCGACCAACACGATCTCGACCAAGTTCGTATACGACCAGGACCCCGCCAACCTGACAAACGGCGATACTGTGAATGGTCACGAGGTCGCGAAGTGCAGCTCCTGCCACTCGATCCACGGTGCAGATACGGTTGCTCAGGCGGCTCTGTCGTCGAGCATCCTGAAGGCGGGCGCCGCACAGGCTGGCGTTCCGTCTGACTGGGACATGACTGCTGCCGGCACCGAGGCTGGGGCGATGAGTGCGTTCTGCAGCCAGTGCCACCCGTACTTCACGGGCACGTATGCCATGAATGGCGACCCGGGCAACGTCGTGGATCCGTTCAAGGTCGCCCCGAATACTTTCAACTCGCACATCATGAAGGACATCAGCACCGACGCGCTGTATGGTCCGAGCAATGGCGGGAACACTGCGGCGACGTACAACGGTCAGGTTGCATGGGCGTCGTCGAACTACTGCATCAGCTGCCACGATGCTGGTCGTAATGCCATCAACGACCCGGCTGACAGCTTCCCACACATGACCACTGGTGCGCGGTTCATGAAGTCCGCCGAGTACGTGAATGATGCTGACGTGACCGACGCTGAAACTCCGACGGAGGACGGCGTCTGCTTGAAGTGCCACGTTGGTACCGATGGCACCGTGGGTGTGGGCATCGACTTCTAGCCGCTTCCCGATCTCACTGCACGATGACAGGCCCCGGAGGATCCTCCGGGGCCTGTTTGCGTCTGCGGCCTCGCTGACCAGTGCCGCCGCCTCATGCTATGCTGCCTCACTGGGCCGTTGGAGTGCTCCAACGCCACGTTCATCGGGGGAGGACGAACCTGCGCACGCTACGCACACAAACGCTCATCTCGGCTGGAGTCATCCTTCTGCTCACGAGTGTGCTGTTCGTGGCGGTCGCCGGTTCCGGCCCGGCCGCGTTCTGCGGCAGCTGTCACGCCATGCGTCCCTACGCTCTGGCGTACGCATCAGGCGCCCACGATGGGGCGGGGTGCGTCTCGTGTCACGCCTCGTCACTCGCGGACCGCATCAGTATGCCCGGCAGGGTCCTGGGCGGGATGGTGCCGCGCGCTATCAGCGGCGCGGACGAGGTCTCTGGGCCGGCGCTCGGCATGCCGGACGACGGGTGCAACTCGTGCCACGGTCAGGATGTCGAGGACATCATCGACCGCAACGGCATCCGAGTGCTGCACCCGACCTGCGCGCGTGCCGCAACCTGTGCGGACTGCCACGGCGACGTGCCTCACGGGAATGCCGTGCGCGTGCGGCGTGCGTACACGATGGAATCCTGCACGGTGTGTCACCAGCGTGACGGCGCGACGCTTGAGTGCGGTGTATGTCACTCGGAGCACACACAGCGGGAGCGGCTTGAGCGGGGTCCCTGGCAGGTGACGCACGGCGCACAATGGGCGCAGACGCACGGACTCGGCAGCCTCACTTCGTGTGGCGTCTGCCATCCCTCCGACTACTGTGTGCGCTGCCATGGGACAGTGCTGCCGCACCCGATCGGGTTCGGTCAATCCCACGGAGACGAGGCCAAGAGGGACCTGGCGGTGTGCGAGGCATGTCACGACACGGACACCCTCTGCACGCCGTGCCACGGCGTCGACATGCCGCATGCGGAGGGATTCCTGAAGTCGCACTCGGCCATCGCCACAGATGTCGATGACCCTGTGTGCTCCCGCTGCCACGACTCACAGGAGTGCATCGCCTGCCACGAGCGCCACATCCATCCCGGGAACGCAGTCAAGGCGCCGAAGGCAGGTGAATGATGGAGACGCAGCTGACGGCGCTCGTATCGGCCGCGCTGGACGTGGTCGGCGATCCCACGAGCAACCTCACGGCCGCGGTATTCCTCATGGCTGCGATGGTGCTCCTGGTGTTGATCATCGTGCTGACGGCGATCATCGTGATGCTGCCAGGCGGACGGCGCCGTTCGACGCCGAAGAGCCCGGGCACGGCGCCCATGGAGGCCGGTGACGCCTCAGCGACCGATGATGATCGGACTGCACCGACCGAGGACGAGACGAAGGCGTCCCCGGTGACGCATGTGCGGCCCGCACGATCCAGGCGAGGATCGGCGTGGATCTTAGCGATCGGTCTTGTGGCCGCTCTTGGCGCCGGGTACATCGGTACGGCGCAGAGTTCGTATTGCCTGACCTGTCACGCAGAGGTCAGGTCAGATGCCCGGGGCGGCGCGCATGCCGATACCGCATGCGTGAGCTGTCACGAGGACACCACCGCGCTTGTGTCGAACACCGTGCGGCGTGCGAGCGACATCGCGGCCCACTACGGCATCGGCTCCTCGGCCTACGGCAACCGCGTACCCTCGGACAGATGTCATTCCTGTCATCGGGATATCGGCGAGACCGTGACCCGCAATGATGAGACCGGTGTGATGATGTCGCACGCGGAGCCGCTTGAGGCGGGATACGCGTGTGCCGACTGTCACCGCTCGGAGGAGCACGCCGACATGGCCATGCCTGTGGGGATGTCCGTGTGTCTTGCGTGTCACGATGCGGAGAACGCGAGCGCCGAGTGCGACACCTGCCACGCGAAGGATACCAGCGCGGCGTCAGGGCTCGCGGGAGAGCGTATCTACGGTACCGCCACGATCACCCGCACCGACTGTGAGGGCTGCCACTCCATGGAGTCGTGCGACGCCTGCCATGGCATTAGGATGCCGCATCCGGAGGAGTTCTTGCGCACGCACCCTCGCTACTCGGGTTTCCACCTGAAGGAGCTCTGTTTCGAGCAGTGCCACACGCAGGGCGACTGCGGGAAGTGCCACGCGCCCTGGAACGGGCACGAGCCGAACTTCAGGGAGACGCACAAGCGCTACGCGAAGGACTCGGCGTGCAACACGTGTCACGATCAGCACGAGGGTCCCATGTGCGACCTGTGTCACGACTTCAACCAGTAGGCGTGGGCGCGGGCGACCTGCATCGGCACGGTGACCGATCCTGACGCTGTGGTGCCAGACTCGGGACTCGTGGCGCGGCGGGCGACGGACAGCAATGGTAGAATCCAGCTCTGCGCTGTCCGCTCCCAGGGAGGCGATCCCATGCAGTTCTCCGGTACCGCTCACGTATACGGTCGCGACGTCGATACCGACGTCATCATTCCCGCTCGCTACCTCAATACGAGCGACCCCGACGCGCTTGCGTTGCATTGTATGGAGGACCTTGACCCCGGGTTCGTGAAGAAGGTCGAACCCGGCGACATCCTGGTGGCCGACGAGAACTTCGGCTGCGGTTCAAGCCGTGAGCACGCCCCGATAGCCATCAAGGCGGCGGGCGTGTCGGTGGTGATCGCCAAGAGCTTCGCACGCATCTTCTACCGCAACGCGATCAACACGGGCCTCCCGATCATGGAGGCCCCGGAGGCCGTCGACGGCATCAGCGACGGCGACCGCGTGACCGTCGACGCCGACGCTGGCGTGATCACCAACGAGACGACCGGTGCGGTGTTCTCCGCCCAGCCGTTCCCCCCGTTCATCAAGGACATCATCGAGGGCGGCGGCCTGGTGGAGTCGACCAGGAAGAAGGCCGCACGGTGACCACCTACCGTATCTGCCTGCTGCCCGGCGATGGCATCGGTCCGGAGATCATCGCCGAGGCCGTGAAGGCCCTTGGCGTCATCGGCGAGCGCGCTGGCGTGACCTTCGAGTTCTCCGAGGCGCTCCTGGGTGGGGCGGCGATCGATGCCACGGGTACCGCGCTTCCAGAGGCCACGCTTGAGGCCGCCCACGCTGCTGACGCCGTGTTGCTTGCCGCTATCGGTGGGCCGAAGTGGGACACCACCGATCCCGAGAAGCCACGTCCCGAACAGGGGCTCCTCGGCATCCGCAAGGCGCTCGGGCTGTACGCAAACTTGCGACCCGTCAAGATCTTCGATGCCCTGCGCGACGCGAGCTCGCTCAAGCCCGAGTATCTCGAGGGCGTGGACATGTTGATCGTCCGCGAGCTCACCGGCGGCCTGTACTTCGGCGTGCGCGCTCGCGAGACTGGCGTGGAGGGCGCCGCCACCGGCGGCGGTCCGGGGATGCGCGCGTATGACACGCTCGACTACCGCGAGTTCGAGATCGAGCGGATCGCTCGCACCGCCTTCGAGGCGGCGCGTACACGGCGCGGACGGGTGCACTCGGTAGACAAGGCCAACGTGCTCGAGTCCAGCCGCCTGTGGCGAGAGGTCGTCCATCGCCTGCACGAGGCGGAGTTCCCTGACGTGGAGCTCGTCGACCAGCTTGTCGACAACACCGCGATGCAGCTCATCCGCACGCCCGCGCAGTTCGACGTGATGGTGACCGAGAACATGTTCGGCGACATCCTCTCCGATGAAGCCTCGATGCTCACCGGCTCGCTCGGCATGCTTGCCAGCGCATCGCTTGGCGACGGCACCGCGCTCTACGAGCCATCACACGGCTCGGCGCCCGACATCGCAGGGCAGGGGGTCGCCAACCCGCTCGCGATGCTGCTGTCCGTCGAACTCATGCTTCGCTATAGCTTCAGCATGCATACCGAGGCAGACGCGCTCGCGTCGGCCATCGATGGCGTGCTTGCCGATGGGTGGCGCACGCGCGACATCGCGGATGCTTCCACTCTGCCGCAGAAGACGGTGGGCACGAGCGCCATGGGCGATCTCGTGGTGGAGCGGCTACGGGGATAGGATCGTGCAGACCGCCCCGCGAAACCTCGTTCGCTGGCTTGCGATCGCCGCGCTCGGCAGTGCGGTCGTGTCGGCCGCACTCGTGGTGGTCGGCGACGGCCCGGCCGTGGCGGCCGCGCTCCGCGGGTTCGACCTGCTCACGCTCGTCTGGATGCTGCTTCTTGGGGCGCTGAGCTTCGCGGTCCGCTCCGTCCGATGGGGCGCGCTGATGCGTGTCGTGGGCCACCCCGTGTCGCTCGGCGATGCCCTCTATCTGCAGGTCTCCGGTCAGGCGATGACCGTCACTCCCGGACGTGTGGGTGAGGTCGTGAAGCCGTGGCTGGCTCGCGAGCTTTCCGGCATGCGGCTCACGCGCGGGGTGTCGCTGGTGTTCGCCGAGCGGGTGGCCGACCTCATCGCGGTATGCGTGCTCGCACTCGGCGGTCTGTCGGCGCTCGGCGGAGCCACCTGGGTGCTGGTGCTCGGCATCGCGGTCGTTGTAGGGGGCACGGCGCTCGCTGGTTCGTCGTGGTTCCACGAGCTGGCGCTGCGTGCGGTGCGCTCGCGCGAGCGTGCCAGGGCACATGAGGCCTCGGCGGAGGCGATCGCCGATACGCTCGGGCGGGCGCTGCACTGGCGGGTGCTCGCGTGGTCGGTCCCGGCGTCGGTGGTGGCCTGGGGGCTTGAGGGCGTCGGGTTCGTGCTGTGTCTTCACGCGTTCGGCTTTGGAACGCTTGACGCGTTCGCGGGTGTATCGGTCTACGCGGTCGCCACGATCGCCGGCGCCTTCTCGTTCCTCCCTGGTGGGATCGGCCTCACCGAGGCCTCGATGGCGGGCGTGCTCATCGCGGCGGGGATGCCGGCGGCCGCCGCCTCAGGCGCCACACTGGTGACACGCGTGGCCACGCTGTGGTGGGGCGTGCTGCTCGGCTGGATCGCCCTCAGCTCGCGCCCGCAGCTGCTCAAGCGCGTACTGGGTGGTTCAGGCGAGGGAGAGAGCGCGCAAATGTCGGAGGCGGGTTCGCGGTTCCTATAGTTTCCTATACCTGCTACTATATTCCCATGGATGAGCTCCTCGACATCGCTGCCGTGGCCAAGTACCTCGGCGTGTCTGAGCGCACGGTATACAACCATGTGCGTTCTGGCAGGTTGCCGGCGGCCAAGGTGGGTAGGCTGTGGCGGGTGCGCGCATCGGACCTCGAGGCGTGGATCGGTGCGGGTCGGACGCGCCCTGTGGTTCCGGGCCTGATGGTGGCCGAGGGCGGGCCAACGCCCTCGCGCGCGGAGCTCGAACGCGCTGTTGATGCGTTCGAGGACCGGATCGAACGTCGATTGGCGTTTGCCGGTGTCCTCTCGCGTGCGTACGAAGTCCTGGGATGGCCGGTGCCGGTGGTGGTTGGCGGACATGCTGTCGAGTTCTGGACGGCGGGGGGATATGCCACCGCCGACATAGACATGGCCGGTCCATCGGAGCCAGCCGAGCAGATACTTGCCGGGTGGGACTTCGAGCGCCAGGGTCGGCACTGGTTTGATGAGACCTTGGGGATCGTGGTCGAGATACCCGGTTCGAGCCTGTCCTCAGGCGCGCTGGCGCACACCGCCACCGTCCGAATGGGCGGTTACACGGCCACGGTGCTCGGTGCTGAGGATCTGATCGTCGACAGGCTCTGCGCCTGCAAACACTGGAACGATGAGGAGTCCTGCATGTGGGCCGAGGCGCTGTTGGCCTCCGGATACGACCTTGATGAAGAGTATCTGCGTGAGCGCGCTACCGCGGAAGACGTTCTGGATCGCCTTGAGTCGCTGCGAGAAGGAGGAGTGCGATGAACCGCGAGTTCACGTTGGACGCATGGCGCTCGTCGCGCGCGGCAACCGCGCGCGCGGTTGCCCGTGCCGCCAGCCGCGGACTCGCACCCCGTGCCCGGGTGCGCGACGATGAAGCACGCCGCGCGCTTGTGAGGGCGACCGTAGGCCTGGTTCGCCGGCGGGAGGACTCGGGCCGGATGCGCCGCACGGGTGAGCGCTCGTACGAGATCAGGCCACGATGAGGCTTAGCCGCTCCTCGGCGGAGCGTACCGCCCGGCTGGAAGAACTCGGGTAAGGTCTCCCACGTCGCGCGCTCTGCGCTACACTATCCCGATACACGTAGGCGCTCGTGAGGGGAGACTTCGATGGCACTGCCCGAGGTGGACTACATCTGGATGGACGGCAAGCTCGTGCCCTGGGCGGACGCCAAGGTCCACGTCCTCACACACGCGCTGCACTACGGCACGGGCGTGTTCGAAGGCATCCGCTGCTATGCCACCGCGGACGGCCCCGCTGTCTTCCGGCTCACCGAGCACATGCAGCGTTTCGATCGTTCGGCCAGGATGCTCTTCATGGACCTCGGCTACACGGTCGAGCAGATGGTCGACGCCGTGAAGGAGACCATCCGCGAGAACAAGCTTCCCGCGTGCTACATCCGCCCGATCGCGTTCCGCGGTTACGGCTTCATGGGCGTCGACCCCATCACCTCCCCGGTCCAGGTCGCCATCGCCGTGTGGCCCTGGGAGGCGTACCTTGGCGAGGAAGCGCTCGTGAAGGGCGTGGACGTAGGCATCTCATCGTGGCGTCAGCGCAGCATCAACGCCACTCCTCCCGGCATCAAGTCGTCGGCGAGCTATCTCAACTCCGGCTTCGCCAAGATCGAGGCCAACCGCCATGGCTATGCCGAGGGCATCATGCTCAACGAGGCGGGCCACGTGTGCGAGGGTACCGGCGAGAACCTGTTCGTGGTCCGCGACGGCGTGATCTCCACGCCGCCGGTCTTCGATGGCATCCTCGAGGGCATCACGCGCGATTCAGTGATGGTCATCGCCGACAACCTCGACTACCCGGTGATCGAGGAGTCGCTCGTGCGGACCGATCTGTACACCGCCGACGAGATCTTCATGACAGGCACGGCCGCTGAAGTCGTGCCGGTGCGTTCGGTCGACGGCCACGTGATCGGTGATGCGGGCCCTGTGACACTCGAGCTGCAGAAGGCGTACTTCGAGGTCGTTCGCGGTCAGAACGACGACTACAAGGAGTGGCTGGAGTACCTCTAGCGGGGGAGCGCCCGTCGCCCGCGCCGGCTGACCCGGCGCGGGGCGGGGCGCCGGAGCGACACACG
>Ga0228536_1001710_pt1 | contig 17937 bp, 18 predicted proteins | sample SJ1Smetagenome_FD_168611 | JGI IMG/M metagenome (GOLD analysis project Ga0228536, IMG submission 168611) | Enriched culture of PCE-dechlorinating microbial communities from Ithaca, New York, USA - SJ1.S | ecosystem: Engineered > Modeled > Simulated communities (microbial... > Unclassified...
GTACTCCCCGACCGAAAGCACGTCCTTGGCGAGCGCCCACGCGGCATCGGCGGCGGCGCGGTCGTCGTCGTGGATGCCGGAGCCGAGGAGCCCCGTGGAGCGTTCAGCCGGGCGCTCAACGCGCACGCCGAGCTTCTCGAGCATCGCAAGCTCGCCGGAGCGGGCGCCGCCCTTCACGAACTGGATGAACGCGACACGAAGCCCTGAGCCCGCAGCGCGCACGGCAAGCCCCACCGAGGCGGTCGTCTTGCCTTTGCCATCGCCGGTGTACACCTGGATGAGACCGCGCTCGCGCTCCGCCATCATGCCTCCACTCCGCCGCAGCGCCCCAGGACGCCGGATACGTCTGCTTCCGTGTCTACCCGCACCGCGCCCCGCTCGAGCGCGCGGTCCCAAAGAACGCGCGCCCGGCCGTGTGCGAAGTCGCGCTCACCGTCCATCTCGCCAACGAGCACCAGCGGACGGCCCGAGTCGAGCGCCGCCTGCAGGTTGGGCAGGTTCGCACCGCCGAAGGGTGTCTCGCACACCACCACGCATGCACACTCCGCGTAACCGGCACGCACCTCGGCAGCGACAGTCTCATCCACCTCGCCGAACGCGGGCAGCTCAGCCATGCCGGCGCCCACCGCCGCGGCCACCGCGTGGTCGATGTCGCCGCGGTTGAGCACGCCCGCGTACAGCGGATGTCCCGCAAGCGCGAGCCGGCGCATGAGCCCGGCACCGGCGCCCGAGCCGCACACAAGGCCGATGCGCGGACCGCTCACCGCAGGTGCGAGATCGGCCCCACGCACGATGGGCGTGACGGCCACACTGCCGGTGACAGGGTCGGTACGCACCACCGCGCGCACGCCGAACACATCCGACACCACCTGCGCGTCGAGCGCGCTCGCGGGCGGGGCTGGCAGCGTGACGCCACCGCCCGCCACGATGCTTATGCGGTCTGCATAACGCGCGGCGAGACCGAGGTCGTGGAACACGCCCACCACGGCGAGCCCGCCGTCGGCGAGCGCACGCACGAGCTCGAGCACCTGGAGCGCATGGTTGAGGTCGAGGTGGCTCGTGGGCTCGTCGAGCAGGAGCACCTGCGGCTGCTGAGCGAGCGCCTGGGCGAGCGTGAGGCGCTGGAGGTCGCCGCCGGAGAGCTCGTCCACGGGCTCGGCGGCAAGCCGTGCGGTGTCGGTGCGCTCCATCACCTCGTCTACGATCGCCGCGTCAGCCGGCCCGGGTGCCGCGAGTCTGCCGAGGTGCGCATGACGGCCCATCTCAACGTACGCGCGCGCCGTGAACGAGAAGGTCGCGAGTTGCGTCTGCGGCACCACGCCCACGATACGAGCGCGCTCACGTTCGGGCATGCGCACGAGCGACGCGCCGCCGAAGGTGATGTCGCCCGCGCTGACCGTGGCGCCACCGGTGATGGCACGCAACAGCGTGGACTTGCCGGCGCCATTGGGGCCCACGAGCCCGACGAACTCGCCGGGAGCGACGGCGAAGCTGGCGTCACGCACGATCGTGCGAGCGCCGTATCCGATCGAAGCGCCGACGTACTCGAGGGTACCGGCCGGGACGCTGGAAGGCACCGACGCGCTCATCGCGTGCGCTCCTTCCGCAGCAGGATCCACAGGAAGAACGGCCCGCCAGCGAGCGCGGTCACGATTCCCACGGGGATCTCCACGGGCGCGAGCACTACGCGCGCGAACAGGTCGGCCACCACGAGCACGATCGCTCCCGCGAGCACCGATGCCGGCAGCAGCAGCCGGTGACGGGGGCCGAGCGCCAGGCGCACCATATGCGGCGTCATCAGGCCGATGAAGCCGATGAGCCCCGAGACCGACACCGCTCCGGCCACCACGAGCGATGCCGAGGCAAGCGCCAGCGTTTTGAACCGCTCCACCGACACGCCGAGCTGTCCCGCGCGCTCGTCGCCGAGCAGCATGAGGTCGAGCTCGCGGTGGTACAGCGCGGGCGCGATCGACCCGATCGCGAACATCACGCCGAGCGACGCCACGTGCTCCCACGAGCGGTTCTGCAGACCGCCCATCATCCAGAAGACAACGCCCGACATCTGCTCGCGGTCGAGCACAAGCAGGAACGATGTCAGCGCCGAGAGGATGTACGACACCGCCATGCCCGCGAGCAGCAGCGACGTGGGATCGAGCCTTCCGCGGCGCGACGCCAGCCGCACCACCAGGAGCATCGTGAGGCCGGCGCCGGCGAACGCGCCCAGCGGCACACCGATCGCGCGCATCATGTAGCTCGTGCCGAGCGCCATCATCGCCACCGTGGCACCGAGCCCGGCGCCCGAGGACACGCCGAGGATGTACGGGTCGGCGAGCGGGTTGCGGAAGAGCGCCTGGTAGAGCACACCGGCGAGCGCGAGGGCGGCGCCAACGAGTGCCGCGAGCAGCACCCTCGGCAACCGCAGGTCGAGCACCACCGCGTCGGAGAGCGTGCGCTCACCGCCGCCGAGCGCATGGGCGATCGCGCCGACGACCTCCCCCGGCGAGATCGGCACAGCCCCGAACGCCACGCCCGCGATGATCGCGAGCACGAGCGCTGCGGCGAGCCCCGCAAGCACGAGGACCGTACGCGATCTGCCGGGAGCGGGCGTCACGGCTACTGACCGAACGCTTCGGGGTGGAGCGCCTCGGCGATCTGGCGGATGCCCTCGGCCACACGCGGACCGGGACGGCTCACCAGGTTGTCGTCGAGCAGGTACACGCGCTCGTTGGCAACAGCCGAGATCTCACCGAAGCCGGGGCGGCCGGTGATGTCGCTCGGCGTGCTCATGGAGCCCATCGTGGCGAGGTAGACGTCGGGGTCGGTCTGCACGAGCTGCTCCACCGAGTACGCCACGTACCCGGCCTCGGTGACGATGTTCTCGCCACCCGCGTGCTCGATGAGGTCGTTCAGGAGCGTGCCAGCGCCGGCGGTGAAGAGCGGGTCCTGCGCGATTTCGAGAAAGCAGCGCACGGGGGCGCCTTCAACGAGTTCGCCGATGTCCTCCACCTGGAGCCGCATCGAGCCCACCGTCTCGGCGGCGGCGTCGGTCTCGCCGATCACGGCGCCGACCATCTCGATGGCCCCGTACACCTCGTCAAGCGACTGCGGGTCGATCGCCACCACCGATGCGCCGAGGGCCTCGAGCTGCGCGATCGCCTCGGCCTGCACGCCGGTGGTGAGCAGTACCACGTCTGGATCGAGCGCCGCGATGGCCTCGAGGTTGGGGCCCACGAAGTCGCCGACCTTCTCGATGTCCGCCACCTCGGGCGGATAGTCGCAGTACGTGGTGACGCCCACGAGCCGGTCAAGCGCACCGAGTTCGGCCACGATCTCGGTGTTGGCGGGAGCAAGGCTCACGATGCGCTCGGGCTTCTCGGCGATCGTGACCTCCCTGCCGGCGTCGTCGGTGATGGTGACCGGGAAGGCCGCCTCCGGCGCTTCGGCCGCCGGCTTCCCGGCGGGCTCGCCCGCGCACCCCGCGAGCGCCCCGAGGGCGAGCGCCGCCGTGAGCAGCAGCGCGATGATCCGAACCTGTCGTGCCATGGTTCCTCCTAGCCTCTCATGCCTGCACTTCGGCCGAAGTACTGACGCGCCACGAACAGAAAGAGACCCGCGCCGGTATGGCGGGGTCTCCGTGTTCGAGGTCTCGGTCTCGAAGCGCTGGCTCGAGCGCTGCGATCATGCCTCGTACCACGAAGGCCGCGTCGCACGGTGTAGGCAGGTCTCCTGGCTTAGAGGCTCACGTGCCTCGTCACAGTGGCGGGTCCGCGCCGGAATCTCACCGGCTTCCCTATTCTCCCGGTTGCCCGGGCACCTACACCGTCTTCGGTTGTCCCGGCCATCATAGACCCGTTGAGGCCGCCGGGGGAAGCGGCGCCCCTGAACCGCTACAATGGGCAGATGCCGCCAGGGTGGGCGGCACCCCGAGTGTGAGGACACCGATGGACATCTTCCAGAAGGCACTCGACTTCACCGAGGCACGCACGGCCCGTGAGTCGGGATACTACCCCTACTTCCGCGTGATCGAGTCCGAATCCGACTCGAGCGTCTTCGTGGATGGCCGGGAGCTCGTGATGCTGGGCTCCAACAACTACCTCGGCCTCACCACCCACCCCCACGTGCGCGAGCGCGCCGCCCAGGCTCTTGGCGAGTACGGCACGTCGTGCACCGGATCGCGCCTGCTCAACGGCAACCTCGACATCCACGAGGAGCTCGAGGAGCGTCTCGCCCGCTTCGTTGGCAAGGAGCGCGTGCTGGTGTTCTCCACTGGCTTTGGCGCGAACATCGGCACGATCTCGGCGATCGCCGGACGTCACGACACCGTGGTGATCGACAAGGACGACCACGCGAGCATCTACGACGGCTGCAAGCTCAGCTACGCCAAGGTGGAGCGGTTCGACCACAACGACATCGAGGCGCTCCGCGCGGCGCTCGAGCGTGCGTCGGCCAACGGCAACGGTCACGGCGGGATCCTCGTGGTCGTGGACGGCGTGTTCTCGATGGAGGGCGACATCGCTCCGCTGCCTGAGATGCTCCCTGTGCTCGCCGAATATGGTGCGCGGTTGATGGTGGACGACGCACACGCCTCGGGCGTGCTCGGCCCGATGGGCAGCGGCACCGCCGCGCACTTTGGCGTGACGGACCAGGTCGGTCTCATCATGGGCACGTTCTCGAAGAGCTTCGCCTCGCTCGGCGGATTCATCGCGGGCGACGAGCTCGTGATCGACTACATCAAGCACAACTCGCGCCCGTTCATCTTCTCGGCGGCGATGGCGCCCCCCAGCGTGGGCGCGTGCCTCGGCGCACTCGACGTGATGGAAAGCGAGCCACAGCACCGCGAGCGGCTCTGGGATGTCGTGAACCGGATGCAGGCGGGCTACCGCGAGCTCGGGTTCGACACTGGCACAAGCGAGACCCCCGTGATACCGATCGTCCTGGGCGACGAGATGCTCATGTTCGAGTTCTGGCGGCGGTTGCTCGAGGAGGGCGTGTTCGTGAACCCGGTGCGCCCGCCGGCGGTGCCCGCGGGCCGCGCGCTGCTGCGTACGAGCTACATGGCTACGCACACCGACGCGCAGATGGAGTTCGTGCTCGAGACGTTCGGCAAGGTCGGCCGCGAGCTGGGCGTGCTGCAGGCGTAGCCTGCGCTTGCGCGCTTGCGGTCTCGCGGCGAGCGGCGTTCGCTCCTGGCGAGACCGCTACTCGGCCTCGGGCGCCTCGGCAGCTCCCACGAGCACCGGTTCGCGCGGCGCGGACGGCACCGGGACACGGGCGGCCTCGCCGCTCTGGCCGCGTCCCCGTCGCGCGATGAGCGTCACCACGGCAAGCGCCACGACGGCGATCGTGCCCACCATGCCGAAGAACCCGTTGATGAACGCCGGATCGCCGGAGCTGAAGACCGGGCTGTCGGGGTGGAACAGGTTGGGGAGCACGAGCACGAGGTACCACAGCGTGCCGGCGAGCAGCGCGTCGAGCGCGGCGGGAACCTTGGGGTGGTCGAAGATCAGCTGCAGAGCGAGTGTGATCACCGACGCAGCCAGGATGCCGAAGGTCATGAGCAGCCGCGGCTCGTCCCACAGGATGCCGCCCCACAGGAGCTTCATCGACACGATGCCAAGCGCGGTGTTCACGACCCACAGCGGCAGCGAGAACCAGCGGAACGCCTCGTTCCACCGCTGAGCGCCTTTGGCGCCGAGGATGAACGCGACGCCGAGGAGGCCAGCGAGCGTGAACGTGCCCATGTTCACCCACGTGGCCGCGCCATGGAACATCACGAAGCGCACCATCGTACCGAGCCGCGCGTCGGGCGGGATGCTCAGGATAGCGATCACGCAGCCGACGATGGCGAGCGGGATGAGTGCGAGCAGCGTGGTGCGGACGGTCCTAGAAAGCGGCACGGATGCTCCTTTGCGTGGCGACTGCGCGGCGCCGTCCGGTGCGTGCGAGGCGCGCTGCGTGTCCCATACAATCGCGGGTCACCGGCATTCTACCAGGCCGCGCCGCCGCGGACAGCCCGCCGCTGGCCGGGCGCAAGCACCGTCTGCACGATCGCCGGGCCGCTATGTCACCGGCGCCGGGCGGCGCGCCTTGCGCCGCAGCCTCGGCACGGCAGCAGCCATGGCCTCCTCGCCCGCGGCGATCGCGAAAGCGGCCTGCCCGTAGTCGAAGCCGGTGAGGTTGTGGACGTCGGGCGAGACCACCACGCTGGCATGCCGGAGCTCCTGCTTCGCGAGCCGCCCCTCGAACGCCTCCGAGACCGCGCTCAGCACATCCATACCGCTGGTGCCGCGCTGAACGTTGCCGGTACGCACCCCAGCGGCGATGTCTTTGAGCTTGACCGTACCCACCTCGCCCACCGGTGGCAGCGGCCCTACCGTTCCGGCCCCGCACACCTCCACGCCAATGATGGTCTGACCGCCGAGCTGGCGCGCGAGCTGCACCGGCACCGGCTCGCACACGTAGCCGTCCACCAGCAGCATGTCGTCCATGCGCACCGGCAGGAGCGCGAGCGGCACTGACACGCTCGCGCGCACGGCCGCGATGAGGTCGCCCTCGGTGAAGTGCACCGGCACGTTGCGTGTGAGGTCGGTGGCCACGCAGCCAAAGGGCATGCGCAACTCCTCGAACGTGGCCGGGAGGTACCGGCGCAGGAACTCCTGCACCTTCACACCCGAGAGCACCGCGCCCTTGTTGAGCGCCACCTCGCTCACGCCGGTGACCTCACGCACGTCGAACTCGAGCGCGATCCGCTCCATCTCGTCAACGGGGATACCGGCCGCGTAGAAGGCGCCGATGAGGGCGCCCATGCTCGTGCCGGCGATCGCGTCGGGGCGGAGCCCCTCGGCGTCGAGCACCTTGAGCACACCGATGTGCGCCAGGCCTCGGGCAGCCCCGCTACCCAGCGCCAGACCGATCCGCTTCGGACCGAACCATGCCATCACAGACCACCCTTCCGGACGCTCCGCGCGCACCAGCAGCGCGCAGCTACTCGCCGATCCTGGCCAGCTTCACCGCGTACTGCCACGACGTCACCAGGAATACCCCCGAAAGCGCGACGGCAAGCACGATGCCGATGACGTCGAACGGAAGCAGGTCGCCCACGAGCGGCGTGAGGAACCACCCCTCGGCAACCATGATCGCGGTGTTCACGGCCACGATGATCAGACGCAGTTCCGTGGGACCAAAGCTGCCGAAGCTGATCTTGAACACGCCGTCCACGGCGGTGCGGATGTACACGTGCACCGACATCAGCAGGTAGCCGATCATCGCGAACGCCGCGATGTCCAGGCGCAGGTAGGGCGACATGCCGATGCCGATGATGGTGAGGAACTCGGTGACGGCGTCGACGGTGTGGTCGATGTAGAAGCCGAACTTCGGCCGCTCGATCTTGCGGTAGCGCGCGAGCGTGCCGTCGAGGCTGTCGCCCACCCAGTTCACGAAGAAGCCCGCCGAGGCGAGCAGCAGCCACCAGACGCTCTGCCCCGAGAGCCAGTACCCCACGAAGCACATGACCGAGCCCACCACGCCGAGGCCGGTGAGGAAGTCGGGGGTGACCCAGCCGGGGGCGCGCGCGGCCATCCACTGCAGCGCGGGGCGCTCGAGCGGCCCGAGCAACGTCTGGTTCACGCGGGTGTGCTTGCTGATGTCGTTGGCCTTGGCCATGTGCGGTCTCCTTGTCGGCGGTTCGTACGGGGTGGCGCGGGCAGCGGAGGTCGGTGCGGGTGGTGCTCCCGGACGGAGCGGGCGCGCTCGCATGCCCTCCGGCTCCCGGACCGCGCCGGCCGGTGTCAGCCGGGCACGTGCACGCCCGGCCACACCACATGCGGCATCGACCACTGCTCGGGTGTCTCGGCGATCCAGCGCTCCGGCTCCACGAGCACGGCCTCGGCGTTGGCGCGCAGCACGTCGGATGTGGGGCGGCCGCCGATCATCGGGACCGGCTCGCTCGACACCAGCCGGTAGAGCCCCTCGGGCGTGCGCCGGCCGGTCATCGCCACCACCGGAACGCCGGCCCGCATCGCCAGACGCACGTGCAGCAGCGGCAACGGCGCGGGATGGCCGAAGAAGTTCGGCTCGGCCTTGTCTGGCTCGGGCATGGGGCGGTCGGCGCCGGTGAGGACGGAGCGGCCCGCCTGCAGGCGGCGGGCGGCCTCCTTGAGCGAAGCGACCGAGATAGGCGCGACCTCGAAGCCGGCCTCCTCGCGCACCTCGTTCTGCCACTGGTAGCTGCCCGACGGGTCGGGCACCGAAAGCGTCTGCATGTGCCAGCCCGCCCGTCCGAGCACGCGGCCCACGAGGTCGAAGTTGCCATGATGGACGCCCACGTACACGAACGGGCCCTGGGTGCGTTCGCGCTCGATGAACGCGTGGAAGGCGTCGTCGCGTACCACGGCGGCGTCCTCGGCCGCGGCATCGCCGAGAACGCGATAGAACTCGTAGAGGAAGAGGGCCATCTGGCGCAGGTTCTCGCGGACGGCCGCCTCGAGCGCCTCGCCGGTGAGCGTGCCGCCGGAGACGACGTACTGGTTCACGCGTGCGGCGTGCGCAAGGGCCGATGTGCGGCTGCGCGCAAGCCGTTCGGCGGCGAAGGAAACGGTGCGGGTGGCGAGTGGCCCGGGAATGGTGCGGGCGGCCGCGACGGCCACGCGCATCCCTGTACGACCGATGAGTCCGCTCACTCGCCTCACTCGCTTTCCGATGCCATCGGAACCAGTGTACCAGCACCCGGCGCAGTGCTACGCTCGTTTGCAACGCTCACGAAGGAGGAACGATGAACAACGTGGCAAGCGATGTCCGGATCGTGGAGGTCCCCCTCGGCGATTCGCGGATAAAGGAGTTCGTCGCTTTCCATTGGGACCTCTACGAAGGCAATCCGTACTGGTGTCCGCAGTTCGACGCCGATCTGCTCGGCAACCGGCTCCTCGGCATGAAGGGGCTGCTCACGCCGCAGCATCCCTATCACCTGTCGTCGGTGGCCACGCACTTCATGGCGTACAAGGGCGAGAAGGCCGTGGGGCGCGTCTCGGCGGTGGTGAACAACCGCTTCAACGACTACTACAACGTGAAGGTCGCCTTCTTCGGGTTCTTCGAGTGCGTGGAGGACTACGAGGTGGCGCGGGCACTGCTCGACGCCGCACGGTCGTGGGCGACTGCGCAGGGCGCAACGGTGCTGCGTGGGCCCGGCGAGTACTGCAACATCACGCACGAGCGGCAGGGATGCCTGATCGATGGCTTCGACCAGGACGTGTACGTGGAACACACGTGGAACCCGCCGTACTACCAGGAGTTCATCGAGCGGTACGGCTTTGCGAAGGTGATGGACTACCACGCCTACCTGATCGACCTGAGGACGCCGATCCCCGAGCGGCTGCACCACATCTCCGAGCGAGTGCGCGAGCGCGGGACGCTCACCACACGGGCACTCGACATGTCGCGGTTCGACGAAGACCTCAAACTCGTTATCGATATCTACAACCAGGCGTGGGCGCAGAACTGGGGCTTCCTGCCGATCACCGACTGGGAGGTTGACGCGCTCGTGGAGGCGCTCAAGCCGATCATCGATCCGGGGCTCTGCCGGTTCGCGTACTACGACGGCGAGCCGATCGCCGTGCTGGGCGCGTTCCCCGACCCCAACTACGCGACCAAGCCCCGCTGGAAGCTCTACGGCGACAGCGACTACGCGCGCATCGCGCGGCTGTTCGCAACGCGGCGCTCGATCCCCCGCGTGCGGCTTATCTTCTTTGGCATCGTGCCCGGATTCCGCCGCCTCGGCGCCGACGCGCTGCTGTATGAAGAGGTGCACCGGTATGCGGTTCAGAAGGGCTACAAGTCCGTGGACGTGTCGCTGCTGCTCGAGGTGAACGAGCTGATCATCCGGGCGGCGGAGTTCATGGGCGGCAGGCGCTACAAGACGTGGCGCATCTGGGACCTGCCGCTTTCGTAGGCCAGGCGGGGATCTGCCGCTGTGGTGGGCCGGGCGGCCGCTCGGTCGATCGATCGAGCCACACGAGGGTCGTGAGCCGCGGTGCGGTGCGCCCAGCTGGTGCGCCTGATGTCTCCGAACGCCCGGTGGCGAGTGCAGACGACCGCTCGGCCTCGGGTTAAACCGCTTGTCGGTCCATTGACACCGTGTATCGCTGCATATGATCCATTCATCAGCTAGATGTGCATTTCCTCGAAAACCTGCTTGCGTTCGCTGTGGGGGTGGCGTAGAGTGACAAATGTCCCGAGAGGTCGAACCGGGAGAACCGCGAAAGGTAGCGTACCAGTAGCTGCCGGCGGGGTGTGGAAGCGGAAGGCACGCGCAAGCAGGCCGGAGGCTCTCAGGCTCCAAAGGTAAGAAACAGGAAGCTTCGGATTAGCGGGTCTTCGTAGGAACGGTTTCTCGGGACACCTGTATTCTCAGGCAGATCGCGCTGATCGGCACCACCGGTGCCCCTCGCGGCGCTACCGATCCGCCCCCCGGCGCCACCGCTCACCCGCTGCCCCTCTGTGCTGTCGCCCGCGCTACCCCTCAGCAAGCACCACGCGATCGCGCCCGGCCTGCTTGGCCGCGTACATCGCGTGGTCGGCGCGCAGCACGAGCGAGTCGCGGCTCTCCTCGCTACGCAGCTCGGCCACGCCGACGCTCACGGCCAGCAACACCCGTTCGCCGGAGATCACCGCCGGCTCCGCGGCGACGCGAATGCGGATCCGTTCTGCAAGCGCGGCCGCCCGGCTGGCATCGAGGCCCGGAGCGATCAGCAGGAACTCCTCGCCGCCAACCCGGCCCACGGTATCGTACGACCGGCTCTCGTCACTGATGAGCCGCCCGAAGTGACGCAGCGCGACATCGCCGCCACTGTGGTCGTACCGGTCGTTGACGAGCTTGAAGTCATCCAGATCGAGCATGGCCACGCTGAGGGGCGTGCCGGTGCGACGGGCCCGATCGATCTCCTCGTCCAGCCGCGCGAACGCGCCCCGGCGGTTGACCAGCCCGGTGAGGTCGTCGGTGAGTGCCGCATCGGCCAGGTGGCGGTGCACCTCGCTCACGCGTCCGTTCAGCCGCCCCGCGACGAACAGCAGCGCGGAGCTCGACAGTCCTGCGGTGAGCAGGCCGAGCACCCACAGCGTTGTTGCCGTATCGCGGAGCTGGTCCTCGATGGTCGCAACCGGCACGGCCACCGTGGCAGCCCCCACCACGCTCCCAACGTGGCGCTCGTGCCCCGAGTGACACGTGAGACATTCTGATTGCGCCACAAGCGGGCTGATATAGCGAAGCGACTCGCCAGCGCGGGTCTCGGCGATCTCCCACCGCGGCTCGCGGTCGTGTTCGAACGCCACGAGCGACTCGCGCTCCCATGCGTCGGCCGCATGCGCGGGATTGGTGGGTTCGAGGCTCACCAGGCGCACCGACACGCCCGTCGTGGCCTCGAGCCGCTCGGTGATCTGCATTGCAGCAAGCCCCGGACTCTGGAGCACGAGCGAACGACCGTCGGGCAGCTCGGCGGTATCTGCGATCTCCAGCCGTTGGAAATACGGGTTCTGCACCGCGCCGGAACGCCGCTCCACCCACACTCCCCCGTGCTCGGTGATCCACCCTCGCGTGGTCAGGATGACCTCGCTGTAGGTGGCGGCCTGGCTGCGAAGCGATTCGTACAGAAGCGTCCGTGTGCGCAGGTAGATCGACCCATACATGAACGCGGTGGACACAACAGCGGCGATGACGAGCGAGACCGTGAATCGTCTGAGGTGCCGCTGCGCGAGTATCGCTTCGGTCATGGGGCCGCCTGCCGAGTGTCGTCCGTGGCTTATGTATCGGCATGTCCTGAGTTGGAGTGTAGTATCAGTTTCCATAAAGGTCACTACCCTTCCTGTCAGAGCGGCGCGGTACGATGCGTGGTGTCGAGAGGAGCCACCGTGCGCACGCTGTCGAAATCGCGCTTCCAGAAGGGCCTGCAGTGCGAGAAGGCCTTGTGGCTGTTGCTACATCGCCCGGAGCTCGCGGCGAGCACCTCCGAGTCGCAGCAGTGGATCTTCGACCAAGGCAGTGAGACGGGGCGGCTCGCACAGCGGCTCTTCCCGGGTGGCGTGGAGGTCGCCGAGGATCACACGCAGGGCGGCCAGGCGCTCGAGACCACGGCGAGGCTGCTTGCCGAGGGAGCGCGCGTGCTCTACGAGCCCGCGTTCAGCTTCGGCGGGGTGTTCGCACGCGTGGACATCCTCGTTGCCGCGGACGACGGCAGGTGGGACCTCTACGAGGTGAAGTCGAGCACGCGCACCAAGGACGTGCACGTCACCGACGCCGCGGTGCAAGCGTACGCGGTGGAGGGGTCCGGGCTTGCGGTACGCTCCATCAACATCGTGCATCTCGATACCACGTACGTGTACACCGGCGGCGACTACGATGTTTCGGCTCTGTTCGCGATCGACGACATCACGGAGGCCGCGCGTGCGTTCATGCCCGAGGTGCCGGCGGCCGTTGCGCGTCTGCAGGCGATGCTCGAGGGGCCGGAGCCGCAGGTGAAGATCGGCGAGCGCTGCTCGTCGCCGTACGGCTGCGACTTCACCGGGTACTGCCACGCGTTCCTGCCGGGCGAGCATCCGGTCACGGCCCTGCCTCGCATCAAGGACCCGCTCCTGCACGCGCTCCTCGACCTCGGCGTGCTGTCGATCAACGACGTGCCCAACGACTTCGCAAGTCTCAACGCAGTGCAGCGCGAGGCGATCGCGGTGGTGAAGGCAGGCGAGCCGCACGTGGATCGGCCCGGGCTTGCGCGGAGCCTCGGAGGGCTCGAGTGGCCCGTGTACCACCTGGACTTCGAGACCATCAACCCGGGTCTGCCGATCTGGCCGGGAACGCGGCCGTACGAGGTGATCGCGTTCCAGTACTCGGTGCACATCCAGCATGAGGACGGGCGCATGGAGCACCGTGAGTACCTGCATCGCGGGTCCGACGACCCGCGGCCAGCGCTTGCCCGCCAGCTTGTGGCCGATCTCGACACCGCAGGGTCGGTCACGCACTACACCCCGTACGAGCGCACGCAACTGCGCGCACTCGCGCGAGCGGTACCCGAGTGTGCGGCTGAGATCGAGGCGATCATCGACCGGCTGTTCGATCTGGAGCCCGTGATCAGGCAGAACACGCGGCACCCCCGTGCGGCCGGCCGCTCGAGCATCAAGGCCGTGCTGCCGGCGTGGTGCCCCGACTGCTCGTACGCGGACCTCGCGATCAACGAAGGCCAGCTCGCAAGCGTGCGCTATCTGCGGATCGTGAAGGGCCTGGCCGACGCGGACGAGGCTGAGGCCACATACCGCGACCTGCTCGAGTACTGCGGACTCGACACGTATGCCATGGTGCGGTTGCTGAACGAGATGCTGCGGCTTTCGCGGGAGTGAGCGCCGGTGCGGGCCGCGGCACCATCCGCGCGGGAAGCGCCGCAGGAAACGGCCATCCCACAGCCGCCCTCGCACATCGCGCGCTCTGGTACGGTGGTGCGGTCAGATCCGGAGACGAGGTGGTGGGCATGTCTGATCGACCGCTGTGGCGCGTGAATCTCCCGTACATCGTGATCGGCTTGCTCGATGTCTTCGCGATCGGCCTGGGCATGGGCGTGCCCGTGCTCGCGATCATACTGGGAGCGGGACTCGGATGGTGGCTGGTGCGTCGGGGCCCCGGCGTGTTGCCCGAGATGTCACCGGTGCCCGCCGGGCCTGCCGTCCCCCGCTCCGCGATCCGCACGCTGCTGGCGCAGGCGCTCACCGTTTCAACCGTGACCTTCATCGTGATGCTCGCGGTGTGGGGCCCATCGATCCCGTTCGCGTTCGACAGCGGATTCGACACCGCCGGCTTTGGCATCCCGCTGATCCTGTACACGCCGCACGCGTCGATGATCGGCTGGCTCGTGCTGATGATCGTGATCGCGCCGCTGGTGCAGTTCGCCGCCATCGTGACCACAGGGGCGCTCGCACTCGCCCGCGGTCCGCGCGCGGAGGGGTAGCGGCTCCGTCGACCGGGCGTCAGCGGCTCCGTCGGCCGGGCGGTCACGGCATCCTAGTCGAGCGCTCCGGGGTTGCAGATGAAGCCGTCGACCAACTCCTCGGCGCGGGCGAGGTCATCGGCATCCTCGATCGTCCAGCCGAGGATCGGCCTCCCCCGCCAACGCTGCACGGTCACACCGGGGCACGGCAGCGCGTCGATGTCGTACGCGATGAAGTCGGGCTTGCTCGTCCAGTTCATGGCCATGTTGGCGAGCAGAAGCTTCTCGTACCATGCGAGGTTCTCACCCTTGAAGCGGCTCGCGAGCTGCCCGCGCGGGATGTCGGGAGCAAGCTCGGCGACGCGCTGCAGCGAGTACGGGTTGAACGACATCACGCATGCCGGGCCGTCGTACGCATCGAGCTGCATGGCAACGGCGTCCTCAAGCGCGCCCACCTCGCCCTCGTTCTTGATCTCCACGAACACCGGCACGCGCCCATCTACGAGCGCGAGGACCTCGGACAGCGTGGGAATCGTCTGGTCGCCGCCACGGAGGCTTAGCTGCCTGAGCTCGAACGAGGGCGTATCGGCGAGCGGCCGCACCACGCCGGTCATGCGCTCGAGCGAGGCGTCGTGGAAGACCATGATCTCGCCGTCGAGCGACCACTGCACGTCAAGCTCCACCGCGTAGCCGTTGCCCACAGCCTCGGCAAAGGCCGCCAGCGAGTTCTCAGGGCGCTCGCCGCTGTCGGTCCACTGGCCGCGATGCGCGATCTTCTGCGCGGTGAGCCACTCGGGCGGCTCGCGGTCGGGCATGCCCCCGGTGCCGAACGCATACGCGCCGGCAAGGACGGCCAGAACGAACAGCGCGGTGATCAAACCGGTCAGCTTCACTGAAGACCCTCTCGCACAGGGGCCATCTGCTTCTTGAACATCTTACCGAGGAGACCCATGACCTCATCGACAGCCGAGCCATCCTTGTCGGCATCGAGCGCCGAGCGCGTGGCCGAGAATGCCCGGAGCCGCTTCGGCATCCGCCTGAGCCGCCGAGCCCGCCGACTTCTCGTCGATGCCCACAGGGCCGCCGATCTCGGCGAGTCCGCCGTCTGAGAGCTGACCCACGAGGCTCCTGGTGGGTGCGTCCATATGCGCCCCTTTATCGGCCCGCGGCGCGGGCATCGTTCTGCGGTATGCACGGGGCGCGGCTGACCCGCGCCCCCACCTGGCTAGACCTTCTTGCGAACGAAACCGTAGACAGCAAGCACCACGACCGCGCCGAGCGTGGCGACAAGCAGCGACCAGAGGTTGAAGCCGGTCATGCCCGTCTTGCTGAAGATGCTCATGATCCACCCGCCGAAGAACCCGCCGACGATGCCGAGCGCCATGGTGACCAGGAATCCGGCCTTCTGCTCACCCGGCATGATCCACTTTGCGAGTATGCCCGCGAGCAGACCGACGACGATCCACGAAAGCCATCCCATGTGCAGCCCCTCCTTGCTGGGTTATGGATACGCTTTGGTACTTACCCGAAGACGGCGCGGGCCGTGCGGGCGACGGGCCGCGGATGTAGCCTGCGCGAATGGGGCGGCAGCGCTGGAGCGGCGCGGCTCGTGCGTCAGTTGGGCTCGCCGAGGACCCGCAGCCGCCGCATCGCCGCGTGGATCACACCCTGGTCGAACATCGCCATGAGGTGTCCGGCCACTTCACCCTCCCATCGGAGCGCATCGGTCAACACCTTGCGGATAGTCTCGAGGTCGACGCTCTCGAGGAGCATCGGATCGTCCACGTAGTGCCGCACGAAGAGCTCCCACTCGTGATCGCCCTGGAAGTCGAGCGTCATGTGGTGGTCATGGAGGGCCTGGATCCAGTCGATGACTTCGTCGGCGTAGAAGAACCACATGTCGTCGCCCGCATCCGGCCCGTCGATGGCAGGCGCGGTGAACTCGCCGATATCCGCTGACTGCGCGGTGAGCGGCTCGAACGCTTCCAGAACGGCATGGATGTCGGCGAGCGTCGGCCCCTCTGCGATGTTGTGGTCCATGATGCCCCTCCCCATGTCTTCAACACGTATCGTACGACACGCGTCTGACACTGCGGGCGATCCGCAGGCAGTGGCCGACGGAGCAATCGCGCGCGTACACTGTGCGCAGAGGTCCACACCCGGGGAGGTCGCCATGAAGCGGTTGCCGCTCATCTCACTTGCGCTGGTGCTCGCGCTGTCGCTTTCGGCATGCGGCGGGGGCGACAGCGCTGCCGATGGCGGCGGGTCGACCACGCAGGACGACCCGGCCGCTTCGGCCAGCTCCGGCGATGCCGCCGACGACGGGATCGCCACGGTCGAAGACGTGAAGGCGTTCTTTGCCGAGGAACACGCAGATGCCGAGTGGTATGCGGACGTCACCGACGTGACGCTCGAGACGATGCTCGGCGCGCCGGTGCTCGCGATCCACGTGGCCTGGACCAGCGTCCCCGACGACTTTGATGCGATGAACCGCAAGACCATGGCCATCGGCAACGTGCTGAGCGCCACCGAGCAGTCGGTAGCGCCCAATGTGGTGCTGCTGCTCGCCGACGGGACCGTGACCGAACTGTACGGATCCGGCGGGACCGGGATCGCTCAGATGGCCGAGGCGTTCGATCTGCCGCCCGCGCCCACGACCGCCGAAGAGGTGTCGCAGTGGCTCGAGACCGTGTACGGCCCGGGCGGGCTGGTGAAGCTCGGCGAGGGTGAGACCTGGTACTCGGCCATCCAGTTGATCACCATGGAGACCGTGCCCGGTGACGAGACGCTGGTGGTGACCACAAGCGCGCCGAGCTACCAGTCACTGGACGCGAGCCTACTGGACAGAGCCCTGCTGAGCACCGGCTCGCCGCTGCTGGAGAGCTACAGCATCCGCACCGCCGACGGTAGTGGCAGCGGAGGGTTCGCGCAGACGCTCGTGGGTGCGGGGTTCCTCTACCCGGTGGAGTAGGGTGCGTCGTCGGCAGTTTGCCGCATCGTCCGTGCACGCCGCCGCTGGCACTGTCGTTTGTCCGATTCGTATGTTTGCGAACTTCGGGTGGGATGACCCGCTCGGCGGAGCCACACAGATCTAATGGGAGGCAGCGTGGACATCTATTCGCTCGGCTACCTGGCATACGGAGCGCTGCAGGCCGCGCTTGCCGTGTGGGCGTTCACGCTGTGGCGCCGCGACCGCACGGCCGGCACGTTCATGCTCATGCTGCCGATCGCGGCCGTGTGGTACGACAACCTCATCATCGGCCTCGGCAGCACCATCGGCGCGGGGGCCACGCTCGAGGCGCTCACGTTCCCGCGGTTCCTCGGGCACTCGCTCTTCACGCCAAGCTGGATCGTGGCGGCCACCATGCTCGCCATCCGCTTCGGCGCATTCGCGGGTCGCGAGCGCATCGCGCGCGCGGGCTCGTGGGCGCTCTACGCCGCGATGGTAGGCGTGGGGCTGGTGAACGAGGTGCTCTCCTTCGAAGGCGAGCTCGTGCGCGAGGCCGACGTGCTCTACTACACCAACGTGGGGCGTCTGTTCACGCCTCCCCCGCCCTCGCTTGTGATGACAGTCGTGGTGCTGCTCGCCGGCATCTACATCGCCGTGCGCACGCGCGGCCGCTGGCCATGGATGGTGCTCGGCGCGGTGCTGGTGCCGGCCGGGCAGTTCGTGAATGCCGAGGGGCCGATGTTCTTCGTGGTCAACTTCGGTGAGGTGCTGATGTCGGCGTCGCTCGTGGCCACACTCGCGTATGTGTTGCGCAGGGAGCGGGCGGGCGCGTAGAACCGCCCGTCCTAACCCTGCCGTCTGGCCGGCACGGGTCGCACAGGAAGGGCCGTCCGTGTGTCGCCGGCGGGGCTGGCCAACCGTCGCTCCAGGTCCGTGAACGCATCGATCACATCGGGGGCCTCAAAGGCGCGGTTGCGCTTGCCGATGTTCACCTGCTCAAGGACTCCGGCCCGGACGAGCTCGTCGACC
>Ga0228536_1001711_pt1 | contig 17919 bp, 4 predicted proteins | sample SJ1Smetagenome_FD_168611 | JGI IMG/M metagenome (GOLD analysis project Ga0228536, IMG submission 168611) | Enriched culture of PCE-dechlorinating microbial communities from Ithaca, New York, USA - SJ1.S | ecosystem: Engineered > Modeled > Simulated communities (microbial... > Unclassified...
AAATCGATGAGGTCCGGATTTATGACCGGGCGCTGTCGGATGTTGAACTCCGTCAGATGTATGAAGAGACGGTCGGAGGCGGGATCACTGGCCATGGAACCAGGGCCTCGATTCAGCAGTGTATCATAACAGGCAATCTTTCTGCAGGAAACGGAGGCGGTATCGATTTTCTCAATGGTTTTATCAGTCAGTGTGATATTTTGAATAATCGTGCAGAGGGCGATGGCGGAGGATTGTGGGGCGGTAATGGAAGTCTCATCAACAGCAGGATTGCAGGCAATCAGTCCTTACGCGGCGGAGGAATTTTTAATTATTCTACGCAAGCAATGATTGACCGATGTCTGTTTGAGGCGAATTGTGCAAAGCAGACAGGCGGAGCCATATACAATGTGCTGAGCGACCTGGTTTTTAAATCCTGTTCATTTCAGGGAAATTCGGATCAGGGCCTGCTTCCTGTGTTTCCTGATGCATCCCTGTTGTCTGTATTGCCCGATTGGTTCTGGGAATCCAGTTTTGGGGGCAATGGTCAGTATATCGAGCAGGATTTGTCTGTCCTGAGTTCGAATTACCCCGGACAAACAGGCGGTACAGAATATCAGATTCGCTGGGGGCAGGTTGCGAACAATGTGACTGAAAATAAGAGCGGGCTTGGCTTTACGGGATATGCTCCTCCGATCCGTTCCATTATCGTGAATGAGCCGTTTGAAATTGGAAGACTGCGTCATTTTAACAATCCGGTCGGCGCCGGATCGCCGCCCAGCCGAGTGGATATCGAAATTGCGTTAGCCCTCGAATGCGGCAGCCAGCTTTCACAATCTTTTACTTTTTCTCTTGCCATTAATGAGACTGCCAACACGTCGAACTTATCCGACCCCGCGGCGAAAAACTGGGCCGACAGAGATTTTATCACATTTCCGGTGTCCTATCCGTCCCAGCTTATTGAGATTGAGGGTCGGTTGTATACACTGAAGATTATTGGATTCCAGACAGAACAGGGACAACTGGTCAGCCAGTTTGAATCCCCGGAACATGGAACCAATACGGTCTATCTCTGGGCTCAAATTGTGCCTCCTCCGGCCGATGGGGCCATCACGAATCTTGCCAGTAATATCTGGGTTGGGAATTGTGTATTTGTCGGAAATACCAGTTGTTCATACGGAGCCGCTTTAAGTAATTGGGCCTGTGATAATGTGTTTGTGGGCAATAGTACAATTACGGCCAATCATGGCGAGTTTTGCGGAGGAATCTATAACCATGAAAGCAATCTAACGCTTGTCAACAGCATCTTATGGGGAAATACGGATGTTGACGGGCTGTCCGTTGCGGATAAACAACTCTTCAGTTCCGGCAATGGGACAATCAGTGTGACTTACAGTTGTATTCAGGATGCCAATTCATGTGACACGACTGTCTATCCGGGTACGGGTAATATTGATAATGCGCCGCTGTTTCTGATTAGTCCGACTGATGGTGGAGACGGCTGGGGGATTGGAAATAACGATGCGTACGGGAATTTATATTTGTCAGAGAATTCGCCGTGCATTGATGCTGGGACGAACGCGCCTGTTTTGACGTATACTATTTTAACAGATATATTCGATCATGTTCGTCGCTTTGATTGTCCGACAATAACTGATACCGGCTCAGGGACGGCACCTATTGTTGATATGGGGGCCTATGAATATGGAAACAACTCGGCTCCTGTTGCTGTTCAGGATCAGGCTTCGACATCCGAAGGGACAGCCGTTGTGATTGATGTTTTGGCCAATGACTCTGATGTGGACGGAGATGCTGTATTGATAGATTCAATTTGTTCTGGGCCTTCGCATGGCACTGCTGTAATCAGCGGCAATACGATTGTGTATACTCCTGCACCGGGTTATTTTGGATCAGACGCATTTAATTACCGCATTACGGATGGGGTATTGACGTCAAATGATGCGGCTGTTTATATACAGATTACCTCAAACCATGTCTATGTTAATGCGGGGCCGAATCAGACGATTCAATTGCCGAATAATAAGGTCTATCTGGATGGTGTGATTCAGGGTTTGCCTTCGGGCAGCAGCCCGGCGTGGCGTGTTTTGAGCCAGCCGACTGGCGGTGCGGTTGTTTTCGATTCGTCTGTATCGGTGATGCCTGCCGGGTGTGATGTGTGGGATTCGTGGGCAGGCTTTTCCATGCCGGGAATGTATGTGCTGGAGCTTGGAGTTGCCATTGCAGGGCAGGAGTATAAGGATCAGGTGGTTGTCAACGTCCGGCCGGGCATTGTCTCAGGGAACCTGCCGCCTCAGGTGGAGGCTTGGGCGACTCCCAGTGAGATTACTTTGCCGCAGGGGACGACTTTAAACTGGACTATATCGGATGATGGGGTGTCAAGAGGGGAGTTGACGCAGGAGTGGTCGGTGGTGTCAGGCCCTACTTCCGGACGGGTGACATTTAGTTCTTATTCTAATCAGTCGCGTTCGACAACAGTATCATTTTCTACGGATGGTAATTATATTCTAGGCTTAGCGGCATCCGATGGGATTGATAAGACCGAGGTGTTGGTTTATGTAACGGTAAGTCCTGATCCTGCCTATGAGAACAACACCCCGCCTGTTGCAGAAGCTGGTGAAAATCAAACAGTTGTTTTGCCTGTTAATCAACCTTATGTATTTACTCATTCTGGAGCTTCGGTGGGGGATGAAACGGCCACAGGTATATTAACTCTTCACTGGTCTGTTTTGAAATCGGTATATATTGATAAGGAAGGGGTTGAACGGGAGGGAAACAGTGCTGTTGCGATAGCAGATCCGGCGGAATTGAATCCGAGATTGACCTTTTTCAGGCCGGGACAATACACCCTGCAATTGAAGGCAGATGATGGGCAGTTCAGCGCGGCTGATACGGTTGTTTTTACAGTTTACAATGGCAATTCAGAGTCGAGTCCGATTCAAATTGAAGCGGGACCGGATCAGACGATTACACTGCCTGCTCCTGCAATTCTCAGTGAAGCCACGGTGATCGAGATTGCTACGGGACTGCCTTATCCAATTGAGAGTCTGGAAATCAACTGGAAAAAAGTCAGAGGCCCGGGGGAAGTGACGTTTAATCAGGATGGCGGCTCCGGAAATGGTACTCAGGAATTGAATCCAGAGGCTGTCTTTTCAAAGCCGGGTGATTATGATTTGGAATTGCAGGTTTCGACTGGTGACATGAAACTTGCCGATCAGATTCGTATCAAGGTTTATCCGGGGACAAGGCTGGCCACGGCTGCACATAGTTCCTATTTTATTAATGAATACGGTCAGGTTTGGGCTGCTGGAAGTAATGTTTACGCGCAGCTTGGAAATGGAACATCCGGTTATGATCCCAATGAAAAATATGATTACCTGGGCAGAGGATGGTGGTATGACCACTATACCTATTCTCCGGTTCTGGCTGGGGAACAGAAGCTCCAGACCAATCAAGATGTATTAACCAATATTTGTTCGATTGGCGGCGGCTGGGCAAGCTCATACGCATTGGATTATGATGGAAATGTGTGGAGCTGGGGTAATAATTCTTTTGGTCAATTGGGGATCGGGCGTGAGAATCTCAGTGTTTTTACCCCTGTTAATGAGCCGCGAAAAGTGCTTGCGGGCGAACAGCCTTCGGCGAGCGGGTATCTGGAAGACATTGTTGCGATATCTGCTACTACGCTGTCAGAACATGCTCTGGCGGTTGATAAGCATGGTGGAGTCTGGGCTTGGGGGTATAATTATGATGGTGTTCTTGGGAATGGATATGATGAAGCTAATTCATATTGGGAGGGAGAGAATGATTATTTAAACAAGAGGAGAAGAAGACATCCTTGGGAACCATTTTATTGGTCGTTTATAGAATCGACTCCGGTTCCTGTGGGTTCGTGTTCTTTGGTTTTAGATGCTTATATTAATTTCGATTTATCAGTCTGTTATGGACCATATAATTCCTGTATTCAATATGATGTTTCTGGAAATAGAAGGGAGTTGGCTTATCAGGGCAGTGTGGGTGTAGGTAGAGGCATAGATGGAAATAAAATCTTTGATTATATCTATGAGACGGTGACCGAGCCATATTTTGATATGAATGAGAATCGTTATGCTGAATTTTATGGAGAGGGATTTCTGGAATTTGATCCTAATTATTATGGTGTTTTAGAGAATGCTCCGAGGAGTATTAGTTTTTGGGCTAAAAACAATAATGCGGATTTGTATAGCAGAGGAACGATACTATCGTGGGGTAAACCTGGGGTTATAGGTGGACTCTGGGAAATTCGAATTCAATCAGGACATGTGGCTGTCTTTGTAGATGATACACATTATATACAAACGGAAGAAGTAATGGAGCCCAATTCCTGGAATCATATTGTTGTAGTATTTCCAGAAAATGGATCGATGCTCTCACATACTCGCATTTACCTAACCCAGGAAGATGATTTATTGTGCCCGCCTGCAAACGCCATCTATGCGACAGATCAGGTGGTTAATACAGTACGATATGAATCCTGCAGAATAGGCGCGAGCCAGAGTAGTGATCCCAATTATAATTATTACGGGTTTCTTGACGAACTCCAGATTTATAAAGTAGAGCTATCGCAGGAAGACATTGACCATATTCATCGAAATCCTTATTATACTGCACCTTTGAAAAATATTGCATCTGTCTCGGCGGGCTGGTGGCATTCTTTAGCACTGGAAAAAAATGACGCCCCTTCTTGTCGAGGTCGAGTGTATGCATGGGGGGATAGCCTGATGGGAGAACTGGGGCAGGGTGATGATCCCGTTGACAGAAAAGTCCTGCCATGCTGCGTAAAAACCGGCGAGCAGAATGATCCGTCCGGATTTTTATCAAATATTGTTGCTATTTCTGCTGGCTGTTCGCATAGCATAGCTTTGGAAAAATATACTGAGGATGTCAATGATATATATTCTGGTCATGTATTGGCATGGGGGAATGGCTATATTGGCGTTCCGACATTAATTAATAGGGCAATTCATTACCGATTTCCTGACAATTTTACAGAGAGCAATTACCGTGGAGGTCGGCTTGGAAGAGGTACAGCAAATAATCCGAATACATCTGACAGCTTGTCTCCTGTCTACGTTTATGGGCCGGATATTAACGTAAACGGATTGCATGATTCTGAGGAAGGTTATCTTGAAAATATCATCGCTATCTCGGCTGGTGAAAGTCACAGCATGGCACTGGATAAGGACGGTCATGTGTGGGTGTGGGGGGATAATACACATGGACAATTGGGTATCGGTGATGTCTCAATAAAAAGCTCTGGCTTTCCAGTGATGGTCAATGCGCCGCAGGATTATAATAATCCCGCCGGGCATCTGGGAGACCCTGAGCAGGGAAAGATTATCGCGATTATGGCGGGTCCCTGGCACTGTCTTGCTCTTGATGAATATGGCGAGGTCTGGGCCTGGGGAGCATCCTGGGCCATCGGCTGCGGCGAGCCTGGTTATCATGGAACTATCCTGCCGCAAAGGATTTCTTATTCACAAAAAGTCAAACGTGTTTCCAATGGTACGGAGACATGGTATGGGGATATTCGTGCGGCGATTGATGAATCTGTCGAAGGAGACGAAATTATTGTCTATCCCGGTGTTTATAATGGATTTACCCTGCGAGGGTATTCTGATTTGAATCCTTATGGTCGAACAGATCCCAATGTCATCATTCGAAGCTGGAATGTTGACAATCCCGGAGAACAGGGCAAGCCGATAATTCGTGCAATGGATACGCTGATTGATACTGGTAATAAACCATTTTATTCCATGGATGCAGTAATCGATATCAGCAATAACCATTCACAAATTAAGGGTTTGATTATTACGGGAGGGAATTATGGCATTAAGTTACAGGGTGCTGATGCTGTCATAACCCAGAATATCATAAAAGATAATTCGCGCATGGGAGTATATTGTGCCGGCTCCGATCGTGCATTAATCATCAACAATGTTATCGAAAATAATTATACGGAATTCATTGATGACCTGCGAATATATTTTGCCGGCGGTATATGTTGTGATGACACATCTGCCTCAATCATTGCTGGGAACTTGATCAGATACAATGCAGTTGGGATTGTGTCTCAATCTTCGGGAATTGAATTGTGGAATAATACGGTCGTCAAAAACCTTGCACTTGGGATTCAATTAGAAGCCGTGTCGGCATTGAAGCCGGTTATACGAAATTGTGTTTTCTGGGGAAATGGGACGGGAGCAGATAAGAATCTTGGGTTATCGAGCCCATTTATTAACATGGATTATTGCGCAATTCAGAAGGGGCAATGTGTGCCGCCAAGCCTTTACCACAAGGCGGTGATTGATGATGAAGGTTCTGCCTTTGCGGATACGAGTGAATGGCACTATTTTCCGCTCAATCCGGCATTTTTAGATCGGGAAGCCACGGATCCCAATCAGGATGATGACCCGAATAACTGTATCAATGAGGGTTGTCCCTTGCCGGATGCACCCTGGGTTCAGTACTTGGCCCAGAGAGATGTTGAGTCCAAACGGCGTATTGCGGATTCAAAGATTGATTTGGGCGCCAATGAATATATTGCTTATACTGTTGAAGCCGGGCAGGATAAAGCCGTTGGCATCAGTGAAATTGTGTTTATGGACGATGCGGCAGTCTATAAGGAGGGTTCTGCCTGTACCGATATCTGGCCTTATGGAGTGCAGTGGGAGGTGCTGGAAAAACCGGCTGGATCGAATTTCTTTATTCCAGGACAGTTGGCAGGCTTGATCAATCCCGGCTGGCGACAGGATATCCCCGGTAAATATGTCTTCCGGTTAAATCTGTATGATGCGCAAGGAGCATGGGTTGACAGCGATGTTGTGACTGTTATGGCCGAACTCAATGTGAAAATTGATCCTGTTTCCGATGTTCAGTTGCAATATGATGCTGATACAGGTCAAGTCAAAGCGGAAATAGAGTTGCAGGGCAGCCTCCGCGGAATTGACCCGCAGGCGGTTCAGGTTCTTTGGGAGGTTCCGACAGAGGCTATTCTGGGGCCGGTGTCTGATCTGATTGAGCTGGATGGGGCCTATCGTACTTCGACTTCCGCACTGTTTTGCCTGCCGGGGGAATATGAAATTCGACTGCAATTACTGGATATGCAAGGCGATGTGATTGCCGAGGATGTCATTATGGTCGATGTTGCTGAATTGGCGTATCAGGCTGATGCGGGGCCGGATATCACTATTCCGTGGCAGAATAATCCAATTAGTGTGCCTTTGTCCGGCAAATTGCTTCCATATAGTGTGGGAAAAGAGTCATATTTGTGGAAATACATTAAAGGACCTGCAGGCGGACTACAGTTCAATCCAGGCAGCAACGAGGGATCGACAGAAAGTACTATTCAAAACCCGCAGGCAACATTCACAAAACCCGGGATTTATCAGCTTCAGTTTGCCGTGACAAATCCGTCGGGTTGTGTGGTCGATGATTTGATGGTGATTATTGACACCAAGGATATTCCGCTGACAGTTGAGGCCGGGGCGGATCTTGATTGTGTTCTTAATAACAATACAGCGGCAGTAACTCCGCAAAAGGCTTTTGTTTATCCTGTTGAAGGTGTTAGTGTTCAATGGTATGACCAGAGTGATCTGCCAATAGCGGGGGCGACGTCGGTGAATTCCACGTTGACGTTTACGCAGCCGGGTATTTATCGTTATAAATTAAAGGCAACGCGCGGGCAGGAAACGGCGGAGGATACGGTTCAAATTACGGTTCATCCGCAGCCGGTTGATTCGCTGCTGATTCGGACGGGGAATTATGGGCCGGTTCTGGCAGGTCGGGCGTTTACCCTGGAAGATGCCTATGTCTGGTATAGTAAGAATACGCCACTGACCGTCGAGTGGTCTTCAGACGATGAACAACATGTTTTATTTTACCCATCTTCAGACGAAGGCAAGACTTCAGATGCCTTGCAGCCCACCGTTCTTTTTGCGGCAGGTCTGGCCAAATCTTATGAATTGACCCTCAAGGTATCTCAGGGGAGCACCCTGCTCGGCTCGGCCAGTGCGACCATTCAGGCCGTAACCGGCGGCGACCCGGGGTTGAATTCGGATACTACGCCTCCGATTCTCACTCTGACGCCGGGGCTCCTGGATGATGCGAATAAACTTCATACCATGCCTGAATCCACTGCGGTTATTAAGGCCGGGTCCGTTGCCCTTGATATTTATGTCCTTGATGCCGGATCAAGGCTTAAATCCGTCAAAATCGAGGATACCTGTAACAGTATTACGACTCTGGTGAAAAATTTCGACTTTTCGGATACAGACCCGGAATATCCCTCGCAAATGCAAGTCACATGGTATCTTGAGATTATGAGATTAGCCACAGGATCGCACTCGGTCAAGGTGACTGCTGCAGACCGGGCAAACAATATCACCGAGCAGATAGTTGCTTTTACGGTGGGCCGGGATGTGGATAATCCGACGGGAAAACCGTTTGCATGGATTTCCAATCTGGAACCTGCGAGGGTAAACATCGGCAAACTGGGAGAGCAGGTTATCTTGCCAGAGATTACAGATGGTTTATACGATGTTAAAGGTCTGGCTTGTCATCCGAATTCCAATCAAAGTGTAGAGTTCAAGTTTGCGTTATATGATGAGGCGGTGGTTGGATATGTCCCGGAGAGCTGGGCGATATTGAACGGTCAGAATCCGCCTTATCCGGATTATCTGATACAGAATCTTGAGGTTGAAAATCCCCATTTAACGAAATCAACTGCGGATCAAAGTTACTATGCTGGTCCTATAGGCCTTCGGAATGATGCGAATAGCCTGGGGTATGATAACAAATCATTTGGTCAATTGGATTTGACCGGTGTTGAGAACGGGACATATTGTCTTCTTTTGACGGTTCGTTCGAGGCCGGACGAGAATACTGCTTTTGCCTATTCTTATGTTTATAAGAAGATTAAGCTGAATAGTCCGCTCAAGATTGGCAATCTCAAATTTTCGCAGGAAGACGTGGCGATTGATGTGGGCGGAGTTCCGCTTCGCGTGGTGCGGACCTATAACAGTTTCCAGAAGGATAAGAACAGCGAATTCGGCTATGGCTGGAGTTATTCCATCGCCAATATGGATATTCAGCTTAATGAAACCCGCCAGCCGATGCAGGTTTATATGGGCAGTTCGACGATGTCGGTGCGTGTGGGAGATAATTATGACCGGGATGTGACCCTGACACTGCCGGATGGCAGGCGGGTGACGTTTGCATTCGGGCTGAAGCTGAAGAAGCCGGATCTTTACAACGGCCAGATGCAGTACTATGTTGTCGAATATACCTCGCCGAAAGGGGTGTCGGCACGGCTGGAGACGCTGAGTGAAGAACGGCTGACGCTGCTGAATACCTGGGCAAACCAGAAGACGGCCAGCTTTGTCAGCGGCTCGGGCAATTACTCTGATCCGGGATTCTATGAATTTGAAGGCTATCGTCTGATCCTGGAGGATGGGACGTCGTACGTGTTCAGGCGGTCGTATGTCGGAGATGATTTTGTAGAGTATGGGAATTCGGTTGCCTATGTTGAACCCAAAGGACCGCTGTATTTGTCTGAGATTGGGCTGCCGACGGGGGAACGGATTGATTTGAATGTCAATTTATCGAATGGGCGGATTGGGCAGATTGATTCGGCCGGCGTGGAACATATCGATTTACTTGGCGCTCCGACCAAAGCGATCAAGATTGGCTATGATCCCCAGGGACGCATTGTGGAGGTCTGGGGGCCTAAGGAACAAAGTGGGGCTTTGCCGACGGTGAAATATGCCTATGATACCGCGGGTAATTTATGGAAAGTGTCCAAGCTGATCAATCCGAATGCTGATCCGAATTCACGGTATGAAACGCTGACTTACAGGTATGAGGATGATAATCATACACTTTCGGATCATTATGTGACTGCGATTATCGATCCGCGGGGTTTGCAGCCGATTCGGTATGAATATGATGCGGCCGGTCGCCTGATTGCCACGGTGGATGCCAAAGGCGATCGGATTGCGATTACTCATGACGTCAGCAGCCGGCAGGAGATTGTCACGGATCGCGCCGGCAATCCCACCATTTATGAATATGACAAACGGGGGAATGTGCTGTCGGTGACCGATTCGTCCGGGAAAGTGACGCGGTACACCTACGATTCTGAAAATCGCTTTGGGCCGGACCGTCAGCTTTCGGTGACGACTCGGGTTCCGAATCCGGACGATCTGTCGCAGCTTGTGGATGCGGTAACGCTTTATGATTATGCGTATTATGAAGATTCAAGTCAACCGGAGTATGGACGGCTAAGAACACAGACTGTTATTGACCCGGCAAAGAATAAGACGGAGACTATCTATGATGCCCATGGTAATGTCACGAAAGTAACGCAGTATAAATATGATGCGGAAGAGGATGTCTATGTCGAAGTATTGACCACGCGGACAGCATATATCGGAGCCAATGACTCCTCCGGACTCAAGAATCTGCCGTACTTTACGGGCACAACGACCGGGGAGGACTCGGCTATGGTATGGCATTCCATCAACCTGACACGGTATGATGCCAGCGGCCGGATTCAACAGTCGGCGCAGGTCAAGACAGATCATTCGATTGTGTCGCAGTTGGTGTATTCGACCAACGTGCCGAAATCGTACAGTGAGTTGGTCAATAACTGGAGTGTTAATGCCGGTAACAGCACGATTACTTCGTACATTTATTTTGAGTATGCTACTGATTCGGGCTACTCGCCGGATCAGCCGTATTCGGTGACGGGGCCGGATGGGCAGACCCAGTATTTCTGGTATGATGCCGACAATCATCAGCTTGCCAGTTGGACATTGTGGGATGATCCTGCGACTGGTGCCAATCCTGATAAGCGGATAGTGACTTATAACCAGCCGGATGTTCAGGGGCGGACTGTTGCGACTTATCGTGTGGTTCAGGATTTGACGGCCGCAGGGACGCCGATGGATGTTGCCGTATTGCTGGCGCATCTCAATGAGCAGCAGGCAGGTGTGGACGCGGTTGCGTTATCTTACTCCGATTATAACTCCATCGGGAAGGTCAATACCAGTATCGATGAAAACGGGATTCTGACCCAGTACCATTATGATGAGACGGGCAATCTTGCCGAGACGCTGGTTTATTCCTCATTTGCAGCGTATCAGGCCAATTACACCAATTACCTGAATACCGGGGATACGACGGGGATTTTGACGATATCCCGCACCCTTTATGATACGGAAGGGCGGGCGATTGTTGCTGTCGGGCCGTATGATCCGGCCGATACCGAGCATTCGCCGGTTGGGACGGAGACGGTCTATGATAACCTCGGCCGGGTGGAACAGACCCGGCGGTGGACGGATGTGGATATTCTGTTTGATTATGTGATGAAATCCGGCGAACTGCTGTATGTCACGCTGGCCCAGGATCGTGTGGCGGGCAACGCGTGGACGAGTACGCCGGGGCAGACGCAGCTTGCCTGGACCAGCGGCGGCAAGGTGCCGATGGTTACGGCGAATCTGGCATGGTGGCAGGCCGGGCCGCTGTCTTACAGCCGGACGGAATACGATGCGGCGGGGCGGGTGTGGAAGTCCTACAGCCTCAATGAATCCAATGCGGAAATCTGTACGGCGGAATACCGCTATGATACCGCCGGCAGGCAGATTCGGACTATTACGCTGCCTAATGATACCTCGGGCAAGCGGTCCGAGACGGTGACTGTGTATGACGGCACCCGCCGGCTGTCCGTCACCGACGGCCTGGGGCATACTACTTCGTTTGACTACGATGCCCTCGGCCGGGTGATCACGACCATCCATCCAGCCTCGCTTGTTGAAGGCTCCGGAACCACGCCTGTGGAGACGTATTCCCATGTCGGCTATGACAGCCTGGGACGGAAGTGGTGGGAATCGGCAAAGACTCGACAGGAAGACCGTGAGCATGTTGACCTGACGACGGAAACCAATGACTGGAAGCTGCGGCGGAAGGTATTTGGATACGATGCGGCGGAGCGGTTGACTTCGGTGACGCTGCCCGGGGTACAGAATCCGGAAAACAATAATACCTGGACGGCACCGGTCTATTCCTATATCTATGATGATTATGGCAATCAGGCGGGTGTTGTTGATCCGAAGGGCCGGGTGACGGTGTCGGTATATGACCATCTGAATCGTCTGGTTCGCACATATCAGCCGTTTGCTTATAACGGAGACTTGACCGCGGCGGCGATTTATGCGGCAGCGGCTGCAGCGAATGTCCCGTATGAATCAACCAGCTATGATGAGCATGATCGAGTACTCACACAGACGGATTACGAGGGGCACTATACGGTCTTTGCGTATGATGTTTTTGGCCGGGTAGAGTATGAGCGGCATTATGTCAATGCTGCCGCCTATCATGCCGGGCTGCCATCCTGCAATGCCAATCCGCAGATTTATACGACCTATGATACCCTGGGACGCAAGCGGTTTGTCACGGTACAGTCGTTTGACAGTTCCGGCCAGGCAGTCGATACCGCCCGTCAATGGGGTTATAGCTATGATGATGAAGGCCGGACCAAACAGATTACCTCGCCACAGGGGACGATTACATACGGCTATAGTGACATTACCGGCCGGAAGACCCTGACCTGCAAGGACTTGACCGATTTTGTGACGCGGTATGGATATGATGAACTGGGTCGGCTGGATGCGGTGCAGGTGATGATGCGCGGCGGGGTGGATGTCAGCAGTGAAGGCATGACCCGCTATGGCTATGATCTGGTGGGCAATCAGGACTGGGTACAGTTGCCCAATGGAAACTATACCCAATATAATTATGACTCCCAGAATCGCCTGCGGGACCAGATTACTTATCAGAACGGTGTTGGCTCGACGGTATTAAGCCATTACACCTACAGTGTTTATGCCGATGGGCAGCGGTCGCAGTCGGGTCAGACGCAAAACGGTTCGACGACCACCTATCTGTGGCAGTATGATTCGCTGAACCGGGTGACGGAAGAACGGCTGGTTGGGGTGTGTACCTACCAGCGGATTTACGACCTGACGGGCAATGTCAAGACCTATACGGCGACCGAGGATGGGCAGCCGTCAATTACGACAAGTTATCTCTATAATGATCAAGATCAGTTGTTGACGGAAACCCGTCCGGCCGGTACGATAAGTTATGGTTATGATGACAATGGCTCTTTGACAAGTAAAACAACCTCCGGCGGGACGGAGAGTTACAGCTATGACCTGCAGGGACGGCTGAGGGCCTATACGCCTGCGGCGGGGCCGTCGGTTTTGTATGCGTATGATCCGGACGGCCAGCGGATCGGCAAGACTGCGGTGACGGGGATTACCGAATACGTGGTGGACCCGTATAATCCGACGGGCTACAGTCAGGTTCTGGCGGAAACGACGGGGATGACCACGACGTTTTATATTCATGGTTCCGATGTGATTGGCCAGTCGGTGGGTGGGGCCAGTCCGCAGTATTTCCTGTATGATGGGCACGGCTCGGTGCGGCAGTTGACGATGAGTACGGGGCTGCTGGTTGGCGGGCAGGACTTCTGGTACGATGCGTGGGGCAATGAATTAACGGAGAATACGCCGTTGACGAATTATCTGTACTGCGGCGAGCAGCGGGATGGGGAGACGGGGTTGTATTACCTGCGGGCGAGGATGTATGACCCGCAGACCGGCCGCTTTACCAGCCGGGATCTCTTTGCCGGCAACGGCACTGATCCACAGAGCCTGCATAAGTACCTCTATTGCCATGGCAATCCGGTGAATGGGATTGATCCGAGTGGGATGATGGAATTTAGCATGAATTCTGTCATGGCGAATATTTCGGTTCGAGTTACAATATTTATAATGAGCCACCCAAAATTAGTTGCTACTGTGGGATTTGTGGTTAATATGCTATTACCACAAGAATTTCATGAGGCAATGCTTGCAAGTGGTATTCCGCCTTTCCAAGCGATGGGAAAAACCGGCATGGTTGCTCGAGGGGCATGCAAGACGATTTATGCGGCAAAATCTCCTTTCTTTAAGAAAATATTAAAACAATTGGATAAGAAACTTGCCGGGAAATATTATGATGCAGTAGGGAAAGCGTTTGAGGTGTTTTTTAAACAACTCGTACCCAATGCCAAAAGAAATGTAAAAACAGCTGGTCAATATTCGATTGATTATGTGTTAGATGGATTTGGTTATGAATTGAAAACCAGTGCCGGTTATTTTCATCCAAGAGAAATCAAACAGCTTGAAGCAGCCGCTGAATATGCTCGTAGAGAAGGTATTTCGTTAGTGTATGTCTTTTTAGAGAAACCACCACAGAAAGTAATAGATCAAGTAAAAGGTGCTGGAGGTTCGGTTGTATATATGTTTGAGAATGGCCAATAATTTCTGGAGATAAAATTTATGAAACCGAACAAAAATGAATTGTGTATTCAGCTGATTAGGAAAGAGATCACAATTTTGGTTGAACAGTTTCAGTTTTTTCAGATTGACAAGAATTGGTGGATACGAAAGAAAGGATGGAAATCAGATGTGATATATTTTGCTCAGAAGAATGGAATTTTGATTAATCTATGCGTATGGATTCCTCCTGAAAATGATCCCAATTCTAATCTTGATCATGAGGAAATTGATATGATTAATTTGGGAACATATGTGGGGCTAAAAAGCCAAGAGCATACATTTTCTTTATGGAGAAGCAGTGGGAGTATTTGCAGAAAAGTTGTACAGGATTTAGGAAAAGGAATGAAATGGTTTGACCAATTTTCGACACCTCAATTATGTCTTGAGTATATCAAGAAAAAAACATGGAATCGGTCTTCGCCGGGGGCAGTATATCGTCAAAAATATTTATCTTCTCTGCCGTCAGAAGTGGTGCAGACAGGAATAATAACTAAAATGAAACATAAGTACCCAAATGAATTCTCCCGTGCCCTGTTTGATCTAGATTATGAAGGTCAATTGCCTAAAACAGAAGGTGATGAAGAGAATGATATATAAGATTGTCTGTTTACTACGATCTGGTGGGAAATTTGGACTGGGTGCAGTTGCCCAATGGAAACTATACAACATATAGTTATGACTCCCAGAATCGCCTGCGGGACCAGACCAATTATGTCAATAGCCAGCCAAATGCTGCTGTTCTGAGTCAATATGTCTATACAATGCTTGCCGATGGGCAGCGTAAAACCAGTACTGAAAATGTCTGGAATCCGGCAACGTCAAGTTATGATACAACACCCCTCGTTTGGGATTATGATGCATTAAATCGATTGCTGTCGGAATCACGTAATGGAATTACAACGGAACAGTATGTATATGATTTAACAGGTAATCGCCTGCAAAAAACGGCAGGCAGCAGCACTACCTATTATTTCTATAATGCACGGAATCAGCTTGAAAAAGAATCCTTGCAATCGGATGGAAGTACCCCTACAATTCAGTATGAATACGATGCAAATGGTTCTTTGACAAAAAAATATCTTGGTCCCGCCAAACTGACAGCGCCGCTGGATATATTGGCGTATGACCTGCAGGGACGTTTAGCGGAGTACCAGCCGCATACAGGGCAACCGGCGGCCTATACCTATAATCCGGATGGCATCCGTACCGGTAAGACCGTGGGTACACTAACGACGGCATATCTGATTGACCCCATGAATCCAACGGGCTATGAGCAGGTATTGCAGTCCGATGAAGGGGAAGATAAGGTTTATTATGTACTGGGTCTTGATGTCATCGGGCAGGTGCGGGACAACGGAGACAGGGATTATTGCCTCTATGATGGACATGGTTCGGTAAGGCAGCAATCGGATTCTTCGGGCGGTGTCGGAGCAGATTATGACTATGATGCGTACGGGAATGCTCTGAATTTTGTACCGGATGATGGATTGTACTATACAGGTGAAATGTATGATGCAACAGCAGGCCAGTATTATCTGCGTGCGAGGTACTATGAGCCGGAAAATGGGCGATTTAATGCGGTTGATTCCTGGGACGGTAATCAGGAAGATCCGATTAGCCTGCATAAGTATCTGTACTGCCGTGTTGATCCGATTAATAATATTGACCCAACTGGATTATTTACACAAAAGTTTGGTTATCTTGCTGAAGATGCAATTCAGCAGATATATGCAATTGACCATCCGTTAGATGAAGGTCATATCTCATATGGAAGCTGGACGAGATTGGGTTCTACAAGTGGAAGAGCATTTAGAATGAAACCAGATATAATGAATCATAATCAAAAAACATGGCTGGAAATTAAACCATTATCGGTAAGCGGTGTCGCCAAAGCAGGGATACAATATAAGGTATATGATGCGTTCTTTAATATTTTTAGATATAAACCTGATGCGTCATGGACGCCCTCAGACCATTTCACTACAGCTGGTCAAGTTAAGATATTCTTTTTCAATGCGGGAGGGATAGTATTCTATACTGATATGACGGATAATATAGAAGATCTTGCAGCCTTATCATCTTTGGAAGCAGTAAAAAGTTTTATGTGTACACCAGCAGGCCGAAAGCTGATGACGCAAACTATAACCGGAATAACGAGTCGAATACCAGCATTGGTCAAAGCCAGAAATACAATTGATAGGGAAAGGCTAAAAACTCATCTTCAAGTCGCATCATTAATGATGTTGATAGGAGGTATTTAGTGGACGAAGTGAAAGTAGAAAGGGATTATTATCCAAATGGAAAAATACGGTTTGAGGGTTACTTTAAAAATGGAATTCCTCATGGTTTCAACCGTATTTGGTATGAGAATGGATTAATTGCCAGGGAATATATATTTAAAGAAGGTGTTCCAGATGGAATTTCTAGACATTGGGATGATGCAGGCAATCTCCTTGTAGAGAATAATATTATAAATGGTACGGGAATAGAAAAAGTCTGGAATCCAGAAACAAAATCATGGTCTGAATTTAGCTGGGTTAATGGTGAGTGTACGGGAAGATTCCGTACTTACTGGGCGGATGGTACTGTTATAGGTGATGTATATTGGATTCGGAATAAACAGGTTTCCAAGAAAAAATATATTGAGATGTGTCAGATTGATGACAGTTTACCAAAGTATGAAGACTTGAAGACCGAGAAGAAGAAAGCCAAAAAACAGAACACGGCCCATGATCAAGGATTTACTTATGTTGCGAATGATAGTTATTATGAAAAACTATTCTCGGAAAATACGATGATTGAGGCATTATCATGGCTGAATGAGCCGGATGTTCCAGAAAGGACTCTTGGAGAATGTGCAAGGCCGGAAGATTCCATTGAATTAGTCAAAGATTTTTATGCTCTTGGCGCTGTTAAAGTGTGGACATTTGAAATTGATGGGGCACCGGACGAAGAACAAAATTCAGGTAAACTGGTAATCGAACTTCCAAGCAATTCCAAAAAGAGAGCGAAGATTCTTAAAAAGTGCGGTGAAATAGCAGAAGAAATGGGATTTGATGCGGAAACCGATATGGGGCAAAAGTATGTTCTTGTCATGCTGGATTGATTGACAAGCATTTTTGATTACTTATCAGAATGGTTTCGGTTCGACTGTATTAAGCCATTGTGCCTATATGGTTTCGGAATTGAAAATTGATTTATCGATAGTTACTTTACGTACAGCCGCATTGAGAGTTCCATTTTAAAGCGAGGGTTAGTTATGTTTCTAGAAAACCAAATATTTGATATACGATATTACCATTGGCAAATTGCTGAATGGGAAAGAGAAATACAAAATGGATATCCTTTATTACGATTGGTAAAGGAAGATTTAATGACTAAACTTTTGCAAAATTGAAAAATTGGAGTCCGAATGGGCTTTTTGACGACAAATACAGGTAGTAAAGTGTCCGATAATATCATGGAGGATATTACGATGCCGGCTATCGTCCAATTTCCG
>Ga0228536_1001712_pt1 | contig 17895 bp, 20 predicted proteins | sample SJ1Smetagenome_FD_168611 | JGI IMG/M metagenome (GOLD analysis project Ga0228536, IMG submission 168611) | Enriched culture of PCE-dechlorinating microbial communities from Ithaca, New York, USA - SJ1.S | ecosystem: Engineered > Modeled > Simulated communities (microbial... > Unclassified...
ATTTTGTAAATAAGTCCGGTTGCATATCCCAAAAAAGCAATCGGCTTTTTTTTATTATATTTATCCGTGATATACCCGCTAAATACTTTTAACAGACTTGCAAGACTTTCTGCAATTCCTTCAATAATGCCTATCAATGCTGGAGTCGCTCCAAAAGCAGATGTTAAGTACAGAGGAATGATTGGATATACCATTTCTGCACTAATATCCGCAAAAAAACTGACTAACCCTAAGAAAAATACATTCCACATTTATAATCCCCCTTGCAATTTACGTTTCATGCTTCACAATATTCGTCAAAATAGATTTGATATTGCATTATTTCACCGGATAAATTTAATAGGTTTCTGGCGATAGATCGATATCGATACAATTGTCTCCTGGTTAAATGGTGTTCATTGTATTGGTTTATAGAAATCGTGGACTTTTCAAGATTTCGTGAATGTTGCAACGAAGTTTAATATAAGATTTCAAGATGCCATTGTGGGTAAGTCCGGGGAATTCTGGTGCTTGCCATCTAGTCAAATAACCTAATTTAACATTTATTAAAACATATAATTTGATTGCTTTTCATAGTGTTTATAAAGAGAATGGAACGTTCCAGTATATTTTTTATTCCAAGGTTTCTTCTTCCCGCAAAAATGTAATATTACTGTATTATTGATGATTTGATCCATATCAAAGGAGCCATGACTCGCCATCTTATAATACGTATAGTAACGTGCGTCATAATTATAAAATAATTCATTAAGTGACTTGATCCTCTTCGCATATAATGCGTTTAAAATATCTTGGTCCGGCATGATCAACTTAGCACGGTTTTCATCAACAAATCGATAGATCTCTTTTTCATCCGCCTCTCTTCTTAATTGCTCCAGGTTCATCAATAATACCCCCGAATTATAATAAGCGTTAATCTCATATGGATATAGTCTTAATTTGTTGATTTCTTTAATTGATAATTTATCATGATATGCTGCAGCATAAAGATACTCTTTAATATCCGTTTCATATAATTCGCTGATCGCATTCAAAACAAGTATATCCGGATCCAGATACAGAATTTTGTCTATATCATTAGGCAGTAATTGATATGATAAAAGGCGAAAATACATTTCCTTCGTATAGTGAAAGAGTACCGGGGCATCACTAAAACAGTCTTCATCAACATCAATAACATTCAATTTACTGCCATGTGACTCGACGAAAAATTTTAAATCTTCGAGTTCTTTCTTTTTAAGGCTTGTATGTAATAAATATATATTAAACCTCTCGCCCGGATTATTTAGAAATAGAGATTTCAGCATTATTCTTAATGGTTTTATATAATTTGAATCTAAGGTTACCAAAATATTCATTATTTATCCCCTGTTCTATCGCAGTCTACGTTTTATTTAATCATTCTTGATTATTTTTTTGTCACAATTTTCTCATTCTTGCAGGAAAATTGATTACTCAATTTACCCCTCATGCATTACTTCTTAATATCGATTATTATAGTTATAGATCTTGAAAATATCGTTAGGCACAGGAGGCCGCACGTCCCATTTTTGCCCACAAGAGTAAATTTGTTGCTTTTTAGGACACGTGTCTTGTTTTGCCCAAAAGCAATTTAGAATTTGTTGTTGAATGAGACCGAGTTATCTGATATAATTATCATCAACAAGGGAGTAGTCAGTACATTTGTGCAGAGATTCCAACAAGCTGGACATCTGTCATGGTGTCGCCTTAATTGACGAGACTTATCTACTGAGGTAGGTAAAGCTTGTCCTTTTTTTATCCACTGGCAAATAGTTAAATTTGACGGTGGATGAACATGAAACTTTGGGAATTGTACGCAATTGCGATAAATCTTTCTATAAATGACTTTGCCATTTCAATTTGTAAAGTTTTATCCGTGTAATCGGTGGAAGGTATCGTTCCTAAGCAGAATTGACTGGAGGCATAATCCCGATTACATCGAGAGCAAAGATTTTGTTGGAGCATCTTTGCCTTTTAGGATAATCGCAGGAAGGGGGGGTATTTTGGCAGATTCTAATATTACCAAACGGGCGTTGGCAAGTGCTTTGCGGGAACTGATGCAGGAAGTACCCTTTGATAAAATACAAGTGACACACATCTGTGAGCGGTGCGACATGAACCGCAAGAGTTTTTATTACCATTTCATGGATAAATATGATTTGGTCAATTGGATTTTTGATACAGAGTTTATAACACTTGCTATGGAGGGGGCCAATGAAATGCCGTCCGATGATCGTTGGGAACTGATTGAACGTGTATGCAAATATTTTTACGAAAACAGAGACTTTTACCGGAAGGCACTAAAAATAAAAGGCCAGAATTCTTTTTCTGATCATCTTCAGGAATATTATTTCCCACTGATAAAGCTCCGGGTGGCGCGTTTAATTAGTGATGATGCGGCTGAGGACTTTACAGTCAATTTTTTCACAGACGCTGTAATTTGCACCATAGAGCGTTGGCTTTCGGACAAAGAGTGTATGCCTCCTGTTCTGCTCGTCTCAAAGCTAAAACGGATTGTTGAGGGAAGTGCAGCCGCAATCTATAAAGAAATGAATCTCACATAAAACCAGAGTGGCAGAGGCTCATGCTCTGCCACCTTTCATATTTAACGCTTTTAGATGAAATGTAATATAAACTCTCCGTCCCGATAACCCTTTTCGTAAAGTCTGCGGAGAGCATCGGCATCTCTGCTTAAAGTTGAAACGCCGCAAGTATTGTCCGGCGCAACAACCAGAACCTTCCCCTCTTCCGCCATTCTGCACGCCTCTGCCACACCTTGATTATACCTTTCTGCCCGCTGTTCCAGCTTTTCGGCTGCCAACGGGTATTTTTTTCGGATGAAAGCTGCGATTTGCTTATCCTTCTTCGATGTTCGCACGGTATCTTTCGGCAAAGTCAAAAGCAATACTACTTTTTCACAACCGAGCTGAAACGCCTGCTGGATAGGGATCGTATCGCCAAGTGCACCATCATAATACGGTATCCCGTCGATGGTATATGGATGACATATAAAGGGGATTGCGCTGGATGCTTTCATGATATTGTAATCATCCTTGGATATATCATGCTTGTCAAAATACTTTGCTTTTCCTGTTTCTGCATTGGTAGCCACCGCGATAAACTCCATCGGGTTGGAAAAGACAGCAGCGTAATCAAGCGGATTTTCGCCGTCTGAATTACTCAGTGTGCTATAAACGTAATCCAAATCGATAAATGACTTTTTGAACAGGAAATTCCCAATTCCAGCATATTCCTTGCGCAATCCATAGTCTGTGTAGAACTTAAGATTTCGTCCTCGCTGTCCAGCAGCATAAGAAATCAGATTGGCGCTCCCTGCGGACACACCAATCCCAACATCAAATTGAATATGCTGATCTATACAATAATCCATAACTCCTGCTGCGTAGACACCACGAAATCCTCCGCCGACATCCACCACCCCGATTTTATCTTTTCTCATACAGTTTTGTACGCTTTTTTGGGGCATGCGCTCACAAAAATGTCTGTAAGACTACTTTGAAACAGATTATGATGTGCACTCTCAATCTGCTTGCCTCCGCCGCAAATATTTCCAGCTATGTCAAAGTAGATGGCGCAGGTATCGTCGGAGATAATAGCATCAATCAAACTGTTATCACCTCGCAACTCCCAAAGTATGGTGTGATAGCTTTGTTCTTTGCGGGCATCCTTTACGGCCTGATGCGCAAGTTGCTGAATGACCTCTAGGCATTCCATATTGGGCAGGAGAACGAAAAAAATGGGGGAAAGCTGTTGCACGCTGTAAAACAGATCGCCGTTAATGATCGATTCCGTATCTTTTTGCCCATATTGGTACCATACTGAGTAGAGCACCCCCAACTCACGGAGGTTGTCGCACATGCCAGAAGTACTTTCATCGTAACGCACAACAAGCATCAGATTAAATAGATCTGCTGCGTCATCCAGGAAGTCAGAAGTCAAATCCTCCGGCTCACAAAAAAGGAAAAATGCGCTATCAGGGTGGTTTTTTGCAAGGAGTAGAGATTTTTGCGGTTGCTTCATGCAAAAGAGCATCCACACATAAATACCAAGTTTTTCACCGGCTTGTATTGTAATTTGATACTGCTTTTCTTTTTCCTCAAAATGCTCTGAGTCCATCTGGATGGCAACTGTCCACGGGATATTGCACTCCAGTTTTTTTTCATTTTCACGAATACGCTGCGCACCTGCAGTACAGCCGTTATATCCAAGATTCATGCCAAAAGTGTAAAGCCGGTCTGTATCTGCGTGAGATACAATGTCCCTCACCAATCTATAATATGCACTGTTTTCGTTTTGGAGCATAGTTTGAGCCGTAGTAAAAAAGTCCTGCTGAAACCGCCCGCCTGAAAACTGCAAGGCCATATCCACAAGATTTCGGATACTGCGTTCCGGGTTATCCTTTATATCTTTTAATGTCCTTTTTACCACTGACCCCGTTATAAATCTGGACATACTGTTTTCCATTCTATTCACTCCTTACAATTTGAGAGATGCACTTTCGTTACTATACCGAAATGATACCTACTCAAAAGCCTGCAAACAATGGACAAACCTTCATCCGTGTCCCTAAAGGTAACAAACTCCGCTCCGCGTCCCAATTTGGGACTTGCGCTCTTTCGTGTCCAGTGACTTTTGTGGCTAATTTTTTTATACTTTAGTCAAAACAGCCCGGAGCAGGGCAGAAAGGATGAAAAAAACATGAGTAATTCGATCAAAGACAGTATGCAGAATTTTGCTGTGAATCAAGCCCTGAAGTACATCGAGGGCAACCCGGAGGAAACTATCCCCAAGCTGATGGCGTTGGTGAATAAATATACACCTGCAGATTGGTACTCCAGCCAACGTGATGCAATTAACAACGCCATTAACGAAAAAGACAACTGGTATCAACTCATTTTAAAGGTGTACGACCTTGACCCCGATACGCGAAAAGCCTTTTCCCAAAACTTCCTGTATAACGCCAGCCTGAAAGGCAGTGCTATTCAAGACGAAACCAAGGAGCGGGAGGGTTGCAACGTGCCCTGGGCGATTCTGCTGGACCCCACCTCTGCCTGTAATCTCCACTGCACCGGTTGCTGGGCCGCTGAGTACGGAAACCATCTGAACCTAACTTTGGAGACCATGGATTCTATTGTCCGCCAGGGCAAAGAACTGGGTACCTTCATGTACATCTACACCGGTGGTGAACCTCTGGTCAGGAAGAAGGACATAATCAAACTGTGCGAGATGCACCCCGATTGCGAATTTCTCTCCTTCACCAACGGCACCCTGATCGATGAGGAGTTTTGTCAGGAAATGCTGCGTGTCAAGAATTTTGTTCCGGCTATTTCTCTGGAAGGATTCGAAGAAGCGAACGATGGACGCCGAGGACAGGGTGTATATCAGAAGGTTAAAAACGCCATGTCGCTGCTGAAGCAACATAAGCTTCCCTTTGGTATTTCCACTTGCTACACCAGCAAGAATGTGGACGATGTGAGCAGTGAAGAATTTTTCGACCTGATGATTGACAGCGGTGCTCTGTTTGTGTGGTTTTTCCACTATATGCCGGTAGGCAACGATGCGGTTGTGGATCTGCTGCCTACACCAGAGCAACGGGAATTGATGTACAACCGGATCAGAGGGTTCCGCAAGACGAAGGCCATTTTCAGCATGGACTTCCAAAATGATGCCGAGTTTGTGGGAGGCTGTATTGCCGGTGGACGGAGTTACCTTCATATCAATGCGAAAGGCGATGTGGAGCCTTGTGTGTTTATCCACTATTCCAACGCCAATATCCATGAAGTTTCCCTGCTGGATGCTCTCAAGAGTCCTTTGTTTATGGCATACCATGACGAACAGCCTTTTAATGACAACATGCTGCGCCCCTGCCCCATGCTGGAGAACCCGGAGGCACTGAGGAAGATGGTCAAGGATACCAACGCGGTAAACACCGACTACCAAAGCCCTGAAAGCGTAGACCACCTCTGCGACAAAACCACACCATACGCTGAAAACTGGATTTTCACGGCAGATAAACTATGGCAGGGCCGCAGCGGATGCACTGGCTGCAGCAAAGGAGAGTGACCTATGGCGACCTATCAGATATTCACAGATGCAACAGCAGACATGTCCACTGATTTGCTTTCGCGGCTTCCAGCCGTGAAAATCATCCCCATGAAGGTGGAGATAGAAGGCTGTGATTATACCTATGGCCCTTCTGGAAACATTTCTGTGCAGGAGTTTTACAAGTTACAGAGAAGCGGAAACTTTGCAAGAACTTCACAAATCAATCCAAATGTTTATCTTGAATATTTTGAACCATTTCTACATCAGGGGATCGACATCCTTTACCTGTGCTTTTCTTCGGGCATGTCCGGTACGATCCAGTCTGCAAACCTGAGTATCAATGAGTTGCGATAGGAACACCCGGATCGAAAGATAATTTGTATGGATACCCTATGTGCATCTGTTGGCGAGGGATTCCTTGTGCACGAGGCTGCCCGAAAGCAAGCGGAGGGACTCACAATAGACGAGCTTGAAGATTGGATCATAGACCATCGGATGAAGGTTTGCCATTGGTTTACAGTTGATACCTTCGATCATCTCCTGCATGGTGGACGGGTATCCTCTGTTGCAGCTTTTGTGGGGAGTGCTTTACAGATAAAACCCCTTCTCCATGTGGATGAACAAGGCTATTTGCAGGTGAAGGGAAAGCCACGTGGGCGAAATAAAGCCATTGCTTCTCAGCTTGATAAAATGGAACAAGGATGGACACCAGAAATTGGTAGACTGGTGGTCATAGGTCACGGAGACAGCCCTGTCGCCGCAGAGCAGCTTCGTCATTCAGTCGCCTCGAGGTTTCCAGATGCTGAAATCTATATTGCGGGCATCGGTCCGATTATTGGAGCGCATACTGGGCCTGGTGTATTGGTCCTTATTTATTGGGGAAGTAATCGCTGAAACTCCCAAAACTCGTTACTAATTATCTCCAACAATCATTTGCCCTTCATGGCCGAAAAGGTTGACTTATTCAGCCGCGAAGGTGGCCTGAATTTACAGGAGACGTAGACCTGTCGGAGCGTAATATCATTTAGGCACTTACGCTATGGATGCACACGAGGATGTTAATAACCTTTATGCGAAAACAGCGGAGGCGGTGCGGAAATGGGCGGAGAATCAAAAACCCGCAACTGCGATACTGTGCGTAAACAGAGAAAATAACAAACATTTTGTATCGGTAGAAGATCACGTCCGGATCGGTCACTATATGGCATCCCTAAAGGATAAGATAAAGAGGTATAACTCTTGATTGCGCAGGATGCGCCTCTGGGCGACAGGCATAATATTCTCTATTCAGGCTGAAATATTGTCGATGGCCGCGCAGAAGCGGTTGTCACCAGAACCGGCATGAACATCGAAATGGTTAAAATTGCGAACCTGTTGGCGGATGAGCCGGATCATTGCGGAACCAATGTCCTTGGAATTCTGTATAACAGTAAGACACGAAAGGAGTTATGAGATGCAGATTGAGCAATCCAAGACACAATACCTGTTGGGCGACTTGCACGGGGATTTTATCTCCAGTGAGATCGCTGAAACCATACAGTCTTTTTTAACCATAGAAAATCTATATATGGCAGCCGCCCGAGAAATAACGACGAAGCTTGAAAATCTGAATGATGAATATAAAATTACATCGGATCGGCAGCCGATACATCAGATAAAAATGCGCATCAAAACGCCCAGTAGCATTATCGATAAGTTGATTAGGAAAGGTTTTGAAGTGAATATACAATCAATAAAAGAGCAGTTAAACGATATTGCAGGAGTTCGGGTGATTTGCTCATACATCGACGATATTTATGCGCTGGCAGATCTGCTGGTGCAACAGGATGATATTGAATTACTTTATACAGAGGATTATATCAAAGACCCGAAACCGAACGGTTATAGAAGTCTTCATCTGTTGGTAACAGTGCCTGTTTTTTTATCAAGAAGTACCGAACGAATTAAGGTTGAGGTGCAGATACGGACCATTGCAATGGACTTCTGGGCCTCACTGGAACACGAATTGGTTTATAAGCTTGACAATGAAAAATCGGATGAGATCTTAACCGAATTAAGGGAATGCTCAGAGATTATCGCCCAGACAGACGTGCGGATGCAAAGGCTTCATAAAATCGTTTTCGCCGCACCAGGGAGCGGATAACCGATATGAAAAAAATCAAGATATTACAGTATGCCATATTTATACTGGTAATCATTCTTTTATTGATTGGCGCATTTGCGGGATACCGTTCCGGCTATATGCTTGAGGATATATGGTCAGTGGTATCCGGTTCCCTGCTATACTCTATTCTTACCTTGCTTGGGATATATTGCCTTAAAACAGTTCTGTGGGTTATCCCCATCAACGCGCTGTACCTTGGAGCTGGAGTCCTTTTTCCTGTATGGTACGCCGTATTCATTACATATATCGGTCTGCTGATAGACTTTACGATTAGTTTTTTTGCTGGAAGACGCATTGGAAAAACCATTGTAATGGAGGCGCTTTACAAAAAAAAGTCGGTTCAGCGACTGTTTGCTCTGGCCGAGAAAAATCCTGTGGCTGGTTGTCTTATTATCCGTATGCTTCCGGGGCCGCCCACAGAAATAACCAATATGTTTTATGGCGCAACAAGCATTCGGTATCCCCATTTTCTGGCGGCCTCGATGATTGGCATGGCACCGGGAATGCTTCCGGTTATTTTTATGGGCAAGGCAGTTTTAACCCCGTTCTCTAAGGAGTTTTTAGTCCCGTTTTCTATCAAGCTGGTTTTCATAGCTCTTGCTTTTATAATATCTCTTGTTGTCAGAAAAAAAGGCGCGGCTGCAGAATGGAACTGGACGGATATCGATGAATAAAAAGCAACTAGCAGTTTCACAATACGAATGGCGTCCTGCAGCTTATTATTATTGTAATTGTCGTTATAGCGCAGCTTGCTTCACTCTTTGCATTTGTCCGAGTCACGTTCTTCCAGAGCAGTGAACATCAGATCCACCGGGTTTTGGAAGTCCTCGTCGTCCTCGCGGACTTCTGAGGCATTGATGAGCTCGATGAGGGTCCTGAAGTTTCGGCTATGAACTAGCAATGAGCTTCACCAAGGGCAAGTATCAATTCGTAGTCGCCACTCATACCGATCATGCCCATATCCACAATCCCATCATTTTCAATTCCACATCCATTGACCATATGCAGAAATTCAGGAATTTCCTTGGCTCCAGTGAAGCGATTCGAAAAATCAACGACAAACTCTGCCTAGAGAACGGACTCTCAATCATAGAAGTTCCAAAGCAAGGACCGTCTCATTACGGCAAGTGGCTGGGCGACAAAAAACCTCTATCTTGGCAGGAGAAGCTGAGACAAACCATTGATGCTGTCATGGCTCAAAAGCCAGTAGATTTTGAAACTTTCCTGAAGCTGATGGCGGAGAATGGTTATGAAGTTAAACATGGACAACATCTGGCTTTCAAAGCTATTGGTCAGCAGAAATTCACAAGATTGCGATCCCTCGGAGAAGGATATTCTGAGGAAGAGTTGAGATCAGCGATACTCGGAAAGACCGTCCACACTCCAAAAGTCAAAAGACCTTATCGAAAAAATCCAGACAAGATTAATCTTCTGGTGGATATCCAGGCCAGACTTCAAGCTGGTAAAGGTCCTGGTTACGAGCGCTGGGCAAAAGTTTTCAATCTGAAACAGATGGCTCAGACCATCAATTTTCTGACGGAGAATAACATCACCGACTATGAAAAACTTGTTGAAAAAACAAAAGCTGCGACGGATCGTTATCACGAGCTGTCACAGCAGATCAAGGATCTTGAAAAACGAATGGCGGAGATTACTGAGTTGAAGAAGCATATCATTAACTATGCGAAAACGAAGGAGATATATACCGCATATCGAGAGTCCGGATTTTCAGGAAGGTTTTACGAGGCAAACGCAGAGGATATTTTGATTCATCAATCTGCGAAACAAGCATTCAGTTTGCTCTCAGCAAAGCAAATACCTGCCATGAAAAATCTTCAATTAGAATACCAGAAGTGCTCGAGTGCGAAAAAATCGCTATCAGCAGACTATAGGTCTATGAAGAACATTATGAAACAATCTGTAATCATAAAAAACAATGTCGATCTTATTATGGGAGCCTCATGCCCAGAAGATAAAAAAATAGAGCGGGTTCTATAGAATATGAATAACCAATAAAGCCGATAATATAGCCAACTAGCCAAATCGGGTGTCCTTGCAACTTGTTGATCTGGATAACAATCTAAAGATACATGGACATGTTTTCATGTTCTGGATGTTTTGAGAGGTCAGGATAGCTATCAATATCTCTTTTTCAACCCCCATTGTTATGGGAAATATATCCACGCTCGTAGATGGAAACATATCCATTATTGACTCTCGTTTGTGGAAACATATCAATTAGTTCTTCTTCGTTGATAGAAACAAATCACAGATGCATTGAGATTCTTAGAACTCATAGGATACAAAATTTATCAATCAAATTCACTATCATCTGCAATGCCAGAATAAATGATAGAATGATATATTTCTCCATTATATTCATATGCAGTGTATGGATACGATTGCCCGTTAGCTTTCGTTGTTTCTTTTTGAACAGTAAAAAACTGATTCATAGCATCTTCTTTACTATATTCATCAACTGGAAAAGTATAGTAGTCATACATTTGCTCCCATCCCAATCGTTTTGCACTAATTACATGACATTTCCCCATAAAATTCACTCCTCAAATTCTTTTTTCTAAGTAAACAAGTCAATTTTGCCACGCTTACTATAATCGAATGCCTGCTTACTCTTGGCCGCATTTCGAATTCCCATGCCAAGATAACGCCCGAACTTAAAAGCATCGGGACCGTTTAAATTAGCATAGAAAGTATAGCCCGCTTGAATTTCTTCATTCCACGTATTCCACAATTTTGAACTTAAAACCATATTTTCTGAATACAGTGGCAATATCACAGAAAAATAGAATTTTATCTTATCCAATGATGCTGTTTTTAACTGGTCAAATAATTTTTGATAAACGTGTCTTTCTGTTTCCATACAACTTATCAATATATATGACTGATTTGATTCTGGAAATGCCGTCACAGCAATACGATGCATTACGCCTTTTACTGTGTGCTTTATTTTTTTACCTTCCAAATCATAATCCGGAGCAATAAATGCGTAATTTGCGAACTTAATCTGTCCTGGAATTTTAATGACACATGTAGCTATACCGTTATGAGTGTCCGCCATGATTTCTTTATCAAAATATGATTTAACAGGTTCAAATTCTTTCATTTTTAATTGTAACATCCTATACATTCCAACCATTGAAGGAGACTTAAAAGCTGGTGGATTTTTTTTGAAACATTCTTTGTATATATCCATTGCAGTACGTTGCTTATAATACTCAAAAATGAAAGCCTTATAAGCGTATACAAATTTCATTTCTTCATTCGATTCATCAAAATCTGGTGCACCCTTTTCAATAGCAGCAAAAACAATGTTATCATGCAAATCACAGAAGCAAGTCTCAGTAGTCGCATTATTAGCGCTGGTTTTGCTTACTTGAACAACAAAAGTTGGCTCTCCATTTTTCGTCGGAATAATCAAAGGCTTTTTCTTTGCGTCCATCATATATACATGTCGCTCACTTCCAGCGAGCAAAGAAATAATTTTGTTGTTCTGCAAAGCATGAGCTTTTTTTATTTTTCCTTTACATCTGCTTTGATCTGGATGCATACAACATTTTTTCATTGATTTTTTCATCATTTCCATAGCTTGAATTTCTAGTGGTTTCTTAGATGTTTGTGATAATGCCACCTCATTTTTTTTACAACACATTTTATACTTTTTACCACTTCCGCAAGGACATGGCTCATTTCCTAAAATTATTATTTGCTTCAATAGATTCATTTTTCACCACTTTCTTCTGGCCTGAAAGTTTAAACTGTATATCTTAAGACAATTCAAAATTAAAAACTTCTTTAAAGTTTGGTTATTTGTTAAAATCATCAAGTTCAATTTTAGAATTTCCACCCAATGCTGACTGTAGTCCCATAGCAATAACTCCTACAGCTAAGAGACCACATCCAGCAATAGCAGCTATGAACCTCTTATTCTCAGAATCCTTATCACCTTTCATTTTCTGCATATCTACCATCTTATCAATAATGTATTTTTTCTCATCAAAAGTTAAGTTCTCCTTTTTTAGTTCTTCATTTAATGACACAATAATAACATCTGCAGATGAATAATAAGACTTTACACTTTCATCATTTGATTCTAGTGCTTTATCAAGCGATTACCTATATTCAGATAGTATTTCTTTCATTGTAGAAGCGAACTCAGGAAACTGTTCAAGTGCTTTTTTTGCTACTTCTGGGTCCATCTTATCAAGCATGGATGCCATAGTAATAACCTTATCTTTGGTAAGATGTCTAAAATCCTCTATGTTTAACTTTCTAAGAACTTTTTGTTCAGTTAGTGATTTACTCATGGAATTGTTCTCCTTTTGTTTTATTTATAACCATCTAAGCAATAGCCGCAATACCTTAAAACTGTTTACCAATTTCAGACTTATAAATTAACTCCACGTCTTAATTTTCAACAACTCTGCAATATCTGATGTTTCAGGTAGCTGATCAATCTCTAATACTTCTGATAAATCAAAGATACGCGATCCCCTGGGTGCTCTTGGTGTAATCTTCTTAAAATCCGTCTCATAGAACTTCTCAACGAAAAAATATCTGTGTTTAATAGTTCTTAAATCATACCCATGCTCATCACCATCTTCGATAGAACGAAGAATCTTATTTTTTCTCTCCTCAGTTAACTCACCATACTCTACTTCATATTGCATCCCATTCTCTGTCTCAATTGCTAAAATGCGAGCACAAACCTTACCAACAGCGCGTGCACTTTTCAACTTGTATAAACTTAAATAATCATGTGCTCTAAACCCTCGGTCAGCATTGTCATAATAGACATTTTCTCTGACATTAAAGTCAAATGTCACTCCAGCAAGCTGCATTCTCATATATTTCCATGAATCTGAAACAGTTATTAAGCCGTCGTTATAGCAATAGTTCAAGTAATCTTCCAATACTTCTTGCATATCATAATCTCTATCATCAATAACTTCCTGGATTGCATTAGCAAGATTTTCAAAAGTAGTATTAATATGAATAACATGATGCTTTTGTCCAGCATTATATTCCTTCAATTGCTTTTCAAAATCTTTCATTTTATTTTCCGCCATCAGTTCAGGAGCAAGTGTGATCATCACCTTATACTTTTCATCTTTGAAAGAGTTCAAGTGCTTCATAAGCTGATTAGCGTAAAACCAATCATACATTTTTGTTTCAACTACAATCTTAAAGCTCTCTTGAGTAATTGTTGCATCTGGAATGCTATCAATACTTTTCTCCTGCAAATTAAAAACAATTTCTGGTTCGAAAGAGTCAGAAAAAATTTCTGACTTTAAGAACCGAAAAAACTTATCTGATGAATATTGATATAAACGAGATAATAATAACATTGTATTTGCTGTAGCAACATTTTCTTTCGCGTGGTATCGCTGAAAATAATGAATTCTCATAACTACTGGTCTCTCCCCTTTTTCTTAGCATAGTTTCTTGGAAAATAATCCTTTCCTAGCTGCCAAATATACTGATCGATCTGTTTTAGATTGTATTCCTCCAAATTGTAAAACGTTTGAAACTCAATCAACGCACTCTTGAATTTTACATAGTTCTTCAAGTCTACATCTCTGAAGTCAGAAAATCCATCACGATCTCTAAAATGTCGAATTACCATATCTACATAACTATCATAAATCGGATAATCAAGCGGATTATGATGACTACAATACTTTGTAGCAAATGAGTAAAAGTTCTTCTTTTTCTCACCAATTACTATTTGTTGAATATCAGCAACAAGGCTAACATCACCGGATTCAAGTCTTGAATCAATATCTAATCCATATATATGTTTTGCTACCGGGTAGATCGAGAAAATGTTAGTACTGTAGAAATTATTGAGCGTTGAGGCCTTCAATAGAATATCAGCTATATCTGTATTTTGGGGGCATAACTCAAAGAATAGTTTATTTAGAGCGTCCTCCTGCAGTCGATAATTTTCTAGTTCTATCCATTTTTCAAGGTAATAATCTACCTGCTCGTTTGAAGGAGATGGCACATCAACTTTTATTTTTCTTTTAGTTTTTGCACGCTTCACGTCTACTTGCTTAGTAGATTGATTGGGATTAGCAGTTCCATCAGATGACAAAAACAAGCGGAATCTTCTAAGATGAGAAATATACCCACTTACCAGTGATTTAGCATTCCCTGTCGAGTTCTCAGAAAGAGCCTTAAATAATGCCTCCCTTGCCACGCTCTCAAAATCAGTAGAAGATACTACACTCCAGAACAGACCTTTACTCCCTTTATTCCAAAGATAGAAGGAATCAGAGTAAGAAGTGTTAATTGTTGTTTTTGCATAGTCCTTGCTATGTAAGAAGATCTTATATAAAGCACGTAGCTCCTCAAACGATAAAGCTTTCATCTTGTTAATATCCATAGTTGAACCTCTCCCTTCACCAAATGAAATCTACTCATCCTCGTCATTCTCCTCCTCAGTATCGTCAATTCCAAATAACATCTGGAACTTATCGAAGTTATAAGGGTATGAGTTATCACCATTAAACTTTGCTGGCTTATGGCCATTGGTATATTCAAATTCCAACTCCCATTGGGTACCATCACATACCGTGTATCCGAAGCGTTCGGTAGAATATCGTCTGCGCCATTCACCAATGTGAAGATTCTTAAGTGCAGAAATAAAAATTTCCTTTGTGAAAGGTTCCTCGTTGTAATCATCCCATAACGCGAGTGGTTCTTCATCTTCCCATAATTTTGTGTACGCTTTCAATCCATCTGTCAGTTCTACAATGTAGCTACGGTAGCCGCCAAAGAAGCCTCCTATGCTAAAAGTAATTCTACCGATGGCATCCATATTCGCATCAAAGTCCGCAGCCTTTTGTTCTGATTTTGATAAGATATAAGTTTCACCAGCTTCGTCATAGGCTTGTCTGGCTCTTTCCAGGTATTCACGAGTCCAGTGAAGTCGTGTATCTTCACTTGGATGCACGATTGCTTTAATTCCATATTCCGGGCCTTCCATTGTATTTTTGAGGCGACCTATTTCTTGCTTAAGTCCCCGAATCGCGGTCATTATCTGTTCTTTAGTTTTTCCTTTAAGGTACTCTTCATAATAACTTTCTGGACTAATCATCATATTAGGCCACCTCCTTTACTCATTACCTGTCTTTATTTCATTGCCATCAGGCAAAATAAATGCCTGCTCAAACTTAATATTCAACGCATCAGCTATAGCTTTCAATTCATCTAAGGTTACAGTTTCGCGTTTTAATTTTTTGCTAAAGTTCTGTGGAGTCTGACCAATACGTCTGGCAAGTTCGGCCACGCTTATATTCATTTGTTCACACAGTTGTTTGATCATATCTGCCGTAGTCATACAGCACCTCCATATTCTACTAAATAATATTATAAACCATTTGGTTGATATTCACAATCAAATTACCAATATTCTCATAATTGCATAACCATAAATAAAACCCACAACTCTACCCTAGAGTCATGGGCTATTTAAGTCCGTTTTTTATACTTCAATTTCAATGCCAGATTTAAAGCTTATCATAAAGTGCTTTTCGTACACCGTGACGTTTTGGATCAGCTTCCTTACTAAAGTGTCGTCATACAGTAGGGTGCGATATTTGTTCCTGCGGATAAATCCTATCAGTTCGTTGATCCTTTCATTCTCACCACTTAAGGATGCATCTTCCACAAGAAGCCTCTGCCGCTCTTCACGGAGCTTATCAATCTCGTCAGCGAGAAAATCATAATCTTTCCCCTTGTTGGCAAGGTTAATTACTTCTTTCTGCTTTTCTTCAAGCAAGGCGTTAATCTCTGAAATTCTGTACTCTGTGGTGTCGCCAATTACCGCATGGATGTTTTCTTCCAGTGTTCTTATCATGTTATCTCCACCAGCAAGGAGCTTGTTAATGGCTGTCATTACCGCATCATATAAATCTCCTTCTTTTACCGTGCGGTTTTTACACGTTTCAGGACCTTGCTCGATTCTTGTAACACATCGCCAAACAAACTCTTTTCTACCTCGTATATTCCAATAGACACGTCTGTAAATGTCCCCGCAATCCCCGCAGAAGGTTATGGTGCTCAAAGCGTACTTACTGCTAAACAGTCTTTTGTTTTTATCTGCCCCTGTGTAAATATTGTTCCTGCGATGAAGTTCTTCCTGAGCCTGTAAAAAGAGTTCCTTTGGTATGATCGCCTCATGGCTGTTTTCAACATAGTATTGCGGTACATGGCCTTCATTCTTGACCCTTTTCTTTGTAAGAAAATCCACAGTGAAAGTCTTCTGCAAAAGGGCATCCCCGATATATTTTTCGTTCAAGAGAATCTTCTTTATGGTCTCCGGTCGCCATCTTGGTTTTCCTGCGGCTGTTAAAATACAATCCTTCTCAAGATCCCTCCCAATGCCTGCTAGGCTTTTACCCTCAAGGTACTCTCTGTAAATGCGCTTAATGATTTCAGCCTCTTCAGGAACAATGATCAGGTTGCCTTCTTCATCTTTTGTGTACCCCATAAAGCGATTGTGGTTGATCTGGACTTTCCCTTGCTGGTATCGATACTGAAGTCCGAGCTTAACATTCTGAGAAAGGCTCTGACTTTCTTGCTGCGCAAGGGATGCCATAATGGTAAGCAGCACCTCCCCCTTGGCATCCATTGTGTTGATGTTCTCTTTCTCGAAAAACACGGATATGTTCTTATCCTTGAGCTGCCTAATATACTTTAGGCAGTCCAGAGTATTCCTGGCAAATCGACTTATGGATTTTGTAATAACCAGATCGATGTTCCCCTCCATGCACTCGTCAATCATGCGATTGAACTCTTCTCGCTTTTTAGTGTTAGTGCCTGAAATACCGTCATCTGCAAATATGCCTGCATACTCCCATTCAGCATTTTTCTTTATAAACTCAGTGTAATGAGCAACCTGCACCTCATAGCTGGAGTTCTGCTCTTCAGTTTCTGTTGAAACTCGGCAATAAGCAGCAACACGCAGTTTCTTTACTTTTTCTTTTGCGGCTGTACTTCCCACCCTTTTTCGTGCTGGAATTACAGTTATGTTTTTCTCGGCCACTTTACACCTCGCTTTCTATCAGACTATACAGGTACTCCGCTCGCCCTACTGGATCATCTGGTAGTTTACCTTCTGATTTTCTCATTTTAAATCGCTCTATAGGCGGGGGTGCACTAAAAGCTGCAAGCTCTGCAATCCGCCCTAGGTCCTTCGCACGCTTACTTCTAACTTCCTCAGCTTTATCGAATGTTTCTTTATCGATGATCGCTGGATACACGTCATTACCGAGATAGTTGATGTTTTTCAAAATAAGTCCCATGGATGAATGTGTCTTCTGAATACCAGCCTGCTCACCAGCCACAGCAAGGGAAAGCCCGGAAATGTACTTTTCAAAGAAATCCCTTACTTGATCCGCAGCCCTTTCATCAACGGTAACAACTCCGTCCGTAATTGTATATCCGTATGGTACATAGGCCATTTACCTCACCACCCTTTCTTTAAGGGAAAGTGGATAGGCTACACTAAGTTGGACAACTTTTCTAAGGTCATATAAAATAGAGCAAATGAAAGGAAGTCGAACATTATGACCAAAAGACCAAGAAGAGAGTACACCGATGAATTTAAACTACAAATG
>Ga0228536_1001713_pt1 | contig 17872 bp, 16 predicted proteins | sample SJ1Smetagenome_FD_168611 | JGI IMG/M metagenome (GOLD analysis project Ga0228536, IMG submission 168611) | Enriched culture of PCE-dechlorinating microbial communities from Ithaca, New York, USA - SJ1.S | ecosystem: Engineered > Modeled > Simulated communities (microbial... > Unclassified...
TCGCGCGATCGATGCCAGCCCGAGCCTGCGCAACAAGAAGGACCTCATCGAGGCGTTCGTGGACTCGGTCACCGTGAGCGGCGATATCGACGAGGAGTGGCAGGCGTTCATACTCGCCCGGCGTGAGGCCGAGCTCGCGGCCATCATCGAGTCCGAGGGGCTGCGCCCCGATGAGACACGGGCGTTCATCGAGACGGCCTTCCGCGACGGCGCGATACGCACCACAGGCACGGCGATCACGCGCGTACTGCCACCCGCCTCGCGCTTCTCGCCCGATGGCGGTCATGGCGAGAAGAAGCGGCGTGTGCTCGCGAAGCTTGGCGAGTTCTTCGAGCGGTTCTTCGGTCTCGGGGCAAGCCAGGATATGGCCGGATAAGCATCCCCATCCCCCCGCCCCGGCTTGCGAACCGGTGTCACCGGGGCGATGATAGGCGTGCTCGCAGCACTGTCGTCGGACATCGGCGGTCCCAGTCCGGCGGGCCCCTGGCGACGCCACCTCGAGGATCGCGCATGAGACACACACGGGGGATTATCTCCGCCGCACTGGTCGTACTGCTCGTGCTGCCGGCTGCGGCGTCCGGAGTCGAGCCCGCCGAGGCCACTCCCGAGATACGCGCGGTGGGCATCCTCGTGAAGCCGAGACCGGGCCGCACGGCCGCGTCGCTGTCAGCCGTGTCAGCAGCGCCCACGCGTGTGGGTCGGAGCGGTGTCTACCGGGTCTCGGCCGGCACGAACATCGAGCGGACGCTTGCCGAGCTCCGCGCTGACCCTGCCGTCGAGTGGGCGGAGCCCAACTATATCCGCGAGCTGTCGACCGACTACACGTCCATGCCGAACGATCCGCACTTCAGGGACGGGACCACCCTCTTTTCGTCCGTGGCCTACCTCGACCACACCCGCTCCTGGTATCTGAGGGGCAACGGCAGCATCGGCGCTGACCTGGTGTGGCCGTATCTCGCCCCGGCACCCGCCGAGCCGCTTGGTGCGGAGGCCCCGGCCTCGGCATTCCCCGTGGCGGTAATCGACAGCGGCTTCTACATGTCGCATCCGGACAGAGGCCCGACCATCACCGCCGGGAAGGACTGCTTCGGCACCTACACCTACGCCACCGATGTCATCACGATCGACGATGACGTGACCCCGGCGCCACCCACCGCTCCAAACAACAACGTCTACCAGGCCTCTCACGGCACGTGCGTGGCCGGCGAGATCGCCGCGGCCGTGAACAACGGCATCGGTACCGTGGGCGCGGGGTACGACGCCCACGTGCGCGTCTACAAGGTGCTGGGCGTCTGCGTGGACGAAATCCCTGAGTTGGATCTCACGGCGGGTTCGGCCATCATCCTGGACAGTGCGGTGATCGACGCCATCCACCGGGCCACCGACGACGGATGCAAGGTCATCTGCATGAGCCTGGGCGGGCCCGACGCGTCGGCGGCGCTCCAGGAGGCGGTGGACTACGCGCACGCACGCGGTGTGCTGGTGGTCGCGGCAACGGGCAACTCCGGCGCAAGCCCGGTCCAGTATCCCGCCGCCTGCGCCAACGTTCTCGGCGTGGGCTCCTACCGGATCGATGACAACCGCAAGTCGTCTCCCGTCATCCGCCGCTCCGGGTTCACGAGCTACGGGCCGGGGCTCGATCTCTTGGCGCCCGGCGAGGATATCTGGGGTCTCGTGGATCCCTACTTCGACCAGGACGGCGCCGGCTCGACCGCGTATCCCGGCTACATGATGTGGAACGGCACCAGCATGGCTACGCCGCTGGTGGCGGGCGCCGCCGCCGCGCTGTGGCGCTTCGCTCCCGAGCTCAACAACGACGAACTTGCCCAGGTACTGTTCCGCTCGGCGCGCGACCTTGGTCCCGCCGGATACGACACGGGGTACGGGTGGGGCGCGTTCAATATGGACGCGGCACGCGTAGCTCTATGTCTCACTGTCACCCCGGTGCAGGGTACCGCCGAGGTGGGCACCGACCGGATCGGCACCGCCATCGCAGCCTCGCGGCTCGCGTTTGCTCCCGGCGGCGCTTCATACGTGCTGCTCGCCACCGCGTACAACTGGCCCGACGCGCTCGGCGGCAGCGCGCTTGCCGGAGTGCTCGACGCGCCCATACTGCTGACGCGGCAGGACACCCTTCCGGCGGCGGTAGCGGCCGAGATCACGCGCCTCGGAGCCACTCACGTCATCGTGCTGGGCGGTACCGGCGCGGTCTCAGATGCGGTGCTCAGGCAGCTTCGCGGTGTGTCTGGAGTGACTACGGTGGAGCGTCTGGCGGGTGCGACGCGATACGAGACCGCCGATGCGATCGCCGAGCGCACGCTGCGGGAACTCGGCGCGGGATGGGACGGCCGCGCGCTTGTGGTGACCGGCGAGGCGTTCCCCGACGCGCTCGGTGGCTCACCGCTGTCCACCGCGATGGGCTGGCCGGTCTATCTCGTGGATCCGCGTCCGGCGAAGTGGCCTGCGATGGTGGGCGGGATGCGGGTCGACGGTGTCGACTTCGCCCTCATCCTCGGCGGTACCAGTGCGGTGCCCGCACGAGTGGAGAGCGATATCGCCGAGGTGCTGGGGCCGGCGAATGTGGATCGGCTCACGGGTGCCACGCGGTACGAGACAGCGGTGGAGATCGCCCGGTACGGAGTGGACAACGTCGGGCTCGCGTGGAACGGGCTGGCTGTGGCGTCGGGCGAGGACTTCCCGGACGCACTCGCGGGGGGAGTGCTCCAGGGGCATTCGGGCAGCGTTGTGCTCTTCTCGCGTGCCGACTCGCTTCCTGACACCACCCGGGAGCAGCTTCTCTCGAACCGGGGCATCATCGACTCCATCCGGTTCCTGGGCGGCACCGGCGCGCTGTCGTCAGCCGTGCGTCAGGACGTGACCACCGCTCTGACCCGGTAGGGGCACCGCTCACCACGCAGTCCGTGCGAGTGCGGAACCTCAGACACGCCGAATGGCGCCATAGAAGACCGTTCATCGGCCATTCACTACCCTTTGAGGCGACCAGCCTACCGCTCGCGATTATTGTCTGGAATGGCTCGTTGCAAGAAGTTACAATCCCCCAACCAAGCAGATAGCGACGCTATCGCGACAGGTAAGGGGGTACGGCATGGTGCAGAAGAGGACAGGCAGGGTCCTCGCACTCGCACTCGCGGCACTGCTGGCGCTCAGCATGTTCGGACTGAGCGGTTGTGCGGCGGATGACGGTGGCGACGGTGGCGAGGGCAACGGCGCGACCGGCGAGGTCGAGACGATCAAGATCGGCGTCCAGACTGCGCTCACAGGACCGCTCCCAGACTACGGTCTGGCGGCCAAGAACGGTGTCGAGCTCGCGCTTGAGGACTTCGGCACGTTCGAGATGAACGGCATCACCTATGAGGTCGAGCTTGTCGTCCTTGACGACAAGGCCGAGCCGACCGAGGCCGCCGTTGTGGCACAGACCATGGTCGACGAGGGCGTTGTCGGCGTGATCGGCAGCCTCACCACCGGCGCGACGCTGTCGGCCATCCCGATCTACTACGAGAACCGCATCCCGCAAATCAGCGGTTCGGTGACCGGCCCCAAAGCCAACGAGACCGGTGCCGACACGTTCTTCCGCACGTGCTGGAACGACGCCATCCAGGGCGAGGCGCTCGGCGTCTGGGCGATGGAGCTCGGCGCCAAGAAGGTCGTGCTGATGGACGACAACGGCGCGTACGCGGTGGGTCTTGCCGATGTGGCCGAGGACACGCTCAAGGCCGGCGGCGTGGAGACGCTGCGTCAGAACTGCCAGTCGGGTGACAAGGACTTCTCGGCTCAGGTGGCCAATATCAAGGAGTTCGGTCCTGATGCGATCATCTTCACCGGGTACCACCCCGAGGCGGGGCTCATGCGCAAGCAGATGGTCGAGGCCGGTTTGGGTGACGTGATCTTCATGGGCGGCGATGGCATCCGCTCAGAGGAGCTCGTTGCGCAGACAGGCGGCAACGCCAACGCAGAGGGTATCTACGCCACGTTCGGCGGCTTCCCCGAGGAGCAGCAGCCAGGCTACGCGGCCTTCGCCGCCAAGTACAAGGAGAAGTACGGCGAGGAGGTCGGCCCGTACGCGCAGAACAACTACGACGCGTTCGGCGCTCTGATCGCGGCCATCAAGGCGGCTGGCTCCACGGACACCGAGGAGATCATCGCCGCGCTGCAGACGCTCAGCTACGAGGGCGTGACCGGCACGTTCGGGTTCGCGACGGAGAGTGACGGCGCTGTGGCCAAGGGCGACATCGTCGTTGAGGGCTTGACGCCCTCCAACGTACCGCGCTACGTGTTGAAGGACGGCGCCTGGGTCTCGGCCCAGTAGCCACCCGATCACAGCGCCTTGTTGCACACAGGGGGGCGCGGGACCGCATCCCGCGCCCCTCGCGCACCAGGCCGCCATCGCTGTGCGCGGTTCGGCGCTGATGCGTGAGACCTGTCCGTACTGCGGAATGCACTGAACGGGCGAACGGATGTATCGCATCCGGTGGGGAGTGGCACGTGAGCTTCGACCACATCATGAGCGTCACCATCGGCGGCCTGACGGTGGGTATGATCTACGCCCTCATCGCGCTCGGCTACACGATGGTCTACGGCGTTCTCAAGTTCATCAACTTCGCCCATGGCGAGGTGTTCACCGTGGGCGGGTATGTCGCGGCCTTCTCGCTGCTGGCGATGGGCATCGATGCCTCAACGCCGTGGCTGAAGGTGGCCGGAGCGATCGCGCTCGCGCTGGTGGCGGCGGTCACCGTGCCGATGGTGCTCGGCTTCCTGATCGAGCGCATCGCGTACCGCCCGTTGCGCGGCAGGTCGCGCATCATCCCGCTGCTGTCGGCGATCGGTGTCTCGATCGTGCTGCAGCAGCTGATCATCATCATCTTCGGGCCCAAGCCGGTGACCATCCCAACGCTCGCCCTGAGCTCGGCGTCGGTGAGCTTCCTCGGCGTGAATGTCCGCGTGTTGGCGCTGGTGATCATCGCGGTCTCCGCGGCGCTGATGATCGGGCTCACCTACCTGGTGAAGTCCACACGCATCGGTAAGGCCATGCGCGCGACCTCGCAAGACATGGAAGCCGCCGAGATGATGGGCATCGACACCAACCGCACCATCGCGTTCACGTTCCTTGTGGGCTCGGCGCTTGCCGGCATCGGCGGTCTGCTCGTGGTGATGTACTACGGTTCGCTCAAGTACGACGCCGGGTTCCTGTACGGCCTCAAGGCGTTCACCGCAGCGGTCCTCGGCGGCATCGGCAACATCCCCGGCGCCGTGGTGGGCGCGATCGTGCTCGGCATGACCGAGACCTACGGCGTGAGCGTGGACCTCGGATTCCTCGCGTGGTTCGTGATCGCGGGCCTCGTGCTCGGCATCTACGTGCAGATGGTGCGCGTGCCGAACCGCCGGCTTGCGCACATCGCGGCCGACCGGCGCACGCCCGAGTACGAGCGCAGCATCATGAACGTGTACCGGCTCACGCCATATCATGGCATCAAGACGCTGCTTGCCGAGCGCACTGACGCGCTGCTGTCGGTCTCGGCGGCTGACGCGGTGCGCCTGATGGCGGGCAACATCTTCCTGGCGGTGCTCGCCGCGGTGATGTTCATCAACTCGAGCGTGCGTATCGACACCCGGTGGCAGCCGGTCATCGCGTTCGTGGTGCTCATGGTGATCCTGATGTTCCGTCCGTCGGGCATCCTCGGCGAAGCCGTCACGGAGAAGGTGTAGCCATGGCCACACGGATGGAGACTTCATCGGGTCGGGGTACGGCCACCGCGCATCGTGGAGCGGCCGTGCGGCGTATCGCCTCTGCGATGCCCGCGTGGGTGTGGTGGCTGGCGGGCATAGCGATCGCGGCGGGCTTCCCGCTGCTGAACGTGATCGGCGTGGTGGAGACAGCGTGGCTGCGCGTTGGCGTGGTGTCGCTGATCTTCGCGCTGCTCGCGCTCGGACTGAACATCGTGATGGGAGAGACCGGTCTGCTGAACCTCGGCTACATCGCGTTCTTCGCGTTTGGCGCGTACACCACCGCGCTGCTCTCATCGCCCAAGTTCGAGATCCACTGGCCGTTCCTGGCGGTGATCGTTGCGAGCACGCTCGTGGCGATGGTTGCGGGATTCCTCATCAGCCTGCCCACGCTGCGGCTGCGCGGCGACTACCTCGCGATCGTGACGCTCGCATTCGGCGAGATCGTGCGCCTCACCATCATCAACCTAGTGCCGCTCACCAACGGCCCCAACGGGATCACCGGCATCTACCCGCCGCGGTTGTTTGCAGACGCTAGGCCCGCGCTCGAGGGCATCGAGGCATGGTTCATCATCGACAAGCCGCTCGAGTACTACTATCTCGTGCTTGTGTGCGTGGTCGTCCTTGCCGTGCTGCTCACCAACCTCAAGAACTCGCGCATCGGTCGCGCGTGGAACGCGCTTCGTGAGGACGAGCTCGCGGCCATCTCCTCGGGAATCACCGCGGTGCGCGCGAAGATGCTCTCCGTGGTGCTCTCGGCGGGCATCGCGGGCTTTGCGGGCTCGCTCTTCGCGTACTACTCCAACGTGATCAGCCCGGAGTCGTTCCTGTTCATGCAGTCGGTCATCGTGGTCTGCATGGTGGTGCTCGGCGGCATGGGCTCGATCCCCGGTGTGATGCTGGGTGCCATCGCGCTCCAGGCGCTTCCGCAGCTCATCCGTGAGGCGGCGGGTGCCGCACGCAGCGACTTCGAGGTCTACCGGATGCTCATCTACGGTGTCCTCATCGTGGTGATGGTGATCGTCCGGCCCGAGGGGTTGCTGCCCGACAAGATCTTCCGCCGCGAGGCCCATGAGGTCGATCCGCGCGAACTCGAAATGACCCGTCAGTCGCTCTTCGACCTCGAAGAGGGCGAGAAGGACCTGGAGGTGTAGCCGATGGAACCGGTGCTCGAACTCCAGGACGTCTCGATGAGCTTTGGCGGCCTCAAGGCCGTGGACAGCCTCTCGTTCACGGTGCGCGAGAACGAGATCGTCTCGATCATCGGCCCCAACGGCTCGGGCAAGACCACCACGTTCAACCTGATCAGCGGTCTGTACGAACCGCACTCGGGCGATATCCTGCTCAAAGGCGAGAGCGTGGCCGGGCTGCGCCCCGACCTCGTGCACGACAAGGGCATCTCGCGTACGTTCCAGTCGCTTCGGCTCTTCACGAATATGAGCGTGCTTGAGAACGTGCTCGTGGGGATGCACTCGGTCACGAGCGCGGGCCCGTTCGCCTCGATGCTGCGCCTGCCGAGTGTGCGGCGCGAAGAGAAGGCGATGTACGACAAGGCGCAGGAGATCCTCGGTATGTTCCCCGGACGGTTCTCCGGGCCGCGGCAGCATCAGCCGGCGTTCTCGCTCAGTTACGCCAACCGGCGCCGGCTCGAGATCGCCCGTGCGCTCGCTTCGGACCCCGTGCTGCTGTTGCTCGACGAGCCGGTGGCCGGCATGAACCCGGCCGAGTCGCACGAGGTCATGGAGCAGATCAGGATGCTCCGCGAGAAGGGCTACACGATCCTGATGATCGAGCATGACATGCACGTGGTGGGCGGCGTCTCGGACCGTGTGATCGCCATGGACCACGGTGTGAAGATCGCCGAAGGCACGTATGACGAAGTCGCCAACGACCCTCAGGTTGTGGAGGCCTACCTTGGCAAGCGAGCAGCAGACGCCACTGCTTGAGTTCCGGGACGTTCAGACGTACTACGGACGGATCCAGATCCTCAAGGGTGTGGACTACAAGGTGTATCCGGGAGAGATCGTGTGCCTGCTCGGCGGTAACGCGTCGGGCAAGTCGACCACGATGAAGACCATCCTCGGCATCGTGAAGCCCGCGAAGGGCGAGGTGCTCTGGGAAGGCGAGGTCATCAACGGCCTGCGGACGGCCGAGCGCATCAAGCGCGGCATCGCGACCGTGCCGGAGAACCGCCGCCTCTTCCCGAATCTCACCGTTCTCGAGAACCTCGAGATGGGCGCGTACACGCGCACCGACAGCGCCGCTATCGCGGAGGACCTTGAGCGCGTGTACGAGTTCTTCCCCAAACTGGCGGAGCGACGCAAGCAGCGCGCCGGCACGCTTTCGGGCGGCGAGCAGCAGATGGTCGCCTTCGGACGCGCGCTCATGAGCCAGCCGAAGCTCATCTGCATGGACGAGCCGTCTATGGGGCTCTCACCGGCGCTCGTGGATCAGAACTTCGAGCTCATCCAGCAGGTGAACGAGCAGGGTGTAGCGGTGTTCGTGGTGGAGCAGAACGCGAACGCCGCGCTCTCGATCGCCGACCGCGGATATGTGCTGCAGGGCGGCAGGCTCTTCACCGAGGGCACCGCCGCGGAGCTGCTCGAGAACCCCGAGTTGAAGCGGGCGTACCTCGGCGGGTAGGGCGCCCGTTTTGGGGTATGAGCGCGCGGCGGGTAGCGCGTCTGATTCCGGGCATGATCACGAGTTTCGCGAACGCCCGGCGGCGTGGCGTAACCTCTTGTCCGGAAGCTCCGCGAATGACCTGCAATAAGCCGCGATTTCGCGTACCATACCTATGATCAGCGGGTCAGATGACCGGCCCGCGTCGCTCATGACCGCGCCAGGCAAAGGAAGACGACCAACTCGATGACAGCACGCACAGGTACACGTACGTCGCAGATCGTGGGGATGGCCATCCTCGTGGCGGTCATCGCCGTCATCGTCGGGCTCGTCGTTGGCCAGTACGGCTACTACCAGCCCGACAGGGCCGCCGCGGCCGCGCACCCGGAGATCGGCTCCAAGTCGTGCGCATCGTGCCACGACCACAAGCATCAGGAGCCCTACCTCGGCGAGTGCGAGACCTGCCATACCACGTCGTCGTGGCTGGCAACGCACTACACGCATGAGAACCCCGAGTTCAACACCTCGTTCCACGCGATCATCGGCTGCGAGCGTTGTCACGACGAAGGCGAGCCGCTTCCCTCGGCGGCATGCGAGACCTGCCACGCTGCCCGCTCGCCGCACGGTGTCGGGCCGGTAGCCTGCGCGCCGTGTCACACGGTCCTGGCCTGGTCGATGCAGCGTGCGATTCCCGAGGATCACCTGTCGCTTGAGGGAGGGCACGCGGGGCTGTCGTGCTTCGAGTGCCACACCGCTGGCGTTGAGGTCCCGGCAAGCGGCGCCCGCGGCTGCGTGGACTGTCACGGACCCAACCACGGCGGCCTGACGGACTGTGAGAGCTGCCACGAGCCGTCGCGCGGATGGGAGCCCCTGCCCGGGTTCGACCACTCGCTCTTCTTCAAGCTCGAGGGCAAGCACACGCTGGCCGACTGCGCCGACTGCCACAAGAACAACACCTTCGCCGGTACGCCCACAGTGTGTCAGGGCTGCCACCCGGTGGCGCACAAGAACCTCACGCTGTGCGAGCAGTGCCATACGCCGCATGGCTTCGTGCCGTCGACCTTCGATCATGACAAGTACTTCCCGATCACAGGCGGGCACACCAAGCTGGACTGCCTGGCGTGCCACCCGAAGGGGATCTACGACGGCACCCCCACCGTGTGCACCGGATGCCATGGTTCCGCGCACGGCGGGCTGACGGCCTGCCAGAGCTGCCACACAACGAAGGGCTTCGTGCCCTCGACGTTCAACCACGCGAGCCGCTTCCCGCTCGTGGGGGCGCACGCGAGCGTGGCCTGCAGCTCCTGTCATCCGCAGAAGAAGTACGCGCAGAACATCGGTGGCGGCTCAACGGCGTGCTCGGCGTGCCATACCTCGCCGCACGGCAGCGGGATCACCGACTGTACCGCGTGCCACAAGCCAACGGCGTGGTCTGACATCCTGCTCACCGAGCATCCGGGCGAGATCAAGCTCGGCACCGCGCACACGGAGCGCGCATGCACGCTCTGCCACCCGACGCTGAAGTTCATCGACGACTCGCCCAAGCCGTGTCAGGACTGCCACCTGGCCGACGTCCCGCACGTGGGCCCGACGAACTGCCTCGACTGCCACCGTCCCACTACGTGGGCGGAGCTGCACTTCACGCACCCGGACATCGGCGTGCACGAATCGCGGCCGTGGCTGAACTCGTACTGCTTGCGATGCCATCCTGGGCCCGACTTCACGATCGCGGACTGCACGAGCTGCCACCTGTTCGTGCCGGCCTCGGAGAACCCGACCGCGACGCCGTTCCCAGTGCCCACGGTCGACAACATCGTGCCGGTGCAAGAACTGCTGGTTCCGGTGCCGGTGCAGCCGGTGGCTGACCAGCTCTCGGAGACCCCCGCGACGGAGAGCACGTCCTCGGCTGAGTAAGACGCCTGTGCGGCTTCGAATCCAGACGAACAGCGTCCTTCACGGGCGCTGTTCGCGTGTTCGGGGTCTGTCGCACGCTCTCTCCAGGCGGTATGGTTTGCATAGCTGCTAGGTCTGTCTGCATACACCACGTGAGGAGTCTCGATGATCAAGGTTGCGGTATGGGGCGCCGGCATGATGGGTCAGGGACTGCTCGGCTACATCCTTGACCGACCCGGGCAGATCGAGCTGGTGGGTGTCATCGACGCAGATCCTGTCCGACAGGGCTCGACCGTAGGCGATCTGCTCGGCAGGCGCTGCGACATGCCCGTGACCGGGGACGCGGCTGCCGTGCTGGCGCGCGAACCGGAGGTCGTCTGCATCTGCACCCGCAGCAACCTCGACGAGGTGGCCGATCAGGTGGAGGCCGCGGTCCGAGCGGGCGCGAACGTGCTTTGCACAGCGGAGACGCTCGCCTATCCGTGGGCGAGCGATCCCGACTGGGCTGAGCGCTTCGAGGACCTGGCGGTCGAATACGACGTCTCCATCCTCGGCACGGGCATCAATCCGGGCTTCATGCTCGATGCGCTGATCGTGGCGTGGAGCTCGGTCTGTCTGAGGATCGACCGCATCGAAGCCCAGCGCATCAACGACCTCTCGCCGTTCGGTCCCACGGTCATGCAGAGCCAGGGGGTGGGGACCACCGTCGAGGAGTTCGAGCGCGGGGTGGCCGAGGGCACGATCGTGGGACACATCGGATTCCCGGAATCCATCGGGCTCATCGCCGACGCGATCGGGTGGGAGATCGACGAGGTCGTGGAGACACGCGAGCCGATCATCACCACTGTGCCGAGGGAGACGCCGCACGTGAAGGTCGCTCCGGGCAATGTGTGCGGATGCCGTCACATCGGGCGAGGCTATAGCAACGGTGAGCTGAAGATCGAGCTCGTCCATCCTCAGCAGATCCATCCGCACCTCGAGGGTGTGGAGACCGGCGACTACATCACCATCATCGGAGACCCTGAGATCCACATGTCAACGAGTCCCGAGGTGCCAGGCGGCAAGGGCACATTCGCGTCCACCGGCAACTACATCCAGCTGATCGTAGACGCCCCTTCGGGCATCCTGACCGTGACCGACCTGCCGGTGCCCCGATTCTGGGCGCCGACGGATTAGAGCGTTGCGGGAGGGGTACACCCTCTTCACGGGGCTGACATGCGCGTGCGAGCAAGGGAGCGAGCGATGACCGACCTGATCCGGTGCAGTGTGGGCGATTGGGTGGAGGTGCAGTACGTCTTGCTGTCCGCTGAAGACCGCGCCTCAGGCATCCCCGAGGACACTGCGGCGCAGCCGCTGCGGGCCTGGGTGAAGGGGTTCGCCCTTGGCTCGGCGATGATCGGTGACGAGCTGAGCGTGGAGACGATGAGCGGGCGCGTGGTGCGGGGACATCTCTCGGAGATCGAACCTGGCTACACGCACACATTCGGGTCCCCGCCGGCTGAGATCGTCGGCATCGGACGCGACCTCAGGACCCGACTGTCGGCATACCGGGCAAAGGCGGGTGAGTAGCATGGCGACCCGCTACGAGCAGGTGATGGCCCGCAAGGGCGAGATCATGAAGGCCGCCCTTGGCATGGACTACGCGCGGTTCGAGCGTAGTCCGATCGCATTCGACTACGAGGGCATGATGTCGGCTCACGGGTACACGCTGGAGCAGATCCGTTCGATCCAGCGCGCGGCGGGCGTGGGGCTCACCCCGCTGCTCGAGCTTCGCAACCTCACCGACCTGGTGCGTTCCTACGCCGAGCCCGGCCACGGTGCGCGGATCTTCGTGAAGGACGAAGCCGCCAACATGGCGGGCTCGTTCAAGGACCGGCGGGCGAGCATGAGCATCCACGTTGCCGCCGAAAAGGGATACGACGGCGTGATCGCGGCCACGTCGGGCAACTACGGCGCCGCGGTGGCGAGCCAGGCCGCTCGCGCCGGACTCAAGTGCATCATCTGTCAGGAGACATTCGACTCGCGGCATGTGGGGCAGCCCGAGATCGTGGAGAAGTCGCGCATCTGTGAGGCGTTCGGTGCCGAGGTCGTGCAGATGACGGTAGGGCCCGAGCTCTTCTTCCACATGCTCGAGCTGCTCGATGAGACCGGGTACCTCTCGGCATCGCTCTACTCGCCGTTCGGCGTATCGGGGATCGAGAGCCTGGGCGCCGAACTTGCCGAGGAGATGATCGCGCTCACGGGCGCGCCGCCCACGCATGTGGTGGTGACCCACGCCGGCGGCGGTAACACCACCGGCACCGCGCGAGGGCTTGAGCGGATGGGCGCACGCGACACCGTGGTCGTGAGCGCGAGCGTGGACCTCTCAGGGCTCCACATGGCAAGCGATGCCGACTTCAACCGGAAGAGCTTCACGACCGGCCACACCGGGTTCGGCGTTCCGTTCGCCACGTGGCCCGACCGTGCGGACGTGCCGCGCAACGCCGCCCGGTCGCTCAGGTACATGGACCGCTACCTCACGGTCACGCAGGGCGAGGTCTTCTACGTGACCGAGGCGCTCTCCAAGCTCGAGGGCCTCGAGCGCGGGCCGAGCGGCAACACGGCGATGGCGGCCGCGATGTCGCTTGCGCGGGAGCTTCCCACCGAGGCGACCGTGGTGGTGCAGGAGACCGAGTACACCGGCGCCGGCAAGCACCACTGGTCGCAACTCGCGTTCGCAAGGGCGCAGGGCATAGAGGTCCGGGCGGGGGACCCCGCGGACAACGCGCCGGGGAAGACCATCGTGATCCCCGAGCGGCCCGAGCAGATCCGGGCCCGCGACATCGACCTCACGAGGCTCCGCCGCTCGTACATCCGCAACGCGCTGCAGCACGCGCCAGCCGGGTACGACCCCACGCCGGAAGATGTGGTGTTCCTCGCCGAGGACACCAACACCACACCTTCGGCGGTGGATGAGATCATCGCGGAGTTGCGAGCGAGGTAGGAGTGCACGGGGCTGACCGACGATGTCAGACCAGTGTGTCACAGTTGAAACACGGACAAGACAGCAGGGCCGCTGGACGTGAAAGGTGGTCGCAGGGGCACCAGAAGGACATCAGAGAGTCAGAGCTAGAAGCGCCGATTTGAAGCTACAGCTTGCGGGCGCGGTACAAGTGCAGCTAAAGCGTGGGTCAGGCGAGCTGACCCGGACAGAGGGTCGGCTCGCGTCGCCTCTTGTGCCGCCCCGCCCGATGGAAAGGGCGGTGCAACGATGGGTACGAAGAACAGGCCGACGGTGGAGGAGAGCGGGGTCACTCGATTCCGCGACGCGGTGCCGCATGGTGGGCACGCATGGGTGCTCGCGCGCGACGACAAGGACTACTTCTACGAGTGCCTCAAGTGTGGCGACCGTGTGCACGTGCTCACCATCGAGCAGATGGCGAAGGCGCAGAAGCACGGCTATGCGTACATGCCGCTCAACCACAGGGCGCCGTGGAACTGCGATCGCGAGCAGAGGATCTGGGATGCCGGCGCGACCAAGCCGCGCATCGTTCGGGAGGAGCCCTATCCGCCCTGCACGCGTGCGGATGTCTCGCTGCCGGATGTGGACGAGCTTCCCGAGGGTCCGGTTGTGGCCGTGCCCAGGGACGAACCGGGCGGACGCTAGCGCCAGCCGCCAGACACGTTGGCGATCGCGGGCAATCCGTGTCCTGTTTCGGGTTGTGCCTGACGTGTGTACAGCGTATTCTTCGATGAGTATCGAAGTATGGACAGTGCTTCAATGACTGTTGAATCGAAGGGAACCGACGTGGGCGACTGCTGCAGCGCACCGGCGCGCGTGCTTGTGGAGTTCGAGTATCTGACCGTAGATGGTGAGACCTGCGACCGGTGCGGGGACACCCGTGAGGCCGTGCGCAGCGCCGTTGCCGACGCCCGCGCGGCACTGCCCTCAGCGCTTGCCGCGCTCGAGTTCGTTGAGCGTGAGCTCACCGCTGATCGACTCGCGGAGTCCAACCGCGTGCTCGTGAACGGTCGTCCGGCCGAGGAGTGGCTGGGTGGCGTGAGCGTGATGAGCGACTGTCCGTCGTGCAGCGATCTGGTCGGTGAATCGGTGTGCTGCCGCGAGATCGAAGTCGACGGCGTGCGCACCGAGGCGGTCGGTCGCGATGTGGTCTTCGACGCGATCATGGCTGCGGCCGGACTCGGCGCAGCGGAGCGGGTCGGCTCCGACGACGCCTCCGCAGCGCGGTCTGTGCGCGAGGACAGCGAGGAGGGGTCTGCCCGCTCCGCACGCTCCTGCTGCGCGCCAGCTGTGGCCGAGATCACGCTCGTGACCGGTCCTGGCTGCGGTTGAGGCGGCGACCTGATGTGCGACCCCGGTTCGGAGGTCGCGTTCGCAGCGCCAGAAGGCTCGGCTTGAGACATGCCCTCGACGTGGCGTGCCCACGTCATCGAGGCCGCCCTTGTTGCCGAGGGCTTTCGTCTGCCGGTCGTAGACTGTGATGTGTACTCGCTTCCGGGTGGTGAGCGCACGGCCGTTGTGGACGTGCTGATCGCCGAGCAGGCGTCGTTCCCGATGGTGCTCGTCCACGGGAGGGTCGTCTGCCATGGCGGGGTCGACCTGGAGGCGATCGTCCGTGCAGTGCGGGAAGGAACCGGCGATGCGTGCGGCTGTTGCTGAGACGCTGACCGAGGAGCAGCTCGACGCCGCGCTCAAGGCCCTGGCCTCAGCGCAGCGGCGGGAGATCGTCCGCTTCCTTGTGGAGAGTGCCCCCGAGGCCGGCACGACGTGCTGTGCCACCGATGAGGTGTGTGCGTGCAAGCTATCCGAACGGTTCGGGCTCGCGCCGTCCACGATCTCGCACCACATGGCAGCGCTCAGGGGCGCCGGCGTTGTCACATCCCGCAAGGACGGCACATGGGTGTACTACACGGTGCGGCGCGACGTGCTGTCTGCCGTTGCCGCCGCGATCGAAGGACTCTAGCGGCCCTCGTGGCCGGAAAGCTGGTATCGATATGGAGATCAAGGTCCTCGGCACCGGGTGTGCCAAGTGCAAGCAGCTGGAGAAGACCGTCCGCGCGGCCGTGGACGAGATGGGGCTCGACGCCACCGTGGAGAAGGTCACGGAACTCACCGACATCATGGAGTACGGCCTCATGTCCACACCCGGCCTTGTGGTGAACGGCGAAGTGCGCCTTGCCGGGCGCCTGCCCAAGCTCGCCGAGGTGAAGTCCATCCTCGAGCGGGCGGATGCCTGACGGTCCGCAGACTGAGCGTGGGTGGCGCGTGAAGATCGAGGGCCTTTTGCGGTAGCAAATGTAGCCTCGTGACGGCTATGCTTGCATCAGTTTGCACCCGGACTGCATACACGCAGTGGGAGGAGCCTGCATGGCACGCGAGGACACGTTCGCCGAGGCGCGCAAGCACCTTGAGGGGCTGAGTGACGCCGAGCTGGAGGCTCGTTTCTGGACACTCGCCCGCCAGTGCGTCGATCCGATGGTGGAACTCGCGAGGACGCATACATCTCCCTCGATCGAGAGAAGCGTTCTCATGCGGATGGGAGTAGACTCGGTCACATGCAAGGCGGTCGTGGCCGAGTGCGAAGTACGGGGGCTTCTCGGGCACGGAGCCGGACAGGTGGTCCTGCATGCGATGCGGGAATGGGGCGTTGACGCCGCCACGGCTGCCGGGCGCCTCGCCGAAGGACAAGGGTGGGAGCTAGCAGAGGGTACGTGGGGTGGCGTGCGATGAGCGAACACGCGCACGCGCCACGGTCCGCCGCGACTCCATCCGATAGTGCGGGACCCGGCAAGCGGACGCTCGGCCCCTGCCTCGGCCATCCGCCTGCCGACCCGCCGATCGATCCCTGTGTCAAGCTCGATGTCGAGGCGCTGCTTGATGGTCTTGAGCACTATCGCCCCCGGCGCAGCGGATGGACCTGGCGCCGGGCCGTGCCGGGACTCACGGCGTACGAGTTCACCTACCACGAGGCGTCCGAGCCGCTCGCCAACGGCGTCCCGCTGCCCGCGGCGCACTACTTCGAGAACATCGACCCGCAGCCCGACTGCGTGATCACCACCGAGATCGCCTCGGGTCGCCCGGAAGACGATGTTCGGCGCATGCGCATGGCGGCATGGCATGGGGCCGACCACATCATGGTCATCCGCACCGCCGGCCAAAGCCACATGGACGGCCTCATCGAGGGTACGCCGGAGGGCGTGGGCGGCATTGCGGTCACCCGCAAGCAGGTGCGTCTCTCGCGCCGCGCGCTCGACCTCATCGAGGACGAGGTCGGCCGGCCCATCAACTTCCACAGCTACGTGAGCGGCGTGGCGGGTCCTGAGATCGCCGTGATGTTCGCCGAGGAGGGTGTGAACGGCGCGCACCAGGACCCGCAGTACAACGTGCTGTACCGCAACATCAACATGTACCGCAGCTTCGTGGATGCCGCGGTGGCCAAGCATGTGATGGCGGCGGCCGGCATCTTGCAGATCGACGGAGCCCACAACGCGAACGCTACGGCCGTGAAGGCCTGGAAGGTCATGCCTGAGCTGCTGGTGCAGCACGCCATCAACTGCGCATTCTCCGAGGCTGTGGGCATGCCCGCGGAGCTGATCGCGCTCTCGACAGTGCCGCCGGATGCGGCGCCGGCGCCGTGCATGCGCATGGACCTGCCGTACGCGGTCGCGCTCCGCGATTTGTTCGGCCGCTACAAGATGCGTGCGCAGCAGAACACCCGGTATATGGAGTCCGACGGCCGTGACGCCACGGTGAGCCACGTGATGAACCTCATGGTCTCCAGGCTGACCTCCGCGGATATCCAGTCCACGATAACGCCGGACGAGGGCCGGAACGTGCCGTGGCACTACAACAACATCGCCGCCGTGGATACCGCCAAGCAGTCGCTGGTGGGCATGGACGGTCTGCGCGAGATGGTGAAGATCGACCGCGACAATCCCGAGCTCAGGGATCGCGTGCGCGAGCTCAAGGAGCGGGCGGTGCTCTTTCTCGAGGCGATGCTGGAGGACGGGGGGTACTTCGCGGGCGTTGAGAAGGCGTACTTCGTCGACAGTGGCGAGTATCCCGAGACGCACGATGACGGCATCGCCCGCGAGGGCGCCGGCGGCGTGGCGGCAGGCTCGATCGTACCGCGCGCGGACGACTACCTCGCGCCAGTGTGCCACCATTTCGGCGAGAACCACCTTGAGCTGCTGGAGGCGTACGGCGCCCCGGCCGGATCGCCCGCGTGCACGCTGATCGGCGGCTGTACCTTCTGTGATGACGCCAAGGTGCCGTTCATCGACGAGCTCGACCCCACCGACAACGCCACGCAGCGGCTTATGCAGACCGCCGAACTCCGCGAGAAGGGCCTCATCAAGCCGGAGGTGGAGTGGGCAGGCGACGGTATCGTCGCCGTCACGATGTTCCTGCCGGCCGCCGAGGCGGTGGCCGAAGCCGCGGCGCTCGAGCTTGGCCGAGCGATGAACCTCACCGACTGCGAGGTCATCCACAAGCGGGTGATGCATCCCGCCGAGGGCACGCTCATCGAGCTCAAGGGCCGCCTCGATGTGGCGATCGATCCGGCAACGCTCGTGATCCCCGAGCCGCCCGACGTGCTCACCGATGAGGAGATCC
>Ga0228536_1001716_pt1 | contig 17812 bp, 22 predicted proteins | sample SJ1Smetagenome_FD_168611 | JGI IMG/M metagenome (GOLD analysis project Ga0228536, IMG submission 168611) | Enriched culture of PCE-dechlorinating microbial communities from Ithaca, New York, USA - SJ1.S | ecosystem: Engineered > Modeled > Simulated communities (microbial... > Unclassified...
TTGTCCTGTCCACTCGCGGGTCGGTCAGGTCACTGAAGATGATTGAAAACTTGCTTTCTGCCATGGAACACCTCTTGCTCTCTCCATATGCAGGTTCCTTGCCAGCTATTTAGATGCAATTGCCCTGACTGCCCACCTCTTTCCTGGCATCAGGACGCCCACTGTACGGATGGGCTTCAGTCCATCCGCAATACTTAAATGGATGGTTATTATGCGGTGGGAGTAAACCCCCACCGTACGATCAGTTACCCGTGCCTACCCTGGATAATTAGGTTTAGTAGTCTGGGGAGTATGGAACAACGCTGCCATCCCGAGCAAAAAAGATGCCTTCGTCCAGGATGTAGACCCCTGCGGGGCACAGTTTGCCTGCAATACTCTGTTGAATGGCTGCCATGATCGATTGAGAGTCTGAGTGGCCGGCTGATAAGGTCAGCACGCAGCTCTCCGCGGAAGGGAAGGTGGATGCGGTTTCGGTGATGAGCTTGATGATTGAAGGGATGGCAGCCATGCGAGGGAGGTGCATTGGATCAAACTGGTCAGAGAAAGGGGGCAAGGCAAAGGCCGGCGAGTATTCATAACCGGCTTCGAAAACTGCGCGGACCGGGTCACCTTCAGGGTTCTGGTAAGAAGTTAGTTGGTCAATACCTTTATCTGAAACAGGCCAACTCCCATAGGGCAGGGCAATGTAATTGGACAGATTAGAGGCAAACTCCGGATGCCCAGCCAGGGCGAGATACTCACGGAGTTTTTCATCGTTTAAAGCTAATTGAGGCTGGATTAGATTATCAGCAAGCTGATCAAGGTGAGGGTGACGCCAGGTATGGTTGTAGGGATAGACATTATGCTCGATACCCCAGGCAATCGTTTGGGTAAGATTTTCTTGCCATCCGTTAGCCACATACCACCAGGTGCCAGTGAATAGGTTGCCATAGTACTTATCTCCAAAGTTGGCAAACATGGCGATTTCGAAACCGAAGTCCGGATGCTGCTGCGAAAATTGGTAAATTGCGCCTACCGCAGAAAGTTCAGAAACCTCCCCCTGATCGTTTAGGGCTAACTGGTTGGCGAAATAAGCATCGTCGATGGTCAGGATCAAAGGTCGACGCCCCACTGGAACGCGTATATTTCCGCTAAGCAAATCATCCAATGAAATCAGGGAATAGCCGGAGTCGTAATATGTCTGCAGGTCGTTCTTCAGGTCGCCGAGGTAGCGTACCATCCCCGAGGTCTCATCCCAGAGATTGGGAGTGAAACGGTGGTAATTCAAGATGGGGATGACTGGGTCAGACGCCCAGACAATTGCATCCATCTTAACTGGCGTTGGCGTTTGGGTTGGAGTTGGCAGGGGTGTAGGGGTTGGTGTGGGTTTGGCTTGGGTTGGAAAGTTTGTGAGAGTGGCAACGGATGTTGAAGTCACCACAACTTGCTCAAAAACCAAGGTTGGTTGGCATGCAAAGAGAATAAGAGCCAGGATCAGGAGAACAATATTTTTGAGTGGATACCGCATGGGAACCTCACAAAAAGAGTATAACAGCATTTAATCTTCACCAAGGCCTTCACCCACGAGGGAAAATTCACAAATCCTTTCGCTATACATCCTTTCGCTATACTTTGAATCCGAGAGCCCTTCTGAAGTATACTAACACCAGGCACGGCACTGTTGGATGAGCGATAAAACATTCTCAAATCATCCCGAAACAGGGCCGTTAATCGCTTACGACAAAAAGGAAAGAATCATGCACAACATCCGAAAAATAACTGACGTCCTCCTCTATATCGGCGCAAATGACCGCCGCATTACCCGTTTTGAGAATCAACATCCCGTTCCAAACGGAATGTCCTACAACTCATATGTGCTCCTGGACGAGAAAACAGTCCTGCTCGACACGGTTGATAAGGCGGTTGGAGAGCTCTTTTTGGAAAATCTCTACGTGGCGCTGAACGGACGCGAGTTGGATTACTTGATCGTCCAGCACATGGAGCCGGATCACTGCGCTTTGATCCCGCGCATCCTTGAACTTTACCCGCGGGTCATAGTAGTCGGCAGCCAGAAAACATTCGGGATGATCCAGCAATTCTTTGGGCTGGACCTGGCAGAGCGCGCGATGGTCATGAAAGAAGGCGACACGCTTGCGACGGGCGCTCACACGCTGCGCTTCCTGATGGCGCCCATGGTGCATTGGCCTGAAGTGATGGTCACTTACGATGAAACCAGCAAGTGGCTCTTTTCGGCGGACGCGTTTGGCGCGTTTGGCGCGGTCAACGGCAATCTATATGCGGATGAATATTATGTGGATTTTGACTTGCTCCCTGAGGCTCGGCGCTATTACACCAATATCATTGGCAAATATGGTCGCCAGGTTCTGTCGTTGCTCGAAAAAGTCGCAAAACTCGAGGTCGAGATGATCCTTCCGCTGCACGGTCCCATCCTGCGGCAGGACCTGCATTATTACATTGAAAAGTACAGCAAATGGGCCTCATACGCTCCGGAAGAAAAAGGAATCGTGATCGCTTATGGCTCCATCTATGGCAATACGGAAAAGGCCGCCGAATTGCTGGCCGCCAGGCTGGCGGATCGGGGCGAGAAGAACATCGTGGTCTACGATGTCTCTGCCTGGCATCCTTCGTACATCCTGAGCGAGTGCTTCAGGTTTGACCGGCTGGTGTTTGCCTCCTCCACCTACAACATGGAAATTTACCCCCCGATGGAAACGCTCCTGCTGGAGTTGAAGGGGCATAACATGCAAAATCGGACTGTGGCTGTGATTGAGAATGGTTCCTGGGCACCGCAGAGCGGCAAGAAAATGCGCGAGCTGCTGGGGCAAATGAAAGATATGCGCGTGTTGGAGAGCGAAATCTCCATCAGATCTGCCATGACCGCGGCTGACGCCGAGGCACTCGACGCCCTGGTGGAACTGATCGTTGCCGCATAGCGGTATTTTTCACATAAATAAACCAGCGCGCCAACCCGTGCGCGCTTGCATAACAGGTCGAAATTGTGCCCGCAAAGGGCTGCAGCTAATTTGCTTGAAATCAGAATCTGAGCCTGGAAGAGATCGTCAATAACCAACACCACAATGACCCACCTCTGGAGAATCGTACGTAAGTCGGCCTGGCTGGATCCTCTATTCCGCTAATTTCCATATACCGGGTAAAAATCGGTCTGGTCTGACGATTGTTGAATTAAGTTGTGGAACCTTTGTGCAATAAGGGTTTGAATATCAGGCATAATTGTTGACGTTTAGATAACGATGCCGTTTTAAATATTCTGGAGACAAAATGCTCAAGAGAAAACAACTAACAATCTTTGCTCTATTGATCCTGCTCGCACTTACTTTTTCAAGCTGCCTGCCCTCATCCAGTACCCAGCCTGCAGGGGAGGTAAACCAGGCTACCAGAGCTGCCGCGGCTACTGCACAAGCGCAAATAAACTTGCTGCAAATTGAAGCTTTCGAGCTGGAAAGAGAACTGGACGAGAACTTTTCGGAACATTATGTCGGCATTAATACCGAAAGTTATCCAGGCTTGAAAGTGGTTGTTTACCTGACTGGAGCTGGTAAGGCTGACCTGGCACCCTTCGTGGAAGATCCGGGCTTATTCGACGTGATTGAGGTAAGAGAGGAAGCGATCTCCCGCCAGACTATAAGGGCAACACGCGAGGCGTTAAAGGCTGAAATGGATAAGGTGGGTTTGACCTATACGACTGGGATCAAAATGGAGCCAGCCCGGTTGGAGGTTTATGTTTTCGATATACCCGAAGCCAAAGATAAATTGAACATCGCTGGCGTTGCCATCCCTGAGCATGTTGAATTTGTTCAGATGGAGAATTTGCCTGAGGGCGGCTGAGACACATAAAACACTCTCTGCCGGTGGCAGAGTAAACCGAAGCCTGGCGCTGTAGGCGCGGGTTACCCGCAATAAATTATCAGAGCGTCTCTCAGACATTGGGTTGCGCCAGGGGCTGCCTGGTCGTAATAAGCCGTGAATCGCTGGTCGGCAAGGTAGCCTGCAGCCAGCGCGAGATGTGCCTGATGGGAGTAGGCGCCGTCAGCCCAGAAGATTTGCAGCCACTGCCTGTGGAGGTCACAAGGCGCCTGGGCTTGGGGGCTGGCAGGGTCATTTTTAGGGGTTAAGGTCTTCAATTCAGCCAGAATTTGCTCTGCTAGAAACTGTTGATGCTGCCATTGCTCTTCACTCAAGTCGGCAAGTTTGCGGTTGGAGTCGTCCACGGCTTTGTCGCCATAACGCTCACGCACCTCTTTGCCGTAGCTGTTTTCATTTTGGTCGATCAGGTCATTTTTCATTTTCTGAAACCGGAGTTTCTTATTTTAGTGCCCTGAAAAAAGCTTCCCTACGAGAGAATATTCAAAAAATATCGGAAAATGCGATCGCAGGCTGGGTCATCGTGCTCGAAGAGTATGGCGTCATGGAATCCATACCAACCTATGCCTCGCGATAGCCAACCCACCAAAAATAGTAATTGTCATTCTGAACCTCTTTTGCGAAGAATCTGATTATTAATGATCAGAATATTCACCGCATTCAGGATAACAAGACTCACCTCCATTATCCTCCTTCCTCGACGAAGTGCCCGTCAGGGTAGGGGATCAGGAAAAGCCCTGCCTTGGGCTCATTCGTTATCTGTCATTGCGAGGCACGAAGCAATCTAAACCGTTTGCACATCAGCAGCGTGAGGGGTTCACAAACACCTAACCCCTTCCGCTTCGCGAGGACAAGAATTAGTCCTATTACCTCCAGCTTTTATTGCATTCCAGCTGTTTAGATTGCTTCACAAAAGAAGTTCGCAATGACAGCTCTTGATCTTGCCAGTTTCACCTGCCCTGGTTTTTAATCTAGGGCGACCGTGCACGGGAATTGACCGAAGGTCTCCATACGACCTTTCCCGTCATAGCGAGGTACGAAGCAATCTAAACTGTTTGCACACCGAAGTTTCTCATTTTAGTGCTCTGAAAACAGCTTCCCAACGAGAGAATATTCAAAAAATATCGAAAACTGAGAAACTCAGGTGTTTTCGTTTTGGGAGATCAGGTCATTTTTCATTTTCTGAAATGCGTTATGGTTTGTCATAAGGACTCCGTTAATTATCGGCAAGTAGATTTTATCTTAGTTGGAAGAATTTTTTTGTAAGCCGGACGTGGTTCTCTTTGGATCTTTTGATCCTGCCTTGGAATCACAGCATTCTGCCTTTCTTCTGTCATCGCGAGTTTCTTTTGCGTGGCGTTCTGATTGTGTTTTGTGGTGGGTTGGCTATAAAAGGCAGGGCGTTTACATACGCTGGAAGACGCCAACCCACCCTACATTTGGGTGATCTGTTATCACGGGCGAAGCAGCCTGTGCCAGCCAAGCAGAGTATGGTGATCTGTTTTCATCGGTGTTCTCAGCTGGAACCGACCTTCTCAATAGGGATGACCCTCACCCCCGCTTTGCGGACCCTCCCCCGGTGCGGGGAGGGCTTTAAGAAAAACAGCCTTGCGGCTGTTCTTAGTGGACCCAGAGAGATTCGAACTCTCGACCTTCTCAATGCCATTGAGACGCGCTCCCAACTGCGCTATGGGCCCCTGTTTACTCTTTCTCAATTGTACTCCATGGCGCTCCTAACTCCCCCGGGAAGGGGACTTCGTGCGCTATGGGCCCCTGTTTACTCTTTCTCAATTGTATCCCATGGCGCTCCCAACTCCCCCGGGAAGGGGACTTCTTGCGCTATGGGCCCTTGTGTTTTAAAAATTGTGGACCTGGAGGGATTCGAACCCTCGACCTCTTCAGTGCGATTGAAGCGCGCTCCCAACTGCGCTACAGGCCCGTACTCCATCCAGATTTCAAGATTCAATATTCTAACGGTTTGAACCGGGAATGTCAAGGCATTTTTGGGAAAGGCATTTCGGCATTTTTGGATTCTCTCAACAGATCCACATTTGTATTCGTTGAATAAAAAAGCCAGCCCTGTTTCAGGCTGGCTTCTGGCTAATTTGGATAGTATCAAGCGCCGGTGTTGACGACAGACGAGGTTTTCTTCTTGTCTTCTTTCACTTTGCGCTTTTCTTTAATGGACAGTTTGGGTTTCTTGCGTTCTTCTTTTCCAGCTTTATCTTTTGTTGCCATAATGGACCTCCGTTCACGATTGAGATTGCCACCAAATTATAGCCGATTTCAGCGAAACTGGATTCGACCTGCATAGCCTTGACACGACCTGCATAGCCTCTAATCTTCATCAAGGCTTTCGCCTGTGTGTTCTCGCAGGTATTTTTACCAATTCCCTTCATTTCATGGTATACCCACTATGTTCTTTATCCCATGAGGTGAAAAATGGTAAAAATGAAATTATCGACGGCAAAGCAGAGGCAAAAAGATCCGCCACGCATTCGAACCGTATCTGATACGGTTGTTCTTTCGTGCTATATTGCCAGTTTGGTAATTTTGGTGGTTGCCGTCATCGAAGCTTATAAACAATTCCAGCTTGGCAATCTTTGGGGTGGAATCATGTATGTCGCCCTGGCAATTGCGGGTGTCTTGTTCTCCGTCTTTATCACCCTATGGAATCGGCGCAATAAGAAATTGCTCAAAGTAAAGAAAAAGAAATAGCTGCAAATTGCTTGTAAGCAGCCAAGTCAGGTCAATCAATTCGATCGGGAGACATTATTGACCATATTTTTACTCATATTCCGGGTAAACTTCGGATAATCTGAGTTAATCAGGGCAGTGAAAAGAATATCGATCAGGTTAAGGGTCGAGATCCGGCTCGACATTCCCCCCAAGCGATTCCAAGATTCAGTTGAATCAACAAAAAGATTATAGGTACAGAGCTCAACCAGGTCATTTGGTTTGACCGAGGTTATAGAGACGGTACTGCTGCCCACCCTCACAAGCTCCCTTGCTACTTCAAGCATTTCAGTGGTCTTGCCAGTGTAAGAGATGATGAATGCCAGCGTATCCTCTGTGTAAGCTTTGGCATTCATCATCATGGAGATGCGGTCGCTAAAAGCGCTGCTGGGGATGCCGAGGCGCATACACTTGATCTGAGCATCCAGTGCGACGATGTGCGAGGGACCCATTCCGTAAAAGTCAATGCGTTTTGCGTTTACCATGGCAGCCACAACTGCCGCCACGTTCTCTGAAGTGTTCGTGCTGATGGTATCCAGGATGGATTTGGCATTCTGATTGGCTACTTTTGTCACAATGTCATCCAGGGAGTCATATTGGTCAACCGGGGTTTGCGCGGTTTTGAGGATCGAATTCTGGTTGTAGCGCATAAGTTCGTAGGATAGTTCCAACCTGAAGTCGATATAGCTCTCCTTGCCGACCTTCTTGCAAAGCCGCATCACCGTTGCAGTGGATGTGCATGTGAGTTCAGCCAGTTCGACAATGCCAATGTTGACAATTTCGTTCAGATTGGCAAAGATGTACTCGACAATGTGTTTTTCAGAGGGGGTCAGGTCTTTGACCTCGCGCATCTTGGTCAGCAGATTCATAGCAAAACCTCAATCTCCCGGCATGCCGTCCGATAAGGCACACCGTAATGAATCATAACCTATGCGCTATTTTATTGCCAATAACCTTAAATCTATCGCGGCTTGCTCGATGATTGGGGCATAATCACTGCCCTGCAGAAGTGGTTTTGCCTGCGCCAGGTAGCTGCGAGCCGAGCTTTCATCCTGGGCAAACCATGAGAGTTTGGCGAGCCGGTAAAGGCGAATCCCTTTTTGGACCGGGTTTGTGGTGGCTGCGAGTTTGGATTGGAGAGTGCCGCGATATTCTGGGTTTTTATCCAAATAAACCTGGATAATTTCCTCCCCTTCTTCAAGCATGACACGATATCGTTCCACTTCATCTGCTTTAACCGACCGTAAGTACGTCTCCAATTTTTCAAAACTGGCTTTGGCTTCCTCCACATCACCGACGGAAGCAAAGAATGACATGCGTTTTTGCAGGTAGTCCACCTTCTCGCGAGGAAGCAGACGTTGGGCATCTAGAGTTGCTATCAATCGCTGAATTTGCTCGTCCTGCCCGAGGCGCATCTGACCGTCAAGCTGCATGAGGAGAATCTCATTTTTGCGAAAAACCCAGGTAAGCCGGCGATTGTTTTGCAGCCGCTCAACGTATAAGGCAGGGTTTGTATATTGCAATTGTGCCAGCGCCTTTTCGGTGGAAGTGCGCAATGAAAGCGTTAGACGGATCAACACAAAAGCCAGCAGCACCATCACAACAAAGCTGATGATTGCAAGCTTGTAAGTGTCAAAAAAGGCGGTGAGAGAGTTTAAATCCATGATCGGGGTTTCTTTGGAGGAAAACGGGAGCTTGCAAGAACAAGCTCCCGTTTCGTAACACCAGGTTACATATTATGGTTGCGTAATACCGTTTCCGTATAGTCTGCATACACTTCGTGCATGTATTCCTTGGGAACTTCGGTAACGTTGGGGGAGACAAAGATGTTCATCTTGTGTCCCAGTTTCTGCAGGCGTAGTGCCGTTTCGGAAGCGATAGCCTGGGCAATGCAGATGGCTGAGATGGTTGAAGAAGCTCCAACCTTCTGGTAATAGCCAGGAATAACCACCAGGGCATCTTCAAGCGGACTGCAATTATCGATGAGTACATCCGCCAGATCGCCAAGTTTATTCCCCGAGGAATGGTTTGCCTCGGCTACTTTGTAATTCTCGCCGCTGGTGATGGTGATGACCTTCAAACCTCTCGCTTTGGCATACATCGCAGCTTCAATCGGAGCCGCGTTTAGACCACCATGCGAAAAGACGATCATGGCCTCGCCTTCCTGGAAGTTGTAGCTTTGCAGGAAGTTCTGAACATAACCTTCTTGCCGTTCAATCCAGAGCAATTCGCGCGCGCCGCCTGGACCAATCACGTTATTCCACATCAGCCGTGGATCCATGACAGGGTGCCAACCGACCACACCGCCGTAGCGCGGGAAAACGTCCTGAACCGGAAGAACACTATGCCCGCTGCCAAAAAGGTGGACGAGTTTGCCAGAGTTGATAACATCCGCGCAAATGTCGGCTGCGGCACGAATCTGGTCTGACTGTTCAACAGAAATCTTCTCGATTACCTGCTTGAGTTTTGTGATGTACTCTAATTCGATCATATTGTATTTACTCCTAAAAATTTATTAACTGAAGGCTCCGATGCCCGGGATGTAGCCAATAATGGTCACGATTACAGCCAGGACGAGGATCAGTCCCATGATAGCGATGGGCTTCCAGTTCTTCTTTGAATAGAGATAGTAAACCAGCAAAGTCAGGGCAAGAGGAACAATCTTGGGGAAAACGTTATTGAGCAGATTGTCCAGATTGAAGACTGAAATCACACCATCTGTACGTCTAGCAACTATTGAGTTAGACATAGCCTCTGCAGCATTTCTGACTTCAATTTGCATTGTACTTTCAAATATCTCAATAATAGATTTTATATTTATCATATAATCATTTGATTAAATCATTAACTCCTGTATCTATTTTCATTAAAATTGACTTTTTTGCAACAACAAATTCATTATCTAATTTTTGAACAACAAAACCCTCTTTTTTAACAACCGTAATGATGATTAGGTCACTGGACGAATCCTGAATCAAAGGATTTATCCTGAGTAATTTATCAAATTCACTAACTATTTCATGGTTATTTACAATTATTTCGAACAATCCCTCTTTCTTATAAGTATCTATTCCTATGTGAATTAATAATTCTAAACCTGACTCATGTTCAATTACAACAGCATGTCCTGTCGGATAAACTGCGATATCTATACCGTCAATCGGAGAATATATAAACTCACTCAATTTGTGTTTTCGAATAGCTATGCTTGGGCCAATGACCTCATCCGAAAACATTTTGTCTGGTATTGTTTTTATATCTATAATATTCCCACTTATTGGAGAGTATATATTAACTTGCATCTTCGTTATACTTTTCAAATCTAAATTTAACACCATTCTTCACATAGTCTAGAAGACGGATATCTTCAAAGAATATTTTGCCTACAACATTTACCTTATTATCTGCCGGTAAGTCTTTGAGTACTATTTGTAACTCACCACTGTACCGGTTATAATTTGCATTATCGATCGTGACAGAATAATTTGATCGATCATTTGTATTATTAGGTGAAATCTTCTTACCGAAGTTTGCCATCTCGCGTGAACTTCTTGACCTAATAACAAAATCGGATAGATCTGGTCTTGCTATGTGAATTTGGTCATAAATAATATTTCTCTCACTTTGAGAAATACAAGCTTCTTCAATGAATCTCAATGACAGAATGTTAGTTTCGGATGCGTGGAAGACTGCTTCTAATTCAGATTTCAAAGCAAAAGGATCACCGATTAAAATTTCATTTATAACTCCTGTGGATAAGAGTTCTTGGGTTGCCCTACCGATATCAGAAAATCTATGACACTCTGCAGTTGGCAAGCCTTTAAAAATTGGCCCTCGAGGATTGTTATAAGATGCCACACATGCTATAGTATTGATATTTCTATTCTTAAACAGGGTAGATTGATCGATTAGAAATTTCATTCCCAGCCCAGTCTCTGGACGAGGATAAAAATTATGACATCCTTTGATAACAATGTCAGGAGACAGTTTATAAAAATCATTCAAATATTCATCAATTTCATACTGTTTAGTTGTGGAGGCATTGATCATAAAGCCTGCACATCCCAGAAAGTTATAAATATACCTGATATCTTCATCATTAAACCCAAAATCTAATCGGTATAATAGAATTCTAGAATTCTGAAAATCATGTTCGAGTTTTGGATTTGATTTAATTTTTAGTAAGTCCATAGAAGATAAATCTATTGAAAGTGAAAAACCATTCGAATTAATAAAATTTGAAAATTCTATCATCGTTGATGTAACAGCATCAAAGTCATCTTCAGGTAAGTGGATTGAAGAAAATACATCACAAAAACCACACTTTTTTGCCTGTGACAAATAATTGTAGACTTTTTCAGGATCCTCTAGATAATCAGACAAGTATACAGAAATGCCTAAATTTGTCATAATCTCCTAACCCATACATATATCAATCAATCAGTGTGGACATTAATAATTAATGATGTTATGTCATAATTAAAAATGTCCAGACAATAGGAAAAGAAATATTTATTCTTGTGCTTCGTTTACTGATTCATTTTTTGGCAATTTGAGAAGCATGGTGAAACCAAAACCTGCAACAATTGTAACAACATAACACAAAATATAATATAAAACTGGAGTGTTAGTTGCTATTGCAAGTATACCTGACACATAAATCGCGCTAGCCCCAAAGTTAAGAAGCCCAACTAATGCACCTCCTACCGCTGCCCCTAAACAAGCAGTAATAAATGGGGATAATAAAGGAAGTGTAACACCATAAATTAAAGGCTCACCTATGCCTAATATACCAACTGGTAAAGCTCCCTTTATAATATTTCTAAAGTTCTCGTCTTTCTTGTACTTGATGAGTAGCGCCAGGGCTGCACCAACCTGTCCTGCACCGGCCATACTGTTAAGTGTTTGAAGTTGAGAAAACCCAATAGTATCAATAAGTTGTAAGTGAATTGGCGACAAGCCGTGATGAAGGCCAGTCATAACCAATGGTAGAAATAGAGCTGCAATCACTGCACTTGCCAACGGACCGCCAACTTCTAGAAGTTTGATAACAAAGCTTGTTAAGCCATCAGCCATCCAACCAGTAATTGGCATAATAACAAACAAAATTATTATGCCAGATAAGAGAACTGAAATTAGTGGTGGTAAATGCACTTTTAATGCTTTTGGCGCAAAACTCCTAACTTTCTTTTCAATAAAAGCAATTAATAAGCCGGCGATTATCGCACCAATTACACCACCACGCCCTGGTGTTAATCCCATGCCGCTGATGGCTGGATTTGTCATGATCATACCGGCGACGGCGCCTAACATAGGTGTACCACCTATCAGCTTGGCGCTATTCATTGCAACCAGAATATTGATATATGCATAAACTGAAAAACCAATCGCAATCAGAGCTTTCATCCAGATAAGCTCTGGGTCAACGCCAAAACTCTGAAGCATTTTACCCAAACCCGCGACCAAACCTCCTCCAATTAATGGGGGAATAATTGGAGTGAAAATTTCACTCAAAGCATTAATTATTGTGTTAAAAACTTTCTTATTTGATTTATTACTCATTTCTTCCTCCAAATATAGAATGAATGAACCTATCTAATTACCTTAATTATTCAAATAATCCTCCTTTCATTACAATATTAGGTAAATGGAAAATGTTAAATCGGTTTCGCCGACTCATTCTTCAAGTATCTTTTCATTTCTTCACAAATTTCTTGGGCGTCGCCCGGGCCTAAGATTATTTGCATAACATTTCCTCGGGCATATAATCCATAGACACCTTGGATATCACGGATTCTTTGATCTTCAACAGTATCACTCGAGAACACCGTTGCACGAACTCTAGTCATACAATATTCTATGGCCGAGATATTATTACAACCACCTAAGGCATCAATTATTTCAATAGCTTTATAATGAGCTTCCATTTATTATTCCTTTCCTAAAATTTTTCAGGTTCACAAGTCAGCAAATTGCATGTAACTCTTCTATAACCCATCAAGCCTTTGGCAAATTTGTAACCTGTTTCCAAACCACGAACAATAGAATTAGATTTGTAAAATTCCTGATACGGGAAATGATTAGATGATTCACGAAACAATTCATAACTACATAATGCGCCAAACCAAATGTCAAAACAGGAAGAGATATCAAAATAGACATTAGGAATAAATGAATCAAGATCTTCCATATTTTCACCAAAATATAGCCTAGGAGTTTTGTAATTCGTTTTTGTTATATTTTCTATTGCTTTGATAACGCAATCATGAGTTAGTCGGTGACGCACATGAAAAGAGCCTCTCCAGTGGGTGATAATTACGTCCAAGTGTAATGATGTAATTAATTCCTCCAATTTTTGAACACAAGGATTAATAGGAACATCTCCTGCAGCAAAGCCACACCAAATAGAAGTTGAATTCAACTTTAAAGCGCACTCTTCCATTTCAATTTGAAGCTGTTGAGCAAATTCTTCTTTTGATTTTTTCGGATGCCCTCTTTCACCACGGGTAACATGGATAAAATAGGAGTCCCAATTTTGATTACTTAATTTATAAGCTATTGCACCACCCATTAATTCAGCATCCATAGCATGGGCTCCAATGATTCCCAATGAGTATCTGTTTTGCCTGGCAGTATTAGACAATTTTTAGTCTCCCTATATAAAGATAAAAAGAACCACATAAATATTTAGTTATCACTTTTTCGATGATTTCGAATGTTTCTGAATATGTAATAGCTTTTATTACTAACAATGGATCAGAGCTGTCGATGCCTACAATTTCCTTAATTCCCAGGGTCTTGCACCACGCCATCACGATCTGTCCATGAATCAGGCGGTCGTCAATTCGAAGAAAGTCTTTTCCCATAATTGGAGTATAGGGTAATCTGGTCGAAAACCCAAATAATTAACAGAATCTGACAATTATTAACAAGCCAAATATTGAGCAATCTTAATTACTGGGAATTTCATGCCCCCCAAAGTCTTTGGATTATGGTTCGGTTTGTTGTGTGAGTCGGTTAAGCACTTCAAGCAGCTCTGCTTCACTGCTCTGGCTGTGAGGACCCCGGGCGCGCCACAATTCCTCACCCTGCCTGTCGATCAGCAGGGCGAAAATGTGCTCTTCATCTCCCAGGTTCATGGCTGCCCTGAAGTCATCTTTTTCGAGGTAGAGCGTAATCGTGCGTTCGCGCGATTATGGGTTTGGGATGCCTGCCCGCATGCCCTCATTGATGAAAAACTTTAAGAATGCATTCAAGGCGCGGATGGTGGGTAATTCGTAGTAAACCAGTCCCGGGAACTGGGCTTCACAGGACTCGGCCAGAGGTATCCAGGAGTTGACTTCCTCCTGGTGCCATTCTTGGAAAGCAATGAGCAGCAGATTGTATTTACCCGCGAAATCCTGGGGGGAGGGTTAGTTTTGCTCTTTGTAGATTTGAACCGCTTAATGTAGGAAAAGTCATGTAAATCCCTGTTCGTTACCCTCATAATTATGGATATAAAATCAGCCACCTTGGTTGGACCCACTGCGATAGGCAAGCAAAACACGCTCGCGTGCCAGCTTGTGGTCCACGATCGGGCCTGGATAATCGCTGTCGATCTGGCAGCGTGTCTGTTTCTGCACTTCCGTGGGCATCTCCCAGGGGGTGTGGATGTATTTGTTGGGCACAAGAGCCAGCTCTGGCACCCAGCGGCGCACATAATCGCCCTGGGGGTCAAACTTTAATCCTTGTAGAATGGGGTTAAAGACCCTGAAATACGGCGCGGCATCCGTGCCTGTGCCGGCGGTCCACTGCCAGCCGCCATTATTGGAGGCTGGATCGCCATCCAACAGGCTCTCCATGAAATATCGTTCGCCTTCCTGCCAGTTGATCAGTAAGTCCTTGGTCAGGAAGGACGCGGAGATCATGCGGGCGCGGTTGTGCATCCAGCCGGTGGCATTTAACTGCCGCATGGCGGCATCTACCACAGGGTAACCAGTGAGACCTGCTTTCCAGGCAGCCAAGCCGCCCGGGTCATTTCGCCAGGGAATATTCCGCAGTTCAGCCCGAAAGGCCTGTTGGCGGACATGCGGAAAGTGATAAAGGATGGCGGCATAAAACTCCCGCCAGATGAGCTCGTTGAGCCAGGTTTCCGCTCCCTTCTGAGCCGCAGCGGTTGTGGCTAATTCAGCGGCTTGCCTCGCAGCCCAAACAGCCTGGCGTGCTGAGAGCATGCCCAGGCGCAGGTAGGGGGAAAGCTGCGAAGTGCCTTCCAGGTCCATGCGATTGCGCATGTCGGTGTAGTCTTCAATGGCGGAGTCTGTGAAGGCGGAAAGCCTGCGCTCTGCCTCCTGCTCACCTGCCTTAAACGAACTCTCAGCCGGGTGGAAGGGTTTTTCGGGCATTGCCAGGCTGGCAAGGGCGGGCAGGGGGTTGAGGTGGTTTGGCGCGGGCAGGGGGCTGCCGCTTGCCGGCAAACTGCGCCACGTGCGGCTAAAGGGGGTGAAGACTGTATAGGGGGTGCCGTCAGCTTTGAGCAGCATCTCCGGGTGGAAAACAGTTACCCCAGGTGAAAACTTTAAAGGGAGGAAAAGCGCAACCTGTTCGTCGCGTTGGCGGGCATAGGGGGAATAATCTTCCTCGGCAAAGATGCCTTCCGCGCCTGTTTCGCGCAATAGACCCGTGAGGACCTCAAGCGGATCACCTCTCCGCAAAATGAGCTGGCTGCCGCGCCGCTTTAGGTTATTATCCAGTTCGCGCAGACCACCAAACAGGAAAGCCAGTCGCGGTTGGCCTGCATATTCTGAAGCCAGCAGTTTTGGATCCAGGATAAAAACTGGCACAACTATGTCAACCTGGCGCAGTGCTTCAGTCAGTGCCTGATTATCACTCAGACGCAGGTCGCGCCTGATCCACCAGATGGCAGTTTTCATGGTCTTAACCTTCGAAATTTTCTTATTTGATTCTACCATTGCTCCGTTGTGGCGGTCTCATTACACAGCTTTGCTGGTACTCCGTCCGACCTACACCGCGCGCTGATTAAAAATCGGTTTTGGTAGGGCGGAATGCGCTGTTTTTGCGCACTCCGCCAAAGGAGCGCATGGTAGTTGTAGGGCGGAATGGCGTTCTCCTGCCCTTGCAGCTACACTGCGAGGGTTCGCCACTCCGCCAAAGGAAACAATTCCTATGTTTTATTGTGTCGGAGTGAGCCCGCGATAAGCTCACAAAAAAACTTATCCTGGCGGTCTCATTACCCTGCTACGCGGGCACTTCGTCCGACCTATGAAACGTGTGTTTGTCATTCTGAATGTAGTGAAGAATCTGATCAGGAACTGCCTAAGATCCTTCGCTGCTGCTCAGGATGACAAATTGCGAAGTTGCATGGCGAAATGGCGTTCTCCTGCCCTCGCTGCGAAGCAGTAAGAGTTGTGCACTCCGCCAAAGCAAACAATGACTATGTTTAGCGGTGTCGGAGTGAGCCCGCGACAGGCTCACAAAAATTAAAATTTTCCAGCGGTCTCATTACCCTGCTACGCGGGCACTTCGTCCGACCTACGGAACGTGTGTTTGTCATTCTGAACGAAGTGAAGAATCTTGATCTGCATACCATAAGATCCTTCGCTGACGCTCAGGATGACAAATTGCGAAGTTGTAGGGCGGAATGCGCCTTTCTTGCGCACTCCGCCATCGAATAACGCTGACACTTGTGATGTCGGAGTGAGCCTGCGGCAGGCTCGTGATAAAGCAATGCTTGAAGGCGGTCTCATTCCGACCTACGAGACTACGAGATGTGGGCTTGTCATTCTGAACGAAGTGAAGAATCTTGATCTGCATGCTATAAGATCCTTCGCTGCCGCTCAGGATGACAAATTGCGAAGTTGCATGGCGAAATGGCGTTCTCCTGCCCTCGCTGCGAAGCAGTAAGAGTTGTGCACTCCGCCAAAGGAAACAATGCCCAGGTTTTGCTGTGTCGGAGTGAGCCCGCAACAAGCCCACGAAAAACAAACATCTCCTGGCGGTCTCATTCCGACCTACGAGGGGTATGTTTGTCATTCTGAACGAAGTGAAGAATCTTGATCTGCATGCTATAAGATCCTTCGCTGGCGCTCAGGATGACATATGCTGGGACTCAGGAAGACCAATAGCGAAGCATACTAAGTTGAGGTTTAGTCTGTTTTATACGAGGATTTCAGCTTTGGGCATGCATTTAGTGGGTAGCAGGAATAAAAAAACAGCAGCTATCAGCTGCCGTTTTTTTTAACATAGATGACCAGCACAGAAATTGCTGCTGGTGTTGATCGCGCCCTAACTGTCTTTGAGGTTGGTCGCGCCCAGGTAAATGGCAACTGCGCCGATAACGATCTTCACGACGGAGTGCCACACGGGTTCGGTGCCCAATGTGAGCAGACCAAGCACGTCCACCAAGCCCATGACTGCCAGCAAAATGCCGATGACCAACAGTGCGGTCTTGGTTTTGCCGGTCTTCTGCAGGGAAACCCACAGACCAACCAAACCGACAACGATCTTAACAGCGGCATGCCAGGCGGGTTCGTCGCCCAGTTTGATGCCGGGGATGAGCGCCATAACGCCCATCAGGATGACAATGATACTGATTACAAGCAATACTCTTTTTTTCATGATAATCTCCTTTTTTATGATGGAGGTCAGAAATTTGACCCCCGGATTTATGTGAAAATTATAGCATCAATGACTCTGCTGCAATTACTCGTTTTTCTACATTTGCAATTAATTTTCTCCCACTTTGATGGCGTTTTCAGCCTTTTTATGGGCAATGAGCAGGTATTTGGGGCATATTTTGACAACTTTCTCCCACTTTCGCCAAGAAAAAGTGGCGTACATACCTTTTTGCAGAAGAGTCATCAATTTATTCCATGTCAATTAAAACGTCAAGAGGGTGTTGAAAAACAAGTTCAAAATTGACGTTTTAGGCAAAATATGATTCAATTAGAGCAGTCTAATCCCAACCCTGAGAGGCAGCGATGGAAAAACAACGGTATGTAGAAAGCGGCGAGAATTCCTTTTACGGGCAGTATCTCTATGATCAGATCGTGCCTGCGAATCATTTTTTACGCATGCTGAACGAAATCATCGACTGGAAACGCTACACCCGCAAGCTGATCCGGTTATACAAGGGGGAAGGGGTGGTTGGTCGTCCACCGTTTGACCCGGCACTGGTGCTTAAGGCAGACTTGAT
>Ga0228536_1001719_pt1 | contig 17783 bp, 7 predicted proteins | sample SJ1Smetagenome_FD_168611 | JGI IMG/M metagenome (GOLD analysis project Ga0228536, IMG submission 168611) | Enriched culture of PCE-dechlorinating microbial communities from Ithaca, New York, USA - SJ1.S | ecosystem: Engineered > Modeled > Simulated communities (microbial... > Unclassified...
GGCTAAATGCACTATTTATAGCCATTTCCCTGAAAAGGAAGCCATTATCTACGAACATATTCAGAGTATTATACGGGAACAAACGCCAGCAATGTTGGAGTATTTAGATAAATTACCCGATACCCGGTCCCGGCTGATCGCGGTTCTACAAAAAACAATGGAATGGATGCATATAGACTTGAGTAATGACTTGTTTGAGCGGCACTTTATCTACAAGATGTCCCAATGGGTGCACGCTTTAAAGCATTTAGATCGAAACGTAAGCAGCGGTTTTTCAACCATTATGGAACACATATTTAAGCTGGGCGTAGAATCCGGTGAAATCAGGCCGGATATGCATCCTTTTGTTGTAGGCGGACTGGAATGCAGCCACTTTCTTTCGGCACTTCTATGGGTGAACCACCCGGAATTAATATCAATAAATGAAAGTATAGAAAATAATGTAGACTGTTTTCTCAACGGAGTAAAAACGAGTTGCATGACTCCTACTGTCACTTAAAAATAAATGGTAGCTTGCTACGATGATTAATTATTGTTGATCTCTAATTAGTATAATGGCGCAACAAACTAACAAACGGTAGTTAGTATCATTAACATAAAGCAGCGAGCATTTCATTGATGGGGAAGAAGTATGGTGGCAAAAAGATTTTACTTTAATTGGCCGTAAGCCTTTACCGCTGGAGTAGAAGCCGCTTAAGAAGCAGCGGACTGATCAGCGAAATTCAAGCGTTAGGGAGGAATGTATGGATGAATCGGTATCTGTTTAGTGTTCAGGAGATCAATGAGGCAAAGCCGGGTCTCGTCGGCGGAAAGGGCTGGAACCTGGGGCATCTGTTCAGGATCGAGGGAATCAATGTCCCGGATGGTTTCTGTATCACCACCGAAGCATATCGAACAGCCATCAAGCATAATGAGGAATTCACGGCATTGGTCTCTCAACTGGCGATTCTCAAGGCGGAAGACCGAACGCAAATTTCAGAAATTAGCGCTCGTGTCCGCGGCATCATCGAAGGGAGCGAGATAGCGAAAGAGATCGAGTCCGAGATCGTTCGGCATCTCGACGCCCTGGGGGCAAAGAACGCCTATGCCGTGCGTTCCAGCGCCACGGCCGAAGATCTTCCCTACGCCTCTTTTGCCGGCCAGCAGGATACGTATTTGAACGTCAAAGGCCGGAAGGCGATCCTGCAGAGCGTCAAAAAGTGCTGGGCTTCACTGTTTACCGACCGGGCCGTGATCTACCGCCTGCGAAACGGGTTCGACCACCGTCAGGTCTACCTGTCCGTGATCATTCAGCGGATGGTTTTTCCCGAGGCCTCGGGTGTCATGTTCACGGCTGATCCAGCCACGTCCAACCGGAAAGTGCTGTCCATCAACGCCTGCTTCGGGCTCGGCGAGGCCCTGGTCTCCGGCCTGGTCAACGCCGATCTCTTTACGGTGCGCGACGGCCGGATAAGCGATAAAGTGGTTGCCCACAAAAAGTTGGGTGTTTACCCCCTGAAGGAAGGCGGCACCGAAACGCGGGGTATCGAACCTGAGCGGCAGCATATCCAGACGCTGACCGACGAACAGGTTTTGCGGCTGGAGCAGATCGGCAGAAAGATCGAGGCCTATTTTGCCTGCCCCCAGGATATTGAATGGTGTCTCTCCGGCGATAAGTTCTATATTGTTCAGAGCCGCCCGATCACCACCCTGTTCCCAGTTCCGCAGGTAAGCGACGGGAAGAACCATGTGTTCGCGTCGATGGGCCACCAGCAGATGATGACGGATGCCATCAAACCATTGGGCATCTCTTTCTTCCAGTTTCTGAGTGACATTCCGATGCCCCAGGCCGGTGGGAGGCTATTCATGGATCTCTCTGCCACCTTGTCCTCGGCAATCGGACGAAAGGTTATGTTTTCTATGAGGGGCGATGGGGATATCTTGACGGAGAACGCCCTGTTCAAAGTGTTTGAGAGGAAAGATTTAATGAAAACTCTGCCGCGCAAACTGCCGGGCAGAAGGTTCATGCCCATAGGCGGGGTTCTGCGCCTTTTGTTTCATATCGTCAAGATCTCCCGGGCCAATGATGCAGCGCTCGTTCCCAAACTGATCGAGCATATCGATGCCCGGATCCGCGGCCTGCAAGAAAAGATCGCCGGTGTATCCGGTGACGAACTGTTTAACCTGATCTTGCAGGATACAAAGGAACTGCAGGTGGCCAATACCGATGTGAAAGGTTACGCAGCGTTCATGACCGGCCAGCAAGCGTTGAAATGGCTTAACAAGAACATAGCCAAGTGGTTGGGCGATGTGAAGGCGGGCGATGCGCTTTCCCAATCCGCGCCCCACAACGTCACTTCCGAAATGGGCCTGGCGCTCCTGGATGTGGCGGATGTCGTCCGCCCATATCCAGCGGTGATCGCCTACCTGGAACAGGCTGACGATAACACCTTTTTCGAGGGCTTTGATGGGCTGCCCGGTGGCGGTGCGGTCCGCGACTCCATTCAGGCCTACCTGGAGCAATACGGCATGCGCTGCCCCGGCGAGATCGACATTACCAGGCCGCGCTGGAGCGAACAGCCCACCGCCCTGGTTCCGGTAATTCTTAGCAACGTCAAGAATCTCCAGCCTGGTGCGCATAAGGCAAAGGCCGAACAGGGACGGTTAGAAGCGGAGCAGAAGGAGCGGGATCTCCTGACCCGCCTGGAGCGATTGCCCGGAGGCAAACGGAAAGCCAGCAAAACCAGGAAGAAGATTGGCATTTTGCGCAATTTTATCGGCTTCCGGGAATACCCCAAGTATGCCTTTATGAAGCGCTATTATATTTACAAGCAGGCGCTAATGAGGGAAGCTGCCGTCCTGGTGCAAAAGGGCGTAATTCGAAACCGGGAGGATGTCTACTACTTATCGTTCGAGGAATTCCGGGATGTTGTCCACTCCGGCCACCTTGATTATAGCATTATCGCCGCTAGAAAAGAGGAGCACACAGCCTTCGAGAAGATGACGCCGCCGCGGGTGATGACATCCGAGGGCGAGGTCATCTTTGGCGAGTACGAAGCAGTCGATATTCCTCTGCAGGCCCTGGTGGGCGTTCCCGCTTCCTCAGGCGTCATCGAGGGGCCTGCCCGCATTGTTTTAAGGATGGAGGATGCCAACCTGGATGACGGTGATATCCTGGTAACCACATTCACCGATCCCAGTTGGACGCCGCTGTTTCTATCCGTCAGGGGTCTGGTGACGGAAGTGGGTGGGTTGACGACCCATGGGGCCACCGTTGCCCGCGAGTACGGACTGCCGACGGTTGTCGGCGTGGAAAACGCCACCAGGTTGATTGAAGACGGGCGAAGAATCCGGGTGAACGGCAGCCGCGGGTACGTGGAAATACTATAGTGTCATGAGAGTCATGGTAAGAGGCAAAAGAACTGTCCGAGGCTACTGAAAAAGTACGCCTTTTAAGAGCTACTTTAGCGGTTACTCTTGTACGACCTGATTGGTTAATTACCAACCGACAGAATAAAAAGTTCAAAATTGGAGCCAATATTCCTTTTGAAGCGGATACTATCTTAGCTATCCGCTTTAAATTTACCGCCAGGGCTGTTGCTGTTTGCCACTCTGGCGCTCGGTTCTTATTAGGCAATATCCCCTTTCTGTTCTGTATACCATTGAATGTGTTAAGAATAGCCATCGAGAAAGAAGTGCTACTGCGAGACCTTCCAGGATATAGAGATTATTGTGCAAAGACACACGTTTCCGCTTGATCACATTAATTTGGTAAAAAACTAAGAGCAAACCGGGAGACAGAAAACCTAATTGACATGAATCGTATCTAAATGATATGATTCATGTCATGGAAGAAAAAGTAAACAAGACAAAAGATAGCCAGGGTCAGCTCCGCAAGAAACAAAAGGAATATACTCGGAATCTGATTATTGAAGGCCTGATTAGGTCAATGACCAAAGACCCGATCAACTGGTCGGTTCCAGACGTGGCCAGTGAGGCGGGGGTCTCCATCGCCACTGTCTATCGCTATTTTCGCACTAAGGAGGAACTGGTTCAAGGACTGCGCACCTACGTGGGGTGCAGGTTGGGAGTATTTGATATGCAGCCTCCACGCACATCCCAGGAATACATATCGTTATGTTACGAGATATACCAAAGATCCGTAGACAACATGGATGCCTTGAGAATATACCGTGCCAGCGAATTGTACTTGGAAGAGCGAGGTCAATTTATGCCTACCCGCCTGCAGTGGATCAGCAGTATATTCGCTGTACCCTTCCCAAGCTTTCAGGGCCAGGAACAAGAGTATCTGGCACGCATCATTCTGCTGCTCTCCTCATCGGCAATGATCCTTGCCTTCAAGGACTATCTCGATCTTTCGGGCGAAGAAGCCGCTAAAACCGCAGTTTGGGCGATTCTCAAACTAGCGTCCGCGGGCAGTTCCGCGGACGGGGATGATGAACCGGCCTCCGGTTGTAAAACTGAGTTGTAGGGTTAACTTCCCGCCCATGAATCAAGTACAAACCCGCCGCTTAAAAAGCGCTCTGCGAGGTTTAAGCGTTAGGGAGGGATGTATGGATGAATCGGTATCTGTTTAATTTTCAAGAAATCAATGAAACAAAGCCAGGTCTCGTGGGCGGAAAGGGCTGGAACCTGGGGCAGCTGTTCAGGATAGAGGGAATAAATGTCCCGGATGGCTTCAGTATCACCACCGAGGCCTATCGAACAGCCATCAGTCATAATGAGGAATTCACGGCATTAGTCTCTCAACTGGCGATTCTCAAGGCGGAAGACCGGACCCGGATTTCGCAAATCAGCGCTCGTATCCGCGCCGTCATCGAAGGGAGCGAGATAGCAAAAGAGATCGAGTCCGAGATCGTTCGGCATCTCGACGCCCTGGGGGCAAATAACGCCTATGCCGTGCGTTCCAGCGCTACGGCGGAAGACCTGCCTTATGCCTCTTTTGCCGGCCAGCAGGATACTTATTTAAACGTCAAAGGGCGGGAGGAGATCCTGCAGAGCGTCAAAAAGTGCTGGGCTTCACTGTTTACCGACCGGGCGGTGGTCTACCGCCTACGAAACAGGTTCGATCACCGTCAGGTCTACCTGTCCGTGATCATACAGCGGATGGTTTTTCCCGAGGCCTCGGGTGTCATGTTCACGGCTGATCCAGCCACGTCCAACCGGAAAGTGCTGTCTATCGATGCCAGTTTCGGTTTGGGCGAGGCCCTGGTTTCCGGCCTGGTGAATCCTGATATTTATAAAGTCCGGGAGGGTATAATTGTCAAGAAAAAGATATCCCACAAAAAGCTGGCCGTCTACTCCTTGGAAAAAGGAGGCACCGAGCAACGTGAGGTCGAGCCCCGGCAGAAACAGATCCAGACGCTGACCGACGAACACGTTTTGCAGCTGGAGCAGATCGGCAGAAAGATCGAGGCCTATTTTTCCTGTCCCCAGGACATAGAATGGTGTCTCTCCGGGGGCAAGTTCTATATTGTTCAGAGCCGCCCGATCACCACCCTGTACCCAGTTCCGGAGGTAAGCGACGGGAAGAACCATGTGTTCATGTCGTGGGGCCACACGCAGATGATGACGGATGCCATCAAGCCGCTGGGCATCTCTTTCTTCCGGTTGTTCGTTGAGCCTCCGATGCCCCAGGCCGGAGGCAGGCTATTCCTGGATATCTCTGTCGGCTTGTCCTCAGTGATCGGACGAAAGTCTCTGGTTTCTTGGGTAAGCGAGAGTTATGGGGATATCCTGATGGACAACGCCGTGTCTCAAGTGATTCAGAGGAAGGATTTCCTGAAAACTCTGCCGCGCAAACTGCACGGCAGCAATAGTTTCACCATTGTCAAAAGGGCTTTGCCCTTATTGCTTCAGATGGTCAAGATTACCCGGGCCAATGATGCAGGGTTCATTCCTCAACTGATCGAGCGCATCGATGCCCGGAATCATGGCCTGCAAGAAAAGATCGCCGCTGTATCCGGCGACGAACTGTTTGATCTGATTTTGCAAGATAAGGAACTTCAGGCGATCAGTTGGGATCCGGAAAGCATGGCAGCGTTCTTCGCCGGCCAACAGGCGTTGAAATGGCTCAACAAGAAGATGGCCAAGTGGTTGGGCGATGTGAACGGGTGCGACACGCTTTCCCGATCCGCGCCCCACAACATCACTTCTGAAATGGGCCTGGCGCTTCTGGATGTGGCGGATGTCGTCCGCCCATATCCGGCGGTGATCGCTTACCTGGAACAGGCTGACGATAACACCTTTATTGAGGGCTTTGCTGGGCTGCCCGGTGGCGGTGCGGTCCACGACTCCATTCAGGCGTTTCTGGAGCAATACGGCATGCGCTGCCCCGGCGAAATCGACATTACCAGGCCGCGCTGGAGCGAGCAGCCGACCGCCCTGGTACCGGCAATTCTTAGCAACGTCAGGAATCTCCAGCCTGGTGCGCATAAGGCCAGGGTCGAACAGGGACGGCTGGAAGCGGAGCAGAGGGAGCGGGATCTCCTGGCCCGCCTGGAGCAATTGCCCGGAGGCAAACGGAAAGCCAGGAGGAAGATTGGCATTTTGCGTAATTTTATCGGCTACCGGGAATATCCCAAGCATTTTTGGATCAGACGCTGGCAGATCTATAAACAGGCTTTGATGAGAGAGGCCGCCGTCTTGGTGCAAAAGGGCATGATTCAGGAGCGGGAGGATGTCTACTACTTATCGCTGGAGGAGTTCCGGGATGCCGTCCACTCTGGCCACCTTGATTATAATATTATCGCCGCTAGAAAAGATGAGTACGCAGCTTTCGAGAAGATGACCCCGCCGCGGGTAATGACATCCGAGGGCGAGGTCATCTCTGGCGAATACGAGGCCGTCGATATTCCTCCGCATGCCCTGGTGGGCGTGCCCGCTTCCTCAGGCGTCATCGAGGGGCGCGCCCGTATTGTTTTAAGGATAGAGGATGCCAGCCTGGAAGACGGCGATATCCTGGTAACCACATTCACCGATCCCAGTTGGACGCCGCTGTTTCTATCCGTCAGGGGTCTGGTGACGGAGGTCGGCGGGTCGATGACCCATGGGGCCACCATTGCCCGCGAGTACGGTCTGCCAGCGGTTGTCAGCGTAGAAAACGCCACCAGGTTGATCGAAGACGGGCAAAGAATCCGGGTGAATGGCACCCGTGGGTACGTGGAAATGCTGTAGTGTCTTCCACCAGATGCAAATCTAATTGGTTTTATAATCTGGGCACAGTCCATCTGCTGATTTCAAAAGACTTCTTACAAGCCAGTACTTTGGGTGCTGGCTTGAATTGCTTTCAAGATTTCTAAAGCGGCGCCCGTTCATTGAAAGCCTTTTTTTTCGAGCTTCCTCTTTATATATTCTTCTTTCCCCAATATCCACAGAAATGAAAATACATTTTTCTTGCACAATGATGTTAACTAATTTAAAATAAACTAAGATTAATAATGCACTTGGTTCAATAATAAACTTGGTATAGGGGTGAAGGCATGGAGGCGAACAAAAAGAGCAGGACGGAAAGGAAAAAGGAAGAGACAAGAAAGAAAATCTTGGCAGTGGCCATGGATTTATTCAAACGGCAGGGGTTTGATAAGACTACCGTAGATCAAATCGCCATGGAAGCGGATGTCGCCAAAGGTACCGTTTTTAACCATTTCCCTGTAAAGGAAGCCATTATCTATGAACATATCCAGAGTGTTATACGGGAAGAAACGCCAGCGATGTTAGAGTATTTAGATAAATTACCCGATACCCGGACCCGGCTCATTGCTGCCCTGCAAAAAGCAATGGAATGGATGCATATAGATTCGAATAATGACTTGTTTGAGCGGCACTTTATTTACAAGATCTCCCAAATGATGTACGCTTTTAAGCATTTAGATATGAACGCAAGCACTGGTTTTTCAACCGTTATGGGACATATATTTAAGTTGGGTGTAGAATCCGGTGAAATCAGGCCGGATTTGAGTCCCGGTGTTATCGGTGGATTGGAATTCAGCCACTTTTTATCGGCACTTCTATGGGTGAACCACCCGGAATTAATATCAATAAATGAAAGCATAGAGAATAATGTAGACTGTTTTCTCAACGGGGTAAAAAACGAGCTGCATGACTCCTAAACATACCACAGCGAGCATAGGCATCCTATCCAAGCTCCTTGCTCCTTAATCAAATAATTCAACCCGCCGCTTGAGAAATGGCGGACTGCTCAGCGAAGTTCAAGTTCCAGGGAGGAATGTATGGATGAATCAGTATCTGTTTGATTTTCAGGAAATCAATGAGTCGAAGCCAGGTCTGGTGGGCGGAAAGGGCTGGAACCTGGGGCAGCTGTTCGGGATCGAGGGAATCAATGTCCCGGATGGTTTCTGTATCACCACCGAGGCCTATCGAACAGCGATCAGTCATAATGAGGAATTCACGGCATTAGTCTCTCAACTGGCGATTCTAAAAGCGGAATACCGGACCCAAGTTTCGGAAATCAGCGCTCGTGTCCGCGGCGTCATCGAAGCGAGCGAGATCGCCGCAGAGATCGAGTCGGAGATCGTTCGGCATCTCGACGCCCTGGGGGCGGAGAATGCCTATGCCGTGCGTTCCAGCGCCACGGCTGAAGACCTGCCCTACGCCTCTTTTGCCGGCCAGCAGGATACGTATTTAAACGTCATAGGCCGGGAGGCGATCCTGCAGAGCGTCAAAAAGTGCTGGGCTTCACTGTTTACCGACCGGGCCGTGATCTACCGCCTGCGAAACGGGTTCGACCACCGTCAGGTCTACCTGTCCGTAATCATTCAGCGGATGATTTTCCCCGAGGCCTCGGGTGTCATGTTCACGGCTGATCCGGCCACGTCCAACCGGAAAGTGCTGTCCATCAACGCCTGCTTCGGGCTCGGCGAGGCCCTGGTCTCCGGCCTGGTCAATGCCGATCTCTTTACGGTGCGCGACGGCCGGATAAGCGATAAAGTGGTAGCCGATAAAAAACTGGGTATTTACCCACTGAAGGAAGGCGGCACAGAAGAACGGGGCATCGAACTAAAGCAGCAGCATATCCAGACGCTGACCGACGAACAGGTTTTGCGGCTGGACCAGATCGGCAGAAAGATCGAGACCTATTTTGCCTGCCCCCAGGATATTGAATGGTGTCTCTCCGAGGACAGGTTCTATATAGTTCAGAGCCGCCCGATTACCACCCTGTTCCCAGTTCCGGAGGTAAGCGACGGGAAGAACCATGTGTTCATGTCGATCGGCCATATGCAGATGATGACGGATGCCATCAAACCGTTGGGCATCTCTTTCTTACGATTCATCGGTGACCCTCCGGCGCCCCAGGCTGGTGGGAGGCTATTCTTAGATATCTCTGTCAGTTTGTCCTCGGTGATAGGACGAAAGATTCTGGTTTCTTTGGGAAGCGTGGGGGATATCCTGATGGCCGACGCCCTGTCCAAAGTGATTGAGAGGAAGGATCTCTTGAAAACTCTGCCGCGCAAACTGCCAGGCAGCAAGAGGTTCACCGAGGTCAAAGCGGCTCTGCCCATATTGTTTCAGACCGTCAAGATTTACCTGACCAATGATGCAGCGCTCATTCCCAAGCTGATCGAGCGCATCGATACCTGGATCCGTGGCCTGCAAGAAAAGATCGCCGCTGTATCCGGCGACGAACTGTTTGACCTGATCTTGCAGGAGAAAAAGGAATTTCAGACGGTCCAGTTAGATCCGGCAAGCAACGGAGCGATGGCCGTCGGCACGCTGGCGTTGAACTGGCTCAACAAGAACATGGCTAAGTGGTTGGGCGATGTGAAGGTGTGCGACACGCTTTCCCAATCCGTGCCCCACAACATCACTTCCGAAATGGGCCTGGCGCTCCTGGATGTGGCGGATGTCGTCCGTCCATATTCGGCGGTGATCGCTTATCTGGAACAGGCTGACGATAACACTTTTTTTGAGGGCTTTGATGGGCTGCCCGGTGGGGATGCGGTCCGCGACTCCATTCAGGCGTACCTGGAGCAATACGGCATGCGCTGCCCCGGCGAGATCGACATTACCAGGCCGCGCTGGAGCGAGCAGCCCACCGCCCTGGTACCGGCAATTCTTAGCAACGTCAAGAATCTCCAGCCTGGTGCGCATAAGACCAGGGTCGAACAGGGACGGCTGGAAGCGGAGCAGAAGGAGCGGGATCTCCTGGCCCGCCTGGATCGATTGCCCGGAGGCAAACGGAAAGCCAGGAAAACCAGGAGGATGATTGGCATTTTACGCAATTTTATCGGCTACCGGGAATACCCCAAGTATTTTTGGGTCAAACGCTGGCAGGTCTATAAACAGGCTTTGATGAGAGAGGCGGCCATTCTCGTGCAAAAGGGCGTTATTCAGAACCGGGAGGATGTCTACTACTTATCGCTGGAGGAGTTCTGGGATGCTGCCCAATCTAGCCACCTTGATTATAGCGTTATCGCCGCTAGAAAAGAGGAGTACGCAACCTTCGAGAAGATGGCGCCGCCGCGGGTACTGACATCCGAGGGCGAGGTCATCTCCGGCGAGTACGACACCGTCGATATTCCTCCGCAGGCTCTGGTGGGCATGCCCGCATCCTCAGGCGTCATCGAGGGGCGCGCCCGCATTGTTTTAAGAATGGAGGATGCCAACCTGGATGACGGCGATATCCTGGTAACCACATTTACCGATCCCAGTTGGACGCCGCTGTTTCTATCCGTCAGGGGTCTGGTGACGGATGTGGGCGGGTTGATGACCCATGGGGCCACCATTGCCCGCGAGTACGGACTGCCGGCGGTTGTCGGCGTGGAAAACGCCACCAGGTTGATTGAAGACGGGCGAAGAATCCGGGTGAACGGCACCCGCGGATACGTGGAAATATTGTAGTGTCTCAACGGGGTAAAAAACAAATCTCGCGATTCCTGATAATAAAGGATCAAACCGTTAGCGGAGGGGGAAGAGATATGGTTGGGAAAGGATTTTTTTATAACTGGACGGAAGCCTTTACTGTTGGGGTGGAAGCCGTTGGGGGGAAGGGCTGGAACCTGGCCCGGCTGGAACGTTATGGCTTTACTGTTCCGGTTGGTGGTGTTTTGTCTGCTGATGCCTACCGAGTTTTTATTAAGGAAAATAATCTCTCTGAGGCTATAGCTAAGATTTCTGCAAAGGTTACTGTCTCCAACATCGCAGGGAAAGAAATTGAAGAAGAACTTCTTAAGCTAAGAGAGAAAATCAAAGCAGGATCATTCCCTGTGTATATCCAGGAAGAATTGATCGCCCAACTCAAACACATGGGCATCCTATCCAAGCCGCTGGCGGTCCGTTCTTCCGCCACCTGCGAGGACTCGGCCCGGGCTTCCTTTGCCGGAATGCACGATTCATTCTTGAATATCTGCGGGACCGACAATATCATACTGGCTGTCAAGGAATGCTATGCTTCCCTTTGGACTCCTCGGGCGGTTGCCTACCGGCGTAAAATGCAGGTTGGGGATGACGAGGTATTTCAGGCGGTCGTAATCCTGGAGTTGGTTCAAGCCATGGCCGCAGGGGTCGGCTTTACCTGCGATCCCCGCAGCGGCCGAGAAGATGTAGTGCTTATTAACGCAAATTTCGGTCTGGGTGAAAGCGTGGTCAGCGGTGCCGTAGAGCCGGATGAATACTGCCTGGATGCATTTCTGGAAATAGTGGAGTGGAGAATGGGCCGGAAAGAAAATAAAACCGCAGCCCGCCCCGATGGTGGAACAGAATTGACCGCTTCCCCGGGCTCCTCCGGGCAGCAAGTGTTAAGCGATGAAAATATTAAACGGCTGGGTCTGGTTATCCGGCGGGTCTACGATGCTTTAGGAGGTAGTGAACAGCACCAGGACATAGAATGGGTGTTTGACGGCCGGGACTTTGTTCTGGTCCAGGCGCGCCCGGTAACTGCCAAACCGCGCTATACCTTTCCAGAGCTTAAAGACCAGCCTGATATCTGGTCCAATACCAATTTAAAAGAGGCTGTTCCTATGGTTCTGCCCGCGCTTAGTTGGAATCTGATCCAACAAACATGGATGGATATAGGCCCCTTGGGGTTCGTTAGTTTCGTTGGTTTTCGAATGCCCCCGGGTTTGCAGTACACTAAACGGTTTCAAGGTCGGTTTTATTGGAACTCTTCGATGCACCAATGGATTTTTTTTGATGCCTTTGGATCAAAGCCCGGTCGGACAATTGAGGTATTAGGAGGACACGAGCCGGAAATCAAGATTAACGAAGATAAACCTTACCGTGGCATTAAAGGATTGAAAAGAATAGGGCGAGGCATAAGAATATTTCGTTTCTTAACGAAAAATAGCAAGAACCCACTAGCGGCTTTCAAACAAGTAAATAAGTTCACAGACGCTTTCACTAAGCAGGATTTACGCATCTTTTCCGATATCGATTTAATCAACACTACGGCCGTAATCGGAGCCGCATGGCGCGAGTATTTACCAGTTTTCACTGCATGCAACATGTCAGGTGCTATGAGTGGGGTTCGTTTAGTAAAAACCCTGGAAAAATATTTCTCACACCAAGGAAATGCTGTAGCCAATGCCTTAATGATCGGCCAGGGGGAAGTAACCAGCGCCGAGCAGGGTTACCGTTTAATAGAACTGGCTGAAATAGCCAGGGACGATAATGACGTCCGAGCCTATTTGGGCAGGAGCGATTTCAATCCCTACGCATGGGAAAAAGAACTTCCAGAGGAATCGACGTTCAAACGATTATTCCGAAATTTCCTAGACCAATACGGGCACCGGGGCGTTTATGAAATGGATATAAGTAATCCCCGTTGGAGAGAAGATCCCTCCTACCTTTTACACATCATTAAAAGCACCATGGCAACCGCTAATGTTGCAGATCTTAAAAAGCAGCAACAAGCCAAGTTTAATGAGGCCTGGCGAAAAGTTGAACAAGGCATACCCAATTCACGTCATAACATGATTACAAAACTGGTGGAAAAGTCCGTAAAAGGTGCAGCCTTACGAGAAATGACCAAATTCGAATTACTCAAGTTTTATGAGATTATCCGCAAGGTATTCCTGGAAATGGGAAGCCGCTTGCAAGATAGGGATATCCTGACAGAAAAGGACGATGTATTCCATTGCAGCCGGATAGAATTATTCTCCATTTTAAAAGGGGATTGGAGCGGCCTTGGACTTAAGACACTGGTGGAAGAGCGCAAAGAATGGGTGGAAAACATGGAGAAGCTATCACCTCCCGACTACTATATAGACGAAACCTCGCATTTTATCGAAGCCGGTACCACTAGTTCAGGCTCGGTTCTGGAAGGACTGGGAGTTTCGGCCGGGAGAGCTTGCGGCCCGGCAAAGCTCTTGCAGCATCCCAATCAGGAGAAAAAGTTGAATTTGGGAGATGTGCTCGTTGCCCCTTCCACCGATCCGGGTTGGACACCTTTGTTTTTAAGAGCTGCGGCCATAGTTTTAGAAAGGGGCGGAATTGCATCCCATGGCGCTATTGTCGCCCGCGAATTTGGAATACCGGCAGTCTTAAACATACCCGGGGCCATGCGCCTTATTAAAGATGGACAGAACGTGGTGGTAGACGGAGATGAAGGCAAGGTCTATATGCAATAGGAGAACAGGTGATATTCTCCTATTCCTGGTCGGATTCGACAGCGATCCTGCTGCGTTCCCGTAGTAGCCAGGGAATAAGCCCAATAAGATAATGATGTGGAGTGTATATGGTGGAAAACACGGCTCGTCGTTTGGGGGAAGAAAAGGTATCCAAACTGCTCTGGCAGTTTTCCCTGCCTTCAATAATTAGCACCCTGGCCAGCTCCATCTATATTATCATTGACAGGATATTCATAGGGCAGGTAGTAGGCGCCGCGGCCATAGCCGGGATGTCAGTCACCATGCCGATATCCTTTATTATACTGTCATTTGGCATGCTTATTGGGGTTGGATCAACCGCGTTGGTTTCTATGCGACTCGGGGAAAGGAATGAAGAAGAAGCGGAAACCATCCTGGGAAATACGGTCACAATGATTTTGGTTATTTCCATCCTGACTACTCTGGTATTTTTATTCTTCTTGAAAAAGATATTGATTGTTTTTGGAGCGAGCCCCGCGATCCTGCCCTATGCTGAGGATTTTATCCGCATTATACTATGGGGATCGGTTTCCCAGTATATCCTTATCTGCCTGCCTAATACTATCAGGGCCGAAGGCTATCCTCAGAAAGCCATGTATATTCAATTGATCAATGTGGGCATTAACATAGTACTTGATTTTCTTTTTATTTGTTTGTGGGGATGGGGTGTCAGAGGCGCGGCAATGGCTACGGTTATAGCTCAGACCACTGCTTCCATATTAGTGTTCCATCATTTTCTCTCCCCCAATAGTCCATTGCATTTGAAGTTAATAAATTTGCGGCTCAGGCTGCCAATTGTAAAAGGAATAATAGCTATTGGCGGGGCTGCATTTACAACCCAGGTAGCGGGCAGTATGATTAATATTTTATACAATCAAAATTTAGCCCGATACGGAGGTGATGATGCCATCGGAGCTTATGGGATAATGTATCCGATTTTGGCATTTCTGATTTTGCCGGTTTTTGGCATAAACTTTGGCGCTCAGCCCATTATTGGCTTTAACTATGGAGCCGGACGATATGAACGGGTTATTGAAACAGTAAAGAAAGCCATTCTAGCGAGTACCGTGATAGCAACTGCCGGGTTTATTCTTTTAGAAGTCTTTGCCAGGCAGATGTTTGGCATATTTACTGAAGATGCCAATGTAATAGCTATTGGATCCCACGGAATGCGGATCATGGTTATGTTATTACCCATAGCCGGGTTTAACCTGGTAAGCGGCTGGCAGAGCCCGCATAGCCTTAATGCTTACCATGCTTAAGCAAGTGGTGATACTGATCCCTGCCTTGATTGTTCTACCGCGGTATTTGCACTTAAACGGTATATGGATATCGGGTCCTATTTCCGATGTTACAGCCGCTATTGCTACTATAATCGTAATACTCCCGGAAATCAGATCATTAAGAAATAAATCAAGTCACGGAGTCATGGGGACGGTTCTTTTGACTCAGCCGGCTAAACGTTAATCCTTATTTTGGGCCTACCTTCGGCACCAAGAAATCGTTGAGGTAAAAGAACCGTCCGAGACTCCTGCAAACCCGCAGTACTTTTATAAAAAAGGCACTTTTTCAGTAGTCTCGAACCGTCTCCTGTGACTCTTCTGCCACTTAAAATAAATGATAGATTGCTACAATGATTAATTATTGTTGTTCTCTAATTGGCAGGATGTTACAATATACTAACAAACGGTAGTTAGTTCCGCTTCATTAACATAAAGCAGCGAGCATTTCATTGAGGGGGAAGAAGTATGGTGGGAAAAAGATTTTTCTTTAATTGGCCGTAAGCCTTTACCGCTGGAGTAGAAGCCGCTTAAGAAGCGGCGGACTGATCAGCGAAGTTCAAGCGTTAGGGAGGGATATGGATGAGCCGGTATGTGTTTAATTTTCAGGAGATCAATGAATCAAAGCCAGGTCTCGTCGGCGGAAAGGGCTGGAACCTGGGACAGCTGTTCGGGATCGAGGGAATAAACGTCCCGGATGGTTTCTGTATTACCACCGAGGCCTATCGAACAGCGCTCGAGCATAACGAGGAATTCACGGCATTAGTCTCTCAACTGGCGATTCTCAAGGCGGAAGACCGGACCCAAATTTCCGAAATCAGCGCTCGTGTCCGCGGCGTCATCGAAGGGAGCGAGATAGCGAAAGAGATCGAGTCCGAGATCGTTCGGCATCTCGACGCCCTGGGGGCGGAGAACGCCTATGCGGTGCGTTCCAGCGCCACGGCTGAAGACCTGCCCTACGCTTCTTTTGCCGGCCAGCAGGATACGTATTTAAATGTCAAAGGCCGGGAGGCGATCCTGCAGAGCGTCAAAAAGTGCTGGGCTTCACTGTTTACCGACCGGGCTGTGATCTACCGCCTGCGAAACGGGTTCGACCACCGTCAGGTCTACCTGTCCGTGATCATTCAGCGGATGGTTTTCCCCGAGGCTTCGGGTGTCATGTTTACGGCTGATCCGGCCACATCCAACCGGAAAGTGCTGTCCATCAACGCCTGCTTCGGGCTCGGCGAGGCCCTGGTCTCTGGCCTGGTCAACCCCGATCTCTTTACGGTGCGCGACGGCAGGATAACTGATAAAGTGGTAGCCGATAAAAAACTGGGTATTTACCCACTGAAGGAAGGCGGCACAGAAGAACGGAACATCGAACTAAAGCAGCAGCATATCCAGACGCTGACCGACGAACAGGTTTTGCAACTGGAGCAGATCGGCAGAAAGATCGAGGCCTATTTTGCCTGCCCCCAAGATATTGAATGGTGCCTTATACGGGGATATTCCTCCGAAGGAGGTGTGTCCCCAAACCTTATACGACATTCCTCCGAAGGCCGTGTGTCCCCTTTCCTTGATGACAAGTTCTATATTGTGCAGAGCCGGCCGATCACCACCCTGTTCCCAATTCCGGAGGTAACCGATGGTAAGAACCATGTGTTCGTGTCATTCGGCCACATGCAGATGATGACCGATACCATCAAACCGTTGGGCATCTCTCTATATCGGTTGGGCCGTGATCATCCGATGCCCCAGGCTGGTGGAAGGCTATTCGTAGATATATCTCAGAGTTTGTCCTCGGTGATCGGACGAAAGACGTTGGTTTCTATGGGAGGCGATGGGGATATCCTGATGGCCAACGCCTTGCTCAAAGTGATTGAGCGGAAGGATTTCCTGAAAACGCTGCCACGCAAACTGCCCGGCACCAATAGGTTCAACATGGTCAAAATGGTTCTGCCCGTGTTGTTTCAGACCGTCAAGATTTCCCGGGCCAATGATGCAGCGTTAATTCCCAAAGTGATCGAGCGCGTCGATGCCCGGATCCATGGCCTGCAAGAAAAGATCGCCGCTGTATCCGGCGACGAACTGTTTGACCTGATCTTGCAGGATATAAACAAACTTCAGACGATCACTATGGATCCGGAAAGCCTGGCAACGGCCTACGTCGGCCAGCAGGCGTCGAAATGGCTCGACAAGAAGATGGCCAAGTGGTTGGGCGATGTGCAGGTGGGCGACACGCTTTCTCGAACCGCGCCCCACAACATCACTTCCGAAATGGGCCTGGCGCTCCTGGATGTGGCCGATGTCGTCCGCACATATCCGGCGGTGATCGCCTATCTGGAACAGGCTGACGATAACACCTTTTTTGAGGGCTTTGCTGGGCTGCCCGGTGGGGATGCGGTCCGCGACTCCATTCAGGCGTTCTTGGAGCAATACGGCATGCGCTGCCCCAGCGAGATCGACATCACCAGACCGCGCTGGAGCGAGCAGCCAACTGCCCTGGTACCGGCAATTCTTAGCAACGTCAGGAATCTCCAGCCTGGTGCGCATAAGGCAAAGGTCGAACAGGGACGGCTGGAAGCAGAGCAGAAGGAGCGGGATCTCCTGGCCCGCCTGGAGAGATTGCCCGGAGGCAAACGGAAAGCCCGGAAAACCAGGAGGAAGATTAGCATTTTGCGCAATTTTATCGGCTTCCGGGAATACCCCAAGTATTTTTTCACCAGATGCTTGCAGATCTATAAAGAGGCTTTGATGAGAGAGGCTGATGTCCTGGTGCAAAAGGGCGTCATTCAGAACCGGGAGGATGTCTACTACTTATCGCTGGAGGAGTTCCGGGATGCCGTTCACCCCGGCCACCTTGATTGTAGCGTTATCGCCGCCAGAATAGAGGAGTACGCAGCCTTCGAGAAGATGA
>Ga0228536_1001721_pt1 | contig 17765 bp, 23 predicted proteins | sample SJ1Smetagenome_FD_168611 | JGI IMG/M metagenome (GOLD analysis project Ga0228536, IMG submission 168611) | Enriched culture of PCE-dechlorinating microbial communities from Ithaca, New York, USA - SJ1.S | ecosystem: Engineered > Modeled > Simulated communities (microbial... > Unclassified...
AGCAAAAATTATTTTTGCAGTTGAAGCCAAGATAACAGTAGTCAGCATATTATCTGCGACTCCGTTAGCTATTTTAGCAATAGTATTTCCAGTAGCTGGAGCAACTACAATTACATCCGCTTTTTTTGCCAATGAAATATGCTCGACATCCACATAATCCAACAATCCAAACAGGTCTGTATGGACCTTGCTCTGAGCCATTGTCTGAAACGTCAAGGGCGTAACGAATTTTTGAGCTGACTCAGTCATTATAACATCTACAGATGCACCTTCCTTAATCAGTCTGCTGACAAGATCTGCTGCTTTGTACACAGCTATTCCACCAGTAACACCAAGTATAACGTTCTTTCCCTTAAGCATTTCATCACCTACTTTAGACTATTTAGGTTAGGAGTCTTATAATCTATCTTTCCCTCAGCAATTTCATCTAGAGCTATGGTTACAGGCTTACTTGCTTTGGTTTCAACCTTTGGCTCATCTCCTTCAACTAATTGTCGCGCTCTCTTTGCCGCTACCATAACAAGAGTATACCTGCTTTCCCCTTCGAGCTTATGTTCCTTTATCCTATTTGACATTTACTGTTCCTCCTTGCATTGTAACAAGCTTTTTAATATCATTATGCCTTTTTACTCTAAGCTTCTCTGAATGTATTATAGCTTCAATATCGGCAACGGCATTCTCTACCTTGTCGTTGACGACAAAAAAGTCATACTCACCAACAAAATCTAGCTCCTTAAAAGCATTGGAAAATCTTCTTTTTATATCTTCCTCTGTTTCTGTACCCCTCTTTATTATACGGGATCTCAGTTCATCCATAGTCGGAGGAAGAAGAAATATAAATACTGCTTCCTTATAATTTTTCTTTATTTGTAAAGCTCCCTGCACATCAATTTCCAGAAACACTATCTCTCCTTTTTCAATCTGCTTGAATACAAAATCCTTAGGAGTGCCATAATAGTTGGAATGAACGAAGGCATGTTCCAAGAATCCTCCTTCGTCAGCCATGATCCTGAACTCATCCTCTGACATAAAGAAATAGTTCTCACCATTTACTTCCCCGTCTCTTGGTTTTCTTGTCGTAGCTGATACAGAGTATACAATATCTTCTCTTTTATCCAACAATGCCTTACTGATAGTACCTTTTCCGCTACCCGATGGCCCGGAAAGCACTAATAAAAATCCCTTTGCCATATTAAACCACCAACCCTCATTATTATTCATGCCCTTCCTCTTTGGTGTGCAGTCTGTGAGCTATAGTATCAGGCTGCAGTGGTGTAAGGACCAAGTGTCCACTGTCCATTACAATAACAGCTCTGGTCCTCCTTCCATAGGTTGCGTCTATAAGATTGCCCTGATCCTTTGACTCCTGGATCAGTCTCTTTACAGGTGCAGACTCCGGACTGATAACGGATACTATCCTGTGGGATGCAACAACATTCCCAAAGCCTATGTTTATAAAGTAAGACACCATCCAACTCACCTCGCTTATTCGATGTTCTGTACCTGCTCTCTTATTTTTTCAATCTCTGATTTCAAGTCGACAACCTTGTTGACGATAATTGAATCGCTCGATTTGCTGCCTATGGTGTTTACTTCTCTGTTAAATTCCTGGATCAGAAAGTCCAATTTTCTTCCGATTGCCCCATCTTCTTCGATTATAGATCTGAATTGGGCAATATGGCTATTCATTCTTGTCAATTCCTCATCTATGCTGCTTTTATCAGCATAGACTGCTACCTCCATAGCAAGTCTGTCCTGGTCGATAATAGCTGGTTCCTCCAACAATGCAGCTATTCTCTCATTTAACTTTTTTCTATACTCTTCGACAACCAATGGCGATCTGATTTTTACTTCCGAGACAATTTCTTCGATTGTGCCAAGCTTTTCAAGCATATCAAGCTTTAATTGCTGGCCTTCAGATTCTCTCATAACTACTAACTGCGAGAGAGCTGAGCCAATAGCTGAACGCAACGTCTCCCATACTGATGCTTCATCAAGGTCCTTTTTTTCAGTCCTTATAACGTCAGGTATCGAAAGAATGTTACTAAGTCTGATACTGTCTTCAATCTGCAGCTGATCCCTCAAATCCGATAATGCATTCTTAAAGTTCATTGCAAGTGGTATATCTACCTTTACCTCAAGTGATGAGATGCTTTCAAAATCCAAATTGATAAACACATCGACCTTCCCACGTCCAAGCTTCTCCTTAATTAGCTTCTTTATACTCTCTTCCAAATATATCAAATACCGTGGAAGTTTGACTGTGATATCAAGATATCTGTGATTTACAGATTTAAGCTCTGCTTTTATCCTGAAACCGCTGCTCGACGCCTCACCTTTTCCATAACCGGTCATACTCTTCAGCAATGTGACCCCTCCTTTAGTATTAAACTTTAATTATAGCTACATATATAGAAAAGACTATAGTTTATTAAGAAATATTAATATTTGTAGGTCAGAATGTGAGATTAACCTATAATATAATATTTGTGCTATACTATTTTAAAAAGCTAACGGAGGATATTATGTCTTATGACGGAATAGTGACCCGCGCAGTAGTAAATGAGCTAAGAGACAAACTTCTCGGCGGCAGGGTCGATAAAATATACCAGCATGAAAAGGATGAACTTACTATTACAATTTATAGCAAGGGAATCAATCAAAAACTCTTGGTGTCTTCAAGCAGCAACACACCAAGATTGTACCTTACGAGACTTGCTTTTAAAAACCCGGATACACCTCCTATGTTTTGCATGCTTTTAAGGAAATATCTTATCGGTGGGCATGTACTTGACATTCGACAGGAGAATCTAGACAGGGTTGTTACTATAACTGTCTCAGGAACCGATGAGCTAGGACACCCTCTAAATCGTGAGCTCGTCATTGAGATTATGGGTAAGCACAGCAACATTATTCTGATCGAGGAATCCAGTAAGCGGATTATTGACTCAATTAAAAGAGTGCCAGTTGATATTTCGCGAATAAGGCAGATCCTTCCGGGACTTACGTATCATCCCATTCAAAATCAGGATAAACGGGATCCATTAAATGTAAGCGATACAGAATTTATGGATTTAATTGCCAAATCCAATGGTAATACACAGGTGTTTAAGTTCCTCTATCAAAGCTTCACAGGCTTAAGCCCGTTGATCGCCAGGGCAATATGTCAAAAATCTGGTTTAGAGCCGGAAAGAACAATGGCTAGTCTTCTGGATAAGGCTATATCATCATTATATGACGAGTTTGAGAAAACAATGACTCGAGTAAGAGTAGGCAGCTTCAAACCAATGATAGCGAAGAACGAAGATACAGGTACGATAGACGGCTTCCACTCACTTTTTTTGGACTACTTTGGTACAAAGGGTATCATATTTTATGATTCTGTCTCTGAAATGTTAGACTCCGTTTACTCATCAAAGGATATTTATGACAGGTTAAGTCAGAAATCCTCCTCTCTAAGAAAATTAGTGCAAACACGTCTCGAGAAGGCTCAAAACAAGCTTACAAAGTTGAGAGAGGAGTTACTAGAGAGTTCAGAAAGGGATAAATACAAGACTTACGCAGATTTGATACAATCAAATCTTCACAGAATAAAAAAGGGTACCAGTGTGGCTCTTCTTCAAAATTACTATGATCCCAGGATGGAGGAATTATCTGTGCCTCTGGATGAGAAGCTTGGAGCAGTTGAGAATGCTCAGAGATATTATAAAAAATACTCAAAGCTTAAGACTGCCAGCCTGCTGCTGGATAATCAAATAAGTGAGACTGAGGAAGAAATCTCATATCTTGAGCACGTCATTATGAGTCTTGAAAACTCCACAGAGGTGTATGAATTAGAGGAGATAAGGAATGAGCTTGCACACGAAGGTTATATCTCCATTACCAGTAAACAGGGGAGGAAGCGTAAAGATGTTATATCAAAGCCCCTTCACTTTGTCTCATCAGACGGATTTAGTATTTTTGTTGGGAGAAACAATAGACAAAATGAAATATTGACAATGAAAACAGCGAAAAAAGAAGATTATTGGCTTCACGTCAAAGGAATCCCGGGAAGCCATGTTATTATACGTACTGAAGGCCGTACTTTAACCGATAAGACCCTTGAAGATGCTGCCATATTAGCAGCCTGGTATAGCAGGGGAAGAAACAGCTCAAATATTGAGGTAGACTATACACTTAGAAAGAATGTATGGAAGCCAAAAAACAGCAAACCAGGATTTGTCAATTATGACAATCAGAGCACTATTATAGTAACTCCAAGCATTTCGCTTATAAATTCAATCAGAAAGGTAGAGGAATAAGCCTCTACCTTTCTAATATCTGAACTTCGTCTTCTCCATCAGTTTCAAGAAACTTCACACTAACTACCTCATTCCCCGAGGTAGGAACATTTTTCCCTACATAATCTGGCCTTATTGGGAATTCCCTATGACCTCTGTCAACCAATACAGCCAATTGAACCTTCTTAGGTCTACCATTGTCAATCAGTGCATCCAAGGCAGCCCGGACTGTTCTGCCGGTATAAATGACATCATCCACCAAAACCACTTTTTTACCATCTATATCTCCTGTAAAATTCTCGTTTACAACAGGCTTATAACCTATCTCCTTTAAATCATCCCTGTATAAGCTTATATCTAGAGTATATACGTCGACTGAGGTTTCCTCTATCTCCATTATTTTTTCAGCAATCCTGTGAGCAAAAGGGACTCCCCTGGTCTTAATACCAACAAGAACCAAATCCTTTATACCTTTATTGCGCTCAATTATCTCATTTGCTATCCTTGTTGTGGCTCTAAAAATCGCTTTTTGGTCCATTATAGATGCTTTGATCTTCATGGTAGCCCTCCCTTCTGTCAAGCTTTGACAATATTTCTATGAATAAATCAGGACATGGAGACTTGAATTCAAGCTTCATTCCAGACACGGGGTGAGTTAATTCAATTCTGCCGGCATGAAGTAGCTGAACAGCTATTCCAAATTCATTCTTGCCATTCGAATAAACTGGATCTCCCACTACTGGATGACCCATCTTCGAAAAATGGACTCTTATCTGGTGAGTCCTTCCAGTTTCAAGTCTTACTCTTACTAAGGTATACTTATCATAGTATTTCAAAACCTGGTAATGTGTTACGGCTGGTTTACTGTTTTTATATACCACTGCCATCCTTTTTCTATTGGAAGGATCTCTACCTATTGGAGCGTCGATAGTTCCTTTTTCTTCCTTTAGCCTCCCATGTAGCAAAGCAGTGTATTCCCTTACTATTTTATGATCTTTTAGTTCATTTGAAAGAGCCCTATGTGCAATATCAGTCTTTGCAACTACTAGCAGTCCGGAAGTATCCTTATCCAGTCTGTGTACTATACCAGGTCTAATCACGCCATTTATAGAGGATAAATTGTCCAGATGGTATAAGAGTCCGTTTACCAGCGTTCCTTCATAGTTGCCAGGAGCTGGATGTACGACCATTCCTTGTGCTTTATTTATAACGGCTAGGCTTTCATCCTGGTATATTATATCTAGTGGCAGATCTTCTGCCTTGATCCTCAGTGGCTCCGCCTCAGGTACGATTGCGAGGATAGACTCCCCTTCCTTTACTAAATAGCTCGGTTTTTTATATTTTCCATCTACTGTAACGTTCCCGTCCTTAATAAGCTTTTGTACATAGGTTCGTGAAATTTCGTTCAGCTCCTCAGCCAGATAATGGTCGAGTCTTTCATTGTCTTCTTCACCTACATACAACTCGATCCTTTTCATACACGATCGACCACCTTTTTTTCCAGCTTATCGAATAACACAGTGTAGACCAATAGTGATGTTCCCACTACTATAAACATATCAGCAATGTTGAAGACAGGGAAATTGTATATCTTTAGATCCAGTTTTATGAAATCCACTACATACCCAAGTCTGACTCTATCAATCAAGTTTCCTACAGCACCACCTGAAAGCATTGATATTGATAATTTTGCTAAAATAGTAAGGTTCTTGCTATTTCTAAGCATGTAAACTATCATAGCAAATACAACTATAGATGTAATTACAATAAAAAACCATCTCTGATTTTGAAGTATACCAAAGGCAGCTCCGTAGTTTTTTACATAATGGAGCTCAACAAAGTTCTCTATTATTTCAATGGGCCTTTGACCCATCAGGTATTGAGTTGCAGCTGACTTAGCAATTTGATCAGCCAAAATTATAAATACAGACAATATAAGTCCCAATGAATTTCCTCCCCACAATAAACCTTGAATAAAAAAGGAGCCTATGCTCCCTGTTCCTCTCTGACAGAATTGACTTCTGAAATCAAAAATTCCTCAGCCTCTTTGTAATAATTCTTAAGCGATAAAATTTGAGATTGCAGAAATGACTCATATCTTGTCTTAAATATGTACATTTCCTTCCTCAGCTGGTCATATTCATCCTTGATATCCTTGACCTCGTCCTTGGTCTTTTCAACCATCCTTCTGCCTTCATCTTCGGCATTGCCAATAATTAAATCAGCTTTGCTTCTAGCATTCAGAGCAACCTCTTCAGCTGTTTTTTGAGCAATGATCAACGTATTCTTAAGAGTTTCCTCCATAGTATTATACTGTCTGATCTGATCTGAAAGCATGCTGATCTTGTCCTTATACTCGATATTCTCCTTGTACATCTTTTCGTAATCCTCGAGTATCTCATTGAGGAATGAGTTAACGGCCTTAGGGCTGTAGCCTCTGAACGACCTTGAGAAAACCTTGTTTTGAATATCAAGAGGTGTTATCATGTCATCACTCCGTTATTTATAGATTTTTAATCCAATATTTAGCCTTCCTTTTTTACTCAATCCCTGCCTTGTCTCATAGAGAGCTCTCCCAAGACCCTTTGCTGAAATCATATCTCCAGGTTCAAGTTTGTAACTGGACTTTTCAACCAACTCCCAATTTACTTTTATATAACCGGCTTCAATTTTCGTTTGGCTTTCATTTCTGGATAGTTTGAATGCCGCACCTAAAACTACATCAAGCCTTTCAGATGCAATGAACAAATCCTTTCGTTCGTAAGCTTGCTCTTTGAATATTACCTGGTGTTTGGAGATTAAAGAACACTTAACATTTACATTCCCAACTTTCTGAATGTTCATTAATAGGTAGTCTCCGATCTCGTTTTTCAAGGATACGATAGCACTTTCCTCTTCAATAAAAATATCTCCGATTTTTTCCCTTTTTATGCCCATACCCATAAGGCTCCCCAGGAAATCCCTATGCTTCAAGGAGTTAATATCCCCAGATATTTCCAGGAAACTTGTGTAATCATTGAAGTCCATTTGTTCCATATAATCTGGATATAGCAGAAAATGCTTTCTCTCAGCAAATTCAGGTCCTCCAGCTTCCAAATAGCCAAGATCATTTATACTGTTAAATATTGCCTTTGCAGTTTTCCTCTCAAATGGGTCTAGAAAGTCAGTATCAACTACTACATGTTTATTTAAGGCAATCTCTGCCTTATCGATAAGTATCCTCATCTTAAGTAGCAGTTCAGGTTTCTTTATATGTGATGTCAGCCTTTCTCTGTCAATCAACTAATCACCCCGCAATATTAATCAGCAGAGTATAAGCAAGTCTTAAAAACAATATTGCAACCCAGGGAGAGAAGTCAATAAACCCTCTTCCTAATCCCAGTTTGTCCAGAAGAGCTCTCGCTGGAGCCATTATTGGCTCTGTTAGCTCCAATACAACCTTTCCGACAACATTATCCATTGATACTCTGAAAATGGACATAAAAATTCTTATTATGATCAGGATCTCGATTATATCAAACAATATCCTGACAGATCTTAGCACTGTATACATTCAATTCTCCTTACCAAGGGAAAATCCCTCTGTTTTTAAGCTCATCTTTAAGGCCGTCGATTTCTATATTGCTTGGAGCTAAAATAAATATATCCTTAGTTACCTTCTGAATTTTCCCCTCTACTGCATATAATCCACCATTGATAAAGTCAAATATCTGCCTCTTTACAGTTGTGTCAAGTTGTTCGAAATTTACTACTATTGCCTTCCTTAGCTTGAGATCATCTATTATAGCAGGTGCTTCCTCATAGCTTAAAGGCTCGTGAACTGAAATTTTCATATTGCTGTTGGTGTGGATGTTGACTACCTTATTATTGTATTTCCTGGACTTAGGAGCAGCAACATCGTAGGACTCATCCTCAATGGTCTCCTCCTCAAGAGTGTATTCTTCTTCCTCCTCATAGTCATCGATACCTATGAAGTACTTGAATTTATCCATTATCTTGCCCACACAAATCCCTCCTAGTAATTTCTCTTTCCGAAAATTCCTGTTCCTACTCTAACCATGTTAGAGCCTTCCTCAATAGCTATTTCGAAGTCATTGGTCATACCCATTGAAAGGTACTGGAAATCTATTTCTTTATATGAACTCGACTTGATTTTTTCCCCCAGTTCATATAGACCACTGAATGTTCTTCGCAATACCGCTTCCTCTTCAACAAAAGGAGCAATGGTCATCAGTCCCTTTACCTTCAAGCTGTCATAATTCAGAATAGACTCAATAAATGGTATTGCTTCCGAAGGTGAAATCCCAAACTTAGTGTCCTCTCCTGAAACATTTACCTGTATAAGAACATCAATGACCCTTCCAATTTTTTTTGCCCTTTTATTGATTTCCTCTGCAAGTGATAATCTGTCAAGTGAATGGATCAAATGGACACTATCTGCTATGTACTTCACCTTATTGGTTTGAAGATGTCCGATCATGTGGTATCTTGTAGTAGTACCAAGTGAGTTCATTTTATCAGAAAGCTCCTGGGCCTTATTCTCACCAATATCAGTTGCACCTGCTTCGATCGCCTCTCTTATTCTCTCCAGATCGATCGTTTTTGTTACTGCAATAAGCTGTATATCATCTCTTCTACCAGCCTTGGCAGAAGCAGCAGCAATTCTTTCATTAATTAATTCAAGATTCTCCCTGATGCTAATTTTTGATCCCCCCATTAATCGATTATTTCTCCCTCATAAAACTTATCTGGGTCCAGCAAAACTTCTGTATATATATTTATAGTTTTAAATCTCTTGCCATCCTCATCCTCAATATATCCATATGAATCGCCAGGTTCTACGAAGATAAAATTTTCATCTTCTCCTACTATTTTAATAAGTCTGAATCGAACAACACCATAAAATTCTTTAATAAATACTCCTGTCTTTCCTTCATTGTCCCGTACGATCTCTTTGGGAATCCGTAAAGAATCTACTTTCAGTTTCACTATATCAACATGTGCATGTCTTACCTCATATAGTTCTTCCAGCAGTATGTTGGATTTGAAAAAATACAGTGCTCCTGTACTTTCCTCCTTAACTTTAATCAGTGGAGCCTTCAATGAATATACCTTATCTGGATTGACCCTTATAATCACTTCATAGGTATTGCCTATCTCAAGAGTGTCTAAGTCAGACTTTACTGCTAGGATCCATTCGAAACCATCAACGATCTTAAATGCTGCTTTTCTATTGTCATCAGAAATAGGAGCATCAAAATATTCAGACTCAAAATTTTCGAGGTCATTGGGATCCAACATTTCTTCGTACCCATCCATCTCGAAAGATACAATTCCGGAGTGAGAACTGTAGATTCTCTTGACGTTTTTTTCAATGTCACTTTTCAGGATATCTCGCTCCTGCTCAAGTTCATTAATTTTATTAGCGATATCCTCAGTGCTGCTTCGTTGATTCTCCACTAAGAATCCCAGCTGTTTCCCTAAATCCCCCTTTAAATTGTGGGCAGTATAATAATCATCGATTGAAACAGCTAATTGGAGTCTGGAGAGAGTGTCTGAATAATTTTCTGCATTTCCTGTTTGAAGCAGTTCAAGACTCTTCTCAATTTCCATAAGTTCATTTTTTAGGCCAGTCAAATCTACCCCTGATAATACATTAGCTACTTCAGAACCAAAAGGCACCCTTTCGCCCTCAAGAGCAACTCTGAAGACTTCTCCATTGTATGGATTCTCATAAACTTTTTCGTCACGTATCATCAAGCCTTGGCCTGTGATTACTTCTTTGTATTCATCATATACAGGCAATACTGTTTCTACCTTGCCAATCAACAGTCCGGGTAATACATTTATAAGAAATAAGACCAAAAATACCAATGATATAAGAGCTACAGCCTTTCTGGTACTCGATTCTCTTACCGAAGCCATATGATCAACACCTAACTGAAAAATTTTCCGTATTTACTCATGATCCTGAATTGTTTAATGGATTCGATCTTTAGCTTAATTATCTCATTTGCATGAGTAACAAGCTTGATCGATTGCTCCTTTTGAACTGCTCCTAATACAACACCGCGGAATTTTTCCTTGGTCTTTGTAATAACAGTTATTTCGTCTCCAGCCTTTAACCTTGTGCCATCAAGAAAGAATTCCTGCATATCAGTATCGTCTATCTCCTCTTGAGAGATATGTTTATTGTCAATCAGTATGATATTATTCTTAAGATAATACTTCTCTTTTAATACCGTTAAGGAATATCCCAGTACACTTGCAAATAAAAGTATTGAAGCGAGGGATATCAAAAAATCAAACATGAATCATCCTCCTACAACCTAGATAGTGTCAGTATATCACAATCACACGTCATTTTAAACCACTTTACAAATTCAATTTTATCAGTTATAATTACGTTTGTGACGGGGTGTGGCGCAGCTTGGTAGCGCACAAGTCTGGGGGACTTGGGGCCGTAGGTTCAAATCCTATCACTCCGACCAGAGCGAATCTCTGTAATCTCAATGGTTGCAGAGGTTTTTTATTTTTTGATATTTTGATTAACTTATTCAAAAACCACACAAAAACCACACTTTTTGAAAAATATAGAAATCTCTGAAGCTCGCTCCTAGACTGCTTTACATGACTTAATCATTTTTTAGAGCACAAGGTTGAAAAACTTGGGGCCAATAGCTTAAATGTGTTGATTCAGACGGTTGTATAAATTGGTATCTTTCCAGAGATCTTATTTCCATCTCCCACAAAAAGCAGAAATCCCGGCAGATAGACCAGGAAATCATACACTTATACGTAAGGTACTTACTTAGTTTTCTTTTCTATTTTTGTAGCCTTGAGGTTATTTCTCCTTTTGGTAACCTAATCTTAGTACCGTTATGTTTCTGTAATTCCAGCAGACAAAACCTATATTCAGATTTAAAAATATAATCGCCGTCTAATAGCTGATCTAGAATCCCAAGAGTTCCGAGGAATTTAACTCCCTCCTCTTTTGCAGCTGTTCTTAATCCTTTATCACCTGTCAGTAAAGTGATTCCCTTCTCCTTAGCTATGGCAAGTGCTATGCGGTCATAAGTCGAAAGTTTGGGATATAGTAAAGCGTAACGTTCTGCTAAATTAAACTCCTCTATTGTTAATTCAACACTCACGAGACCACAGGTTAACAACTCATCACCAAGACCTGAAGGTGACAATAATTCATCCTTTATAGCATCAGTATTCATAATATAGGTGTATGGCAATAAGAATGGCAGCCTTATACGACCGATTGTAGAAAAATCAATCCAAACATTGGTGTCGCTGCTTATATATTCCATCAGCTAACCTCGCTAAAACAACAATGAGAAACGACCTCATCGTATGGAGCTTTCAAGAGTTCTGCACCTTTTTGGATGCTTATCTCGTTCTCGTTGATCGCACGATAAACAAGTTGTTCAAATAAAGTCGGTCTCTCTTCCTCAATTCTAGTAGGCTCATTTTTTCTCCATCCAGCTGACGAAGCAGAAATATAAAATTCTTTAGCAACGCTTTTTGATATAATACCTGAAACTTGTGCTCGCTTAACTAGTAGGAACATAGAGACTCCGTACTCTTCTGCTACATATCGCATATCACCAGAGACAGCTGTCCTCCGGATTCCGAGTTCTCTTATTGCATCAGTTTTGGGAAACAAAAAAGCTCCACTTATAGCAGTCGCTAAACTCTCAGCCTCTTTATCTGGCATGTCCTCCGGCCAGGTGAACATTAGGTGAGCTAGTTCATGAGCGATAGTTGATCTATTCCTTTCAGGGCTCATATTCTTATTAATAACGATGTATGGGCGTCCATTTACCAGCCCATTCATTCCAGAGAATTTATCGTTATCAATCTCACAAAAGTAAACCAAAATACCTTTGTTCTCTAGTATCTCTATCAAATTATTTATTGGACCGTCTAATGCAAGATTTAGGTGATCCCTAAGAGATCTTGCAGCTTCTTCGTAGTCCATATTTAATTGCAACCTTCCGATACTTGGAGCCTCCGGAAGAACTTCGCCGCCTAGAATTTCAACAACAGTCATAAATCTGTTAAAATACTCTTCTACTGATTCTCTGATATACTCTTGTTGCGTTTCTGTAAGCGAGGTATTTTTTCTAAAGTCTCCATGGCAAAATTCCAGTTTATCATTCCGGACTGCAAGGAAATCCGATACACGTACTCCTAAGACTTCCGCTAACTTTTTAAGGATTTCCATATCGGGTCTGCGATTACCATTTTCGTAATTAGATATAGTCATTGAGGTGACATTAATTCGTTCTGCAAGTGCTTTTTTGGTCATAGAATTTTTTAGTCTGTAGTATTTCAAATTTTTATTAAACATTTCCCTCGCCCCCTCCTGTTTATATTATATCCAATGCAGTAAAAAAGTAAACACCAAAAAGCGATTCTGAAATGCAAGAATGGGCTATATATTGCTACGGCGAGTACAGTTATGAGGGCTTATATCGCATCCTGAGGCCTTGCTTTTTAGTGCAGAACGAAATAATTTCGCTTTTGCGGTTGAATTGATATTCTGGGTATTCCTGTTCATTTTGAGGTGTCACTTAGCTCTTTACCTATGTACTTATAAAACTGGTACGGATTGATATAGTAGGTCCACTTCTCTTCATTCTTCCAGGCCTCTCCGAATTGGCTAAACTTACCTTTTCTTAGAGCGAATCGCAATGCCATTGCTGACATTCCTAACTCCTTTGCCGCCTCTGCTACAGTCATTCTTTTTTCCATGATCACCCTCGCCTTCTCCTATATGGATAAATGCTCTTTCGATGACGTATATACCCTTAAAACTTGTATAACTGTTACCATAAAATAAACTTTTAGAAAAGACGGAATCCGACTTCTCTAAACTCTATATACTAAGGCATATTAAGGTACTCCTCCCATGAGATGACCGCCTTATTTCGCATCCTGAGGCTTACTTTTTAGCTCAGAACGAAATAATTTAGGTTAGCAGCTGCATTGATTCTAGTAGCTTAATAATCAGTAGTTTAGATACTATACGAGGTCGGTTTCAGTCTTCGTATAATTCAACCAGAGGGTCTGCTCAAAGTCGGTTTCCGGCTTTTGCCTTCTCATATAAGTTCTTATGCGACAACATAATCCGCCATCCTATTATCGTTCCGAAAATATTTCGTTTCGGTTCTGGAGAAGCCAGAATCCGTCTTCTCTACCTTAACCTTTTACTTCTCTTCATTTTGATGGGAAGTGAGAGCAGATATTCTAAAGCAGTTCATCGTTAGCCGGATTCCGTCTTTCGATCAAACGTCGGAATCCGTCCTTTGATTTACCTTTGCAATAAGAAAAGGCCCTTTCGGACCTTGTTCTACTTCTTAATACTAGTACCTCTATCTAACGGACTTTACTCCTTCTCTTAGCTCTTTCAGAACGGATTCCATCTAACTTACCTAATAAATAATACTTTAAGGTTAGTTCAAAATCAGCTGAAAGAGGATCATTCTTGAGTCTAACTGAGTCGTCTATTCTCTTCATAACTAAGAGAGGGAGCTCATGAGGGTAGCAGTTACTATATATTTTCTCGAGTAAATCAACCATAGCTCCTGCCTGTCTCCATTTCTTCCTTTCCTCATCAGCCTCTTCAATAGTATCAAATATTTTACCGTGAAAGGTTCTTTTTTCTAATTCCCTTCTCCTTATTCTATCTTCTGCTTCCTTTTTATGAGTTTCAGCGAGCAATTTCTCAGTCATTATTCTGTCCTGTCGAGCTAGTTCTTGGATATTCTCTTCAGTTGGTTCAATCCCTAGTGTTTTAAGTCTATTTATCTGGTTCTCTCTTGCTGACTTTTGCTCCTTTAGAATCTCCTCTGAGTATAAGTCGTTCATCAGCACAGCGTTAATCATCTTATTTACTCCTCCTTTGATTTGATTCAGAAGGATGATATAATGTTCTTAGTACCATCTTCCTGATGGGCTCTCTAAAGGTATTCAGTCTTAGCTTGCCGGCTGCTGGATACCTTTTCTGCTACTCTTCTTTCAACCATTTGATGACTGCTTCCTTTTCGATCCTCCATGACTTGCCAATCTTTAGAGCTTTTAGATCACCTGAATCAATAGCTCTTCTTATAGTTATTTCACTAACCTTTAAGAAGTCAGCCAGCTCCTTGATTGTTACAATGTCCTGGAGATTTTCAACTCCCATACGATCAACCTCCTTTTTATTTTATTCTATGATACTCTGTTTTAATCCTATTATATCTATATGCTTCTACAATGTCAACAATAACTAAATCACACATAAAAAAGTAATAATCTACAGTACTTAGTGATGCAGACTACTACTTTTTTTTGCGAGGAGCCCCTTGATGCACACCCCCCCTCATGTGAGATTTTGAATTTTTATCTCTTTTCCTAAGTACTCAATGAGTTACACCCTTCCCGATTAAAATGAGTTTGTTTCTTTGGGGGGGTCACCATCTTTCCTCATTGAGCTGCTTTTTATCATGCTTGAACCTATCAGGAAGACACTACTTGAACTATCTTAGTCTACTACTTCAGTCACTTCGGCCTTTCCGCTATTAGCTTTGTTAATTAATACTATTGCTTCATACTTTATCTTAATGGCTTCTTCAATTAGCTCAATTACTTGAGTAACTTGATGTAAATTATCGTAACTCTCACATTTCAGATTAAGATTTTTAATGAAATAATTCTGCTGATTAACAAAATCCACAATGCCAGTAGGGATAAACATTTCAATACCATCGACTATTTTGGTCTGGTACTCAATATTATTATCTTCTAGAAACTCCCTATTTGTAAGTTTGTGAATGTTAAAAGAACCCGGCATAGTACCAGGTAAAGTATCTAAGTTAATGAATGGAGTGAAATAGTCTTCATTACTACCTTTACAACTGATTCTTACTAAGTACCTATTCTTTCCATAACCTGCATCCTTCTCATGATACTCTTTAATAATTTTCATAAAGCATTCCTCCTCTTATGGTATACATTAATATTCTACATAAAAGGGTAAACTCCTTCTTTTTTGGAAATTATATTCATTTAATTCATTTTATTTGCTTCACCCTTATTGTGTTTGGCAATAGGAAAATGCAACTTTCGGCAATCAAAAATACAATTACCAGTACCTTTAAAACTATTCGATCAACGAATTTGTCATCCTGTAACTTTTACCAGTAAACATCAGCATATGTGAATGGTGAACGAGCCTATCGACTATTGCTGCTGTTAGTTTTTCATCGAACAGGAAACCTTTCCATCTACCAAACTCGATATTCGTTGTGATTATGATGCTTTTAGTCTCATAGCAGGTGGATATTATGTCAAACAATAATCTTGCACCTTCTTGATGAAGGGGAAGGTAACCCCATTCATCAAGTATGAGTAGGTCAGCACTATTGATCTTCTTCTGCACCTTGGAGACTGTTTTGAAATCGTTAGATTCAAGCTGGTTGACCAAGTCATGGACTCTGTAGAATACTGCTTTCTTGCCTTGATTGATTGCATTCACCCCAAGCGCTACTGAAAGATGGGTTTTGCCTGTCCCAACGGAACCATAAAGGATCAGGTTTTCTTTTCTATCAAGAAAGGATAGGGTTTCAAGGTCTTTGAGCAGTAGACGATCAGGGAACCTGATTTGGGAATAATCATAGTCTTCCAAGGATTTGACTACTAAAAAGCCTGCATTATTAAGGTTTCTGATCCTTCTTTTTTCATCACGATCTTCATGAAGCTCCTTTAGAAGCTGTAGAAGGAATTCTTCATTAGTTTCTGCTTTGATCTTTGGATATATCTGCATCAGGTTGTTTGACAGCCTTAGCTTTCTTTGGTATTTGCTGATCTCTTCTCTCACTGGTATCTGCCTCCTATCAGTAGATCATACTGAGTTGTATCTATCTCATAGGTTGGCATATCTGAAGGGAAGTCAAGTGAGCCTTCGTAGATGAGTCGGTTTTCTTTCAGCCTTTTGTAGGTTACTGCAACTGCCTCTGGAGATAAGGCGTCATGCTTTGAAGTCTCTTTTAACACTCTGTCGGCATAGTCTAAGTCTTCTTCAAGCAGGATGGTCTTAAGGATGTTAAATGCTTGCTTGTAGGATTCCTTCTCAAGTGAATGAAGGTAATCCTGCCACGATACGGGAAGGAGATCATATATCCCTGAATACTTTAATGCGTTTGGACGTAACTTGATAATGTCGATAAAATCTATGTAGTTTATGGACTCAAGGCCTTTATCAAAGAGCCTCTTGTGATTGGTGATCTCTTCAGCCATATCCTTTGAGTAAACCACTATCTCATTGGCTTTTACCTTTAGAGTCACAGCTTGCCCCACATATTTGGGACTTGCTGAGTATCTGCACCCTTCGAAGTCGATCAGTCCATACTTGCTTACTCTTCTGGTCTCATACCTTGCCGTGTCGAAGGGAATGGGGTTAAATGGTATCATCAGTTGCTTTTCTTGTTCAAAAAGCTTTTCAATAGGCTCTTTGAACCGGTAGTGATTGGCTTTGTTAAGCTCAGAGCATTTATCAAGTAGCCTTTTGTTGAATCTATCCATGTCTGTTAAGATAGGCTCTGGTACAAACAGATTCCTTCTTATGGTACCTACTTTGTTTTCTACATTGCCTTTCTCGTGCCCACTATCTGGATTACAGAATTTTATGTTGAATCCATAGTGAGTAGCAAATCTGGTTACAAAGTCTGTTACTCTGATAAGACCCTTTTCGTCTCTTGATCTAAGAGCTGCTGAGGACATTTGATCGAACCAGATAGCCCTTGGAACACAACCTATGTATCTAAATATTGAAATGAGACCTTCCAAGAGGGCTTCTCTTGTTTCGCTCCTTGTAGCCACTGCAAATCCGGCATTTGACTTTGGAAAGGAGAGGATCAGTTCATGGAACTTCTTTAGAGAACCGTTCTCGAAGCCTTCAAATGTTCCAAAATCTACCTGAGCTTCAGCTCCTGGATGATTGAGAAGAAGATATGAATTCTCTGAACCAAATATCTTTTCTTTTTCTTCCTTAACAAGGTTTCTGACAGTACGATCTGATACTTCGAGCAAATCAGGATGCTCTGATTTCAAGCGATCGTAGATCCTTTTAGCGGTGTGTCGTTGCTTGTGATGCCTTGATTGGTCTTCACGTAGCCACCTTTCGATGATCGGTCTTAGTTGATCTGATTTGTTGGGTCGTTTTGCCTTATGCTTTTTAGTGTTGAAGTCATCCATCTCCACATATTTCTTGATGGTGCGATAATTCATTCCAGTCATTGTTCTAATTTCTGTGTAGGTTTTACCTTCCCTGAAATGTAATTCTCGGATATAATTGACTTGAGTAATTGTCAGCACTTCCTTTCCTCCCCTATAAGCTTAGTCACTTAATAGGGTATATTGTTAGGTTTGTACTGGCAATTACTTTTTGTATTTTTGACTGCCATTAATTGCATTTTTAGATTACCATAAACA
>Ga0228536_1001722_pt1 | contig 17762 bp, 15 predicted proteins | sample SJ1Smetagenome_FD_168611 | JGI IMG/M metagenome (GOLD analysis project Ga0228536, IMG submission 168611) | Enriched culture of PCE-dechlorinating microbial communities from Ithaca, New York, USA - SJ1.S | ecosystem: Engineered > Modeled > Simulated communities (microbial... > Unclassified...
TGGATTATGGATTACAACGAGAGGCGACCCCATGACGCGCTGGAAAATATGACGCCTCTCGAAGTTATGCAAAAATATACCGGAAACTCTACTTTTAAACTGTCTGCTTTATAGGGAAGCTTACGGGTAGTCCCCCATCGGAATCATATGACAACTGGCGTTCGAATAAGTATTTGGTGGTTAATTCAATAGTTTATTACATGATTTATACGCTTGGTCTGCTAAGTCCTAGTTTCTTCATACGGAATTCTAATGTAGTTGGCTTTATATCTAAAAGACGAGCGGCTCCATTTGTTCCCCTTATTTTCCATCCTGTTGCATTAAGAGTACTTAGAATGTGTTCTTTTTCAATTTCTTTTAACGTTTTTGACCTATTTGTTTGTTTCGTAATAGAGGAGGTTCTTGATAGTTCAAATTTCGGAACTTTGAAATTGGGACCATTACTTAAGATGACCCCTCTTTCAATAATATGATCTAATTCTCGAACATTACCTGGCCAATCGTAATCATTTAATGTGTTCATTTCTTCTATAGGAATTGAGGAGATATTTTTTCCCATTTCGGATGAATGTATTTTTAGAAAATGCTTAACCAGAAGAGGGATGTCTTCTTTTCTTTCTCTTAAAGGTGGTACATAAATAGGAAAAACGTTAATTCTATAATATAGGTCTGATCTGAAGTTTTTCATTTTTACTTCTTCTTCAAGATTACGATTTGTGGCAACTATAAGCCGAAAATCAGAAATAATTGATTCGCTGCCACCAACACGTTCAAATTCTTTGTTTTGTAGTACTATTAATAATTTTGTTTGAATGTCTAATGGTAAATCGGCTATTTCGTCCAAGAATAGTGTGCCACCATTGGCAAGTTCAAACCTACCAATCCGGCGATTGTGTGCTCCTGTGAAGGCACCTTTTTCATGTCCAAAGAGCTCACTGGCCATTAAGGTTTCAGGCAAAGCGTTACAAAAAACCCTGATGAAAGGGTGAGTTCGGCGTTTACTATATTTATGAATTGCTCTTGCAACCATTTCTTTGCCTACACCAGTTTCACCGTGTATTAAAACAGTAGAATTAGTATTGGCAACCATTTTTATCTTTTTAAACACATCATTAATCGCATCGCTATCGCCAATCATATCGCCGAAATTGAAGCTTTGCACCTGAAGTTCCTCGTAATATAAATTTTGTTCTTTTAGCTTTTCATTCAGTTTTTGAATTTCTTCTAGATAAATCGAATTCTCTAAGGCTGATGCGGCTAGCCCTGCAAAGTATGTCAGTATACTTAAATCTTCTCTTCTAAATTCGTTTTTCAGTATACTATTATCATTGTAAAGTACGCCAATAACTCTACCTTTTATTACCATCGGTACACAAATCAAAGAGCGGATCGTATTTTTTGTGCCCGCAATACCACTATTTTGATTGACTGCTTCAATAAGGCCTTTTTTTGTTTCTACGCTTTTCCTCATCATTGACAAAGAGTAATCGAAAGAGGAAGCATTAACATCTTCAGCAGTCAGATTTTTTGATGCTCTCAAAGTGAACATTTGTGGTTTGGTACCATGTTCCAATAAGAATATAGCGCCCCTCTCTGCACCAGTTATTTGGTTTGCCCTGGACAGGATGTTTTGAACCAATTCTTTGTTGTCTTTTATGGTCATGAATTCCTGGGTTATGCTTAAGATTTCGGTGAGTTTGTTACTATATTGATGTTCCTCCTTTATTATTTCTTTCATGTCACCCGGTAATAATTCTTTATTTATTAAAGAAATATTCTGTGAACCAAGTGAGGCGTATTTTCGCGCTTCTTCCATATTGTCAGCAATCGATAACTGACGCGCCATTTCAAATTGAGACATAGCTAACTCGAGCTTTTGACCAGATTCAGTTAGTAAGTTAATTGCTTTATTAAGAGAGTCTATAATTTTCTTTAGTGGAGCTCTCTGATGCTTTTGTTCAAGGGCTTTATATCGATAAGCAACACCTTTTAGAAAAACATTGCGCCCTGAAATACATTCAGCTATTTCCTTTTGAAGAGAGAGGCCATTGATAGAAGGAAGCTTGCCTATATTTATAGCGAAACATAATTCGAAGATATATGAATAAAACCGGAGATTCATTTGGGCTTGCTTGCGTGCCTCTAGGAACTTTTTTAAAAAGTAAACAGTTTCATCAATATTTCCCAGCCGATAGGAAGCAACCGCAATTCCTAGCGTCCCCCAAATCCATGCCCAGTCATTGTGGGCATCCCGTGCTATTTTTGTCCATTTCTTTAAAATATCAAGAGCTTCAAGTGTCTTACCCATATCAAGTAAAATAATACCAATTGAAAGTTTTGCATAAGAGGCCATAAAAAGATCACTTTTTTCGAGGCATCGGTTGTATAAAGCATCAAGCGTGCCTATGCCTTGTGATATTTGTCCAATTTGTCCATAGCAATGTCCAGCCAATAGTGTGGCCAAAAGAGGAAATTGTCCTTCATGATAATTCTGTATATCAGGTACGAAAGACTCGTAATTCTTAATCCCCTCTAAGAAACGCCCTTTCCAAAAGGAAAAATACATTGCAAAGGCGTGTGCTGATCGCAACACATCCTTTTGCCCTAATTCTAGGGCTAGTGTCCATCCCTTGTCGAAATCTGCAATTGCTCTACTATTTTGAGAACATATCCATTCGTTTTTTGCTAAATGCAGGTAAATTTGTGCTTGGTAAGTTTTTATGCCGTGCTTTATGGCTCGCCTTAGTGCTCCTTTTAAAAGCTTGATCAGCTCTTGATTTCCATGCATTGGGGCTGTCGTGGCCTTCGAATATTTTATGGCTGATTCGATGAACAACTTATCATCATTTGCGTCGTTGCTATTTGAGAGAGTATTAAGTATTTTCGCGTAGCATTCAAGAGCGCTTTCTTGTTGAAACAATTTCAAATACAAATCTCCGGCTTGCATCAACAAACCACATTCCTTTTGACTGCATTTTGTCTGCTGTAAATGGTAGCTGAGAGCTAATGGCTTTTCATCACGTTCTCTGAGTTCACTTAAGAGATAATTGTATATTTTTTTGTGATTTGACTCTTTTATATGAACAGGCAGACTATTTTCCAATTCTCGACGTATTTTCGTATTTTTGAAATAAAAAATTCCATTTGCCTTTTTCTCAAGCCATCCGATTTCAACACCTTCGTCGAGGAGGGCAAGCAATTCAGATACTTTTAGCCCGAGGATAGCGACAAGCCAATCAATGGAAAAGGTGTTTTGGAAGCAGCTAATAAAGGAAAAAAAAGAAAGTTTATTGTAATTTAGAGAACCAATATGGATAGGATTAGTCTGCATACTCTTCCTCCATAAGAGTGGGGCTACATTAAAAGAAATATGCTGTCAAGTCGAAAAAGTCCTATATTTTGGAGGGATAACTCCAATATATTGGAAATTATAAAAAAGAAAGCCGGTTGTTTAAAAGAAAATCTTTTTTAATTTATAACACTTATGCTTACTCGTTTCTTGCTGGCACGTTCTTTGATTATAACTTAGCAAAAGCAAAAAACAACTTTAGAGATGCTATGATTCGTATTGAAGAAGTTGAACATTCTAAATCATCAGTTACAATAAAACTTTGTGGCGTATTAGACGTAGATTGCATTCCCGAAATAAAAAATATTTTCATAAATCATTTGAATAAAAATAAAATTATTACAATCGACCTAACTGACATCATTCACATAAGCAGAGAAGGGAAGGCTTTTTTGAATGAGTTCAGTGACAGAATTATTGTTCCCTATGTCTGAAACCACAGTTATTTTGTTGGGCGAGGTGTTGTTGGGGATAAAAGGAATTTATGGAGACCATGATTTCCCGAGTTCATAAAAGGCACTCAAAGGAGAAATGATAGAAAACGAAGGGTAAAGAAATATTACTCAAGTTCTAGATTATAGAACGATGGGATTTCGGGGTAAGATATTTCTCATATGCGAAAATAAAAATAAAGGATCTTAGTGAATTTGTGGCCGGTAAAGATTTCTTAAAATTTGGCGTAAATGAAAGTTGGCAAAGGTTGAAGTGCCAAAGATTATTTAGATAAGAAATGAGCTTTCTAAAAGCTCGAAAGGAAAGATACCGAGTAAGATAAAAGAGAGTTAAGAAAGGAGATCTTATGAAGATTTTAGCATTAAACGGTAGTGTTAGGAAATACGGCAACACAGAAATACTATTGAAACAAGCATTGATGGGAGCAGAGGCAGAGGGTGCAGAGGTTGAGCATTTGAAATTGACTGATTATGAAATTGGTCCTTGCCAGGGATGTGGACTTTGCCTCTTTCGTGAAAATGTGTGTCAGGTGAAAGACAATACACACGTGATTTTTGAAAAAGTAGAGGCTGCTGATGGTGTTATTTTAGGTGCACCATGCTATTTCCTTGAATTAACCGCTATTGTGAAACAACTTATCGATCGAACGTGGATTGTAGGGCATAACAAGATTGGGAAACCTCCCAAACCAGCTTCTGTTATAGTTCCTTATGCTACGCGTGGATGGATTCCTTATATATTCATGCAAGCAAACATTTTATTCAACACGATGTGCTTAACCAAAATCAATCAGGCCGCAATCTGCACTCAGGGTATCTCTGAAGTTGTAATGGATGAGGGAGCGATTGCTTTAGCCGACCGAATGGGCAGAGAAATTGTCGAGGCTGTTAGAACTCAGGATTTACATTATCGGGGTGAGGAAGGCGTATGTCCTCGATGTCATGATAAACTTCTAAGAGTTTTGCAGGATCGCGAAACGATCGAATGTCCGACATGCGGTGTTCGTGGCAAACTTTATATAGTCAATGGAAAGATAGATGTGCGTTTTGAAGAGGAAGCTTGGAAGGACTGTCGCTTTAACTTGGATGTGAGCTACAATCATTATACCTACCACATTGCACCATCGAAAGACTATTTTTTAAGAACGAAAGATGAACGGAAAAAGCGATCCCAGAAATATAGAGAATATCTTGAGAAATAAGGAGAGAATATTATGGCAAATTATATGGTGAAATTGAGATATTATGTTGGTGATCCTCTGGTAGACATTAAAATCGAGGATTTAAAAAAAATAGGAAAACAATACGGTACGGATATATCTTATGAAAAAATCGAAAATCGTGAGATGAAAAATGGACTCTTGATGGAAGAGACCATGAATAAACGTATTGAAGATATTTCACAAGAAGTGGTTACAGTCGTAGGCGACGATGAGAAGAAATTTTCTGACTGTATCAGGGCATTATATAAAAAATATAGGTCTCCTAGAACTGCATATAGTCTTATGGGAAGTAATGAAACTGGCCGGAAAATAGCATGGGAATTAATGGAAGTTTGCAGTGGTTGGGAATGATTAAGATATCGAAGTGTCATTATGTTGTGACACGGAGCGAAAACTGTTTTTTTAATATTGAACATGTACCGTCAATTTGTAGCGAAGCTTAATGGGTGAGAAATTCATGGGTAAAATGCAGGGTAAGGTTATATTGATTACCGGGGGAAGCTCCGGCATCGGGAGAGAAACGGCAAAGGTCTTTGCGAAGGAAGGGGCAAAGATTGTAATTGCCAGTCGCGGCGAAGGAAAAGGGAGGGACACCGTTGAAGAAATTCAAGCGATAGGCGGCAATGCTTTTTTTGTTAAAACCGATGTGTCGCAGGAAGATCAAGTGAACAATCTTATCAATAGGGCTGTGTCGGAATATGGTCGTCTCGATTTTGCCTTTAACAATGCCGGTGTTGAAGGCAGAGGTGCAAGGCTCGCTCAGGAAACCATGGACATTTGGGACAATATAATGGACATAAACCTGAAAGGTGTTTGGCTTTGTATGAAATATGAAATCTTACAGATGCGAAAACAAGGCGGAGGAGTTATTGTGAACAATTCATCATCTTCGGGTTTGGGAGGAGCGCCACGGCTGACTATATATAGCGCAAGCAAACATGGGGTTATAGGCCTGACCAAAGGTGCCGCTTTAGAATATATTGCGGATAATATCCGTATTAATGCGATTTGTCCGGGAATCATAAAGACGCCAATGCACGATGAAAGATTAAGTACCACACCGGGATTAGAAGATATTATGCTGTCCATGGTTCCTATGAGAAGATTTGGGAAACCGGAAGATGTTGCTGCTGCAGTTATGTGGATGTGCTCAGATGAGGCGTCATATTTAACCGGGACAACGATACTTCTTGGGGGAGGACAGGGCGTATCTATTTAATCAGGTTCGCATGCTTATCTAAGAGAGGGAATATGTCATGGAAATGAAACGAGAGTATTACGAAGATATCCGCTACTTCAAGAAGAAATGGGTGATGATTGTAGCGATGATATTTCTCCTGTTTCTGTTCACGTTGCCGTTATATTTTAAGGGGTATACCCTGCTCATAATTAATCTTATAATGGTTTATGCTATTGTATGTGTTGGGCTGAATATATTGGTTGGCTATACAGGGCAGTTTTCTATAGGGCATGCGGGATTCTTTGCGGTAGGCGCCTATGCCATGGTTCTTCTGATGACCTTGTTACATTTGCCTTTTATCCTGGCACTTGTCATTTCCGGACTTATTGCGGCATTTTTTGGCTTTCTTCTGGGGTTACCGGCATTAAGATTAAAAGGTCCTTACCTTGCAATAGCGACGCTTGGATTTGGTATGACTATTATGCATATTATAGGATCGACTGCTTTGTTTGGGGGCCGCTTAGGATTGAAAGCACCACCTCTCGATATAGGTTTTGCACAGTTAGGTTTTTCATGGATTCTGTCCACCGATGTTCAAAAATTCTATTTAATTTTAATCATAACAATTATCATGGTTCTGGCTGCAAGGAATATGATGAAAGCACGTACCGGTAGGGCATTTGTAGCCATTCGTGATGATGATATCGCCGCAGAAGTTAACGGAGTTAATCTATTAATCTATAAAACTCTTTCCTTTGCTATTAGCGCATTTTATGCAGGCATTGCTGGAGCACTATTTTGCTTCGTTTTGAGTTTTATAGAACCATTTCAATTTAATGTTCTGCTCTCTATTATTTTTTTAGTGATGATTATAGTCGGAGGATTAGGGTCCATAATGGGTTCGATTGTCGGCGCCGCCCTGATTACTTTTTTGCAGTATTCATTATTAAAAAATGTGAGCGAGATGCCTGTGTTTGGTGAATGGCTTGTTGCAGTTTCGCAAAAGTGGTTCACTGTGATAGGTCTCGAAAATTTTAATAACATGGTTCTGGCAGTAATCATTGCACTAATACTTATATTTGAACCGATGGGAATAAATGGCAGCTGGTTGCGCTTTAAAAAATATTGCCTAACTTGGCCTTTCAAAGGATGATGTATTGCCGTAGGAAAAGAAAATTATGTTTGGGAAAAGATAAAGGTGAGGCAGAAAAGTCGTAATCGGTGCAACAGCTTTGTTATGTGTAATGATAAGTATGACAAGTAATATTAAGTTTTGGGGAGAAGAATATGACAACAATAGCTCAGTTGACTCTCGATGGTCTCGCCACAGGTGCATGTTATGGATTATTGGCTATAGCTTTGGTCATTATATATAAAACTTCAGAAGTGGTGAATTTTGCCCAAGGAGAAATGGGAATGTTTTCAAGCTTTATAATATATCATCTTTTGGTAAATTATAATGCGCCTTTTATTCCCGCTTTGTTGATCGCTCTCGCTATCTCATTCATCATTGGGATTCTAATAGAATTTATATTACTAAGACCCGTAAAAAAGGCGACTTTGCTGGATACGATCGTGCTGACTTTAGCAGCTGAACTGTTCTTGATAGGTTTTGCTGGCTGGAAATGGTCTTATGAACAAAAGCAGCTTAACATACTTTGGTCGTATGAAAAAACCCATAATATGGGAGGCATCATAATTAACGATTGGTCCATTGCGGTTATCTTTACTTCTTTTTTTACAATGGTTTTTTTATATTTATTCTTCAAATACACTAAATTTGGTATCGCTATGCGGGCCACTCAGCAAAACAAATTTGCGACGAAACTGATGGGAACAAATGTGGAACGAATGTTTTCAGTTTCCTGGGCATTCAGTTCGGTAATTGGTGCTCTTGCCGCAATGTTTTTTATTACTAGAAGTACTTTAGATCCTTCGACCATGTTGGAGCCATTTTTAAAGACGTTTGCTGCTGCCGTCCTGGGAGGTTTAATGAGTATTCCCGGCGTTTTTATTGGAGGGCTTATATTAGGGATCATTGAGAATTTGTTCGGCTATGTTTGGCCACATTGGAAGCCGATTACTGCTTTTGTAGTCATTATCATTGTATTATGCATCCGTCCGAGTGGGCTATTTGCGAAGCATTATATTCGTAAAGTGTGAGATCGGCTGCTGGCTTATTTGGGACAGACCTCAAAGAAGACACGGAAAATTAGTATATGGTTGATAACTAATCTGTACAGAGATGTTTAAATGCGCCTTAAACCACCATTCTTTCTGTATTGAGAGTAGGAGGGGGTGGGGTTCAGGAAATAAGCGTTTCTCTCAGGAACTTTTATAAAGTTTAAGAGAGAAGAGTTTTAGTTAACTCGGAGGTATTAACCATAAACAACAAAGGAGGAGGAAAAAGATGAAAAGATTAATATTCATTACGGTCCTAATAATGCTGTGTTTTACAATGGCACCATTAGGTTATTGTGGCGAAGGCTTTGACGATAAAGAAATCAGGATAGGTTCATGGGGTCCGCAATCAGGGCCGGCGGCGCCTTGGGGAAGTATTTCGCGGGGAGCGCAGTTTCTGGCTATGTATATTAATGAACAAGGGGGGATTAACGGAAGGAAAATAAAATTCTTTCTCAGAGACGATAAATATAATCCGGCAGAAACCAAAGTTGTTGCAAAGGATCTCGTTGAACGGATGGATGTTATGGCTGTTACGGCCGGTTTGGGAACTGCACCGACATTAGCTGTAAAAGATTATCTTGCAGAACACAAAATTGTTGCTGTCGGTATGTGTACAGGGGCCAAAGAGATGGTTAAGCCGGTGACAAATCCATATCTGTTCAGTAGTTTTATGCTCTTTGGTGACGAAATGAGTGTCCTCGCAAAATACGCAATTGAAAAGCTGAAATACAAAAAGTTAGGGTTTCTTTATCAAAATGATCCTATGGGTTGGGACGCTCTCAACGGCGCGAGAGAACGTTTGGCGAAACATGGGTTGAAATTTTTGGTGGAAATACCGGTAGAACCGGGTGAAAAAGAGCTTTCTTCCCAAATCATGAAATTTAAGAACGCGGGCGTCAAATGCATCTTAATGCAGGTTGCTCCGACGCCAGGGATTGCAATATTAAAAGCGGCCGCTCAAATTGATTATAAACCACAGTTCATATCCGCTGATACACTTGGTGATGCAACGGGCATGTGGAAGTTAACAAATGGTTTATGGGCAGGAACAATAACCGGGGGGAAGACGCTTGTTCCGAATGAGAATCATCCTCTGCTCGTAAAATATCGTGAGGCTGCCAAGAGACTTATGCCGGACCAGCCTTTTAACGCATGGTTTTTGTCGGGAATTATGTTTTCAGAACCTCTTTTTGATGCCCTCAAAAGAGTGGGTCCGAACCTAAGCAAAGACGCTCTGCTCAGAGAATTAAACTCTACGAAGAATTTTAGAGGAGTTGGACCAACAATCACGTGGTCTCCGGATGACCATCAAGGTGTCTATGAGACAAGAATTTATAGATGTGGGCCACAAGGAGAATATGAGATTATCGAGGATTTTGGCTCACCTTATGTAACAAATGAACTCAGAGGGTGGTACAAGAAGTCAGGAATATAATTTTTTAAGGGTGTTCCTGGAAAGTTTAAATTTATGAATTTCCAGGAACGCCCTATAAAAAACAAAGGAGACGATTAACTTTAAACGTTTAACAGAAGGGCTGCCGAATGCAACACTATTTTAATGTTGAGAATCTGAGTATCAGATTTGGAGGAGTTAAGGCGGTTAATAATATCAGCTTTGTTGTTGAAAAAAACATGATTTATTCAATCATTGGCCCCAACGGGTCAGGAAAGACAACCACTTTCAATATAATCAGCGGTATCTATAAACCCAACAACGGTAGTGTTTTCTTTAAGGGAAAGAACCTCACGGGTCTGCGGCCGGACCTTATTGCACGTGCAGGAGTTGGCCGCACCTTTCAGAACATTCAGCTATTCGGAAACGCCTCGGTGATAAATAATATAATGTTAGGTCGTCACATTCACATAAAAACGGGCGTTTTGTCAGAAGCCTTTATGTGGGGCAGAAAATCAACCGTTGCAAAAGAAGAAACTGAACATACAAGAAAAGTGGAGGAAATTATAGATTTTCTCGAACTTCAAAAATTCAGAGATGAACGAGTCTCTAGTCTATCTTATGGCAAGCGAAAGCTTGTTGAACTTGGCAGGGCGCTTGCATTGGATCCGGAGATACTCCTTCTTGATGAACCTTCTGCCGGTATGAACACGGAGGAGAAGGAAGATATCCGAATATGGATTAAAGATATTCAGGAAGAATTGGGTATAACCATTCTCTTGATTGAACATGACATGAACATGGTGATGGGTATTTCTGACAGAATTTTTGTGATGAATCAGGGTGAGAAAATAATGGAAGGAACGGCAGTTGAAGTTCAAAATCACCCAGAAGTTATCAAAGCATATCTTGGTGACAGGAAGAGAAAGAATCATGCTCAAGCTTAATAATATAGAAACATGGTATGACATTATTAGAGTTCTGCACGGTATCTCAATAGAGGTTAGAAAAGGGGATATCGTGGCATTGCTCGGCACAAATGGCGCGGGGAAAAGCACGACTTTAAAAACGATTATGCGAATGCTTTACGATGAACGCGAAGAACAACCGGAAAAAGGTACCATCGAATTTGAGGGAGTAAGAATTGACCGGAAAAACCCAGCTGAAATCGTAAGAATGGGCATCAGTTTGGTTCCGGAAGGAAGAGAGGTATTCCCGGAATTAACTGTTTGGGAAAACATTATTATGGGAGCTTACCTGAGAAATGATAGAAAAAAGGTTAAGGAAGATATGGAAAAAGTTTTCACATATTTTCCAATTTTCAAAGAAAGGACTAAACAGGAGGCAGGATATTTAAGCGGGGGAGAACAACAAATGTTGGCCATCGGACGGGCGCTCATGAGTCATCCTAAATTGCTTTTACTGGATGAGCCCTCTCTTGGTTTATCTCCACTCTTAATAACAGAAATTTTTGAAATTATAAAAAATATAAATAAACAGGATGGCGTGAGTATTCTTTTGGTTGAACAAAATGTCAACATGGCATTAGAATATGCTGATTTTGCATATTTAATGGAGAACGGTCGCATTGTCAGGGCGGATAAGCCGCAAGTGCTATTGGAAGATGAGGATGTTAAAGAGTTCTATTTGGGCATCTCCACGGAAACATCCGTTAAAGGATACAAACGCTACAGAAGAAAAGTGAGATTTAGATAAATAAAAATCAATTTGAAATGTGACTTTGTTTATCATTTTCAAACCATAAAATGATTTTCAAGCGGGGGTGAGAAATGGTGGTTGATACATTGCCAAAGGCATTAATAAATATGGCAAAGAAAAAGCCGCAAAGTATTGCAATGAGGCAGAAGGTCTTTGGACTTTGGGAAGATATTACCTGGAACGACTATCTAAACAAAGTGGAGTGTGTCGCCTTGGCATTAAAAGCTTTTGGTTTGAAGAAAGGGGATAAAGCCGCAATCATCGGAGAAAATCAGCCAGAATGGTTGTACTCAGCGTTAGGAATCATGTCCGTCGGCGGAATATTTGTAGGTGTATATCCAACAAATCCCGCTCCAGAATGTGAATATATAATTGGACATTCCGATTCGGTGGCTTTTTTTTGTGAAGATGAGGAGCAGCTCGACAAGGCTCTTATATTTAGACACAACACCCCTTTGTTAAAGAAAATTATTGTATGGGATATGGAAGGACTCCGACATTTTAAAGATCCAATGGTTATGAGCTTTGACGAGCTCATTGCCCTTGGCGATAAGATGCGCCAAGATGATCCATCGATGTTCATGAAGCTTGTGGATGCGGGTTGCGGGGATGATTTGGCAAGCATCATATATACGTCTGGAACAACAGGACGGCCTAAAGGTGCCATGCTGTCTCAAGAAGGTTATTTATATGTTGGACGACAAACTGCCACGATGGCAAAGGTGACTGATAAGGATGAGACAATATCCTTTCTTCCTATCTGTCATGTTTATGAGCAGGTTTTCGCGATGATGGTTCATCTCACTGTCGGACATATTGTGAACATGGCCGAGAGTCCCGATACTCTTATGGAGGATTTAAGAGATGTCTCCCCAACAATCTTTCAAGCTGTTCCACGAATATGGGAAAAATATTATTCTAATATAATTCTCAAAATGCAGGATTCCTCGTGGCTTAAAAAAACATTTTACAGCTTTGCTGTAAATATAGGAACTAAATATAATGATAAACTACTTGCAGGAGTGAGCCCCTCACTTTTAATTACTCTTTTATATAAATGGGCTTATTTTTCTGTTTTCTGGCATTTGAAGCGAATTATAGGTTTTGAAAGAATTCGTTTGGGTAATTCCGCAGCAGCCCCAATATCTCACAAGATTCTTAAATACTTCCAGAGTATTGGCGTTCCCATTTATGAGGGGTTTGGTATGACTGAAGCAACAGGCACTACACACATATCAACTGATCGTGGTTTTAAACTTGGTACTGTAGGTAAAGCAATACCAGGTACTGAAGTAAAAATTGCTAAAGATGGTGAGATATTATTTAAAGGTCCGGGTATATTGAAAGGATATTACAAAAACGAAGAAGCTACCAAGGATGTTATCAAGGAAGGGTGGTTTTATTCAGGTGATGTAGGCGAAATTGACGAAGAAGGGTTTATGAAAATTACAGATCGGAAAAAAGATATAATGATCACGGCCGGCGGTAAGAACATTGCCCCACAGTTCATTGAAAACCTTTTGAAGTTTTCTCCTTACATAAATGATGCGGTAATCATTGCGGATAAACGAAAATATGTGACAGCAATAATTGTTATCGATGAAGAAAATGTGGTTAAATATGCGCAGGATTTAAAGGTTCAATACACTACATTTGCGAGTTTGACGAAAACTCAAGAAGTGAATGAGCTAATTCAGTCAGAAATTAATAAAGTTAATAAAGAGTTGGCACGTGTCGAGGCAATTAAAAAATTTAGGATCCTTGATAAGAAGCTTTATACGGAGGATGGCGAAGTTACGCCGACAATGAAGGTTAAGCGGAAGTATATTAATGAGCATTACAAGGATTTGATTGAATCGATGTATAAGGATTAGAAACACAAGATAAGTCCACTACTGAGTATGTGAAGCATATGAATGGCTTTTTCAGTTGAGACCTTATAGAAAATTTAAGGCAATCAATTAGTTGCAATAAGGGCATTATTTGTAGTGTGGAATATTGCATAATTAATTTATAAAAATATTTTTATGGCGGAGGTATAAAATGGAACCTTTTCAGTGGTGGAATGATTCGCAAAAAAAACTTGCACAGGACGCTGCAAAATTAACTGATGAAAAATTGATTCCTTATGGTGAAAAATGTGCATGGCAGAAAAAGTATCCGCGGGAAGCAGTTAAATGGATGGCAGAACAGGGATGGTTTGGCGTTCAAATACCAGCCGCATACGGCGGACGGGCAGAGGAATGGGGCGTTACAGGTGCCTGCATTTTGTTGGAAGAAACATTTCGCGCCGGTAATATTGCAGTGCCGCTCAATACCAGTATGATAGGAGGCATTCATCAAATTCTTCATGATGGAACAGAGGAACAGAAGAAAAAATGGCTGCCTAAAATTGCCAGGGGCGAATTATTAGGCGCTATCGTTATGACTGAACCACATGCCGGATCGGACATTGCCAATATGGAAACTTCTGCATTACGAGATGGGGATTTTTATATTATTAATGGTAAGAAAAGGTTTCAGATGTTAGCTGGTGCTGCTGATCTGTATATGACGTATATGCGAACCAGTAATAAGCCCGAGGACATAGCAAAGTACCGCCACTTGACGGCTTTCATAGTTGAAAAGGGGACTCCGGGAGTTACCATTGAAAAAATTAATGATTTTGTCGGCTTGGACGGGATGTATAATGGAAATTTAAATTTTCGAAATGCAAAAATTCCATCAGCAAACAGAATAGGTGAAGAAGGTGCAGGCTGGGCTGTTATGATGAGCGGACTGAATGTAGAACGAATCGTAAACTCGGCCGGACCTCTAGGACAAATGCGGGAGTGCATAAGATATACCATGCAACATCTTCAGCGGAGGGTTCAGTTTGGCAGGCTGACGGGCGATCTAGCTACAAACCAGTTTAAGGTCGCCGATATGCTGGGAAAGCTGCAAACGGGAAGACTGTTGACATATTATGCTGCATATTGTGCTGATCTTGGAAAGGAAACGACGCTGGAAGCGGCCATTGCCAAGAAATTTAATACGGATAGTTGTCTCAGCGTGTCGATAGATGCAATACAGTGTATGGGAGGAAATGGCGTCTCCAAATATTATCCCGTGGAAAGGATCATGAGAGATGCAAAATTGTCGCAAATAGCCGGCGGGTCAAACGAAGTGCTATCCCTCCTGATTTATAGGCAGGGGCTGAAAAATATAATGGATGATTTACAAGTTCCACCCCGCGTTATTGATGAAGAACTCGGTGTGCCAATGCCGGTGGAAAAAATTGAGAAACAGAAACCAGTTTCCAATGATGATATACTGAAAATACTGGCGGAAAACTATCGGATAAATCCGGGGCTTCATATGAGCATGACGGATATTAAAATGTATCTGAATGTAAACGATCAGGAACTGAACGAACATTTAGTTAGCTTGGAAAAGAAAGGGCTGGCTAACCTTTATCGGGATAGCCGAGGGAGAGTTCAATTGGCAAGAGCGAACTTTGCGGGATTGGATGCGGCGAATCCAATTGAATATTATAAATACATACCGACATGGGCCGATAAAAACGATATGTTTTGAGTAAATAATTCAATATGAAAGAATTCGTAGAGCCGAAAAGGAGAAAATTATGGCAAAATATGCACTGAGTAAAGGACGGGATGTTCCTAAAGTGGTCCTGCCGGATACCCTGCTTGCTGAAAGGAGACTACAAGTGCTTCACAGTTATTTTCAATGGTGGACGGAGGTTGTTACAAAAGAGTTCGGCATTGAGAAAACAAGGGAACTGGCAGTAAAGTGGGGACGACAAAAAGGAATTCATACGGCACGATTATATGAAGCTTATTTAAAGAAGAAGGGTGTCAAGCCAAATGATCTGGCCACACTGATGTATGAAACCGGCCGAAGCGGAGATATATTGGGCGAGCGTTATCAAGCATGGATTGAAGGCGAAAAGGGATTTGCCCAAACGCTGATATGCCCGACTGCCAAGATGTTTGTGGAATTAGGGCTCGGTCTCGAATGTTGTGTAAAACAGTGTGATGCTTTTATGGAAGAAACATGGAGGGCTCTTCCAAATATTGCATATAAGCGCACAAAGGGAATAGACAAGGACGATATCTGTGAATGGGAGCTATGGATTAAATCAGAAAAAGTATAATACAGGGAATACGTCAAATTAGTTTCGGGGGGGTAGTCATCAAGAAGTATTTAAAGCTGGACAAAGTAGCGGGACACTTATCGAAAAAATATTGTTTTACAAGTACTTGCGAATACAATCACTATGGAAAAAATGAAAACCTAAGAACAACTAATTTTATTCGAGTAACGTTAAGATGACAGTGCTGAAGAGATACACGGTCGCTTGGTGCGAAAGATACAAGTAAAACTGTATCTTAGAATTGAGAAAGGATCAGAAGATGCCACACATTATTACTGATGATTGTATTGTCTGTGGATCATGTAGGAATGAGTGTCCGGTGGATGCAATCAGTGAAGGTGAAGAAAAATATACGATAGATGCCTTTTTTTGTATGGATTGTGGTGCTTGTGCCGAGCAGTGTCCTGTAAATGCTATAATATTAGTTCAAGAAAAGTGACGGTGTTTTTAAATGATATGATATAATATAAATTCATTAAAAAAATGCTTTGTTTAAAACACTCAAATCACTATGAATAAGCCAGTTGTCTTCGGCCGTGATAAATTGAGTCACTTTGAAAGTGAAATCTTATGAAAATATCGACCTCGGTTGACATTCTATAGATTTTTAATAAATAGAATAATCAATAGGAGGTCGTAAAATGACAAAAGCACAGGCAGATATTAATAGGAAATTAAGAATACTGAGGCATGGTGCAGAAAGTAGAAATATAGCAAAGACGTGCAGATACTTCGGTATTTCGAGGGAAATATTTTATCAATGGAAAAGAGCTTATGCTACAAAAGGTGAAAGTGGATTAATAAACAGTAATCCTTGTCCGGAAAATCCAAAGTTGCGAGTGCCTGCTCCTATAGCAGAAAAAAATATATATTTAAGAAAGACTTATCATTTGGGGGCTATGCGAATTTCATGGTTTCTGGAGCGCTACCATGGAATAAAGTTATCATCTGGCGGAGTTTACGGTGTCCTGAAGCGTAACGGACTAAACAGATTACCTCAAAGTGCAAGGAAGCGTACAATAACGACCCACCGTTATGAGAAACAGGTGCCAGGCCATCATATTCAGGTTGATGTTAAATTTCTTAATTTCAAAAATAATCAAGGCTATAAAATTAAACGATTCCAATATACGGCAATCGATGATGCAACCAGGATACGGGCGTTGAAAATTTACAATCAACATACTCAGCAAAACGCCATTGATTTCATCAATCATGTAATTGATAAATTTCCTTTTCGTATTAATACTGTCCGCACGGATAATGGCCATGAATTCCAAGCCAAATTTCACTGGCATCTTGCTGATCTCGGCATCCAGCATTCGTACATAAAACCGCGAACCCCTCGTCTGAATGGAAAAGTGGAGCGTTCTCACAGAACTGACGATATGGAATTTTACCAGCTATTGGAGTATAAGGATGATGTAGATTTAAATAAAAGATTATCTGAATGGGAAAATTATTACAACTTCAGCAGACCTCATTACAGTCTGAACGGCAAAAGCCCTTATGAGATTTTGAAGCAAAAAATGCAACCGATTTAACATCGTCAAGCGAGGCCCATTTGGTCACACCCCCGGAACCCCGCCTCATTATCAAGACAGAAAATATGCTCATTTAAGAAATAATTTTTTGTCCAGGTTAAATTTTTAAACTGAAGTGGTTTTAAACATTTTAAACCCGTTCCAATTCCACACTCGTTCGAAAGCCAAGACATGGTTTTTCTAGAAGGCTTTTAGAGCAATTCTGGCTTTGAAGTCGCCAGGCGCGGCGGGGCTTATTTACTTTTTGGGATATACCCTCACTCCATCTCGATCGTATACTTCCAGCTTTTGGAGGAGTATTATAATTAGTTTGTAGTTCTACAAATAATTCGCTTTTTTACAATGTTTTTTAACGAGGATAAAAGAATATATTGTTGAAGCAATAATTCGAAAACGAGACTAAACTTTAAATAAGTAAAAGAAAATTATATTCCACCCCCGGGTCCGGGACCGAAGCCTGTACCTATGCCGTTATTTCCTTTTATCTTTTCCGGTTCGATAATCTGAACTTTATATCGGCATTTTTCGTCTTTTAAATTTTCCCAAATATTCATTCTGTAAT